>Ga0194132_10001905_pt1 | contig 40974 bp, 39 predicted proteins | sample TA2KigOf80mmetaG_FD_148612 | JGI IMG/M metagenome (GOLD analysis project Ga0194132, IMG submission 148612) | Freshwater microbial communities from Lake Tanganyika, Tanzania - TA2015054 Kigoma Offshore 80m | ecosystem: Environmental > Aquatic > Freshwater > Lake | place: Tanzania: Lake...
ACACATGTCGCTCGCTGACACCCATCAGCTCAGCGGCCTTACTTGCCTCGCAACGCCCCTCCAGAACAAGGTTCAGTATCTGTGCTCTCTTCGCTTCTCGCTCGGTCAAATGTAGTCCTCTCATGGACTGACATATTCACTGAGCAGTTACCTACTGACAATATCACTGAGCAAAGACACACGTTCGCCATTCCCGTTGACATGCCTGTACCCCAACCTTATACTCCCGCCACTATGGCATTCAATCTGCTGATACTTACCTCCAGCATCAAAGACAAGCGTGAAAAGGACGCGGTCAGGACCTGGCCGGACCAGCTCCGCAAGCGCCTGCCGGACGTTCGCGTCACACTCTGCGAGAGCGTGGAGGAGGCCCACCGCCACATTGGGGAGGTAGATGCTGCGTTCGGGGACATCGTCCCAGAGCTATTCTCAAAGGCGAAGCGGCTCCGCTGGATTCACTCTCCCAGGCAGGGCCAACCGCCGGAATACTACCACAAGGCGCTCGTGGAGAGCCCCGTGCAGGTCACGATACCGCGAGCCATTTTCTCCGACCATATCGCCCACCAGGTACTGGCGTATGTCCTGTCATTCTCCCGTGGGATCCACCACTACGTGAAACAGCAGGCGCTGCACCAGTACGGCCCCAACCACCCGGTGACCTACCTGCCGGACTGCACGGCGCTGATAGTCGGGATGGGCGGCATCGGCGTGGAAACGGCCAGGCTCTGCGTTCCATTCGGTATGCGGGTAATCGGCATCGACGCGCGCCGCACGGACCCTCTCCTCGGCGTTGCCGAGATGCACGGCCCATCCTCGCTGCATTCGCTGCTCCCGCAGGCCGACTTCGTCATCCTAACCGTCCCGCACACGCCGGAGACCGAAAAGATGTTCACGATGCGTGAGTTCAAACTGATGAAGCGGAGCGGGGTCTTCATAAACGTCGGCCGCGGTGCGACGGTGGTGCTGGACGACTTGACGGACGCTCTAAATTCCGGGACGATAGGCGGCGCGGCGCTGGATGTGTACGAGATCGAGCCGTTGCCGGCGGGGCACAGGTTGTGGGACGCGCCCAACACGATTCTCACTCCCCACATGGCGGGCGAGGGGGCGTACATTGACGACCGCCGGCGCGAGGCGTTCTTCGAGAACTGCGCGCGCTTCATCAAGGGCGAGCCGCTGAAGGACGTGGTCGATAAGCGGATGAGGTTTTGAGCGACATGAACATCTTCTTCGTGGTGATACTGGCCGCGCTGATTGCGGAGTTTGTAATAGAGCTTGTGGCGGACTTCCTGAACCTCCGCGCTCTATCGCACGAGCCCCCCGCGGAGCTGAAGGGCGTTTACGACCCGGAGAAGTACCGGAAGTCGCAGGAGTACACGCGCGTAACGACCGGCTTCGGCATCATCACCGCCGGCTTCAGGCTGGCCGTCGTGCTGACCTTCTGGCTGGCCGGAGGGTTCAACGCCCTCGACCAGGCGGTAAGGGACCTCGACCTGCCGGTAATCGTGAACGGCATACTGTTCGTCGGTGTGCTTGCGCTTGCGAGCGGCCTGCTCATGCTCCCATTCGAGGTGTTTCACGCCTTCGTGATAGAAGAGCGGTTCGGATTTAACAAGACCACTCTGAAGACGTTCATCCTGGACCAGGTTAAGGGTGTCGCGCTGATGATCGTCGTCGGCCTACCGGTGCTGGCGGCGGTGCTGGCCTTCTTCGAGTACGGCGGCGACCTGGCCTGGCTGTACTGCTGGGTGGCGGTAACGGCGCTCATTCTGGCGCTCCAATACGTGGCGCCGACGTGGATCATGCCCCTGTTCAACAAGCTCACGCCGCTGCCGGAAGGGGAGCTCCGCACCTCGATACTTGACTATGCGAAGTCCTTCAACTTCACTCTCAACAACATCCTGGTGATGGACGGGTCCAAGCGGTCGACGAAATCGAACGCCTTCTTCACGGGTTTCGGCCGGAACAAGCGGATTGCGTTGTTCGACACGCTGGTCAAGAACCACACAGTGCCCGAGCTTACGGCCGTGCTGGCGCACGAGATAGGCCACTACAAGAAGCGCCACATCGTGCAGGGCACCGTCATCGGCATCCTCCACCTTGGCGCGCTTCTATTCCTTTTCTCCCTGTTCCTGAGCTCACAGGGCCTGCACGACGCTTTCTTTATGGACGAAAAGTCCGTGTACGCCGGCATCGTATTCTTCGGCCTGCTCTTCACTCCGATTGAGATGGTGCTCTCCCCAATCATGCACTGGCTCTCCCGCCGAAACGAGTACGAAGCCGACCGGTGGTCCGTGGACACCTACGGCAAGCCGCAGGAGATGGCCGAGGCGCTTAAGAAGCTATCGTCGGACAACCTCTCCAATTTGTCTCCGCACCCGATGTACGTCTTCCTGCACTACACGCATCCGCCGCTGCTCCAGCGCGTGCGAGCGATTGAGAGGGCGGGCAGTCAGCAGTCAGCAGTCGGCAGTCGGCCAAACGAAGACGGTGGCACGAGGCGCCAGGGATAACGTATGGCAGTCGCGAGCTACAGAGAACTCCGTGTGTGGCAGGGCGGGATTGACCTTGTAAAGGACATCTACCGCATAACCAGGGCGTTCCCAGCTACTGAAACCTACGCGCTGTCGAACCAGATGCAGCGGGCGGCCGTTTCAATTCCATCAAACATCGCCGAGGGATATGCTCGAAGGCGAGACAAGGAATACTCCCATTTCCTGAGTATCGCACAGGGTTCCCTGGCAGAACTCGACACACAGTTGGAAATCGCCAGGCAACTTGGGAACCTGGCCTGGGACGAGCATGAAAAATGCGTGAGGCGCTCGTCGCATTGGGAAAGCAAATATATGCTCTCAGGCAAGCTCTGGCTCGTGAAGGGTCTGCGGCCCACAGACCGGAAGGTTAATTCCGGGCTGCATTCTCCATTCTGGCCGACTGCTGACTGCCGACTGCTGACTGCCTCCGAGGAGCTCCGTTGACCGACTACTACGGCCCCCACAAAGTCCGCTTCGTCAAGAACGTGCTCATCCCCATGCGCGACGGCGTGAGGCTCGCCATGGACATGCACATGCCGGAGGGCGACGGCCCCTACCCGCTGGTGTTCGTGTACCAGCCTTACCGGAAAGACGACCAGACGCCGTTCACCGGGCCGATGCATTATTTTGCCACGCACGGCATCATTGGCGCGTTCATCGATTGCCGGGGATCCGGCGCCAGCGAGGGCATGAACGACGACGAGTACCGGCCTATTGAGCTGCAGGACGGCTATGACGCGATTGAGTGGATAGCAGCCCAGCCATGGAGCAACGGCAAGGTGGGCATGATGGGCGTTTCCTACAGCGGCTTCACCTGCGTGCAGGTGGCCGCCCTCCAGCCGCCGCACCTGGCGGCGATTGTGCCGATCATGTTCACGGACGACCGGTACACGGACGATTGCCACTACCGCGGCGGCGCGATGCGCTGCTACTACGACATTGGCGCGTACGGCGCATCGATGATCGGCATGAACTCCATGCCGCCGTACCCCGAGTACAGCGGGGCGGACTGGGCGCGGCTGTGGGAACAGCACCTGGCGGACAACGCGCCGTACATCCTCACGTGGTTGGCGAACCAGACTGACGGGCCGTACTGGCGTCCCGGCAGCGTGCGAGGGCGCTACGGGGATATCAAGGCGGCCGCGCTGATGATAGGCGGATGGCGGGACGGGTACTGCAACGCCCCGCTGCGATTTTCCGCCAACATGTCAGCACCGAACAGGGTGGTCCTGGGCCCCTGGAACCATTCCGGCCCCAGGACTGAAACGCCGGGACCCGCGGCGGACCATTGGCCGGAGGCGCTACGGTGGTTCAGGCACTGGCTGATGGGCGAGGCAAACGGGGCGATGGACGGGCCGAAGGTGGCCGTGTACGTGCAGGCGTATGACGAGCCGCGCCCAATGCGGACCGCGACCAGCGGATACTGGCGAGCGGAGCCATCGTTCCCTGTGCCGGGTGCCCGTACAAAGACCCTGTGGCTCTCACCGGGCGTACTGTCGGAAGATGTCCCGGCCAAGGCCGCGACTCGCTTCGAGGAGTACAGGTACCGGCCGACGGTCGGGATTGCAGGTGGCCTCTGGAGCGCAGGCGTACCCTACGGCCTTCCAACGGACCAGCGGGCCGACGAGGCATACTCCCTCACCTATACCACCGCTCCGCTTTCCCAGCCACTGGAGATCATCGGCATGCCGCGGGCGGTCATACACGCGGATTCCACCGCGCCGGTGATGGCGTTTGTGGCGCGCCTATGTGACGTTGCGCCGGACGGCACAAGCGCCCTCGTGACGATTGGGGTGCTTAACGGCACCCGCCGCACTTCGCTGGAGCGGCCGGAGGCCATGACTCCCGGCGAGGTTTACGAGCTCTTCGTAGACCTGGATGCTACCGCGTGGCGGTTCGACAAGGGGCACAGGTTACGGCTTTCCATCAGCAGCGCGGACTTTCCCAATCTCTGGCCTACGCCGTACGACGGGATAAATCGGCTGTACATGGGCGCGCTCCGGCCCTCCCGGTTAGATTTGCCGGCCGTGCCGTTGCGAAATGGCGCAGGCGACGCGCTGCCGGGCAACGAGTTCGATCTCTTTGTGCCTCCCACTGCCAATACCTGGTACCAGGGCGAGCCTGACAACCCGCCATGGCAGATAGTCCACGACCTTCTCAACGATCGTACGGGGCTGAAGCTCGACTTTGTGTCAACGTACAGGGGCGGAAAGTCGATGGTGGCGACTCGGACATCGAAGCTGACGGTGTGGGCGAGCAACCGCGACCCGTCGGACGTATCGGCGGTGGGCCAGCACCTGCGGACCATAAAGCGGCTGGACGGTGTGATGAACATCGATACCAGCGCCAACCTTACAAGTACGGTGGACAGCTTCCATCTTTCGATCCAGCTGAACGTGAAGGTTAACGGGATGCTGCACCACCAGGCGCGATGGGCCAGGAGCTACCCGAGGGCACTGCTGTAGACTAGCTGGGGCTTGAAGTGTCAGGAAAAAGGGAAGCCCTTCCGGAATTGCCGGGAAGGGCTTTATTGTGGGGTTCTTGAGAGTGCCCCCGCCCGGAATCGAACCGGGGCACACGGTTTAGGAAACCGCTGCTCTATCCGACTGAGCTACGGGGGCATGCGGGACCATTCAATTCTAGCCTATGCTGCGGCCCATGGCCAGACAGGCGGCGGCGTGGCGGGGCGCTGGAAACGGGAGTGCCCCCGGCGGGACTCGAACCCACGCTCCCGGCTCCGGAGGCCGGTGCTCTATCCGCTGAGCTACGGGGGCAACTACACAAATATAGCAGGATGGCACGCCCCTTCACAAGCCGAGTGCGCCTGGCCACGGTAATACTAAGGTAATACTGGGAATTCAGAATGGGCCTCATCACGGTGCCGCGAGTGACGAGGCTGGGCGGAAATGCATCCATTATTTTAGCCCGCAAGCAAGCTAAAGTATTGGATATTTTCATTTTCATCGACGTAATGCTTCCTGAGGTCGTTCGTCACGTTTTGCTCGCTTTCCACCAGGAACCTTCTCCGGCTGCCGAAACGGCGATGGCGGCGGTCGGACATCGCCGTAAGAAGGCCATTCAGGGGGGTTGACAACGGTATATGGCCTGAATATGATAAGGGCCGCTGTGGCGGGCAAGCCCTGAGTAGTCCGGCACCGGAGGGCGGTAGGGGCGGCCTGAAATCGTGCGGCCTAGTTCTCCCGCGGTAGTTCCAAATCACTGGAAATTTTAGGATAGGGGGCCAAATGAGAAAGCATTTTGCTTCGCGTGGCATCATGTTAGTGATGCTTATTTCGGTGTTTTCCTTCCTGCTTCTGATCGCGTGCGCCGGCCCTACCGGCAAGCCCGGTCTGCCTGGAAACCCTGGTAATCCCGGTCCCGCTGGCCCTCCGGGCCCCGCGGGTCCTCCGGGCCTTCCCGGTCTCCCCGGCAATCCCGGTAACCCCGGTGAGCCTGGTCACCCCGGCGAGCCCGGCCTCCCTGGTCCCACCGGTCCTTCGGGTCCTGCGGGCGTATCGCCCGAGGCCGCTCTTGCAACGTCGCCCAGCGGCATTGTATGGCTGAACCAGCCCTTGACGGTCTGGGGCTCCGGCTTCCAGCCGTTTGAGCCGGTCCAGGTCTACTTCAACCTGGGCGCCAGCAACGAGCCTAGCCTCGGCTTCACCGAGGCAAATGCGGGCGGCGCGTTCTCACTGACCGTTTCGCCGCTCGGCGCGCTGACCGGTGTGGCGAAAGCAGCCAACAAGGCAGCGCTTCTGGCCGCGCCTGTGGTAACGCTGAAGGCCCGAGGCGTTGACGGCACAATGGCCAGCACGCCGGTCAAAGTTGTCGAGACGATGCCCGTTCCTGTGGTCAGGCCCCCGGCGGCTGAGGCTCCTCTGGGCGCGAGCCTGGTGGCGGGCACCGTAGGCCAGGGCCAGACGATCACCCTGTCCGGCGCGGGCTTCCTGCCGCAGGAGAATGTTAACCTGTTCATGATCACCGGCGTGTCCGGCACGGCCAATGCTCCGGTCCGCGCGAGCATCGGCAGCACGGTAGCCAACAACATGGGCGCGTTCCAGATCACGATCACGGTCGCGGCCAACCGCGCAGTGGGTCTGTACACAGTCGAGGCCATCGGCCTTGATCTGTCGAAGTCTTCCGCCCCGCTGATCGTCGTCGCCCCGAAGTAGTCGAAGTCGGTACATCTGAATAGCAAACCGGTTATATAAGCCGGAGAAAGAGACCCCCTCGCGACGCTGAGGGGGTCTCTTTTTTTCCCCCGCCCACCCGCTGTCCCTATGCTAAAATCGTAAGGCCCCCTGAAATCCACACGGTGAATCACCCCGCATGAAGATCGGCGCATTTGAAATAGCAGAACCAGTCCCCGAGCTCAAGAATACCTGCGCAATCGCCATGCTGCGCCCGTGGGTGGACGTTGGACGCGTGGGCACGCTCGCCCTCAACAAGGTGGAGCGGCACCTGGGCGCCCGGGAGCTTGGCCGCCTGGCCCGGCCCGGCGTATTCTTGGACTTTACGCGTGAGCGCCCCAGGATTCGCATTGTGGAAAACCGGCGCATGCTGATCACGCCCAACAGCATCGTCCAGTATGCAAAGTTCGATAATTACAATCGCGACTTCCTCTTCCTCCACCTGCGTGAGCCGCACATGATGGGGGAGGACTACTGTGACGCTATTGTTGAGCTGCTGAAGTTCTTCAACGTGACGGAGTACTGCCGAATCGGTGGAATGTACGACTCGGTCCCGCACACGCGTCGCCTTCTCGTAACCGGCACACTGAGCGGGGAAAAGCTTCGCAAGGCAGGGCACCTCGTATCGCCCCGGTTAAACGCCTACCAGGGCCCAACGAGCATAGTTAACCTGGTGACTGAGGCTATGGCCGCTGCGAACGTGGAGACGACGAGCATCATGGTGCACATCCCTCAGTATGTACAGCTGGATGAGGACCACATGGGGGCCTACCGGCTCATCCAGGTCCTGGCTGCCATTTACGACCTTCCGGAATCGCTCGCGGACCCGGAGATGGGTAAGAGGCAGTACGACGGCATAGAGCTGGCGGTGGACAGTAATCCTGATGTGAAGGCCCTTGTGCAACAGCTCGAGGTGGAGTTCGACAAGGTCCAGGCAAGCCGGGACCCTGAGAGAAAACCTGCCCTGTCTGCCGATATGGAGAAGTTCCTGCAGGAAATGGCGGAGCGATTGGAGAACAAGACCAACAACCCTTCCGAGCCGCCCGAAGAGCACGGCCAGTAGGGCCGGTCAGGGCCGCACGAAGGGGCGGTTGGCCTTGAGGTCTCGGATGGCACGCGGCAGCGCCGGGAGAAGGTCTCCGGCGAGCATCCCCGCATCACCGATCTCCGCAGACGCTATCTCCCCTGCCAGCCCGTGCAGATATACGCCAAGCGCCGCGGCCTTTTCGGGGCTCAGCCCCTGGGCAAGTAGCCCGGCGATGGCCCCCGCCAGCACATCCCCGGTGCCTGCAGTGGCCATTGCAGGATTGGCGAACGGGCTGAGCATGGCCTGCCCCGTCGGGTACGCAACTACGGTATACGCCCCCTTGAGGACCACGATCTTGTTCCACTTCACCGCGGCCTCGATGGCAACGTTGGTGCGGTGAGTCTCCACCTCTCTGACCGTGCTGTTCAGGAGCCGCGCCATCTCCCCGGGATGTGGCGTCACTATGGCATCGTCGTTCAGGCGCTCCCACCATTGCTCGCCGCTCAAGCCGGCAAGGAAGTTGAGGCCGTCTGCGTCCACAACGGTCGGCGGAAGCTCCCGGTAGCTGCGCAGCATGTCCTCAATGAGCCGCACTGCGCTGGCAGACCGCCCCAGTCCGCATCCTATGAGCAGGGAGTCATATCCTTCAACGTTCGCCAGGATAGTCCCTGAGGCATTCTGCGCCGGCTCCCCCGGCGGGTCCTCAGGCAACGGCACGTACGTCGCCTCCGTCGCCTTTGCCGCGACCGCGGCCTGGATGCCCTGCGGCACCGCCAATGTCACCAGCCCCGCCCCTACCCTGCCCGCGCCTGCAGCGGCCAGGTAGGCCGCGCCGATGTAATTGACGGAGCCCGCCACGATGAACGCCCTGCCGAAAGTTCCCTTGTGGCTGAAGAGGGGCCTGGGCGGGAGAGCGGCGGCGGCCCATTTGCGGGTCATAAGCTCCAGCGGGATTTCGCTGTCCAGATCAGCCGGCGTGCCGATGTCCACAGCCTCGATCCTGCCGGCGTATTCTGCGCCCGGGGGCATGTAGAGTCCGATCTTGGGATACCCAAGTGTAACGGTAACATCGGCCACGACGCCTGCCGGGTCCACCTCCCCAGTGTCGGCGTCAAGCCCGGTTGGCAGGTCGAGCGCGACGATGCGCAGGTCCGGACGGTCCAGCTTTTCGGCCATGAGACGCGAAATTATCTCTTTGAGAGGGCCGTCTATGGCCCGGGACCTGCCGATTCCGAGGATGGCATCCAGCACCATATGCGCAGTATGCAGGCTCTCATCCAGCAGCACCAGCCCATCCTTTGTGAAAGCGTTGTGCACAGGCACATTGGCTTTGAGGAGACCAGACACCAGCGGATCGTGCGGTTTGCGGGGGAGGCAGAGAAAGACGGTCGGCCGGGCGCCCCATTCGTTCAGGTGCCGCGCCGCAACGAGCCCATCCCCGCCGTTGTTCCCGGGCCCAACGAGCACGGTAAGGGGCGCTTTCTTTACAAGTCCAAGATGGTCCCACACGCGGCGGGCAACGGCCAGGCCGGCGTTCTCCATAAGTGTTTGCGTGGAGATACCGGCTTTTTCGGAGCGGTTTTCCAGGTCCCGCATCTGGGCGGAGGTTACGATTTTCATACTGGTAATTTCAGCATACGCCTGTGGACGGCGTTCGCGCTATATGGCCGGAGGGGGAGGCGCATCCGCGCCGGCGCGGGTGGGCCTGAAAGGTACGAGGTTGCCGTGAAGGCTGTTACCGACGACGGTGGCGATGGCAGTGTCTTTAGAGTGGGAGAGGGAGACGGAGATATCGCTGAGGCCGATGCGCTCGGCGCGGGCGAGAGCGGTCCCGTGCAGCTTGATCGTGGGGGCCTTGCCGCACTCCCGGACAACCTCGATGTCCTTCCACCTGATTCCCCGGGTGCCTGTGCCCAGGAGCTTCATGACGGCTTCCTTGGCGGCAAACCGACTGGCAAGCTGCGGCGCACGTCCTCGGCAATAGGCAATCTCGGCATCCGTGTAGATGCGCTTCAGGAAGCGGTCGCCGTACTCGGCAGTAACTCTGCCAACTCGCTCTATCTCGATGATATCCACTCCATTGACTAGCATCCCTGCCCCCTGTGCGCTTGCGTCTAATGGAATGATATCAGTTTAAATGTCACCAGGAAGGGCTCGTGTCATTGGCGCTGTTGTTCGTGAGCCGCCGCTGTCCGGAGCCGTCTTCATTCATGACGAATATCTCGGCATCGCCGTCCAGGTAGGACGCAAAGGCAATCTGCTTGCCGCTGGGAGACCAGTCCGGCTGGTCGTCACGGGCCTCGTTATAGGTGAGGCGGGTCTGGGCCAGGTCAACCACGTTGAGAATGTAGATTTCTGCGTTTCCGTCCCTCTCCGACACGAAGACCAGCTCTTTGCTGGAGGGGGACCACGAGAGGCCGTACTCCGGGGCCGGGGTGCTGGTCACGCGTGTCTCCTGGTCTCCAGCAGCATCTACCAGGTAGATCTCCGGGTTGCCGTCGCGATCGGAGATGAAGGCGATGCGCTTGCCGTCGGGCGACCACACTGCGCTGTGGTCAGGGGTCTGCGTGCGGCGGAACTCGTTGACGCCGTCAGGGTTGCGGACATACAGACCCATTTGTGGGCCGGACTTGACTGAGAACACGATCGAGTCTCCGGCCGGAGACCAGTCGCCAATATCGTCGCCCGGCACTTGCGTCAGCAGAGTTGAGACGCCGCCGCCGGAGCTCACCAGGTACGGCACGGGCGTCCCGGCATCGATGGCAATATACGCCAGCCTGTTGCTGTTAGGGGCCCAGCGGTGGCCCGTATACTCGATAGGGCCGGCGACAAGGGCGCCGCGCCCTTCACCGTCCGTTCGCATGACCTCGATGGCGGTGTTGCCGCCTTCCATGGTCCGGAACGCGATCGCCTTCCCATCTGGAGAGACGCGGGGGTCGAACTCGCGGCGAGGGCTGTTAGTAAGGTTCGTTTCCTTGCCGTCAGAAGCGCGGATGGCGTATATTTCCTCGTTGCCGTCCCGGTCGGACACGAAGGCAATCGGCGCGGCGGAGGACTGGCACGCCGCGAGCGCCAAAGCCGGAAAAATCGCCGCACCCAGGAGCAGCCTGCCTGCCCTGTTCGGCCTGTTGGACACAGAGCTCTTGTGCCGTCGCCGCATGTCACCCATCCTGCATTGCCCTCAGATTCGCATACCTGTTGACATACAATACGAAACGGGAACGCGTACTTCAAGAAAGATTAGGTGGATATTCCTGCGGAATCAATGGTATTGCCCCAGCGGAGAGAGTTGCTTGACACCCCCCGTCAGGCCGTATATATCATTGGCCTCACTCCCTTGACCAGCGGCGCGAAACGGCACCAGTCCTATGCCACCCGAGGGGAGCGAGGTACCAATGCTTCTCCCCGCGATGCTCCTTGTGAAGGGCGGACCCAGTAACGGCGCAATCATTCCATTGCCGCCGGGCCAGTCCATTATGGGTCGCGCGCCCCAATGCGCAGTGATGTGGGACGATGCATCCGTATCCAGGCAGCATGCCTCCATCAGGACCGATTCCCACGGCTACACAATTACCGATCTCGGCAGCATGAACGGCACATTCGTAAACGGCAAGTCCATTGAAAAGGAGTCTCGCCGGCTCCGTCACATGGACCGCATCCAGCTGGGCGGCGCCGGCTCCGTCGTAACGTGGGTGTTCATGGAATCGCAGGCGACCGTCTCGCTTCCCAGTATCCAGGGGGCATAGCGGTCAGACCCTAGACCACGAGGACGGTTGGCTGTAACCTGTTACCGAGAGTCCACTTCGAGGCGCACATGGTCCGGAGAAGCGGCGCGGCGTTTGAGGAGCGTGTTGGACGCATCCTCATCGACGCGGGTTACGTAACTCAAGAGCAGATCAAGAAGGTCCGGCAGGTCTCAGAAAGCTCCAGCGACGGCCTCCTCGATACCCTTGTCTATCTCAAAGTCATCCCTGCAGACGCGCTCGCCACGGTCCTTACGGACAGGCTCAGGATACCTGTCGTCGACCTCAAAAGCGTCCAGGTGGACCCGAACGCGATTCGGACCGTCCCCGAAGAGATCGCCCGCGATCACGAAGTGCTGCCGATCGGCTTCGACCCCGACGGCTCGTTGCGGTTGGCCACCGCCACGCCCAACGACTTCCAGGTAGCTACGCGCATATCCTCGATCACCGGCCACCAGACCAGGTTCGTTCTCGCACTGGGTGGGCGACTTTCGGAGCTTATCGACCGCACGTACGCGTCCGGTTCAGTGCGCAGCGGCCATCCCGGCGCGAACGGCGCACCAGCCTCGCCGGCGGCCAACGCTCCTGCCGCCCTGGCGCTCTCCGGTGAAAACATTGCCGAAATGCAGGCTGTGCAGGCAGTGGAGACGATCACGCTCCAGGCCGTAAAGCGGCGCGCATCGGACGTGCACCTGGTGCCCACGGCGGATTCAGCGAAAGTCCTCTTTCGGTTGGACGGCGTGCTTCAGAAGGTGCTCAGCCTGCCCCTCCGCCTCCACGAGTCCATGATCTCCCGGATCAAGGTCCTTTCGGATATGGATATTTCCGAATCGCGGCGGCCGCAGGACGGCAGCTTTTCACTCCGCTTCGGCGAGAGGCGCGTAGACTTCAGGGTCTCCGCCGTAGGTATCACCTGGGGCGAGATGATGGTCATACGCATACTGGACCGCACGGGCGGACTCATGGGGCTGGAAGACCTGGGGCTGGATGCGAGCCCGCTCAAGACCTGGCGCCAGCTTCTGTCCTTGCCGTTCGGCATGCTCCTCGTATCCGGGCCTACCGGCTCGGGAAAGACGACAACCCTTTACTCGGCCGTGATGGAGCTGGTGGGCGACCGCGGCAACATCATGACCGTCGAAGACCCCGTAGAGTACCGTATCGAGGATATCCACCAGATAGAGGTGAACCGCGCGGCAGGGATCGACTTCCCCACCGGCCTCCGCTCCATCATGCGCCCGGGACCCGGACATTATCCTCGTGGGCGAGATCCGGGACGCGGAGACTGCGAAGACGGCCGTTGACGCGGCGCTCACGGGCCACCTGGTCCTCGCATCCATCCACAGCAACGACGCGTCGTCGTCCTTCGTGCGCCTGCTGGACATGGGCATTGAGCCGTACATGGCCGCCACCGCAGTAGCGGGGACGCTGGCGCAGCGCCTGGTCAGGAAGGTGTGCGGCTACTGCAAAGAGCCTGCCGCCGTTACCGAGGCAGAGGCATTTGCATACGAGGCGGAAATGCAGGAGCCTGCCACGCAGCTAGTAGCAGGCAAGGGATGCAACTTTTGCGGCTACCCCGGGTTTTCCGGACGCACAGGGGTTTTTGAGGTGCTCGCGGTGAGCCAGACGACCCGCAGGCTGGTAGCGGCGGGCTCCAGCGGCCAGGCCATCAGGGAACAGGCCCTGAGAGACGGGATGGTCCCCTTGCGCCGCGCGGGAATGCTCAAGTGCAAGGACGGTGTCACAGCCGCCAGCGAAGTGTTAAGGCGCGTCTATTTCGTGGACTAGCCTGCCGCCGAGGGAAACCATGCCGCTCAGTCATAGCGCAATCCACGACTACCTGGAGAGCCGGACGCCGATAGCAGACTTGCCGGTGGACTGGGAGCAGACGGGCTACACATCTGATGAGTTCAACCGATGGGCAGCCTCCCTTGAGTTCCCCGGATGGGATGGCGACATCGCCACCGAAGAAGAGGTCCAGGTCATCACGGCAATCCTCAATGCGGAGCCGGGAGACTACCTGCTGGATGTGGCTTGCGGGTACGGCCGTCACGCCCTTCCGCTTGCGGAAGGGTACGGCCTGCTTGTTACGGGCACGGACATTTCCGACGGCCTGATTACGAACGCCCGGCGCAGGGCCGTCCGCCGGGGCATCGACATCGAATATGAAGTCGGAGATGCCCGGGACATCCCCTGGGTAGACCAGTTCCAGCACGCAATGGTTGCGTTCAACTCGTTTTCTCTCTTTTCGCCGCAAGACGCCCCCCTTGTGCTCGGGCGAATTCGCAGGGCGCTCCGCCGCAACGGGCGGCTGTTCATGGACCTGGACAACAAGTCTTACAGCGTCAACCAGGTGACACACAGGAAGAACTGGTCCCTCTCGCCCCAGGGCCTGACACTCCAGGAGATCTACCTTCACGAGAAAAGGTCCGTCGAGGTCCTGCGCGACCTTCACTTCCCGGCGAGGGAAGACAGAGTGCGTGAGTTCCTGGCGTTCAAGCAGCTCTACTCCATAGAGGAGTTGACCTCACTTCTGCTAAAATGCGGCTTCAAGGCGGAGCAGGTGTACGGCGGTTGGGACCTCACTCCCCTCTCCAGACTGCGGCCGAAGATACTGCTGGTTGCAACCCGGCAGGACTGAGCAACGAAAGTGACTTAAGGAGACTCCATTGGGATTCGATACGATCATCCGGAATGGGACGATTATCGACGGCTCCAAGCAGCCGCGGTTCAAGGCGGACGTGGGCATAACAGGCGGCAGGATCGAAGCGATCGGCGACCTTGGCAAGGCGGAGGCGAAGCGCGTCATTGACGCGAAAGGGATGATTGTCGTCCCGGGCTTCATCGACATGCATTCGCACTCGGACCGGACGATCATCGACGACCCCGGCGGTGAGAGCAAGGTCCATCAGGGAGTGACAACGGACGTCGTCGGCAACTGCTCTTACTCCCCGTTCCCCGTCCCTCCGGGCGGCCCTCTGGGCGGCTACAAGTTCCAGACGACGAACGTAGAGTGGGGCTGGTCTGACCTGGCAGGGTGGGCGAAGATGATCGAGGAGAAGGGCGTCTCCATGAACATCGCCCCTCAAGCGGGCCACGCTGCCGTCCGCGCAGCCGCAGGCCTTCTGGACAATCGCCCTCCCACGCCTGACGAGATGGCGAATATGCGCAGGCTCACCGCCGAGGCCGTTGAGCAGGGTGCCTTCGCATTCACAACGGGCCTCACGCTGCCTCCCGGCAGCTACGCCACAACGGATGAGATCGTGTCGATCGTAGAGGCGATCAAGCCGTACGATGGCGCCTTCTACGCCACGCACGCGCGCCTCTGGGCAAATAACCACGTCGGCGCCGTCAAGGAAGCGGTAGAGGTAGGCAGGCGCACGGGCGTGCCCGTCCAGTACTCGCACATGGCGATCATAGACAGCCGCGTCTACGGCCAGGGCGAGACGATGACCGACCCCATTGAGCGGGCGCACGACCGCGGCATGGACGTTACGTACGACATGTACCCCTACACCGCCGCCGGCTCGCACCTGGCGCAGCTAATACCGGACTGGGTGCAGGAAGGCGGCGTGGTGAAGATGCTGGAGCGCCTCCGCACGCCGGCGATCAGGAAGAAGGCCATAGAGGACACGAGGAAGGGCTGGTTCAAGGGCCTCCCGTGGGAGTTTGACTCGATTGTCATCGCGTCCGTCTCCTCCGAGAAGTTCCATAGCATTGTGGGCAAGAGCGTTGCCCAGATTGCCAAGGAGCGCAAGGCCGACCCTCACGAGACTTACCTGACGCTTATCGACGAGAACGACAACAATGTGGGCGCCGTGTTTCACAACCGCGTGGAGGGCGACGTGCGCTACTTCATGGGCCACCCGCTCGCGATGATCGGCTCAGACGGCAGCGCCATCTCCCCCAGCGGGAAGTACAGCAAGGACAAGCCGCACCCCAGGTTCTACGGCACATATCCGCGCATACTCGGACGCTATATTCGGCAGAAGCCGTCCGTGATGACGCTGGAAGAGGCCATCTACAAGATGACGGCCTTCCCTGCAAAGCGAATGCGCTTCAAGGACCGTGGCGTGATCAAAATCGGCTACATTGCAGATATCACTATCTTCAACCCGGACACGGTCATAGACAACGCAACGTTCGACAATCCGCACCAGCTGCCCACCGGCGTGCCTCATGTGCTGGTCGGCGGAGAGCCGGTTGTTTCCAACGGCAAGCACACGGGCGCCCGGCCGGGCAAGGTGCTCAGGAGAGGTTCTTCCTAAAACTACCGCTATGAAAGTCAAACTGAAAAAGATAGTTGGCACGCTGGACGCCATGAAGGACCAGCAAACGGCTTACCTCCACAAAGTGACTGGAGAGGTGCTGACGTTTGACGAAAGTGTCCTGGAGTCCGCAAAGAACGGTGCCCAGGAAGGGGAAGGCGCCGGGTCCGAAGCTGTCAAGCGCGCCGCAGATGTGCTAAAGGACGCCGAGACTTTCGCGCGCCTGCCGCTGAAAGGGGACATCCATGAGTACAGGCTCATGTCCACCTTTGCGGACTCAATCACCAACAAGTCTGTAGCCAGCATGGTGAAGCTGTCCATAACGGGCAAGGGCGCGTTCCGCCGGTTCAAGGATGTGCTGCGCCGCTACGGCATGACCGAGCAATGGAACGAGTACAAGGAGCCGGCGATCGCAAAGGTTGCGCGGCGCTGGTGCGAGAGAAACGGCATCGAGTACGAGTAGCGGCTAACGCGCCCGCTCCAAAGGAAATCCGACACTCGAAACATGACCGGGCCTATCACACTGTGATGCCCGGTCTGATTCTGATACTGGTTCAGTCCAGACTCTGATGTATCCGGATTCTGCCGGTTTCCACAATCCACAGGGCACTGCCGATTGGTTTGCCCTTAAGCTCCTCGAGAAGATTCGTCACCATTCTCTCGAGTAAAGGGACTGTAGGATTGCGAGGCACTCTGATGACTGCAATGCCTTCAGTGTCCTCAGGCGGGAAGCGGGTTACGTCGGAGAAGTCCAGGTCCAGAGTTATGAGGCATCTTCGTTAGGCTATGCAAACGTCGTAGATAGACCTGTCCACATTGCCCGAAAGACCCTCATCTCGCACGGTATGTACGTCGTGGCCGTACCGCTCGAAGATACGCTGAGTGCGGGTGCCGAAGTTCTCATCAAGCTTGAACCTCACCCTGCCGCCTCAGTTGGGATATCGACGTACCGTTCACGCGAAATCTCCGCGCCGTATGCGATTGCGGCCCTGACGTCCTCCTCCGAGAGTTGAGGATACTCTTCAAGAATTTCCAGGATGGTCATACCCGCAGCAAGGAAGTCCAACAAAAGTGACACCCATATCCTGGTGCCCTTAATACAGGGCTTCCCGAAGCAAATATTCGGGTCGACCGATATTCTTTTTAGCAGCGGGTTTCGTTCCATGCCCTTACTATACCTTGTGGTACTTCGCGATTGCCACTTTCGTGCCGTCCGGCAGGCCCTCTACCGTGAAGTCCCCGAACAGCAGCGGCGCTTCTTTCTGAAGCAGGTCCAGCACCAGCAGGGCTAGGCGGCGGATCTCCCAGTCCGCGTAGGCAGCGCCGCGCATCTCTATGAAGTGGCGCCACGCCCGCACGTTGGCAGTAACGAAAATCTTCGTTTCAGTGGCGTTCGGCAGCACGGCGCGTGCCGCCTGCCTGATCGCCTTGCGGCGGTCGGTCGGATGCGGGAAAGCGTCCTTCGGCAGGCTCCTGTCCAGCGCGGCCACAAGGTCCTTGTAGCTGGCGGACGCGGCGTCCATCGCGCGCTCCAGTATTGCGCGCGCATCCTCCGTGCCCGGGCGGTCCGGCAGGAGCGCAGGCGGCACGACGAAAGAGCTGCTGTCCTCGTCCACATACCGCTGCGAGCGCTGACTGTACGCAAAGCCTGCGCGGTGACGCACCAGCTCATGCGTGAGCGCGCGAGACACCCCGGTGAAGACGAAGCCGTAGTTCACGTGCTCGAATACTGAGCCGTCCCCCTTCGCGAGCAAGTTCGTCACGAAGTCGGAGATGTCCTTGCGGCCCTTACCGAAGCTCATGTAGCACATCCTCGCAGAGACCTCGATCACTGCTGCGGACTCATCCTGCCCTGCCCTGATGCTGTCCGGAATGCCGGGCAGGGTCTCCTCTTCCAGGAACGCCGCAACCTGCTCCCAATCAATTGATGTGCGGGAGACCAGAAACACCTTGGGCTCGGTCAGGAGTGTCATTCGAAATTCCTTCAGGTTAATGGCCAATAGGTTAACATCCGGACACAGGACGCGTCACCGGTGACGGCACACTCCCCTTCTGTCGCCGCAGCATTCTATCTGGTATGCGCCGCAAATGTTATAGTTACTGCGGTGTCAGCTAACCGAAAGGGGGAGACTCGTGGCGAAACTAATAGCAATGGCTATGCTGGCCATCATGGCGCTGGCCTTGATGGGCTGCAAATCTTCAGGGCCCGAGGCGACCGCGACGCCCGCTGCAAAAGTGGCCAAGGCAGGCGACACGGTGGTCGTGCACTACACCGGCAAGCTTGTCGACGGGACCGTCTTCGACTCTTCCGGGGACAGCGACCCCATAACGTTCACCATCGGCGAGGGTAGAGTAATCCCGGGGTTCGAAAACGGGGTAATCGGAATGAAGGCCGGGGATGCAAAGACGCTGAATATCCCTGTGGCGGAGGCGTACGGAGAGTGGTCCGACCGGCTCGTTTTTGAAGTCGACAGGAGCGAGATACCGCAGGACATGGCGCCGGAGGTCGGTATGCAGCTTCAGGGAGACATGGCGGATGGGAGTGTAGGGATCTTCACCATCGTGAAGGTGGCGACTTCCACTGTAACCCTGGATGCGAACCATGAGCTCGCGGGCAAGGACCTGATCTTCGACGTTCGCCTCGTAAGCATCAACTAGTTCCCTGTAAGACTTTGACGGGCGCGAACACCTCACGCTGCCCGTAATCCCTGCGTTCCGGAGGACTCAATGGACCTTGGAATTTCGGGCAAGGTTGCCCTGGTAACCGGCGGCAGCCGCGGGCTGGGCCGCCAGTGCGCGCTTTCTCTTGCCGGCGAGGGCGTGAAAGTGGCCATCTGCGGGAGGACCCGGGAGACGCTCGATAAGACCGTCGCCGAGCTCAAGGCAAAGGGCGTGGAGGCGATCGGCGTTCAGGCTGACATCTCGAGCGAAGCGGACGCCGCGCCGCTGCACGATGCCGTTGTGAGCCGGCTCGGGCCAATTGACATCCTCGTGAACAACGTGGGCGGCAGCAAGAACAGGTCGGACATCGCCGGCACGTCGCTGGGGGACCTCAAGGCCACCTTCGATCTCAATGTGTATGGCGGTTACGAGCTAATGAGGCTCGTCATCCCGCACATGAAGTCCCAGAAGTGGGGCCGGATCATTAACATCTCCTCCATCTGGGGTAGGGAGCACGGCGGCAATGTTGGCTACATGTCCGCCAAGGCGGCGGTGATCGCGATGACCAAGCACGCCGGTCTCAGCCTGGCGAAAGACGGCATCACCGTCAACACGATTGCGCCGGGCTCCATCGACTTCCCCGGCGGCGGCTGGGAGCGCTACCGGAAGAGCAATCCGCCGGAGGTTGTGCAGGACTTTGTAAAGACCAACCTCCCGATGGGCCGCTTCGGCTGGCCTGAGCCCGTGGGGGACATGACGGCCTTCCTGGCCTCTACGAGGGCAGACCTGATAACGGGCGCGTGCATCCCTGTGGACGGCGGGCAGGGCCACACGATGATCTGACGCCGATCGACGGATAACACTTATTGAACACAAATCACGACGGAGTCTTGAATGCCGTTTTGCTGGCATTGCGGTAAAAGAACGGACGATAAGGACATTACCTGCGCGGCGTGCGGGAAGCAGCAGCCCGTTGTGCAGCAGACCGAGCCCGCTCAGGGGCAGGAAAACAAGCCCCCGACTGCGGCCGCCCAGGCGCGCGCCGGCGAAATGCCTGTGGTCATCCCGGTTGGCCGGGTGGCGATCATGGGCGTGCTGGGATCGGGCATCTACATGATCTTCTGGATGTATCTGACCTGGAAGCACTACCGGGACCATACGGGTGAGAAAGCCTATCCCGTGTGGCACGCCCTATCCATCCTGGTTCCCATATATGGCCTTTTCCGGGCGCATGCCCACATCAAGGCCTACAAGGCCCTGATGGATAATAACAACATCCCCAACAGCCTCAGCCCCATGCTGATGGTGCTGGTGCTGGTAATCATCAACATCCTCGCGACCGTGGTCCTCCCGCTCACGTTCAATCCCGAGACTCTGCGACCGCTGGACGAGCTTTCGAAGGATGCATCTCTCACCGTCTTCATACTCACTGCCATTCAGATCGCGATAACGACTGCTATTCTTGCTTCCGTGCAGGCCGACATCAACAAGTACTGGGAATCGCTGAAGAAAGCGACGGTCTCCAGGGCCCGGTTCAGCACCCTCGATATCGTGATTGCTGTATTCGGCCTGTGGGACCTCATCTGGACCCTTGGGCTCCTGGCCGCACTGGGAGAGTAAGGCGCGACCATGGCTGACATGCTAGACGAGGTCCTGGAATCGAGGGACGCGGAGCTTCTCACGACGGGCCTGAAGTTCACCGAAGGGCCGGTCTGGCACCCTGATGGCTACCTGTACTTCACGAACCACCCCGAGATCTGGCGGCTTGACCCCAAGACCAAAGAGCGATTCCCGGTGGCCCACAACAGCACGGGCGGCAACGGGATGACCCTGGACCTGCACGGCAGGCTTGTGGTGTGCGAGCCCTGGGGGCGTCGGGTCTACCGGCTTGAGGAGGACGGCTCGCGCACTCCCCTTGCCGTCACCTGGCGCGGTCTGCGACTGAACAAGCCAAACGACGTAATCTTCCGGTCGGACGGGACGATGTACTTCACGGACATGGGGTACTGGCCATACACGGTCGGCGTCGCCAACCCGGAAATACGGGCGAACCACATCTTCGGCGTGACGCCGGACGGCGAGGTATTCGCCGCCGCACCGTACGAATACCCCAACGGCCTCGCCCTTTCCCCTGACGAGCGTACCCTTTACGTCGCCAACACACGCTACTACAAGCATGTCGGAGCGTTCGATGTTCTGGCTGACGGCTCGCTGGCCAACACCCGCGTGTTCGCCGAGCTAGGGGAGCTCGAAAAGCCGGGAGTCCCGGACGGGCTGAAGGTGGACATGGAAGGCAACGTCTACTGCACAGGGCCGGGCGGCATGTGGGTCTTCGACGACAGCGGCGCGCATTTGGGCACGGTCATCCTCCCCGAGCTTCCCGCCAACATGGGTTGGGGAGACGACGATAACCGCTCCATGTACGTCTGCGCGCGCACTTCTGTATACCGGCTCAGGATGAAAGTGCCGGGCACAAAGTTGCCGCGGGCCAAGTAGCAGGACGGGTCTGACGAGCAGGACATGTCGGACTGGTCGGCCGGAGAGCTACAAATCGCGGTCGCCGCCCCTGGGGTCAAAGATGTCCCGGAGGGCGTCCCCGAGCATTGCGGTGGATAGCACCACAGCGCTAAGGGCGAGGCCGGGGAAGATCGTCGCCCAGGGGGCGACCTCAAAGTAGCGACGGGCGCCCTCGTTCAGCATTCGGCCCCAGGATGGATACGGCGGAGGGATGCCCAGTCCAAGGAAGCTGAGCGAAGTTTCCAGCACGATCGCCGCGCCGAAGAAGCCGGTGACCTGGGCGAGAATGATTGGGAGGCCGTTGGGGAGCACATGGCGCCCCACAACCCGCAGGGGGCTTGCTCCTATCGCCCTGGCAGCCTCGATGTACCCTTCTTGCCGCAACGCGAGTGTCGTCGCCCTTGCCAGCCTCGCCACCTGCGGGGCGAGCGCGATTGCGGCAGCGCCCGCGCTGCTGACCACGGCGGCCCCCAGGGACGTGCGCTCGGGACCCAGCGCAACCAGGATAACCATCGCAAGGACGAGCGGGGGGAACCCAAGGAACACGTCCACGACGCGCTGGACGAGCATGTCCACTTTGCCTCCGATGTACCCGGACGCCGCCCCCACCACGGTCCCGCCGACAGCCGCCAGGCCCACGCCGAGGAACCCCACGACCAGCGACACCCGAGCGCCGTGGACAACCCTGCTGAAGATGTCCCTTCCGAAACCGTCCGTTCCGAAGAGGTGATCTCCTCCGGGGGCGAGAAGGCGGCGGGCGGCATCCTGCTCAAGCGGGCCGTGCGCGGCAACAATATCCGCCAGAAGCGCGACGGCGACAAACACCGCCAGCACGGCAAGCGATGCCGCAGCCACCGGCCTCCTGGTTACCAGCGCGATGGCCCTCATGCCGTGTGGGATATCCTGGGATCAAAATATGCGTAGAGAACGTCCACCACCAGGCTGACGATCAGGGAAATGAAGACCAGTAGCGAGGCGAGGGCCAGTACCACGGGGTAGTCGCGCGCAAGGCCCGCCTGGACAAGCCCCCTGCCGATTCCCGGGAGGCCGAAGACCGTTTCGAGCACCAGCGCGCCGCTGAGAAGCCGCCCGAATTGCAGGCCGAAGACCGTCAGGCTGGGGACCATGGCGTTCCGCAGAGCGTGCCGGAGGACCACGTTGCGCTCGGTCAGCCCCTTCGCCCTGGCTGAAGTGATGAAGGTCTGGCTGAACGCCGATATCATGCCCGCGCGCGTCACCCGGATGATGTGCGCGCTATACTCCCAGGAAAGTATCACGGCAGGCCACACCATGATGAGCGCGTGTCGCCATGGGTCCGTCCACGGAGCAGCGTAGATGATGGGCGGCGACCATTGGAACACGAGCAGGAGCCCGAGGAGTATGAAGAGGGCCACCAGCAGGTCGGGCATCGCCATGCTGGCGAGCGTAAGAAGTCGAACGAGGTAGTCAGGCCATCTGTTTCGCCGGACCGCCGCCATCACGCCCAGTGGAAACGACACGAGCATGGACAACACCACTGTGTAAATGGCCAGAAGGAGGGTCGTCGGAAGCTGCCGGGCGATTATTGACCTGACGGGCTCCCGCGTTTCTAGAGAGCGGCCGCCGGGTTCGCCGCTGACGACGCTGAGCAGCCACCGCCGGTACTGCTCGTACAGCGGCCTGTCCAGGCCAAGCTCCTCGCGTAGCGCCTCCTGGATGCGCGGGGTCGCAGGAGCGTCTCCCGCTATGACGTGAACAACGTCTCCAGGCAGCGCCATCAGCGCCAGGAACACGAGGGCGGAAGCCAGCAGCAGCGAGAGCGGGACGAGTGCCGCCCGCCAGGCAATGTACCTAGCCACGACCGCCCGCCGGTGCCGTCATTTCGCCAGCCAGACGGTCGAGAAGTCGGTGTTGGCGTGGCCGTCAAACATCGGAATGGCCAGCCCGCGCACGTAAGACCGGTAGGCCACCTCGTCGACGGACTCGGCGATGGGGATTACGTAGGTTTGCTCAAAGAACAGGTACCGTTCAATGTCGCGCCACCGGGCAATGCGCTCCTCGGGGCTTGCGGCGTCGTTCAGGCGCGCGTACAGGGCGTCCACACTGGCGTCCTCGTGCTTCGTGAAGGCATCCGGGTTAATGCTGTAACGGCCGTAGACCGAGACTGTGGCCTCGGGAATAGAAGGAGGCGTCAGGCGGCCCTGCTCGGAATCGAAGTCCAGCGTCAGGCGGGCGGCGTTCCACTCCGCCTCGTCCAGCATTTGCAGGGTGAGGTCTATACCGAGCCCGGCAAGCTGGTCCTTGAGATATTCGCACGGGGCGGGATTGAGCGCGCGGCAGAGGTGGCCCATTCTGAATCCGCCCGCGTAACCTGCCTCCGCCATCAGCATGGTGGCCTCTGCGCGACGCGATTCCAGCGGCGCCTGGTCGAAGCCCGGCCAATTAACGAAGTCGCGGCGAATCTCCCCGTCGCCCGCGGTCGTTTCCAGTGAGGTCCAACCGAACGGCAGTGCAGCGGGGATTGCGGCCGGCTTGTCTATCCACAGCGCAATCGCGCGCCGGATGCGGGAGTCCTGCCACGGACCAGTCTTGAGGACGTTGAACGCCAGGCGGAATGTGCCTCCCTCGATCCTGGCAAACACAACGTCATCGCCCAGGTCCTTCACGTAGCCTTGCTTGCGCTCGGGAGAGAGGTAGTGGCCCTGCCCACGCGCGCCGCCGTCCAGCCGGCCGCTACGGAATGCGATGTCCATCGCCAGCGGCTCGGTCATGACAACGTAGTCGATCCCGTCCAGGTACGGCAACGGGCCTTCCGGAGATGTCTCGAAGTACCTATCGAAGCGCCGTACCTGCACGATCGTCCCCGGTTCGTACTTCTCCAGGGCGAATGGACCGAGACCAACCAGGCCGACGTCCAGGGGGCTCAAGCTCACCTCGCCGGCGTCGATTCGCGGCTGCATTAGGTGGCGAGGGTGTGCGATCTTGAACCTCGGGTTGGCGAGCGACTCGACAAAGTGGCGGTTTGGCGCGGCGAACACGACGCGCAGCCTGTCAGGTCCGGGCGCTTCGACCCGCTCAATCTCTCCAAGCTCCGCCTTGAAATACGCGGGGGCGCGGACCTTCTCCCCTGCCCTGGCCCCGAAATACGCGAGGTCAAGCCAGAACTTCGCGTCGGCCGCGGTGAACGGCGTGCCGTCGTGCCAGAAGACACCGGGGCGGATGTCGAACGACCACTCCGTGAAGTCGGTGTTGTGCGACCATGAGGCCGCCAGGTAAGCGCACACCTGCGAGGCATCCTCGCGGCACCGCATCACAAGGTTGCCCGGGCCGAAGAGGGCACCTCCGACGTGGTGTAGAGCGATGCTGCTCGTGCGGAGGGAGTCGAAGCCGGCGGGAGGGTCGCCCCTGTTGGCGAGGACGAGGGTGCCGCCGTACCTCACGGGCGATGCGGCAGCGCCTGTGGCAACGGGCGTGGCAGAAAGCGCGGAGGCATCTCGGCCGCAGGAGGCTGAAAGCAGGGCGAGCGCCGCGAGAGCAAAAGGGACTAGCAGCCTGGCGGCCACGCGTGGACCAACAACGTTCGGCAACCGGGCTCCTCCTGCTTCGCTCGGCTGTATGATGCCCCTGCCCGCAATGCGTGTCAAGGGAGACATGATCCGCGCGCTGCCTCCAGTCCCAAAACTGGGGTATAATCACCACCATCTTGCCGCCAGGAGGTCCCATATGCCCATTCGCAAGAACAGCCACCTCGCATCCATGCGCGCCGGTAAGCCATCGTCCAGATGTACTTCCCCTCGGAGATCTTTGTTGAGCTGCTTGGCCTGGCCGGGGTGGATGTGGTCATGTTCGATGGCGAGCACGGGATATTCTCACCCGGCGAGTTGGACAGCATGTGCCGCATCGCCGAGGCGCACGGGATGTCTACAATCGCCCGGGTGCCGGATATTGGGTACGGCACCATCCAGACGTACCTGGACCGCGGCGTTCAGCGGATACTGGGCCCGGACATCCAGAACAAGGCGGACGCGCAGCAGCTTGTGAACGCCTGCCGCTACCCTCCCATCGGCAGGCGCGGCACGGGCGGCGCTCCGAGGGCGATAGGCTATGCGGACGTTGGCACGGCGGACATGCTCAACCAGCTCAACTCCGAGATATTCGTTTGCGCCTTCCTGGAGAGCGTCGAGGCGGAAAAGAACCTCGAAGAGATTATGTCCGTCCCGGGGATAGACGGCTACTATGTGGGCCCGGCGGACTACTCACTGTCTATCGGCGTCACGGGCCAGCTCACGCACCCCAAGGTGAAGGAGTTCTCCGACCGCGTGAAGAAGGCTGCGGAGTCGCGAGGAAAATATACTTCGGCAAGGACCTCATATCCGTGGAGCGCGCCACCAACATGGTGCTCAACAGCGCGAAGGACCTGGTGGCACGGAACAGGGCAAGGCCAGGCTAAGGAGGGCGACACCGTGAAAGTACTTGTACTGGGCGCGGGGTTCGGCGGGCTGGAGCTGACGGCGACGCTGTCGGAAGCACTCGGCAAGAAGCTGGACCTGACTCTGATTGACCGCGAAGACTCGTTTGTATTCGGCTTCTCCAAGCTGGAGATAATGTTCGGCCGCGCGGCCCCGGCGGAGGCGCGCCACCCGTACCGGACGCTGGTAAAGCCTGGGGTGCGCTTTGTACAGGCTGGCGTGCGGTCCTTCGACCCGGCAGCGCGGCGCGTGGAGACGGACCGCGGCGCGTTCGAGGGCGACGTGCTCGTCGTGGCGCTAGGGGCGGAGGTGGACCCCGCCGCCACGCCGGGCCTCGTTGAAGGCGGCCACGAGTTTTACTCCGTCGCCGGCGCAACGGCCCTTCGCAACGTCCTGCCGAAGTTCGAGCGAGGCCATGCCGTAATCGGCGTCACTTCCACTCCGTTCAAGTGCCCTCCCGCGCCCAGCGAGGCGGCGTTCCTGCTGCACGACTATCTCACTGCCAACGGCCGACGTTCAAATACGAAGATATCGGTGGTGATGCCGTTCGGCGTCCCCGTGCCGCCTTCACCCGCGGCATCAAAGGCTATTCTGGCCGGTTTTGCGGAGAGGGGTATCGAGTTCGTTCCCGGAAAGCTGGTGAGCTCGCTGGACCCATTGAGAAAGGTCGCCACGTTCAAGGACGGCGGAGAGATTCCATACGACCTTTTCCTTGGAATACCCGTGCACAGGGTCCCGCGGGCGGTCTTCGATGCCGGGCTGACTGTGAATGGGTGGGTGCCGGTCAATCCGAAGAACCTCGAAACGAAATTCCCGAGCGTTTACGCCGTGGGCGACGTGACGAGCGTGGGAACGCCGAAAGCAGGCGTCTTCGCCGAAGGCGCGGCGCGCGTGGTTGCCCAGTCGATCATTTCGAAGGTTAGCGGCGGGCCGGGGCCGGAGGAGTACAAAGGCCAGGGCTCTTGCTATGTGGAATTCGGCAAAGGGACGGTGGGCCGCGTGGATGTGGACTTCCTCAGCGGCCCTTCGCCGACAGGGACATTCCAGTCGCCGTCCGAGGCGACGCGCGCGGAGAAGCGCGTGTTCCGCGAGAGCCGCCTTTCGCGATGGCTAGGGAGGGCGTGACGGGGACAACCGGTCTGTATGCGCGATGGAGAATCACGATGGCCCGCCTGTTGCTGTTTCCGCTGCTTCTTTTGTGCGCCCTGTCCATGGCCTGCGGTGTGGACGAGGAGCTCTACCAGGCTGCGCTGCTGGAAGCGGAGACCCTTCGCTCGCAGCTTGCAGTCGAGACGCAGCGGGCCGATGGCGCAGAGGCGACGCTGGCAGCGGAATCCGCCCGCCTGCAACGAGAGATCGATGAGCTGGTCGGACAACTCGAAGAGCGGGCCGGCCAGGTGGAGAGGCTAACGGGCGAGAACCGCGCTCTTGCCGGTGAACTGGACGCTCTTGGGAGCGAACTTGCCGGGCTGGAGGCGGCGCATTCCGTCCTCGAATCGGACCATCTGGCGCTCGGCGTCGAGCTGCAAGACGCCCGCGACGACATCGCGTCTGAACAGCGCAGGAACCAGGAGCTTACTGAGCAATTCGACGCGCTCGCGCTGGAGCACCAGGCGGCGGTGGCCTCCAACGCAACCCTGACTACGTCGCTCTCCGAGACTCAGACCGAACTGGCGCAAGCTTCAGAGGCCCTCGATTCCGCAACTATTGAACTGGAAGTGGCCAACTCTCTCTACGAAGCCCTTACAGAAGAACACGTGCTTGCCATAAAGGCCCGTGACGCCCTATCTACTGAGAATGCAGACCTGATTTCGGCGAAGGCCTCTCTCGAAACGGCGGTGCTTGAGCTAGCGGTCAAATACGACGGCCTTGTGGCGGACATCGGTGCGATAGAAACGCTGGGGAAGCGCAAGAGCACTCTCGCCGGAGAAGTCGTTGTGTTGGACTCGCAGGTCGTCTCGCTACGGCAAGACATAGCGCAGCTCGAGGAGCGCAGGCGGCCGCTGGTCGTCCAGTCGTACAGGAACAGCTTCCGCTGCACAGGCAGCATGGAGCCTAAGATAACCTGCCTGGACGAGGCGCTGTGGCTGTCCAATTTCAAGGCCGAGGATATTACGTTAGGGGCAATAGTCTCCTTCTATCCGACCTCGGACTGCAGTATTACCTCCGGCCCTGTCGCCCACAGGGTAGTGGACATACGGTGGCTGGGCGGCGCGTACTCTTTCCGCACCAGAGGAGATGCGGCTGACGAAGACGACGGATGCTGGCTGCCGTCGTCCAGCATCAATTCCTACCTGATAGACCTGTACAAAAATGTGCGCCCTGAGTACGCGGAGCTGCGGAACGCGGTGAACGCTGCGCGGGCCGATCTTGACGCGAAGGAGGCCGACTACCTGCAGAAGCTTCAGACCTACCAGCAAAAGCGGCTGCAGTACTGCGGCAGCCTGACGGGGACGTGCACGCTCTCCACCCCTCGCTATAATGAGATGCAATCGCTCTACCAGGCACTTGAAGCCGCATACAATGCGTACTCTGTCGCCTACTTCAACTACCAGGCGCTGATTGCCGTTGCGAAGGGATAACCATTGCCCTGAACGGCCTCTTGATGCCGAGACCTCAGAACAGGAGCACCCATGCCAATCGAGTTCCCGCCGCAGAACGGCGTGCGTTTCATAAAGAACATCATGATTCCCATGTCCGAGGGCACGAAGCTTGCCATGGACATGCATATCCCGGACAGCGCGGACTGGCAAAAGAATCCCCTGCCCGTCATTCTCGAGTACATACCCTATCGCAAGGACGACGTTCACCCCTACACCGGCTACCACAACCGCTTCGCAGAAAACGGCTTCATCGGCGCGCGGCTGGACTGCCGCGGCACCGGCAGCAGCGAAGGGACGAACGTGGACGAGTACGAGGTGCGCGAGCAGCAGGACTGCTACGAGGCTATAGAGTGGATCGCGAAGCAGCCCTGGTCGACCGGCAAGATCGCAATGTTCGGCGCGTCCTACGGCGGCTTCACTGCGGTACAGCTCGCCGCCCTCGCGCCGCCTCACCTCACGACGATCGTACCGATGGTCTTCACCGACGACCGCTACACGGACGACTGCCACTACCGCGGCGGCGTCTTCAGGTGCTACTACGACACGGCATTCTACGGCTCCATGATGGTCGGCATGAACGCTATGCCGCCCTACCCGGAGTACAGCGGCGACCGGTGGGCGGAGATATGGGAGCAGCACCTGCGCGACAACGCGCCCTATACGCTTACGTGGCTCAAACACCAGCTGGACGGCGAGTACTGGCGTCCGGGCAGCCTGACAGGGCGCTTCGACAAAGTGAAGTGCTCGGCGTTCCTGATCGGCGCCTGGCGCGACGGCTATCCCAACCCGCCGATGCGCACCTTCCGCAACATCAAGTCGCCAAAGAAGGTGCTCATCGGCCCGTGGAACCACTCGCGGCCTAACATAGCCATCCCCGGCCCGCAGATCGACTACCTGCACGAGGTCATGAAGTGGTGCGCCTACTGGCTCAAGGGTGAGAAGAACGGCGTAATGGACGAGCCGCCGATAACGTACTACATGCAGACGTACGACAGGCCGGACGCCGACCGCCACGACACGACCGGCTACTGGCGCGCCGAATACGATGCGCCGGTGGAGGGCGCGCAGCTGATGAAGCTGTTCTTGCGCGAGGACGGCAGGCTGGACGGCGCAGCGCCCAAGGGTAAGGGACAGAAGGACGTGTACGAGTACCGCCCGACCGTCGGCATCACCGGCGGCCTGTGGAGCGGCGGCATCCCGTTCGGGCTGCCGACCGACCAGCGCACCGACGAGGCCTACTCGGTGAACTTCACATCCGAGCCGCTCGCTGAGCCGATGGAGATACAGGGCCAGCCCGTCGCGAGGATACACGTGAGCTCCACCGCGCCCGTAATGGCGTTCGTCGTGCGCCTGACGGACGTGGCGCCTGACGGCACGAGCGCGCTCATTTGCAACGGCATCCTCAACGGCACGCGGCGGAAGTCGATGACCAGTCCCGAGCCGATGAAGCCGGGCGAGGTCTACGAGCTCCAGATCGACCTTGACGACACGGCGTGGCGCTTCCCTGCCGGCCACCGCATTCGCGTGTCGGTCTGCAGCGCGGACTACCCCAACCACTGGCCGACGCCGTACAAGGGCGTAAATACCCTCTACCGAGACGCCGCGCGACCGTCCAGCATCACCCTGCCGGTCATCCCCCTCAGCTCGGCCGAGGAGCCGCGCAACGCCGCGGTGAAGTTCGCGCACACTCCCACGCCCACGCCGGTCTTCAGCGGGCCGCCTGACGTTGTGCCATGGGAGATCGTGACGGACCTCCTCAACGACCGCTCAGGACTGCGGCTGGACTTCACCTTCAAGGCTCGCGCAGGAAAGTCGATGGAGGTAACTACGCAGAACAAGTTCGAGAGCTGGGCGAGCAACCGCGACCCCTCGGACGTGGTAGTCACCGGCAAGCACCTTCGCAAGATCGCGCGGCTGGACGGCGTGACGACGGTAGACACCTGCTGCACCATCCGCAGCACTGAGACGGCGTTCCACGTGACGGTGGACCTCGAAATCGAGGTCAACGGCCTCCCGCACTTCCAGAAGCGCTGGGTGGAGAGCTTCAAGCGGGAGCTGATGTAGGGAGCCTGTGGATCGTGTCGGAATGATAGACTGGGCACAGGAGGCGGAACGATGCGTGAAACACTTGTTGGTCTCAGGACCGATAACAAACAGCTCGTTGGAGTGATAACTCTGACCGTCGAGTTCAAGCAGGAAGACGGCCAGTGGGTGGCCACGTGCCTTGAGCTCGGCACTTCAACGTACGCTGAAACGCTGGAGGCTGTTCAGGCGGAAATTGCAGAGGCTGTGGACCTGCACCTGAACGAGGTCGCGCGCCTGGGGTTCGAGGATGACTTTCTCAAGGAAATGGGCGTCCCGATGTGGCGACCCAGGCAGGTAGAGGTGGCAACCAGGCGCGGCACAGACAAGACCAAGTCTGAGCCCTGGCTTGTAGGATCAACTACCTGAGGAGCCGGTGATTGGGCCGCAATGTTACCGGCAAACAAATGATCAGAATATTGGAAAAGGACGGCTGGACGCGGGGCGGTCAGCGAACGCACGGAATCTTTTTTCACAAGCGTTATCCCGGAGAATCGTTGCCACGCACTGTGATTGTGCCGGACAAGAATTCAGTGCTGCCGACAGGGACCCTGGGCGCCATACTCGGAGTAAAGCAGACGAAGCTCGGTAAGGATGGCCTGGAAGAAGTCATCGAGAAATACGGCCTAAAGTAAGACCCTCCCCCTCACTCCCCCACCACCGGCCAGCGGTGCTGGATATTGAACCCCATGCGCCGATAAAGCGACCGCCCTGCCCTGTCTATGCGCGCCAGCTCCGCCTCGGCGTCCACCCGCGTGAACTCGCCCTTGCGGAGGATGATCTCCCCGTCCACAATCACCGTGTGCACCGGACCGGAGCGGGCGCTGTAGAGCAGGCTGTTCATCGGGTCCAGGCCCGGGTGCCACTCCGGGCGCGTGCGGTCCTGGATAACGATGTCCGCCTTCTTCCCGGGCTCTATCGACCCCAGCTCGTCCGCTATCCCCATCGCCCTCGCGCCGTTGATCGTCGCCATCTCGAAAGCCTGCTCTGCCGTGATAGTGGGCATCACGCCGCGCGCCTCGCGGTGGATGGTCGTCGCCAGATACGCCTGGTGACCAATGTCAAAGGCGTCCGAGTAGTTGCCGGAATCGGAGCCGAGGGTGACGTTCACCCCCTGCTGCACCATCTCCGGGAAGCGGCCGAAGCGCGAGACGCCCATGCCCACGCGCAGCGAGGCCGCCGGGCAGTGGGTCACGCTCGTATCCGTGCGCGCCAGGACCGGCACCTCCATCTCCTCGGCGTGGATCATGTGGATAAGCTTCGTGGCTGGCCCCAGAACGCCGAGCTGCTCGAGGTATGCGGCGGCGGGAACGCCCTTCGTGTGCTCCAGGTAGTCGGAAACGTCCTCCGGCCCGAACGACTGGTGCAGGTCCATCAGCACGCCGCGCGATTCGGCAAGCTTCTTCGCCTCAACCAGCAGCCGGTCAGTGCAGCGGCCCATGCCTGCCATGCCCACGATGGCCCACACCCGGCGGCCGGCGACGCAAGGGAGCGCGTCGAGCTGCCGCTCGAGACTCCGCAGGCAGGCGTCCGTATCCCCTATCGAAACGGACTCGTGCGGAGGCACGTCCCAGCATATCTCGGACAGCCCGCCGCGAAGGCCCACCCTGTCCGCTACCTCCGCGGTAAGCTCAGACCTGAACCGACCGCCGTTCTCGCAAAACGTCGTAGTGCCGTTGCGCACCATCTCAAGGCAGGAGAGCATGGCAGAGCAGTAGCCGTCCTCCTCGGTCATGTTCGTCCAGTACGGCAGCCACTGCGTGAGCTCCTTCTCCTCGGGCCACGTATCCGGGATCGTCCCCCGCCCCAGCTGCTGCGCCAGGTGTACGTGGCAGTCCACGTAACCTGGGTGCACCACCGCGCCGCGCGCGTCGATCTTCTGCCTTGCGGAGTACGTGCTCTCCAGAGATCGCACCAGCCCCACATCCACAATGCGGCCCTTATCGACGGCAATCGCGCAGTTCATCAGAATGCGCCGCTGCGCGTCCACGGTGACGATCACTCCGTTAGTGACGAGCAGGTCTACAGTCTTCGGAGCCTTCGCGTCGCGAGGGGGTGTGCTCATTGCATGCTCCTGGAGAAAGTAACGGGCCCCGTGACTTCGGGGCCCGTAAGATAATATCACTCTGAACTACGGTCTGCGCTTCGCCTTTTGCTTCTGCCTGACCGACTGCTGACTGCTCACTGCCGACTGCCGTCCTAGAACGGTATCCCCCACAGCGCGTACCAGCTTTCGAGGGCCTTCTCCATGGGGATCTTTTCCTTCTCCATGAGCGCCCCTAGGCGCATCTCCGCCGCGTTGTCCCGCTTGTTGTCGCCATCGAGCACGAAGGGGTAGAACTTCCCGCGCTTCATGCTGTATATCCAGTACGCCTTGCGTCCCTCGAAGTCGAAGCGCAGCACGGAGGCGAGCAGCCTGTCGCCGAAGCCGTGCTCCACTATCGTCTCCGCCACCAGGTGCAGCGTGGAGACAAGGTCCTCGAAGTCCTTGTCGTCCAGCACCACCCAGCGGGTGCCGTGTCCGTCGTCCTTCACTTCGAACCGTGTCCCGGTGGCGTTCTCGGAGACCTTTAAAAGGTCCTTCAGCTCCTTCTCCAGGTTGGAGAAGAAGCTGCTCTCCACCGGGCGAAAGACTATACCTGCGTACCGGGTTGGATGAAGGTCAGTGCGACCCTCAAGCGAAACGGCGGCCGTTATTGCGGAGAAGAAGTGCTCGCGGTTCGCCTTCTTGACCTTGTTGTTCTTCCCGAAAATAACCCCTAACATCCCCAATGGAACCTCCGGAAAAGATTAATCGCAGAGTACGCACAGAGCGCAGAGTTAAGACTAGAGACTGCGTCGTTCCAAAACCTCTGTTGCCTTAACTTTGCGTCCTTTGCGTTCTTTGCGATTAACTGTCTTATCTCCCGCCCCGCTCCATCGCCATCTGGATGCGGCGGAGGCGCTCCACCCGCTTTTCCACCGGCGGGTGGCTGGAGAAGAGCGAAGCTATGGAGTCGCCTTTGAGCGCGTTGACGATGAAGAACGCGTTCGCGTGCTCCACCTGGCGCAGGTCGCGCTCCGGTATGCGGTACATGTCGCTCGCGATCTTCTGCAGCGCGGATGCAAGCTGCATCGGCGCGCCGGTGAGGATTGCGCCGCCGCGGTCTGCCGCGTACTCGCGGTAGCGGGAGAGCGCCAGGATAACGATCTGGCTCAGGAAGTAGATCAGGATCGTACCCAGGTATACCGCAATAATCACCATGAACGCGTTCCCTCCCCCCTCACGGTCCCTGCTGCGCCCTCCGCCGAAGCCGCCAAACATGCTCATCCAGAACATCATCTGCATTACGTAGCCGGCCATGATAACGATGATGCTCGCCCAGGTCATGACCATCACGTCGCGGTTGCGCACGTGCGAAAGCTCGTGGCCCAGCACCGCCTCAACCTCGGCCTCGCTCAGCCTGCTCATCAGGCCGCGCGTGACGGCTACCACTGCGTTCTTGGGGTTGCGGCCCGTCGCGAAGGCGTTCGGGACGTGCGTGTCCATCACCGCAATCCGCTTCGGCTTGGGCATGTCCGCCATCGCCGCCAGCCTTTCGATCATCGCGTGGAGCCTCGGCTCCTGTTGCGGAGTCACCTCACGCGCGCCCGTGGACCACATAACCAGCTTGTCGGACATGAAGTACTGGAAGAACGACATGCCGACCGCGATTATGAGGATAAACATCCACGGGATGCCTGCCCAGAAGAGCAGCCCCATGAACGCCACGTAGAGCAGGGCCAGCATGATCATGGTGAAGCCCATTCTGATCATGAGCTCCGGGTCCCGCCCGAAGCCTCGCTTGCGCATCGCCATCGGTTTACCTCCTGTCTGCAAAACCCAATCAATTAGATTGTAAGTTATTGCCGATACGGAAGTCACGATTCGCGTGCGACATGCGACCCGTCGAAACCCGTCGGAACCTTTTCCGCATGTCCGCCGTCATTAACTGTGAGCGGGTTGAGCGGGCTTCGTCTGGTCCCCCTCTCCAACGTGAGAGGATGTCCGCTCCGGGACAGGTGAAGGCCGCTCTCAGTGTCGGGAAGCACCAAGAACCAGTATCAGACCAAGGAGTTCGGAAATGTTTAGCCTTAAGAAGATAGCAGCCCCCATTGTGGTGGGCGCGCTCGCAATAGAGGGAATGGCGTGTGCCACCAATACGCCCGCCGCTCCCAGCGACCAGGTGAGCGGGTCCCCAACGCCGGTATCCACCCCGGCAACGGTCCCGACGCCAACGGCCACAGCGCCAGCGGCAGTAAAGGATGTCCCAGCGCCCATTGACGAGGTTACCCTTGTGACCCGCGAGTCGCTGCCCCCGCAGTACTCGCTCAGCATCAAGTCCGGCCTGCCAAGCGGCTGCGCCAAGTTCAAGGACTTCCAGGTAACGCGCACCGGCGAGACGATCAAGGTAACGGTTACGAACACATTGCTGGCCGACCCCAACGTGATGTGCACGATGATCTACGGCATCCACGAGTCGATGGTACCCCTGGGGAGCGACTTCAAGGCCGGCGTGGCGTACACAATCGAGGTCAACGACAAGTCGTTCACGCTGATCGACGGCCGCCTGGTTGCGAAGGGCGATGAGAACCTCGCCCCCATCGATGAGGTCCGCGTGGACGTGGAGGACGGTAAGGGCGTGCTGGTAATCGTCTCCGGCATTCCCAACGCGTGCTACGCATTCGACAATCACACAATGGAGATTGTGGACGGCGTCCGCGTCGTCAAGGTATACAACAAGAGGACCGCGCCCGCAGACGCGGCCTGCGCCGAGGTCTACGGCTCACACGAGACGAGGATCGACCTGGGCGGCGACATCGAGGTCTGCTCGGTCTACCAGTTCAATATCAACGGCCAGCTCCATGACCTGCAGGCCATCGCGCCGAACGTCCGCTGCGCCCCACCGGTTACGCCGGGCCAGGGCGAGCAGCAGGACCGGCAAGAGGTCCAGGCGCCCATCGAGAGCGTCAAGGTCGTGAGGGACGCTGACGGCGCGTACTACCTGCAGGTCGTCGCCGGACTGCCGGGCGGCTGCGCGCAGTACAGCCACTTCGAGATCACCCGCGACGGCGCAGTGATCACGGTAATCGTCAAGAATACCGAGCCGGTCGGCCCCGTGGCATGCACACGCGAATACCGGTACAACGAGCTGCTCATCCCGCTGGGGAAGAACTTCACGGCGGGCACGAGCTACACGGTGAACGTGAACGGCGCGGACCACAAGCTGACCAGCGAGGGAAGCATTGACCCCGAGAAGGCGGGCGAGCGCAAGCCTGTCCTCGCCCCCATCGACGAGGTCACTATCGCGATGCTCAAGTCGATGCCCCCGCAGTTCCTGGTGAACATACTTGCCGGGCTGCCCAGCGGGTGCGCCCAGTTCGGCGGGTACATGGTTGAGCTCGACGGCGACAGGATCAACATCACGGTAACAAACTATATGCCCAGCGACCCGAATGTGGCGTGCACGATGATCTACGGCACGAAGCAGATCGGCGTCAACCTGGGGAGCAATTTCGAGCAGGGCAAGACTTATACGGTGAGCGTCAACGGCGTCGAGCAGACGTTCGTCGGCGGCAAGCCCGCGGACTGGCCCGAGACCACGGACGGCAAGCCCGGCCGCGGCAGCATCAACGAGCCGCTCTGGATCGGCGTCGGGTCGGTTATAGCTGTGGACGGCGGCAACATCCTGGTCGAGGTTGTAAAGGTCCTCTCGGACTCGCGCTGCCCGGCCAACGCAATGTGCATACAGCAGGGCGAGGCGAAGGTCCTGGTTGAAATCACGGTAAACGGCGTCGTCTCGCAGCACGAGCTGGTGCTGACCGGCGCAATCGACAGCAAGGGCACGTTGAAGGTCGGCGACTACGTCGTCAAGCTGATGGAGCTGAACCCGTACCCCGGCACGTGGCAGGGCGCGCAGCCCAAGCACACAGCGACGGTCATCGTCCTGAAGCCGGGCGCGGAGGTAAAGCCGCAGGTGACGGTCAAGCCTGGCGAGAGCGTCAAGCTGACGCCGGACGGCAAGCTGCAGATCAAGTTCATCGAGGTCCTGAAAGACTCCCGGTGCCCGGCCAACGTAGTCTGCGTCTGGGCCGGCCGCGTGCGGGTGAAGGTGCAGGTCACCTACAACGGCATGGACCGCGGAGAGTATGAGCTGATTCTCGAAGGCGACAACACGAATGCGAACGTCATCATCGAGGAGTTCAACCTGCAGCTTGTGTCGCTGGACCCGTACCCGGGCACGACGACGGGCGCAACAACGCCGGTGGCGGGCTTCTCCGCCTACCGGGCGGGCGGCGATGTGGTCTCGCAGCACGTTATGACGCTCAGGGCCGAGGCCGTCGCCGGCAAGGCGCGGACCTACAAGTTCACGGCCGTCATCGTGGGCGGGGCGGACAACGACCAGGAGCTGTACTGCAACGGCTGGGAGTGGAAGTTCGGGGACGGAAAGGGCGAGGCCGCCATTCCCGCGTGCATCGTGTGGAGCCCGGACGTAAAGATGCCGCGCGAGTTCGCAATGGAGCACACATATGACAGGACCGGCACGTACGTAGTGTCCTTCACCTACGGCCGGCTCACCGCCGAGACCAGGGTTGATGTGAGGTAGCAGAAGCGGGTCTCGGCCGATAACAACAGGGGGTCCCGGAATTCCGGGGCCCCCTGTTGTGTTTGTGGTGTGATGCATGTTCCGTTACATCGTAGGGGCGCACAGCAGTGCGCCCGTGTCTGGCCTACGACTACCTTTGTTGAAACCATCGGGGCCGGGCGCACAGCTGTGCGCCCCTACAAAGATATGGCCTCTGCGGAAACCTCACACGCTATCCACAATCTGGAACGAGTGCGTTATCTGCGCCTTGCCGCTCAACGTAGAGCCAATGGAACAGTACTTCTCTTCAGATAGCTGTATCGCCCGCTCCACGTGGTCGGGGTCGATTTCGCGCCCGGAGATCGTATACTCGAGGTGAATCGCCCTGTACGTCCACGGCGGGTCTTCCTGCTGCTGGCCCGTCGCCTTCACGGACATGCCCGTCATCTCGTGACGCTGCTTGTTGAGGATGTTGACCACGTCAATTCCTGTGCAGGCAGCCAGCGCGGTAAGCATGAGCTCCCCGGGCTTGAACGCCGTGAATGGCGCGCCCTTCTCTATCGGCGCGTCCACCTGGATGGTGTGGCCGAAGGCGTCCGCCGAAGTGAACCGGTACCCGCCTTCCCACTTGACGTCTACAACCTTCGGCGACCGCGCCATATGCCTTCCCTCTTATTCACCCGGCCGCTGCCCGCAGCGGCTGTTTGCCTGACTCACTGCTGACTGCTGACTGCCGACTGCTGACTGCTGACTACCGTACCCTACTGCCCCTGAAGCACCGTCCTGAATGTCCCGACGTACACCGGGTCGCCGATGCTCGTGCCGGGGTACGAGTTAAGCGCCAGCACCTCGATCATGTACCCGCCGACGCTCCAGCGCGACTCCTCCGTCGGGTCGGGCTTCAGCACCAGCGCCTGCCCCCCTAGCGAGCTTGCGCCGCGGTGCGCCGACACCTGCACCATCGCCTGACCTACGGAAACACACTGCGTCCCCATCGGACAGCGGGAGTCTTCCAGCACCTCCTCGAATTTTACCCTGATGCCGCCGCCTTCAACAACAGCGGCCTGCCCCACCTTCAACTCGAATGTCTCACCCGCCGGTACCGTGAGGTCAGTGGCAACCGGCTCGGAGCTGCCTGAAGCCAGGGCCACATAGGTGTACGGCGAACCGTTGACTATGAACGTTTAGGTCTTGCCAGCCTGGAGCGTGCCCAGCGAGATGTCGTGGCCCACAGTCCCGTACCGGAGGTCGCACGCGATGTTCCGGTCCACCGGCTCGTTGTTCAGCACGGTGATGGAGAACGAATCGGTCGGTCCCTGCGATACCTCGTACCCTGCGAAGGTGATGCAGCCGTTGGGAAGCCCGGACAGAACGTGAAGAAAGTACCCGGGCGGGTTGCTTTCATTGATGTTCACCTGCAGGTTCTCAATCGGCGCGGGGGCCTCACGCGTCTCGCCCACGGAGAAGGTGGGCGTCGGCTGGGCCGCCGCCGGAGAGGTGGGCGTGGCGCCGGCGCCGCTCCCGCCGCAGGCAGCAGATGAAACCGCGAGAACCAGGCCGGCGACAGCGATAAACAGACGTGAGATTGAGTGCATATTTGCTCCATTGAGACGGGCTCTTCAAATCAATGATACCCGCACCGTGAAGCACCAGGAAGCTCGTCACTTGACGGTACACACCCATTCTCTATAATTCTTCGCAAGACGACATGCAAAAGGAGTTCCAATGCCAGACAAGAAGGTTGGATTTATCGGCCTCGGCATCATGGGCAGGTCCATGGCCAAGAACCTCATCAAGGCCGGCTACGCCGTGACCGTTTTCGATATCAACCCCGCGAGCGTCAAGGAGCTCGAGACCGCCGGCGCAAAGTCGGCGGCATCTTCGAAGGCCGTTGCGGCAGGGTCGGACATAGTCGTCACGATGGTGCCTGACTCTGCCGACGCCGAGAAGGCGATCATGGGCGAGGGCGGCGTGCTGGAAGGGGCCAAGAAGGGCCTTACGGTCATCGATATGAGTTCCATCGCGCCCATCTCCTCGCAGAAGATTGCGAAGGCGTGCGAGGCGAAGGGCGTGAACTTCCTGGACGCGCCCGTGAGCGGCGGCGAGCCAAAGGCGATCGACGGCACGCTGGCTATCATGGTCGGCGGCAAGGGCGAAGTATTCGAGCAGAACGTCGCATTCCTGAAGTGCATGGGCGCGAGCGTCGTCCTCTGCGGCGGGTACGGCGCGGGCAACACCACCAAGCTCGCCAACCAGATCATCGTCGCGGCCAACATCGAGGCGCTCGCCGAAGCGATGGTGCTGGTCAAGAAGGCCGGCCTGGACCCTCAGGTCGTGTTCGAGGCGATCAAGGGCGGCCTGGCCGGCAGCACGGTCATGAACGCCAAAGCGCCGATGATGATCTCCGGCAATTTCAAGCCCGGCTTCCGCATCCGCCTCCACCAGAAGGACCTCCACAACGCCCTTCTGACCGGCAAGGAGCTCGGCGTCTCCCTCCCCGTCACGGCGGCCGTTCAGCAGATGATCACGGCGCTCATGACGAAGGGCAAGGGCGATTCCGACCACTCCGCCATCGCTAACTACCTCGAAGAGCTGGCGGGCATTACGATCAGCGGCAAATAGTCTGATCTGCGTCGTTCTATAAGCAGGGCCACCCGTGGCGGGTGGCCCTGTTTCACTTCCCCCTCTTCCTCAGTTGCAGGCCTGTTCTGGAATTTTCATAGCTACCTGTATAGGTAAATACCCTCGTTGACCCCCCGCGTTACAGGCACCATAATTGACCTGTGGGCCGAACATGTGTGCTAGTTCGGCGGCCCTGTTCTAAATTTCCGGGGGTCTCATAAGGTATCGCTGCGGAGTCGCGTTCTGTGACGGCCGCGGATGATGGAGGGGAACATCGTGATCCTGTTCAGGTCCTGTCCAAGGTGCGGCGGGGATGTGGACTCAACATTTTCAGAGGATGTCAAATGTATCCAGCGCGTTAACAGGCCGGAGGTAGCATACCCCGGCCCGCGGGTGCTCACAGGGCGCTCGGATGCGCTCGCCAGCCTGCCGGCGGAGATGGAGACAATGGCAGGCGGCCCCGGCGGCGCGGTGTGCCCGCGTTGCGGCGACGCCCGCACCAGCCGTCTCGGGCGATTGAGGGAGGAGGACAACGTGTGCTTCCGCTGCCGCAAGTGCGCCTTCATCTTCAGCCCATCGCGCGAGCAGACGGCCCGCGCGCCGGAAGGAGGGAGTAAGGATCGGTAAGGGGCACATTGTTAAGAATTGCCCCTTACCCAAGAACATCAAGGGGACCAGGCTGTTGGTAGCTATTCCTTCTCGCTCCGCCAATTGACTACGTAGGGCTGTTATTCACCGCCCTTTGCAAAAACGAAGGCGCCGATAAACGCAAAAACTAGTCCACCTACGGTAAACGGGACGTTTTGAAACCCAAAGCCAGCCACTAGTGCGACTAGACTACTGGCGATCAGGATGGATACACCAAATGCCTTCACGTGGATTCTCTTTATGGATTGTTCAAGAACCTTGTCGCAACAGGGATTCGTAAACCAATATGCATTGAGCTCTAATGCGGATGGGGCGGTAAACGCCCCATCCGCACGCACCTAACTAGACTTTGCCGTTGTGCTTTGTCTTGTCAGGCTTTCCGTAACCCATGCCAGGTTTGGGCGTCGGGGGAAACGGCTCCCCCCGAACAACCGTGACTTCCCTGCCCTGGTCGCCGCCCCGTGGTCCAACCACAGGATATTGACCAGAGTCTGGGGCTATCTGGCCGGGCTTGTACTTTGGTGGCATATGTCACCTCCGTCAATCACTACCGTAGCGAGTGGCAATCGACATTCCGCGATGTCGCTTACTCAACAACGCTGCCTAGCTGTCAATGCTCAATGACTTTGTCAGTCTTACTGCTCAGTGATTTTGTCAGTACGACTGGTTTTGGTTGAATCAGTCTCGATCTCCAAGGGTGATCTGGACCCGGCTTTCGATCCTTGGGCGTGGAGAGGGGCGTGCTGGAGACGGACCCGTCTCCAGCACGCCCCTCTCCTCGCTTGCCCGCCTGAGCTTTTCTTCGCCTTGCTCGCAGGACTGCGGGCCTCAGGGGAGCAACCGTGCTGGCCAGCTCACGCCCCTTGTGCATGACCACGATGCGCCCGTCCAGCCGCTCCTGTACCTCTACGGTCGCCCTGGCGTATGTGCTCCGCTCGCTGTCAGGCTCGATCTGCAGGTCCTCTCCACCAAAGCTCACCGTGTTATCCGCGGCCACTGTCCGCTGGTATCGGAAGCACAGCACACTGT
>Ga0194132_10001906_pt1 | contig 40970 bp, 37 predicted proteins | sample TA2KigOf80mmetaG_FD_148612 | JGI IMG/M metagenome (GOLD analysis project Ga0194132, IMG submission 148612) | Freshwater microbial communities from Lake Tanganyika, Tanzania - TA2015054 Kigoma Offshore 80m | ecosystem: Environmental > Aquatic > Freshwater > Lake | place: Tanzania: Lake...
GCATGTGGTGGCAACCGAACGGGGAGAATTGACCCGAATCGACGCACAATCCCACATAACCGGCGGCTTGCGTACTGATGATCAGCTTGGCCATGTTTCGTGCCAAAGATTTGATAAGGTTTACTCCTACCCCTACGACACCTTCTGGTGTGCTGGCCGCGGTGTGTCCAACAGGCGCGCGATTTTGATCGTCTCGCCCGCCCGGCGGTTTTTTTCGCAGATGTTTTCGCCACCCGCGAACGCGCCGCGTTCCCAAAAAGCTACAACGGTGTCCACACAGGTGTCCACCGCTTCGAAATTACGGGTCCGACTAAGCTCGTCGCTTCGCAGCCGGTTGCACACCCACTCGGGCGCAAGTATGAGTACATTTACATCGTACCCGTTCTTGTGTTGAGTGTACTCGATCTCATCGTACCCGAAGAACACCAGCATCGAGCGTACAGGACCCTTAAACGGATCCACGCCTGCTACCTTGTGCCGGGCGATGAGTACGAGGTCCGTAGGCGACCACGCTCCTCCCCTCACTACCTTATAGTGTAAGGCGGAGCCAAAGACGCTCCGCTCGTACGAGCAGTTGGCGACGGCCTCTTCGTACAGCGAATCGCTGTGCAAGTACGCTTCACATGTCGCGTACAAAGCATCGATTCGTCGCACGATGGGCTTGCCAATGATTCGGCCGAGTAGACGCTGGGGTGCGTCCTCGAAACTCCGTGCCTTTTTGACGAGGCCGCGGGCAGTTTCGTAGCGGCTGAACGCAGTAGCAAGGCTGCCTTGCGTTGACCGCAGTGGTTGTGGGAGCGGGTCTTCGAGGAGGAGATTGGCGGCTGTGTAAATCCAGGTCTGGGCGAACCACGCCCCGATCAAGGCTTGCGCCTCGACAGACACGCCAATTACTCGTAGAACAACTCGGTTGAATAGTTTCATTTGCGTCAATACATCCACATAGCGACCGGTGTCTCCGGCGATCTACTCAAGGGGTCTGTTTCCCCCAAAAGTGTGCTACACTGGTTGTATCTCCTAACGACATAAACAGTCATGGGCTGCAGGCGTATTGCAAGGTTCCCATGTGGTGCTGTCTGGTTGCGCCGCGAGGCCCCCAAAGCCGTCGGAGATCCCTGTACAACCTGCAGAAAGTTTTGCAGAACCGGCGAAGATCTCCACCAGCTCTGCCCGCACCTGCGCACTGACCTCCGCCGTCGGCGCCAAATGCTGGGGATGGGACGAGTACGGAGATATAGGTGACGGTACCGCCAAGGACAGCCCCACTCCGGTCGATGGCATAGGTCTCCCCAGTGGATCTTCGGCTGTCTGTGGTTTCTCTCTAAGCCCCCTTGCTGTTGATTGGTCTCGTGGTTGTCGCACCGACGTTTCTAGGCGCCCCGGTACTCTAAGGCGAGAGTTGCCTGGATGCTTTAGTGCGCGCCGATCGGACCCTCATGGTTCATGGGCCTCAAATTAATAAACTTTGTAGGCAGACGCAAGGGTTTACGGTCACCTTTATCTTCGCCCTGCTCACCACCCTGCTCTCCGTAGCCTGCGGGCGGTATCGCACGTCCGGGGGCCGGGTGAGGGGCCGGGTTTGGATTTCATCGACCTCATACCATATCCTGCGCTGATCATCTTCTTGGCGCTGGCGGTCGGGGCCGTTATTTGCGCCGCCTCTTTGCCGCGGTCCAGCGACCTGAATTTTGGAACCGGTGTGTTACTGTACGCGCTCTACGTGATGGGGTTGCTGCAAACCATGCGGTTCTCCCTTGACCTGGGTGTTTCTGAGAAAGCCGAGCATCTCGACTGGCCGGTCGTTCTTACGGGGTCTTCGCTGATGATCATCTCGGCCTGCTCGCAGCTTTTTTTCGGCCCGCGCCACCAGCGGTAACCTAAGCATCGACCGGCGCAGCGCTACTCTGGTTCATGGACAAGAAAATCTGTCGATCAGCAGCTGATCTTGGCCCCATCCAGGATATTCACTTTGCGGCATTTAAAGGATGTCGGCCTCGGTGAGATTTGGGACATCCGCGGGCGCGGTTTTGGCGCCGTCCATCCGCTGGAGAAGCGCACCGCGTTGGGCTCGACAAGCGCCGCCACCGTCTACGTGCGGGTCTGAGAAGGGCCGAGGCGCTTAGAAATCGTCCGAGTTTCGCTTAGGTGCGCAGAACGGGATCGCTGGGAACCCGCGCCGAGTAGGATCACCGGGCTTATGCGCACACCCCATCGATTGGCCTTTTCCGTTCCAAGGTTCGCGCCCAGTGTTACGCACATGGCCGCCACAATTACCACCGTATTCTCCACCATCGGGACCCTTTGTGGTATCCTGCTCGTGACCCCTCAGATAGTCAAGACGTTGCGCACCAAGAATGCCGCCGGCGTCTCCCTCGGTGGCTTGACTGCCTCGCTCACCGCCTGGTTCGCCTGGGTCCCGTACACGCTCTCCACGGGCGACCTGCGCGGTACGTTCGGGCTGGTGATTCCTGGCTCCATTCAAGGTGTCGCCGTTCTTATCGCCTGGCGCCACGGCGCCGACCGCACCAGTCTCTCTGCTGCCCCGCTAATGGTGTTCCTCGTCGGCGGCGCGTTCCTTCTCGGCGGCTGGCCGCTGTACATGCTCGCGTTGGGCACCACCACCCTGTGGGTGTACTTTCCCGCGATCCTCTCCGCCGCGCGCTCCGCGGACATTTCCGGTATTTCACTCGGTGCGTGGCGCGTTTCGACGCTCTACGGTGTGTGCTGGTTCATGTTCGGCCTGCTCTCCGGGGCTAACGTGTTCGTGTACACCGGCTCGATGAATTTTCTACTCTCGACTGCGATGCTCGTAGTCGTCGCGCTACGCTCTCGTCCGGCCCAGGTGCTGTATTCGTCCACCTTGGACCCTACCCGTGTCTCCGCGCCCGCGCAACACGTCCCGGCTATCAGCAGATGATCTTGACCCCGGCCGGGATTTTCACTTTGCGGCTCACCGGACACTCGTCGGCGTACACCACGCCCCCGTCGCCGATGTGGACACCTGACTTCTCCCAACTCTCGGCCAAGGCGAGTGGTACCCCGATGCGCGCCGCCCGCTCCTCGAGTGAACTGCCCCGCTCGGGCTGTTCGCGTTCTACCTGAGTGGGCGTCTGGGTTTCGTTCGTGTTGCCGCAACCAAGCAGCAGGCTGCCCGCAGCGAGTATGGTGATGGTGAGTGTACGCATGGATCCACCATGCCGCCACCGCGCCCGATCACACTCCCCGCTCCGTTGCGGCTTTGCCCCGTAGAAGTACCGTTGTACGGGTGCCCCGCTCCCGTCTCGTCGCCATCCTCGTGGCGCTCCTCGTGCTCATCGCCGGGTTTTTCATGCTCCGCGCATCCTCCAAAGCGGGCGACGCCGGGCAGACCGCCGCGGAACCCTCCTTGGTCGCCGCCGGTTTTGAGCATAGCTGCGCGACGTTCGACACCGAGTTGCGTTGTTGGGGGTTGAACAGTAGCGGTCAGCTCGGTGTTGGTTCCCTCGATCTCAAACTCGCACCCACCCCCGTGGTCGGCCTCGAGGATGTAAAGATCGCCAAAATCGTGGCAGGCCTCTCCTACACGTGTCTCCGTAGCGTCGATTCGGCGGTGTGGTGCTGGGGCGACATGGTGGTGGATGCTACGACGACGCCGGTCCTTGTTGCGGGCGTGAAAGCCGTCGATCTCTCCGCCGGGTATGATCATGTCTGCGTGCTCGATGAGGTCGGTTCGGTGTGGTGCTGGGGCGATAATTCGCTCGGTCAACTCGGCGACGGGTCGTTCGATAAGTCGCGGACTCCGATCCGGGTGGATCTCGCCGCCCCGGCAACCACCATCACCGCCGACGAGAAGCACTCGTGTGCCGCGCTCTCCGACGGCAGCATGTGGTGCTGGGGCATAAACGAGTTCGGTCAACTCGGCGACGGTACAAAAAAGAATTCGACCGTTCCGGTGCAGGTAAAAGATCTGCCAATTACTCCAGTGGCGGTGGCAGCGGGGAGTACGCACACGTGTGCGATGTCGCCTGCAGAGGTGTATTGTTGGGGAAACAACCAATTCAACGAGATCGGACCCGGGCGTAGCATCGTCGGCCTACCCGACGAGGTGCCGTCGCCGCGCAAGATTTCCGGTCTTGATCCCGCCGTCGCGATCGAAGCCGGTCAGGATCACACCTGTGTGCGTACCGCGGCGGGGAAGGTGCAGTGCTGGGGCGCGTACTGGGAAGGACAACTCGGCACCGGCGACCAGGAGAACATGGCCGGCGAGGTGGTGACCGTACCCAATCTCACCGGTGAGGTGTATCAACTCTCTGTGGGCAGCGACCACAATTGTGTGGGCTATACGACCGGTGGGGTGCAGTGCTGGGGTTTGAACAAGGCCGGGCAGGTGGGCACGGCCGAAGACTTAGTTTCCGCCGTCTCGGTCGTCTCGAGCGGATTCTCCTCGGTCGAGCTCGGATCGGGGAACGCGTGCGCCCTTACCGCCGCCGGGGAGTTGTTCTGCTGGGGAGCGTACCGCGCGACGCCGACGGATTCGGACACGGCACGCACCCCGACGCGCGTGCCGCAGATCAAAACGCCGGTGGCGGAGGTTGTGATGGGGTTCTCGCACCGGTGCGCCCGCACGACTGGAGGGGAGGTGTATTGTTGGGGGAGTAGCAACCACGGCGAGTCCGCCGCCGAAGAGTACGTATCCGAGCCCGCTTTGGTGCAAGGACTCCCCTCAGATGTGCGCCGCATGTTCACCGGCGATTACCACACGTGCGCCCTCGCCACCGAAGACCGTATGTACTGCTGGGGGAAGAACCAGTTTGGCGAACTCGGTACCGGGGACACCGAGTCCTCTACAATTCCCCGCCTGACGACGATCGGGTCGGTGAGGCAACTGGCAATGGGCGAGGATCACAGTTGCGCCGTGCGGGCGGATGGGTCGGTGTGGTGTTGGGGGAGTAACGAGTTCGGTCAGCTCGGCGACGGTGGTGGGGGGTTCTCCCTCGTCCCGATGCGCGTCGATCTCCCCGGTCCGGTGCAGACGCTCGTGTCGGGACGCCACCATCTCTGCGCGCTGCTCGAGGAGGGTCCGGTGTGGTGCTGGGGTCGAAACAACTACTCCCAGCTTGGTGCGGCCTCGTTTGGTGAGAAGTCCCGGCCGGTGCGCGTCCCGGATCTCGTCGGGGTGCGTTCGATCGCTTCGGGCAAGGACCACACGTGTGTGGTGGTCGAGGACGGGTCGGTGTGGTGCTGGGGTCCTAACTGGCACGGACAACTGGGCAATGGCGACATTGGCGATGCTACGACCCCAAAGAAAGCCGTCGTCTACGACGGTCGCGCGGTCAGCGTGCATGTGAAAGGTGAGTACACGTGTGCATCCACCGAAATCGGCGGTCTCGAGTGCTGGGGCGCCAATGTTTCTGGGCAGCTTGGCAACGGACGCACCTCGGTGGAGCCTTCCCCCACGAAAGTGGATCCGTTCGCACGTGAACCACAAAGGACGCCTTCGACCGTACCACCTTCTCAAAATGGCGACGCCTGAGTCGTGCGCATCAGGGAGTGCCGTGTGACCCGTTCCCGCACCGTTGTTGCTAAGTTCGCACGGGTGGCTGAGCGGCCCAAAGCAACGGCCTGCAAAGCCGTACCATCGCGGGTTCAAATCCCGCCCCGTGCTCGCCGCGTCGCATCTCCGCACCCCCGGCGTCTTTCGTGCGGTTTCTTTGTCTCTCGCGACGGTACGGATTCTCGGGGCTGTAGCTCAGCTGGCAGAGCGCTTCCATGGCATGGAAGAGGTCCAGGGTTCAACTCCCTGTAGCTCCACCCTCAGGCATGCACATAAGATGCTATCTCGCGTGCGCATAACTCCCCGCCCGCACCTGCTTGCTTGCCCAATGCTGGCCAAGAACCGCACAAAATAACGTAACCAAGACCAGATGGAAAGGGTCTACAATGGTTTCCAAGGAAAACGAGGATGGGGCAGTAATCACGGCCTGGGAGGCGATTCTAACCAGCAACCACCGAGACGGGGCCGGTTTCCGGAATTCTCATTGGTACTGGGTGATGGCGCGCACCCAACCCCGGCCCAGCGCCCCACTGCTGATTGGTGCCTCGACAAGGCGTGTGCGAGCGCGCGCCGCCCGGACTTTTCACAGTGTGTCTGCCGCCGATCCGTGCCCCTTTTGCACCACCGTGCTCTCTGATCCGTCGTGTTGGATGTACGCCAACGAGCACGCCGTCGCGTTTTTTGACCGCTATCCTTCCGCGCCGGGGCACATGCTCGTGATTCCGCGCGTCCATGTCTCCCATGTGCTTGACCTCGCGCGCGCCGAGGTGGATGCGGTGTTCGATTTGGCACTGCGTTGTCGAGCCGCCTGTACTGCCCCGGCGGCGACGATCGGGATCAACGACGGACCCGCTGCTGGTCAGACGGTGCCGCACATGCACCTGCACGTGATTCCAAGAACCCTCGGGGATCATCCCGATCCGCGCGGGGGTGTGCGTTGGGTGCTGCCCGAGACGGCGGCGTATTTCACGAAGTAGTCCTGACCAACCGTCGCCCCGTCGGTATTTCCAACTGCGTCGAGGTTGTCATCCACCTGTGCCGCCACCCAGCCTGGACGTACAATCACCGGGCATGGCTCGACGTCCCACTACTCCGCGCTCCAAGACGGTGATAGGTTGGGTGGAACTTGTCTCCCTACCCGGGATCTCGAACAAGCGTGTCGAGGCGAAAGTCGATACCGGTGCAGAAACCTGCGCCCTGCACGCAATGAACATCACGATCGTCGGGCGGTACGTCTCATTCAAGGCGCTCGGTCGTTTCCATCGAGTGCGGCTCAAGGAGCTGCGCTCGGTTCGTTCGTCAAACGGCTCTGAGGCGTTGCGTCCGGTGGTGGATCTGGTGGTTCGTTTTGCCGGCCGCGACGAGTTGGTAGAGTTCACGCTCACCAACCGAGACGGGATGAAGTTCCCTATCCTGCTCGGCCGCAACTATCTCAAGGACGGTTTCTTGGTGGACGTCGGTTTTCGTTTCGTGCTCGCCTCCCCGGCCCCACGACGGAGGAATCGCTGACATGGCGAAAAAATCGTTGCACGTAACCGTGCTCTCGACCCGTCCGGACCTGTACTCGACGCGTCGCATCATGGAGACCGCCACCGCCCGGGGTCATGTAGCCGAGATCGTATCCTACAAGCGCTGTGTCCTCGGTCTCTCCGCCGGAAAGCCGGTGGTGATGCACGAAGGCCGCACGCTGCGCACTAATGTTGTGATCCCGCGCCTGGGCGCGACCTCCTCGCGGTTCGGTGCCGCGGTGGTGCGTCAACTCGAGGCAGCAGGAATCCCGTCGACGGTGACCGCTGGTGCGGTACTGCGCTCGCGTGACAAGCTTGCCGCATTGCAAGCACTCGTCGCCGCAGGTGTACCCGTCCCGCAGACCGCGGCCGCCCGCGAGCCGTCGGTGAACGAAGACGTGCTCGAGTTGTTCGAGTCGATGCCGCTCGTGGTAAAACTTCTCGAATCATCCGCCGGGCACGGTGTGGTGCTTGCCGAGACGAAGAAGGCGGCCAAGGCCCTGCTCTCTGCATTCCATCAGCTCGACGCCGATTTCCTGGTGCAAGAGTTTGTCCCCGAGGCGAACGGGGAGGATGTCCGCGCGTTCGTTGTCGACGGAGTCGTCGTCGCCTCGATGAAGCGCCGCGCCGCGCCCAGTGATTTTCGTTCTAATCTGCATCAAGGTGGGGTGGCCGAGCCGACGAAACTCTCCGCCCGAGAGCAGAAGGTGGCGGTCGCCGCCGCCGACGCCCTCGGGCTCTCCGTCGCCGGGGTGGACATTATCCGCTCCGACCGCGGCCCGTTGGTGCTCGAGGTGAACGTATCGCCGGGTTTGCAAGGCGTGGAGACGGCCTCCGCTGTCGACGTCGCCGGCTCGATCTGTGATTTCGCCGAGCGCCTCGTCGCCGGCTCCACGCACCGTCGCACCCGCCCGTACTGAGGCCCAGTGTATGAAAGGTCTCGCCGCGAGTACCTGGTGAGTGTCGACGGTGTCCGTCGATCTCGTGGCCTATGAAACCGACCTGACCGACGCCCAGTGGCGCCTGGTGCGTGGCCTATTCGACCCGCCGGGCAGACGAGATGCGCCGTGAAGACCCCCATCCCAGCTCCTTTCTCGGCCAAACAGAGCCCGATCCGAATCGACGAACGAAGCGCTCGATCAAGTCGTGGCTGTAGGCCGGCCTGGCCCGCTGGTAGACCTCAGCGCCGCTTCGATACCCCGATGTCGCCGACTCGTGCATCACACTACTGATTGCACCACGGATCGGCCTCTCGTCGCGCAGATCGATCCTGCGCGTTTTGTACACAGGGTCTGAGCGCCTGCGGTGCGTTCCACGTCACCAGCGCACCATATGTTTGGTGGGCTCTTGGTTCAATTTCACCCGTACGGTACCCGCCTCACTCTCCGATGTGCTCACCGGCCTTCATTCGCTGTCCTCCGCGCACCTCTCCTTCGACGATCTGCTCCCCGCGTTTCGTTTGCTGTACGACGCCCGCGGTATCTTTGACGAATGCGAGTACGAGTTTTTATCGACCGCTGGTTTCTCCAGCGACCCACAGATGCGCGTCGCGTTCGAAGCGTTCGACGCCGTCCGCGCCAAGGTCTCGGACCGTTTGTACGATCCCGTCGTGCACGCCGATATTCGCCGCCGCCTCCGCGCCGACGCGGCTGCCGCTTCCCCGCCACATCCCGCCAATGATCGTGACGATGACCGTGAGGTGGTGTGGTGCACGCTCGCCTCACATCTCGCCGGTCCGCTCGGCCCGTTGCTCGTGCCACACCTCGAGTTCGTCCAGATAACGACCCGGCGGCCCCAGACATGGGCCCGTTCCGCCTACCTTCCCGCGTCGTACGTGCCAAGCGGCTTGTTGGTCGCCACCCCGCTGTGGCTGTATCGCTACACCGCCTCCCTCGAGCACGATCCCGCCCCCACACTCTCCCCGCCGGTTGAGTTGCCCGCCCCTGCCCGCGACTACCTCGGTGGGCTCTGGGCCGGCAACGGCCACGATTTTGATCGCCTGCTCGAAGCCGCTTGTCGCTTGGCGCGCGTACCGGCTCCCTTGCGCCTAGATTTATGTCGCAAACGGTAAGTGGGGCTACTCGTATTGCTGGAACCTCCGCTCGCATGAGCCGGTCGGCGCTCTGGTAAAGAGTTGCTGACCGGCTCATGCGAGCGACACGGCGGATCTTGAGGTCCGCCCGCCCAGTAGTGATCTGGTTAACCCGGCAGGATTCGTCCTGTTTGGGCCCAGCAACCACGAAACGCGAAAAAACTGCCGGGCGCTCAACCCGGTAGGAGGTTCCAAGTGAGGCCGTCACCTGTTAAAGGTCGTCGGTACCGAAAGCGTGGCACCCTAGCGGGGTGCATGGCACGCTCACGGAAACGGCGCGTCGCGGTCAGCATCTTCGGATGTTCGGCTGCGGCGCGTTGTTTCGTGTACGCCCCCGTTGCTCGCGGTACTCTCCCGCCGACAGTATTTAGGCATGTCAAGATGCCGGCGCGATAGCTTTTACCTCGCCCCTGGCGTTTTGCGTTATTTCAAGGATCACACCCTAGCCACCTGGAACCCTGAGACCGGGAGTTTGGTGCGCTTTTTTCACCGCAGCGACGTCGCCGCCTTCGCCGCCCGTTTCCCGGCCTGGGACGGGATTTGTCTGCTCTCGGAACGCGGCGGTCTCGCGGTTTTGCAAAAAACGTTGCGCGCCGATCCGAGCAAGGTGGAACTTTGGCGTCTTGACGCCCGCCTCGTTGAGGGCCGCCGTCCCGCCGACGCCTGCTCGTACGTGATGCATCGTTGGGCAACGGAAGGTGTCGTCCCCGGCGGTGCCAAATCCCTCGTACCTCTGCTTTTTCCCAGTGCCGAACCCCTCCACAAGGGTCTCCATGCCGCGGCTTTGCATGCAATCGGCGACAATGCGCAACTCGCGGTGCACGTCGTCTCGTCCGCCTGGCGTGCCGGATTGTTCTCAAGTCCCGCCCAGGCGGCCTCGATTTTACGTGATTTGGCTCCCCTAGCCAAGGGCTTTTTGGTGGAACCCGATCCGCGTCTCGTTTCGATGTTCTCCGCCGGCCTTGATCCGGCGAACGTGGATCTCAAGAAACTGTTGACCGAGTTGGCGAACCCGTACACCCACATCAACCCGGCCTCGATTTCTTTGATGCTGGACCTGAACCCTTCCAAGAATTTGCTGCATCGCCTCGAGCTGCAGGCAGACGAGCATATGCTACTGCGCATCTGGGATCACCCCAACTACCCTCGCGACGCAGAGTACATTGCCTCCGTTCGCCGCGCCGCGGGTTCAAACTCTGAGGACATACGTAAACTCGCCGCCGGCCGCCGGGATCTCCCCGATGAGGTTTTGTTGGAGTTCGCCGCCAGCACGGATTCGGTTCTGGCCATGGAGGCCTTGGACACCTTGGAACGTAGGCTTCGGGAGGTTGCGGGCCCAAACCGTGCCGGACACACCGCTCGTTTTGGCGAGGTCGCGAAAGCTGCCTGGGGTTCGAGCGACGCTCGAGTAAAGTGCGCCGCCCTCAAATTCGCAGGAGCTTTTGACGCAAATCTCGAAGCATCATTGGCTGACGACTTTTTCAGAAATCCCCCGACCTTGGATGAAGACAACCTGGATTTGCACGTCGCCGCCGCCCTCGCCCGCTGCCTCGAAGGCGGGCCCGTCTCCGAAGATGCCTGGGTCCGCATTGGGAAAGTACTCGACGCCGTCCCCTCCACAGGTTTCCATCTTTCCTGGGATTTGGGCGGCCTACGTTACGTGTTGGGAGATTCTCACCGCCCCCATCACGCCTCCCTCGGTGCTTCCAACCCGGTTTCTCCCCCACAACACATTATCGATTCCGTCATCGCCTCCAAGAACCAGCGCCTGATCGAAGCCCTCGCCGACAACCCGAAACTCGATAACCGATCTCTTCTAAGGATTCTCGAAATCGACTCCGATGGTTCGTTGACCCGGACCGTCGCCCATAACGCAAGCGACCTCGCCGTTCTGAGCGACTTAGTCGCCCGCGACAAAGATCTTGCCCGCGGCGTCGCTAGAAATACCAACGCCCCCCGGGAGTTGTTGCTCGCGATCGCCACCAACAAAGCGTTGTACAACGATTCAGATTTCTACCGCACCCTGCCCGGCGACCGCGACGAGTACGGCCTCCTGAGGTCCCCTTACGAAGAAGCCATGCTCAACCCCAGTTTGAGCAAGATGGGTCTCGAGGAGGTGGAACTCTTTCTCGCCGCCCAACGCGGCGACGGCAAGCCCCGCGCCCGTGATGAAGCCGAGACTCTGCGCGGCGTGGTTCACCAAACCTCAGATCCTGAAGTCATACGCCGGGTCGTGGACGCGCATTCTGGAATGTGGTACCACGCCATAGACAATCCCAACATTCCCGCCGACATGCGCCGCGCGTTCATCGCCGCCATAGCGTCCGGTAAGGGTGATGCGGTAGGTCTTGACCAGGATCTTCTCCTCCGTATTGCCCAGAACTGGTTGTCTTATCCCAAAACCCTCCCGAATGACGAACTGTGGTCGCTCGCCGGTTCCCCTCTTCGGGGGATCGCCCGTCTGGTCGTCGAGAATCAAAACCCCCCAGCAGACCTTCTCGAGTACCTATTCAGAGACAAAGAAAAAGTCGATTCCGATGCTCGCCTGGCGGTTCTCAGTCACAAAAACACCCCCAAGTCGGTGATAGATGGGTACATAGCCAACCCACCGCCTCCGCATTTGGGCGGCCACAGTGAGGGGTTTCGAAAAGTCTCCGAACGTGAGGATTTGAGCCAAGAATCGGCATGGACCCTGGCCGGCTCGAAAGATTCTAGTATGAGAGAATATGAGCATCTGGTGAGTCTGGCTTCAAACCCCGCCCTCGATGCCGACCTTATCCGGCTTCTGGCCGGGAACAAAGATCCGGTCCACCCCAATCGATGGGATGACATTCTCAAAAATCTCGCCCAAAACCGGTCCACCCCGCTCGATGTTTTGCTTGTTTTGGCGAAAGACGGGGCGGTCCCAGTGCGCGTATCCGCGACCCGCAACCCGAATCTACCTCAAGATTACCTGCTCGCTATGCTCAAGGACGAAGATTCCCTGGTGGTTAGAAGCGCCATCGCCTCCTGCTATGACCGTGGCATCTCCCTTCCGACGGAGACACTCGCTGCAGTTTTCGAGCATCCAGATGTCTATACGAAATTCATCGACCGTGGCTGGGAACGAGAGCATTGGTGGAAACAAGAGATCAGCATGGTACCAAGCGGCTACAGTTCCGATACCTCCCCGCTGGCGTTTGCGGGCAGGATGCTTGACTACGAGGACCCAAAAGCCCTCGCCCTCGTGGAGAAGTTGCTCGATTCTGGTTCTTTCAATACAGACCCAGACATGCATGAGTGTGCCTCGAGGTTGCTGAACCGTCCACTGCCTCTGCGTTTGCAGACTTTAGAGGAGCAGCGTCAGATGAACACCACGCCACCTGAGATGGTTGAAAGTCTCGAAGATGTTGGCCGCGCCACGGCACCATACCCGGTGGAGGGCATGCGCGCCGAACTGACGGATCGCCTTGCCACCGCTCCCATGTCGGATGTTCCAGGGTACGGTCCTCTGGCCGCGCGTGTGATCAAAAGTCCGGCCGCCCAACGCCACAACGGCAACTACATGGGCAACTGTACCTTCTCGTACCACGGCCCCGAGACTCAATCTGGTTACAAAATCGTCGTCGGGTTGTATGGTGAAGGCTCGAACGACCCGGTTTTAAACGCCCTGTTGCGCAAGACCTCGGACGGGTGGTTGATTCAAGAGGTCAACAGCCGCTTCAACCCCAACGTAACTTCCTCCGCCGCCGAAGCCGTCGCCTCCACATTGGGCCTGCCGCTGGACTCCGGTCCTTATGCGCACAAGTACCTGCCTGGGTAGTGGCTCGCCATCGGTTCCCTGCGCGAGACAGTCCTTCTGGCGCCACGTCCTGTAAATCCCCTGCTTGCCGCTTCCATCGCTTGCGCGGTCGGTGATTTGGGTAGCGTCGTATTTTCTCTCCATGCAGGCTCCCCGCTCGCCTTAGCCGCTCTACGCTACGGGCTTGCCCTCCTAGCGTGCACGTTGTTGCTTCCCCGTTTCGCCCCCGGTCTGTTCTCCTCGCTTCGGGTTCCCTCGGTGTGGATTTTGGCGGCCTGCGAGTCGGCGGCGGTTCTTTTTTCATGTTTGCCGCCGCCTCGGTTTCCACGTTCATTTTCGTGATCATCGGGTCGCTCTCCCCGGTGCTGGTGGTGCTTCTCGCCCCGCGGTTGAAATACCGCCGGCTTGGTCCTCGCGAAACCTTGGCGGTGTTTCTTGCCGTCGCGGCCACCACTGCGGCCCTGCTCCTGCGCAGCGGGAAGGAGGTATCCATTTCTCCGTCAGGCTTACTGTTCGCGGTGGCGGCAACCGTGTGATCGCACCCGAAATCGCTGTATGGACGAGTTTTTGAGGAGTTTAAAAGGCCCGAGCCGCGCAGCGAGCCCATTCTGGTGCTCCGGCTGCTACCGTGCCGGCGCTACGCCGTCAGGCGGTTGTCGCAGGGTTGATGATTTCCAGCTTTTGGCGTCCGCCGCGACCGCCTTCGTCCTTGCTTTTTGCGCCTACGGTGCAAGGCACTACCCCGTCACTATAAAAGTGCCGGACACATGGATCTTTCCTGCCTCGAAAGGAGTGCTATATGGATCATGTTTCAATCAAACAACATTCGATGGAGTTGCGCAAGTCTGCCGAAAAAGCGGCCAAACTGCGAAAAATTCCCATCACCCGCGGTACGGCCCTGGCCGTGTATATAGTGGTCGTACTTCTGGTTTGGGTCGGCGGGACGTTTCTCGCCGGTTTTGTCGCTCACTGGTTGGGTGCCTCTGTGCTAGTTTCGTACATTGTGGGCATATCCGCCTATGTCGCCTTGCAACTGACCGCCAAGAACCTGCTCGATGCAGATTCTTTGCGAAAGTTCTTCGATTCTCTCGGCACGTTCGCCGACTTGAAGCGCCGCCGACAGCGGTTGCATCGAGTTATCGAGGCGTGTGTGAGACTGGAGAAGGCAACCGCCAAGTTCTCCCTTCCCGATCAGTTGGTGGCGTGGGGTTCGCTCTCTGCCCTCGATGACGGGATCGAAGATCTGGTCGCACATCGCCGCCAGCTCTGGTTGGAGGTTCGCAACCCTGAGACCCGTTCTGGGATCATGCCCGATGCTGTCGCCGATTATGTCGACTATGCAGACGGCTTGTTTCACAAAACCATGCACCCCAAGGCGCTCGCCGCTTCGGTGCAAGGTTTCATGGACAAATTCCTCGAAAGCGATGCCGCCCCCCGCTGGCACGCCCGCAAGCTCGCCGAAATGGGCCAGATGGGTTTCATCGACTCCTGTCCGCGTTTCGACATTCGCTCCAACATCGATTGGGCTTTGGCGAACGCCTGGTGCATATCGGGCCATGAGCATCTCGCTGGGGGGGATTTCCCACGCGGCGATTTCATGGATGAGGAGGAACGGATCAAGACTTTCCAGGACGCTTATATGTCCTGGTGGGATTCTTCGCGTGAACAGCGTTCGAGTTCTTTGTCTTTTGATCGCGTGCTGCTCTGCGCTCCGGCGGTGTTGTTCATCGTTCGGGCGGCCAGTTGCGAACCGAAAGGTCGCGATTATCCGATTTCGACCGGCTCTTTCGCAGTGGTTGACGAAACCGATGCGCCCGTTGAGTACGTGAAAAGGCTCTGGGAATCGTCTCAAGGGACGGATTTTTTAGAGCGCAGATCTCTGCGGACTATCGTGAAGGCGGCCCGTCTGCTCGGAAAGGGCTCAAGGACCTGATTTCTCGAGGTTTTGACGACAACTTATCTATATGACCCCGGTTTGGTGCATGGTGCATCATGCCGGGGTCATGGATTGTTACCACCAGGCGCCGAAATCATTTAGCCTGTGTAGGCTTGATGCGCAGGTTTCAGGTAATAGGACAAGTGTAGCCGTGTGGCTTATCTGGAGTTGTTGCCCCAATTGCACGTTACGTACCCAGATAGGGTCATCGTATCACCGTACCTCTCTACACGTTCACCGTTGATGTCTGTCTCTACTAGTCTCTCGACCAGGACAAGGTTGAAACGTCCCCCCGAACCGTCGAATTTAAGTCCGTTAGATCCGGAACCCACGTTCTCATCGCCGTACGCCTGGTTGGGTGGTGTTTCTGAAACCATTTCGAAATCCCTGTCCAACCAATCTTCGGAGGTAAGGTTGAATAAAGAAACGGAAGTCCTCTCCCGCGTCTGTATTTCTCCGTCATAGTACGAAACTAAGTTGCGGCTCATGAACACATAGAGTCTCGTCCCATCTGCAAGGCTAAACATGAGGTCCACATTGACGTCCCCCCTGTATAGACTATTACTTGCACTACGTGTGCATTCCACTTCCGGCGCCCTCGGCAGCGAACTGTTGTCTCCGAATTTGGCAGAAAATTTCACCGGCGCTGCAGAGCCGATCGAGGCTGTGCCTTGAAACCACCCAGACTCGGTATCTCCGTCGAATGCTGGTGGTTTGTCCGAACCGGTAGGTGCGGCCAGTTTGGTAAGTGGTTTATAAAAGACGAAATATTCATATGCGGATCCCCCAGGGAACTTTCCGTTCGCAGCGATGTCGACCATAATTGCGCACCCTCCCGTAGGACCGGTTTTGATTGTCTTGGCTCGTGCATTAAGTTGACAGCTGCCTTCCACCCTGAATTTCTGAGCCCCACGAGAAGCGGTTGCAACGATGTCGGAGAACCGATACGTGGTGTCGGCTTTGAGGTGCTGCACCTTGAATTTTACAATGCCGGACTCGTGTGTAGCCGTAGCGATTGCTGGCGCGAATAGGATGACAGAAGTCAAAAACGCAAGGAAGGTATAGCCCAGTCGTAGCTGAATTTTCATGTATTAGCATGGTGCAGACACGGAAGCGTTCGGGCACGTGATGCCCGAGGAGATCGCGGCGGGCACAGCACCCCGATGGGCCCCACCCCGGTTCGACTGACGACAAACTGACGACAAGTAGGCCGGGCAACACCGGCCAGCGCTAGTGTCAGCATGGCGCCAGTTAACCCTGACAAAGCCTGGCGCGACCGCGCGCAGACCCTGACAATAGGCGCCCATGCACCCTGCAGCCACGGACCTCGTCTCTGTGGTAGTGCCCACCTATAACCGCTCTGGACTCTTGGCGAGAGCACTCGATGCAGCACTCAGCCAGACCCACAACGCCCTCCAGGTGATCGTAGTCGACGACGGCTCCACCGACGATACCGAGGCGCTCGTAAAAGCCCAGTACCTGACCGATACCCGCGTTGAGTACGTGTACCAGACCAATCAACGAGCTGCCGCCGCCAAGAACACCGGCATCGCCCACGCTCGGGGGTCCTACATCACGTTCCTCGATTCCGATGACGCTTACGAGCCAGACCACATCGCCCTGCGCGCAGCCTATATGGATGAGCACCCGGAGATCGACGCAATCCACGGGGGTTTCCGTCCGGTAAATGGTGGCTACATGGTGCCCGACTATTACATGCCGGGACAGATGTTCGATCTGCGCGGAGGCCACCTAGGACCAACCCTGTTCATGCGTGCACACGTACCAGCGCTCGTTGGCGGTTTCATCCACCGTGATTACGGGGAAGACACCGAGCTCTTCGAGCGAGTAACCAACACCGTACGAACCGCGAGAGTCGACTGGCCCACCTACCTATATTTTCGTGATAGTCCGGACGGTATCGTCAACAATGAGCAAATGCGACGCGACACGTCCTCGTCGCAACCACAATGATAATCCACCCGTCACGCTCGAACTCTTGGTGGAAAGATGCCGTCTTCTATCAAGTCTACCCCCGCTCATTTGCCGACGGCAACGCCGATGGTGTCGGCGACCTCGCAGGGCTCACCCAGCGCCTCGAACACATCTCCGACATGGGTGTCGAGGCCGTCTGGGTATCGCCGATCTTTCCCTCCCCCATGAAGGATGGTGGATATGACGTGTCTGACTACTGCAACATCGACCCGATGTACGGCGACCTTGCTACTTTCGACCGGTTTCTTGAACGCGCCCACGCTCTCGGGCTGCGCGTACTGCTGGATCTGGTCCCGAACCACTGCTCCAGTGAGCATCCCTGGTTCCAAGATGCCCGCTCCTCGCGCGACAGCGCCTTTCGCGACTGGTTCGTCTGGCGGGACCAGCCGGCAAACAATTGGACGACCTTCACCGGGGACCCAGCATGGACCTTGGACGAGCGTACCGGTCAGTACTACCTGCACACTTTTCTCCCCGAGCAGCCGGACCTCAACTGGGCCAACCCTGACGTCGTAGCCGCGATCGGTGACGTGCTCAGGTTCTGGTTCGACCGCGGTGTCGACGGGTTCCGTCTGGACGTCATCCACTGCATAGGAAAACGCATAGACGCTGCCGATCCACCCGAGGCTGCCAACTGGGGACACTGTCCGTTCAACGACGTGGACGAGACACATGAGCTGATCCGAGGACTGCACAAAATCGCCGATTCCTATCCCGGCGGCAGGGCCCTCGTCGGTGAGGTGTTCCTCTTCGACCTTCAACGGGTTGCCACCTATTATGGCACCCCCGACGTGCCTGAGCTGGATATGGTCTTCAACTTTCCGATGATCTACTCCCCGTGGTCCGCCGCCGACCTGCGAGCCCGCATCGACGCCACGATGAGCGCCCTGACTCCTCGACAAGCGTGGCCGGCGTGGGCTCTGGGAAACCATGACAATCCCCGACAACGTACACGTTACGGTTCCCTCGACGCGGCCCGCTGTGCGGCAGTGCTGCTACTTACCCTGCCGGGCACCCCGTTTCTCTACGGTGGCGAGGAGATCGGCATGTCTGACGCCGAAGTCCCCCCAAGTCGCAGAGTCGACCCGATCGGGCGTGACGGCTGCCGGGCCCCGATCCCCTGGGACGGTTCATCCGATCACGGCTGGCCAGGCGGCACGTGGCTACCGATGCCGGCCGATGCCGAAGTGGTAAACGTTGCAGAAGCACTGGCGACACCGACGTCCATACTGCATCTGTATAGAACCCTGATACGTCTCAGACGCCGGCCGGCGTTGCGTGAAGGATCGTTCGAGTGGGTTGACTCCCCCGAGAACGTCCTGGCCTACCGTCGCCAAACTGAAGACGAAGCCGACGAGTGTATGGTGGTGATAAACATCGGTCCGGAGGTATCGTTCCCGCCGGGCGCCGGCTGGAGGGTGTGCGCCTCGACCTCCGGTGTGGTCGGCGACTTGTTCACCGGACGTCTAAGCGCTCAAAGCGCAGTGGTGCTCGAAAGGCCCCGCTAAGAGGTCGGGCGTATGCCTTGGCACGGTGGTTCCACCGAAGGCTAAACCTCAGACCCGGAACCATCTCTTTTCGGCGAGCAACACGACTGCCTACCTGCCGCGGGTACGTCCCAGTGCTCGTTTGAGGGTATTCGCCGCGCCGGAAAGTTTGCCTCTCCCATGCACAAGGAGTCTTCGCGCCCATGCAAATTCGGTGGCCAGGAGCGCGAGACCTGCGAGGACGAGCGGTAATGTGAAAGGCCCCGGGAGCACCACGAGCAGCATACCGAGAACTACCAGTGTGCCGCCGAGAACGAACACAACACCTTTGCGTACCGTGCGCGGCGTGGCCCTCCATACGCGCGACCAGAAACGCAAGCGTTCCCCGGCGGAGACTTTTCCGTCGCGGTTCTCGTCACGTTCGTCGACGGGGTCTTTTGCTGGAGTGTTCACTACGCTGGTGGACGGTGCGTCGTCGTCGCTTTTCGTCCAGAATTCCCCGCTACGCACCGTGTACCAGGCGCCTCGCCGCCTCGCTGCGGCGTTCCCAACTGAGGTCGGGATTGGGCGAACTCGTGCTGAGCATCGCGATGAACAGTCGCCACGCCTCCTCCGATTCTCCCAAGGTCGCCTCGATGCTGCGGATCGCGGAGACGATGCTGGCGTCGGTCTCGTGCATGTACAGCATCGAAGGTTCGATCCACGCTGCCGCCAGGTGGTCGGTGGTGGCGGCCGCCCCAAACGGCCGCCGCATCACGTACGCCTCGAGGAACACCTCACGGTACGTCCCGTACAGTCGAGCCTGATGCGCCGGGCTGGGACGCATCCAACGCGCTCTGGTTGAAAACGTCGCCAGCTCCCACGGCTGCAACTGCCGTTCGTCGCACAGGTACTCGTCGACCGATGGGATACCGAACGCGATGAGTTCATCGTTGCTTCCCCGGTGGAGTTCCATGCCCAGCGTGCTCGGATGCTGTTTTGCAAGCCCACTCGCCCCGCCCTCGGCGAGTCTCCCGACGGTCTCGGCGTCGATGTCGTGTAGGTATAAGAGCGCGGTTCGTATCGCGACGGGCCACGCTTCGGGGGTTTCCAGCATCCATCGGTTCGCTTTCGTCAGTGTGTACGCACGGCTCGAGCGGTTCACCGGGTTGCCGTCTGCACGGATAATGAGGCTGACTCGTTCGCTGGTGATGTGTGCCCGCCGCACCTCTTCGGGGGTGTTCGGGTTCGCCGCCGCCGCGCACTGCGCCGCTGGTTGGTCCTCGTGTGTCATTGCGTCGGCGAGTATGTTGACCGGCGTACGCAGGTTGCGCAGCGCCCACGGTCGGTGCCGTACCGGTCCTTCACGCAGCGCCCCGAGCAGTAGATCCTCGTCTTCGACGAGCCGCAAGGCCCAGGAGACGGCTTTCTCGTGTCGCCCGGCCGCGAGCATCGCCGCGACCTCCGGCCCCAGGTGCGGATTCGCCGCCACCCGGTGCACGATCCCGGCTTCGCGCGCGCCGGCGAGCAGTTTCTGCGCACAGGGCGAACTCGTAACGCTCGCCAAACTGCAAACAGGTTTGTTCGGATCTGGCATGGTCTCCATGGTGCTCGCCCGTGTCCAGGTGGCATTTCGCCCAACCAACACGGCTCTGAGCCGTTGAAAATGCTATTTCCGCGCCCCCCGGGACGATCATGACGCATGACTACCTACGACATCAAGCTCCGTACCACCCTCAACTACGCCGCCCAGGTCTCGCGCGCGCTCTCCGGACAGTATGAGACGATCGCCGACGCGGCGACTATTTCGGCTCGGGTTGACGCAAACTCGGACATGGAGGCACTGGAGAAGGTGCACGTTCTCGTCGATCAACTGGGTGCACCCATACACGAGATTCGCGTCGCGGCGGCGCGCTGAGATGTGCTCGTACTTCACACATTCGGTAATGGACGTTCTGCGCCATGGATGAGGCCCTCAACGACCACCACTACGCCGAGTATCTTGCGCTCGAGTCCGCGGTGCTTGCCTTGGTGAGCGAAGTGGAGGATCGCGCCGCGCTCCGCCTCACCCTCGATCCGCTCGATCCGCTCGCCCACCGGGCGCTTGCGGCCCTGGTTGAAGCCCGCCGCACCGTAGGCAAGGCGAGCGCCGCTGCTCTCGGCCTCCTCCCTATCGCCGACACCGACTGGTCTCTGGAGTCGACGCACCGCGATCTCGTTGCCGTACGTAGCGCGCTGGCTAGTTGACGGTCGTTCCCGATCAATACACCCGAGGCGCCCGTCGGTCGTGTTCCACGCGTCTGCAGTTGCAGTATCCAAAACCGTCCCGCTCCGGACAGGGATCGTCTTCGGTGTCAAACCACCGGAGGTACAGGCTCTCGTTGCCGCACGTGTCGCTGGCATCGCTGACGTCGTTGGTATTACTGGTACTGTTGGTGTCGCGCATGGTCGTGACGGTGTCAGGTGCGCTCCCCCACGCCGCCATAGGTTCATATCCTCGGATATGCCGCCACCCTGGCCCTACCGCAAGGACCCACGCTGAACCCCGGGTCAGGTCCACTGCCCAACTCAGCGTCGCGCGTCGAACTGTTCCTGGATTGCCCAGGCTTGCTCCTCGGCCGCGCTTGCGGTCCCCATCTGCAAGAGCGGTTGGGTTTCTTCAGGTTCATAATGCGTCCAGTCCCCCTCCTCCCAGTCCCGCTCCCAGGCACTACCGAGACCGTTGAACCGTGTGTTGATCTCAGATAGCGACCAGCCGTCCCCGCCCTCGTTGAGCCGGTTCAGTATCTGCATGACAAGGGGGCGGTATTCTACTGGGCAACTCGCGTTTCCCCCTCGTCGCTCAAAGGAGAGGTTCAAGGCGCAATTACCTTCCGTGTCGTACACAGCGACGATACGTGTCAACCCCCGCGCGATGGATCGCGCGTAGCCGTCGGTGCAGTTTCCCATGTACTCTGCGTTCTGCCGCAGTTCGCCACCGCTGGAGACCGTCTCCACGCGCGCGAGTTTTGGTGTGTTCGCGTCCGCCCGGGGGAAACGGTAGTCGCTGCCGTCGATCCGTTCGGAGAACTCCTCGATACCGGTGAACGGGAGGTGCCCGTAGCCGGGAAGGTCTTTCACGCTCGTGATCTGCTCTGGCCATGCGACGCTCACCACCGCCCGATCGTGCGCCGCGGCGGTTCGTTCCCGTTCGAAGATGTTGAGCATCTCTTCGAGCCTCCCCTCGTCAAGTGACGCAACCACCGCCCCGTTGGCCAGTGCCCTCTGGTGTCGGTGCTCGTCGCTGCTTATGGTATGGTCCATCGCTTCGCGCTCGGCGCGGTTTTTGACGCACACCTCGACCATCTCGCGCAGCCTGGGGCGGATTTTTTCGCCCCGCTGCCACGCCTCGGCGGCTTCTCCCGTCAAAGATCTCCCCCCAATCGTGTGCAGTATCAGGTCGATTTCCAGGGCCTCGTCGATGATCTCGTCGATGACGTGTTGATCGCCTTCTCGACCGGAGTGCTCCAGGATTCGTTTTGTGAGGTCGGCTGCCTGTTTTTCGATGCCCGCTATGACCGTGGCGAGCATCCGCTCAGTCGCGCTCGTGTCGCTGGCGATTTGAACCGCCAACGGCAATCCGCCGTACGGACTGGGTTTCAAGACGTACGCCGACTGTTTCTCCAGGTGCCGAGCGAGGGCTGTTTCGCGTAGGTCGCTCTCGATGTTGCGCGCCCCAACGACACGTTCGAGGAAGTAAAGATGCTCGTAGTGTGTTCCAAGTCGTTCCCAGATTTCATTGCCGAACGCGTCGTACTGGAGCAGGTGGTCGGATTTATCGTACGCCAGTTTCCGCAAAGCGGCCCCAACGTGCGGGTTCACCGCGACGTTCGCGTACCAGCGTTGTGGGAAGTCGGTACGATTCGGGTCCATGTAGGTGCCTCCTTGATGCACCGAACAGTAGTCCCGCCAAAGTTCGTCGAGCGTGCTGCACGATGTGCTTGGTTGGTACACGCTGAAATGCTCCATTACCAGTGTGTCGCTCTTGGCAAGTGCGGTGTGCTGCTCGGCTTTTGCCACTCTCCGTTGGCCTGCTGCGTACGTACGCAGCGCCTCGCCCCGCTCCGGCTCGCTCCCCGCCTCGCAAGTCACAAGCCCCTCCGCCACGGCTTGGAGAACGGAATCCGCGCCCGCGCCCGTGCGTCTTGCGTGAAGCGATCCTCGGTAGACGGGTTCGGTCGACGGTTCACCGTTGCCGTACTTGGCGGAGAGTTCGCTGGCGTCTCCTAACGTACGCAAACCGACCTGGACGAACACCATCGCCTGTTCGCGCAGGTAAGGGCTGGCTGCGAGCAGTCCCGGGTTGCTGAATGCGACACCGAGCGCGCTGTACGTGTCCGTCGTTTGTTTCCGCGGGTACGCCACCCAGCCACCCCCAAAACCGCTGGTTCCCTTGTACATGACTGCCCGGACGACGTCCTCTACATCGTGCATGTGTTCGCGTACATGGGCTTCGGCGACCTCCACGGGCAGGTCCCGTCGCGCGAGGAGTGCTTCTACGAGCCGCGCCTCAAGCGACCCGGGCTTGCCGTGCAGCGTGCGCAACCGCGCGTATATTCGTTCCATCCCCACCGGTGTGAGCGCGCCGTTGTACAAGGCGATTTGTATTACGCTGCCAAGCACCCGCCGCCTCCCCTCGTCGTGCTGCTCGGCCAGTGCCGCCAGTAGGGACTCGACGGTTTCATCGGGGAAGTTGTGGTGCGCGACGGCTTCGTACAGTTGGGCTTCCTCTCCACCTTGGGTGTATAACGGGTGCGGTTTCCCCAAGACTGTCAGCGCGCTTCCCCCCTCGCCGCGATTGATGTCAGGCTTGGTGCGTTCGATCAGACCCATGATGAGTTGGTGCACGGTCGCGGAGTCCAAAACCATCCGTGGGTCGTGTAGCACCGAGTACGGCACGACGTCGGGCGCTTCGCGGAGCAGCTCCATGAGGGTCGCGGGTTCGGGCAGGTCTGCGCCGTTTGTGAGTTGCTGCAGGTACTGCATGAGGTGGGACCGCGCCGCCTGCTCGTCCGTACCGGAAAGCCGGTAATAATTTCGCAGCGTCGTTGCTCCGTCTCGGTCTATGACTTCGATGTTCCGGCCCCATCCCTCCCCGAGGCCGTATAGTTTTGAGATCTGCATCCACGCGTGCTTGCCGTACTGCCCCCTGTGATGGTAGGTGCCGAGGCCAGCGCTGATGTAGCGCTGCGAGAAGTACTCACCGAGCCACGTCGGGCCCAGGGTGCTCCCATCCAGCATTTGTACGATGCACGCACGGTACTCGTTCGGATATCGCGCCTGCATGACGGCGAACGCCGCGCGGGTCGACTCAACGTCTACCGGCGCGAACGTGGCGTGCTCGTACGGGGTCTTGGTTCGTAGGAGGTTCGCGATCGTGTGTGTGTCCAAAAAGCCCTGCGCCGCGAGGGCCACCGAGATTCGGTACGCCGCCCCTGGTCCTGCCCGCTTGATGAGGTTGACCCCCGCCCGCCGCACCGATGGGTCAGATGTGGCCAAAAGGCCACCCGTCACCTGTTGTATCCCCCCGATCGCCTCTACCCCGCCGTGCGCAAGACGGTGCAGCGTATACGCCTTTCCCGTTGGTCGCCGCCCTTCGATGACGCGCTCGTCCACGTGCCAGCGCTCCACGGACGCGGGCTTGTTGATCAGCGCATCAACGATGCTCGATTTGCCGAGAACGGTGCGATTGACGCAGAGGACGAGCCCGTCCCAAAGCGGATGGTCTCGCATGAGGTCTTTGATCATTCGCCGGTGCGAGACCTCGACGATCGCCCCGCCGGGGAGTACGGCCGCGAGCGCGTACCGGCTGAATTTTCGGTACACGCCGGGGGCGAGGTAGAACGAGGTGCTGCGGCAAGACGCCATGGGTCTGCACTGTCGCCGCTCTCCCCGTGCTAGGCAACCACGGGCGCACCCGCCCGGCGTTTGCCGCGCCGCTGTATTTTCACCACCGCGTCGGTCCCGTCCGCGAAGGTGATTCGGTGAGTTTGGGCGATACTGGCCGCCGCGATCGGCGTCCGGTCGATCGTGAAAATTTCCGCCCCCCAACCGTCCGCATCACCATCCTATCCATCGCGCGCCACCCATGCGATACATGTCTCACGTTCCGCCGCGGTCGCTTCTTGCCCACTCCCGCACTGTCAGAGATCAACACACACATGGAGTAGCTACGGGGTTTTTCATGCACGATTCATTCGATTTCATCGTCGTCGGCGCCGGCCCAGCCGGTGCCTCCGCCGCCGCCCACGCGGCTCGTGCCGGCGCGCGTGTCTGTATACTCGAGCGACAGTTCTCGGGGAGGGATAAGTCGTGCGGGGATGGACTCACACCGCGTGCCCTACGAGAACTGGACCGTCTTGGTGTTTCACTCGCCGGCTCGCACAGCATCACCGGGTTGCGGATCGTGCGCGACCGCGATTCAGGCCCGCACCTACGCGAGGTTCCATGGCCGGTCCGCGCTGGGTTCGGCCCCAACGGTGCCACGATGCGCCGCCGTCTTCTCGATGCTCGCGTGCTCTCGGCGGCGCTCGACGCTGGAGCGTCGCTGCGCGAGCGCGCGACGGTTGACTCGCTATGCTGGGAGGAGCGGGGCGCGCACCGGGTCTCCGGTGTCCGCCTCACGGACGGGAGCGTGCTGCACGCACCGTTTGTTGCCCTGGCCTGCGGCGCGGGCAGCGCGCTTGCATCCTCGGTCGGCGCCACCCGTGCTCGCGACATGCTGCAAGGCGTCGCGATTCGGGCGTACGCACCGTCGAGCAACCATGCCGATACGTGGCTGGAGGCAAGCATCACGCTCGCCGCCCCAGGAGAACTGCCCGGCTACGGATGGATCTTCCCTCTCGGGGATGGTTCGGTGAATATCGGGTACGGTACGCTCACTCACGGCAAGAAGTCGGCAAACCTGCGCGCCGAACTCGCGCGTTACCATGAACGTGTCGCCCCTCGGTGGGGTCTTGGGCCGTTCGTGGACGATTGGGCCTGGCGGCTTCCGATGCACGTGCAGCATCGCAGCGGAGCTGGCTGGGTCGCACTAGGTGACGCCGCTGGCCTTGTCAATCCGTGCAACGGGGAAGGCATCGACTACGCACTCGAGTCGGGGCGCTTTGCGGCCGAAGCATTCTGCGGTTCGCGTGATCCGATCGAGGCCGCCGGGGCCTACGAATTGCGTCTCGTGCGGGAGGTGGATTGGTTCCTCGCCGCGGCCCGCCGTTTCGCTGGATCGTTACGTTCTCCAAGGTTGCTCGACGCGCTGCTTGTCACCGCGATGTCATCACAGTGGACGATGTCGCTCACTGCCGCGGTGCTCGGCAATGTGCTCTCCTCAGACACTCGCGGTGGTTTGGAGGGGACGGTCCGCGCCGCAGATCGGGTGCTGCGTCTCGTGCAGCGTGCCTGAAACAATTCCGCCCCGCGGTACGTGTGTGTCAGCGTTCGGAGAATTTCCGTACCCGGTAAGGGTCTGCCTGCCATGTTCAGCGCAGTAGCCGGGCCGCTCGTATGACTTTAGAGAGGGGTACGTCGGCGCGTTCGATGAGGGCGATGGCGGTCATCCATGCTTTAGGCGTATCGCCAAACTCTCTCCAGAATATACGCAGCATGAATTCGCGCGCCAGTTCGGAGCGGCCCGCGAATTCGCTGGCCGGGATCTGCTCGATAACCGCTTCGAGGTACGCAAAGAGCGCCGCCCCGGTCAGCACTGGTCGGCGCCCCGGCGCCCCGTTCGGGTGTCGGTTTGGCATCGGTCCGCGGTCCCTCGTGTCGCCGCCGCCCTCATCGGACCAAAGTCGCAAGAGTCGCATGAACACGGATAATCGCACGGCGGGTTCGTACTGGGAGAGGAGGAGCGCAAGTTCCGCAGGGTTGGGTACGTATCGCGGCGTCGCGTCGATGTCGCTGCCGTATAGGTACATAATGTACTCCTCGCCTGAGTTCAGATGTCGCGCGAGCCGGCACACGTCCTCGATGGTCGCCCCGGTCGGTAGGTGCCACACTGCACCGCGGGCCTCAATGGCGGGCCGTCGGAAGATGCGCCCCACCGTCCAGGTACCGGTTTCGTATACATCCAGCGCCCGCAAGAATCGCTCCCGGTTGAGTTCAACCCGGAATTGACCTCCCCCGGAGTTGCACAAGAGCCCGTGCGCCAAGATTGAGAGATTGCTCGCGAGTGCGACGTCGACGACTTCGACCGCCTCCATGTCTTCTGGCGGGGCCATACGCCCCGAGATCACCTGGTGCAGCGCCCCGGGGAAGCACTCGGCGAGCCGTAAGTACGCCTCGCGCGTGTACCGTCCTCGCACTTTTTGCAACTCGCTTGGTGTATGCTCCACAGTCTCCGCACCCCCGGCAATCCGTCGCAGTTGATAATCATGGAAATGTTCCGGGCTGGCGAGCCGCTCCAGGAGCATTTCGAGGAGCGGGAGGGTGATGGTGCGTGCACTTCCGTACGCCGCGGCTACCATGTCGTCAAACCAACGCTCCCCCACGACCCCGCGCGCCTCGCGCAGGATCACGAGGATCTGTTCGGTGTCGCGCTCCCCCAGCGCCCGACCGAACCCAGTACTGATCGCCCCGATGCAGTCCGCGATTCGCGCTTCGCGCAGTAGCGCACACAACCTGACCAAAACTTCCGGCCCCGATGCGGCAGTCGACCACTGCTCGGCTAGGTGCTCGCCGAGCACGTCGAACATGTACTGGGCGCTTCGTGTCGCCTCGATCCAGCGGATGGCGTCTGCGATCGGTAATGTCCGCGCCGCAAGTTTTCGGTGCTCCTCGTACCCCGCTTGATGTAGGTACTCCGCCGACCAGAGCCGCTCATGTATCGCCGCGCGCACAGAAGGAGCGAGCATTCCCGTGTTGTTCAGCGCCGCTTCGAGGATGTCGCTCCGCTCAAAGTACAGGTCGAAGTGCGCTTTCTGTACGGATTCGTCTTCGCAGCCTGCAATGATTAGTAGGGCTTTCCTCTTGCTGCTGCGCGCCACCCCCGCCACCCGTTCGCCGCTGAAACGAACCCCCGCCGGTAGGCGTTGGGGAACTTCGCTCTCTTCGAGTCCGGCGAGTATCTCCGTCGCGACCTCACCCGGCAGGTGTGCTCCGTTCCCTTGCAGCAACGCGAGTCCGAACGTCCCCTGTGTGGCAAGACTACGGCGTGCGGCCATGTGCTATACGGTGCCACAAGTCGTGTCGTACGCACTCGCGCGAGCCTCCCCGGTCCGCAGCCACCGCTCTGGCGTTCCCGTCCCGCTGTTGCGGCATAAAACGGCGATTCCGGGTAAGGTGCGCCCCAACGGCTGGTTGGGGTTGCGCCGATCTGTAGCGCCGCCCGCCAAGCTTCGGCATGTGCGCCGAGCGTTTCGGTGAAGCGTCGCGCCAGATAGTCAGAGACTACGGTGCCAGGTTCGTAGTGTCCGTACACCCCGTCAGCCTCCATCTCGGCTTCCTGGAGGAGCAGGGCCGTTCCCATGGCCTCGATAATGCAGTCAGCGAACGGCAGTTTCACGATTCGCGCCCGCGCTCTCGTTGCTAACACCGTGACCTGCCATGCGTTAGTGGAACCTGGAAGATTCAGGGGATCGCCGGGAGCGTCCTACTGGTGTATCGAGGGCGCTCTTGGCGCTGCTGGCCGTGTGTTGTCTCGTCGGGGGGCTGTGGACATTCCCGCGCGACCGGGATACTTCGCCGACGTCGCGATAGTGCAAGAGTCGGCCAGCACGTTCTCGTATACGACGGGAGTCTACACCACCACCCTCGGCGTCGAGTTGACGGTGGTTGACGCGCCGGTGCGTATCGAGCTCACGGTGTCTCACTCTGGGGCCATGATACTCGCCGACACCTATCGCCTCGTGCGCGGTGACACGATTCCGGTGTTCCGCAACGGGGACGGACCTTCCCTCCAGTACGCTGGTACCGCTGCCTGGGTGGGCTCGCTGCAGCTGTTCGCCTTCGCGCTGCTCTTCACCGTGCTGTCGCTGCTCGCGTACCGCTCATCGCGTCGATGAGTCGCGGCAACAAAGTTCGCTGTATACGGTCTCAATGCGGTCTCAATGCGGTCGTCGCATGTGCCCCGTGGCGCCGCTGCCCCGGCCCGTCGCCTCGGGCTTCTCAAAAGTTTCCGGGCCGCCGCCTCGGCCTTGTCGGCAAACCCGGTCCCGATTTTCACCCCCTGCCACCGGATTCTGCGCAGCGACGGTTCCCTAGGTGGGTTTTCTTGGGGTGTTGACGCCAAGCGCTTCTTGCTCGAATTGGAGTCGGTATAGTCTTCGTCGGTTTCGTAGTTCTGGGAGTGCTGCGCGCGTGCAAGGCGCAATCTTCAAGGGTCGAGCATTACCGCTATCAGTGGGGCACGTCTTCGCCCTGTCCGCGGGCGACTCAGGCAGGCGCTGGATGCATGGCCACGGCCTCAGCCGGAGTGAGCCCTTCCCCAAGACGTGATGCTACCACTGCGGCGTGGGTTTCCGCAGCAGCGCGGCCGGGCACCTGTGCCTTGGCGAGTACCGTGCCTGTCGAACTCTCAAGTACCGTGACGATGTACGGCCGCCGGAGTACGCGTACTGCTACGACCCCAGCGGTGATCGCGGCGATCCAGACAACCGACTCGACGAGCATGGCGATGAGTGTGAACCCCCACGGTATGAGTAATAGCAACGCCGTGACCACGACGAAGAAGATGATTTGGAAAAATAAATCACCGAGATCGTCGACGGCGTGCGCCATGGTGTCGAAGGGTGGGCCGTCGCGAAGCGATTCCGCCTCGGCGCGTTTGCGCCGACGCCAGCGCGTCGCGGTCGGGCGCCGCATGTGCAGCGGGCGGCGGACCTCAATATGATACGCGCCCGTACTCCCAGTCATGCACAACACGGTCCAACCGATTACCTATGCGGCACTGGTATGCTTCCCCCTATCTTTTAGGTGAATGCGTCCGCTTTACTTTGTTCCGTCCACCGGCTCGTTCGTGGTCTCACCGTGGTCTGTAGTGCAGCCGTTCACGTTCTTGGCCGCTTTCTCTAACGCATCGGCGAGTGTCGCGTCGGCTCGTACGATGAACTCCACCCCTTCGCGAGCCGCCCGGGGGAGCATCTCGGCGATCTTGCGCAGCTGGGAGGTATACTGCACGCCCGCGGCCGCGGCGATCGCCTCGTGGTCCTCGGCCCGCATGCGCAATTCGATGGCGAGTGCGTTCGCTCCCAAGGTGGCGAGCATCGGGAGGGTGTTTGCTCTCCGGGTTGCCTGGCGGCGGGCACGATCGGCGATGACGTCGAGGACGGCGCCTAAGTCGGGCTGCCTACCGTACTGCTCGTCCGCTGTCTGCCCTACGTCGCTCGGTTCGCTCATGGGTATGAGCGTCGTGAGCGTCGTGCGCTCGGCACGGATGCCACCACCACGCCCGATGTCTGCCGTCAAATGACTGCATGTAACAGCCTCCACGCAGAGTGTGCACCGCGTGGCGGCAGGTACCGTGCAGGGAGGTGTTCCCCCGCTTTGTATCCCCATACCGATTTTTGCCGCATCGCCGTGCCCTCGCCCGTCCAACACCGCCGTCCCCTACCCCCAACGCGACCCCACTGCTCGCCGCCGCGCGCCAGGCCGCTCGCGTACCTGGGCTGCTAATCACGCACGAACGACTCACGCTCCTGTATTTCGTATGCGCGTCGGCGGCAACGTTCGCACCGGCGTACCTCGTCTCACGCATGGTGCACGCCGCGACCGGTGTGCGGCTCCTAAGCTTCGTCGCCGGCGCCCTTGCCGTGTGTGCCTTGGTACCGCTGCTTCGGTTCGTATACAGCGGCAAGTTGGGATCGTTGCGAAAGTCGTTGGGAAGTTTCGATGATTTGGTCGCTCGCCGCGAAGCGTTACGCGCAGCGGTCGAGTCCGCCGCTTCCGTCGAACGCCTCGCCACCCGTTTGCACGTCAAGGATCAGCTCGCCGAGTGGGGTAGTTGCTCCGCCCTCGACGACGGTGTGGAGGAATTGGTGGATGCGTGGCGAACCATGTGGGTGGAGCTTCGCTGCCCCGCCGCCATCTCCAGTCCGTATCCGCCCGGGGTATTGCGGTACCTGCAGCATGTCGAGGGGGTATTTACCGCCGCGATGCAGCCCGATGTGATTGCCTCCGCCACCTCCCGCCTGTTGCGTACGTATGCAGAGAGACCAAGCACGGCGACCTGGCGCAAAAAAGATTCAGGACTCTACGATTCGGCGTTCGTGGGGGTGGCTTTACGGTTCAATTGCCGTTCGAACCTCGATTGGGCGATGCTGCACGCCTGGCAGCTCACTGGTTCTCCGATGCTCGCCGCGTCAAAACGCGTCAATTTTTTGCGCGATCCACGCGAACTCGCCGAGGAGGCGCGCGCGGTGTTCCTCTCCTGGTGGGACACCCCTCGCCACGGACGCGACGCCCACCTGCCGTACGATACGGTGCTGTTGTGCGCGCCAATGCACGTGCTCGCAGTGCGTGCCCTCGACCTCGAGGCGGAGCCCGCCGCATATCCCGTGTCGCTTTCGCTTGTCCCGTTTACACCCGTGAACGGGGCCCCGATTGAGTACGTGATTCGCCTCTGGCAGGTCGCAACGGGGACGTCGCGGATGATCCGACCTGATCTTGACCGCGTCGTTGCCGCGGCCCGTCGACTCGCCCGCCGGCCGGCGCTCTCCGCGATCTGAGCGTACCGGTTTTCCGGTCAGTTTCCGACCGGCTCGATGACGATTTCGACGCCATCGAACACGTCGATGTACGACGAGTCAAGGGTACAGCCCCGCACGTGCCGGGCCGCAAGCAAGAGCGCGTACCCATTCGCCGAGTCCCCGATCAGCCATGTGTCCCGTGTCTCTGCATTCCCCAAGAGTTCGGTTGTAACGAAGCCTTCGGCGTCGTATCCATAGCGGTACACCACGAAGTCCGCGGCTCGTCCTGCTTCGATGCGTAAGGCGAGCTTGCCTCCCTGACGGAACGTGTCGGTTTGGATGTGGATGTACGGTCGGCCTAAACGCTGGCAGGGCCCAGCCTGGTCCAATGTCGCCTTCCCATCGACGTACATGACGGCTTTGCCCGTCTCGCAATTCACCGCGGCTTCACCGCGCAAGTCAAGTGGGTAGCATTCTTGCTCCTCCCATGCGCTGCGTGCAAAAGTGACGCGGTACTTCCCGTCCGCCTCATGCAACGTCGCCCACACCGGGAGCACCCCAGCCACGCTTGGTCGCGTTGTGCTCCGCCCGTCTTTGCGCGCGGCCTCGATCCGTTTCGTCGGAAGTTTCGCTAAAAGCGCCGCCGCCGCGTCGCGCGCGTACGCTGCGGTGAGCGCCTCGCCCGGGTGCTCATCGCCGACCGTGACCAGGAGTGTACCGAATGGGTGGTTCGTTGCGATCTTGGTGGTCTCCGTCATCGGTATTTTCTCAAATCCGGCCGCCGCGAACAACGCATCGTTCCGTTCGTTCACTCGCGCATACCGTGGGTTCTCGAGGTACTGCGCCTCAAGTGGTGCCCACATGAGCGGTTTCCCTCCGGCGTATTGTTTGATTGTCGCCAACGCGGCCTCGAGTTCGCGCTGGTTCGGGTTCTCGACCTCGTACTCTAGGATTGCGCGATGCTCCTCTGGCTCCATCTCGGCTTCGTCGTCGAGCCGATCGTTGTTCACGAACCCGAGCAGAACCGCATCGAACTTCCCGTCCAGCCTCGGCAAATCTTCAGTCGCCACCCCGTATTCGCTCAAATCCTCCCCGGCCATGAGCGCTTTGAGCCACGTCGCTTGCAGGTACGTCGAGGCACCCGGTTTCGCCATCGCGACGACCTCTACGGTACCTGCACCAAGTTCGGCCTCGATCGCTGCTTCGAGTCGTACCGGCCACCGCGCGTCAGGGTCGGCCAGCGCCCAGCCGTACGTGAACGAGTCGCCGAGCACCAAGATGCGCAGTCGCGCCTCGTTTTCGTACGTGTTCCTCCCGAACTGACCTGGCGGGATGGGCGGGGGGAGCCGCGAGTGTGAGCGCACCAGGTACAGGGTTTCGCGCCGCCACTCGGGGCTGCTGGTTGCGAGGGTTTCGACGATGTCGCGCGTCGTCTCCGTTCCTCGCCCGAGCGCAATGAATCCGCCCCCGGCAAGGATACTAATCACGAGGAGTACTGCGAGGCGTGTACGCACGCTCGTATACGGTCCGATACGTGCCCGGTTCAGCCCTCAAGCAGCAGTATTGCTGGACGTAACGGCCTCGGGCCGCCCTGTGCACTTGCGCAGGACGGCCCGATGGTGTCGATTTACTAGGTTGGTTCGTTTTCTCAACGCAGCTTTTTTGCCGCGCGGATGACTTCCCCGAAGGTACGGGTGCTCGTCGCAGCGAGGTGCAGCGCCTGATCAAAACCGGCAGGGTCGTCGACGAAGATCTCGCCTAGACGCGTCGCTACGTACGCCAAGGTGTCCTGTGCGTCGCAGAGACGCTCGGCCTTGACGTGTTCGATTGCGATGTCCAGGTACTTGCGCACCATGATGATACCGTCGTAGGACTTTTCGTACTCGCCCGCGATGTCGGCCCGGATGCTTTCAGCTCCACGGTAGACCGCGGTTGCCAGCGTCGCCGGGGCGGTATCCGCGATGAGTTTCGCGAAATCGTCCAAGTTCGGCTTCCAGGCTCCACGCATGGCGGCTCGGGGTTCGAACAACGCTTCGTACAGACGGGCATGCCCGTCGTCTTTCGTCGCCGTGAGCACGTCGTCGATGTACGCCCCTTTGGGGATGTAGCGTGCCGAACCGTAGTTTCCGATGCGGCGTCCCGGTGCGGTTTTCATGATCGAAACCGCCTTGTGGTAGTCGTCACCATCTCGCAGGATCGGTCCGTTGAAGGATCCGTCCGAACTGTAGCGACGCTCCAAGAGCGGCTGCACGAGATATGCTTCGCCTGACTCGAGGGCCAGGTCGATGAGCAAATCCCGCCGTTCGTCTCCGTTGCCGAGTTGCGCCAGGATCGGTTCGATCATCGCTGGCGCCGCTTTCGCGAGCAGCCTCAATGATTCGTCGTCGTATCCGAGGTTGGTTCGGTACTTGATGAGTCGTGGTATCCACGGTTCGTTCCGGTCGTTCGAGTTCGCATGCGCCTTGCGCTCCGCAACCTCGTCGAGGTTCTCCGCCACGAGCGCCAGGAGGGCTCGGGTGAGTGGTGCGGTCGCTGTCTCGGCGTGGTGCCAAGCGGCCGTCAGGATGTGAAACCTGACGCTTCGCTTGAGGCCCACGATGAGGCGTACGACTCGTTCGCTTTCTCCGCGCTTGGCGAGCCTCTCGCCGAGTCTGGTCATACCGCGCTCGATCTGGTAGCGATCAGGCGTGGACCAGTACTCCGGTGTACCCATTTCAGGCATCACCGTTTCGCAGTGCCGCAAGAAGCGTGAGATGACAGCGTCTGTCGAATCGCACAAGACATCGGCGGCCGCGTAGTACGGGTAATCACCAGGGACTTCGTGCATCTCGAGCCAGTTCACGATGTGCGCTTCGGGACATAGGGTCACCGCAGCATGCAAGTCGCGTTTCTGCTCGAGCAAGGCGTCGTGGATCGCGATGCGAAGATCGTGGTCCGAGACGTTTTTGGATCGCGCGAGTGCGGGAAGGACGCGTTCGTAGTCCTCGCGCTCGGCGAGATCGTACAAGGCGCGCTGGGTCGCAAGGTCGCAGGTTCGAGCGGCGATAAGCTCAGCTTTCACCGGGTCGCCCGAGGCGATCGCGATTGCGGCCGGTCCGGCGAAGGTGAGGTGTTGGGGGTATCGCAGCATGTTCCAATCCGAGTCGACCGCAGCGAGCAAGCTCGCGGCGATCTCGGGTGGGAGTGTGGTGCCAGGGCTCTCTAAGATCGCCGAGGCACGCTCGCTGCGTGTATGTTTGATGCTGCTCAAGGCAGGTCCTTTCGTTAGGGCTGCGGCATGTACTGCCGCGGCGTGGGTTTGTGGACGGGTGTCGGCGTACTGCCGTCCGTCGGTGGCAGTAACTGTGGCGGCCAGGCCCGGTTTATCCAGTCGACTGGACTCGCACCGATTCTGGACGCGACCGGCCGCAACGTCCCTGTTTCGGCGGGGATCTCGTGGGCTTTGGCCGCAGCCTTGGCAAGCCCTCTCCTCGCCTACCCGACAACTACCCACCGCCCAACCCGGGCTGGGGGCCGTGGCATCGATGTCACGACCTCCACCGCCTCTCTTTAGTGCGCAGGAAATCCTCGCGAGACTCCTTGGGGGTCGAGGGGTTCTCGGCGACCCGCTCCGTCTTGCATTCCGGCTCTCGTTGGCAACGATGTTTCGTTGATGTACGTATCTTCTGCCGCTTTCTTGATTGATGCCGAAAGTATACCGCTGCCACCTCTGCCGGATTATCCACCGATTGAACTCCCCGAAACCCTCACCCATTCTACCTTGCCATCGGTCGACTCGTTGGAGCCTTTGGTGGAGGTGAACCATCCACGGGTGCGGAATTTTCCGGCCTACTGGGCGCTCGGTTGGCCACCGGCTTCGCAGCGTCTGTTGCTGCGCATCTCGGTGGCTTCCCGCCTGGTGGGTGCGGCCTCGTCGCTGCCACCGGGTTTTGCCTTGGTGTTGCTTGATGCTTGGCGCCCCCGCGCGCTGCAACACGAACTGTACACCGCCGCGTACGCCGAAGGTTCGCTGCCGCCTGGTTTTGTCGCCTCGTTGGACGATCCGCTCGCGCCACCCCCGCATACGACCGGTGGTGCGGTGGATGTGACCTTGGCTTTTGAGCAGCATTTGTTGGCCCTCGGCACCCAGTTCGATGCATTCACACCAGAGGCCCATCTCTCGGCTTTCGAGTCAACACCTGGTCCGGTTCGTTCGCTGCGCCGCATGCTCTCTGGCGTACTCACCGGTCAAGGGTTTGTTGCCTGGCCCCAGGAGTGGTGGCATTTTGAGTACGGGACGTCGCTCTGGGCTGGTCAAACCGGGTCGTCGACGCGCTATGCCGCTACCGCTCCTCCGTGGTGAGCGTTTACCGGGACCGCATCGTCCGCGTCGCAGTCGCCGCCGCGCTTAGTTTTTTTCTTCGCTCAACACTTTCAGGGTTATGGGGTCAGTCGGTTATGACTGAATAGGGACACACGCCCTTAGAACGAGATTTTCGGAACTTGCTTCGCTTCCTCGGAGGCTTCGAAGTACTCGCGGGCCGCGAACTTTGGCTTTGAACCAGCGACGAGATTGGAGGGGAACGTCTCGCGGAGGGTGTTGAGATCCTGCACGGAAGAGTTGTACGCCTGACGGTACTCGGCTATCGACGTCTCTAGTCGGGAAACTTCCTGCTGGAGCTGCAAGAAGTTCTCGTTGGCGCGCAACTGCGGATAGGCCTCGGCGAGGGCGAACAACTGGCGGAGGGCGCCAGTCATGACCCCGTCCGCAGCGGAGGCAGCGGCGGGGGAGGAGGCGGAGAGGCCGGCGGCGCGGGCAGTGATGACAGCGTCGAGGGTTTCGCGTTCGTGGCTGGCGTACCCTTTCACTGTTTCGACGAGGTTGGGGACTAAGTCGCTGCGGCGAGTCAGTTGAGTGTCGATATTGGCCCAAGCCGCATCAACCTTGTTGGCGCCGGCGACGAGGCGGTTGTACAGAGATACGTAACCGAAGATGGAGATGGCGAGTAGTACGCCTAGAATGGCTATGAACATGGAGGCAATCGTCCGGGGTGGGAGGGGTCAGTCAAGCCAGCATAGAAGCAGTTCAGCAGGTCCACAACGCGGCACGACGGTCGGCGAAACGCCTGGCGAACAGCGAGGACGGGAACGATTCGAGTTTAGTGCGGGCAATCTCGACGGCGTCATTGTACCCTGTCCGGGCGCCGGCGATCTGGTTCTCGCTCTGGGCTATGGCGGCTTGCAGATCGAGCGTATTCTGCGCGGTAGCGAGCTGCGGGTATGCCTCCAGCACGGCAATCAGGTTCTGGGACAGGTTCGCGTCCATAGTCGACCCCACGGCGGTAGGGTTGAGAGAGCGGCGGGATTGGCCCGCATCCCAGCGGGCCTCGGCGAGCGCCGATTGCAAGGTACGCTCATAGTGCAGGGCATCGGCGACGAGGGTGGCAAGTTGCGGCAGCAACGAGGAGCGGCGAGCGAGGGCCACATCCACCATCGACCAGGCCGCTTCTACCTGATTCACGGCGGCGGCGAGGCGGTTATACACATTGAGCAGGGATTGAACCAGTATCATGGAATAACCCAGCACCACTGGTAGAGCCCCAATGAGTGGTAAGGTGAGTATCACCCCGATGCCACGGGCCGTAAAAATCCATGCTATGATGTAGAAACACAGGCCCATGGCGAGTGGCGCCAGGACGAGGCCGATCCATGCTTTAAGGCTGGTGGCGCGGGTGGCTTGTCCGGCATCGCCAGCAAAGATGTGCACCTTGTTCGCCGGGTCGTCGTGAGGGGTGTCGAACCGCGGCGAGGAGGAACCTGGTGCCGAGGGACTGGTGGGGCCGTATACGGTAGCTATCTGATTGTCCAACGGAAGAAACCGCTCCACGAGTCGCCACTTCCCGGAGTAAGAGCTGATATCGGCGTGGAGACGGGGAATGTAGTCACTTGTGGTGGCGTGTGTAGGGGCCGGGACGTTAGCGTAGGTGGCGAGGGTCATCAGGGAAAAATTCAGTCCGTGGTCGGAGACCACAGTCCTTGGTAGGTGCTTTTCGGCGTTGGTCGGGTCGACCTCCACATGTCCGTAAGCGTCGGTGAGAAGAAAGAGCTGCGTACTCGATGCCGACCAAATCTTTTCCCAGCTGGAGGACCTGTACCCGCGAATATATTTTTCAAGAGTCGCCTCGTACCATGCGCAGGGTTGGGTGCGCCCAACTGGGGAGAGGTTTTCATAGATCGCAACCATCCCGGTGGTTTCGGCACGGCCGACTGGGACGGCGCTGGGCGGGGAGGTCGGGGTGTCGGCCATTTTGATCGCTATCTTCCAGCGGCGCCATGAGCGCCGGAACCAGAACAAGGCCAGGAAGGACAGGGTCAGTGACCCGATTACGGCCCGCCCACCGCTGGTCGACTCGGCCAGAACGGGGGCGGCATGTTGGAATACTGATAAAAAATCCATGGCAAGTGATGGTGCCACTCATTGCTCGTTATGCGAGCAGGGGTATGGCTGCAAAGTGCCTTCTGTCTGGTCCGACCCGATTGCCGTGCATCCCCGCAAAGGGACGGTGTAAGATTATGGGCAGAAAGTTTCAACCTGGCGTGCCAGTCTCCCGCAGTCTTGGTGGCCGCGATGCCTTCTGATGCTGGTATACCTCAAATCCGCCGGGTTGTGACCTCGATTCCCGGCCCAAGGTCGCAAGGGTTGCTCAAGCGCAGGAGTGAGGCGGTGTCCTCGGCTCTCGGTATGGCCATGCCGGTGGTTGTCGAGCGCGCCGGCGGGGGTGTGTTGGTGGATGTGGACGGGAACTCGATCATCGACATGGGATCCGGGATTGCCGTCGTCAATGTCGGAAACTCAGCAAGCAGGGTGGTCGCCAATGTGAAAACCCAGGTGGAAGCTTTTACTCACACCTGCTTCATGGTCGCCCCCTATATGGGGTATATTGAGGTTTGCGAAGCGCTCAACCGTCTCACCCCGGGTTCGCACAAGAAAAAGTCGGCCCTCTTCAACTCGGGCGCCGAGGCGGTGGAGAACGCGGTGAAGGTGGCCCGCAGGTTCACGCTCCGTCCGGCAGTGGTCGTGTTTGAGCACGGCTATCATGGTCGCACGAACCTCACTCTGGCCATGACCGCGAAAAACTCCCCGTACAAGGACGGCTTCGGACCGTTCGCGCCCGAGGTTTACCGGATACCTGTCGCGTACCCGTACCGTTGTGGAACTTGCTCAACCCCGTGCGAGGGTACGGCTCTCGCCGCCGCCATCGAAAAAATCGAGCGCGAGGTTGGGGTTAGAAACGTTGCTTGTGTCGTGATTGAGCCCATCCTCGGTGAAGGAGGGTTCATCGTTCCGTGCCGGGGTTTTCTACCCGGGTTGGCTGATTTTTGTCGCTCGAACGGCATCGTCTTCATAGCCGACGAGGTGCAAACGGGTTTTGCCCGCACCGGTGACATGTTCGCTTGTGAGGACGAGGCCGTGGTTCCCGATTTGATCGCCACCGCTAAAGGGATAGCCGGGGGCCTGCCGCTCGCCGCCGTAACCGGCCGGGCCGAGATCATGGATTCGGTTCACACCGGCGGTCTGGGTGGTACTTTCGGGGGTTCCCCGGTGGCTTGCGCCGCCGCCCTCGGGGCTATCGCCACTATCGAGGCGGAGGATTTGGTGTCACGCGCCCGGCACATGGGGTCGATGATATCTAACTCGTTGCGGGACATGAAAGCCAAGTACGATATCGTTGGGGATGTGCGCGGTCGCGGCGCCATGCAGGCCATCGAGTTCGTTCACCCCAATTCTACCCTTCCGCATCCAGGTGCCCTGACCGAGGTGGTAAAATACTGCCACCAGCGCGGCGTTCTGGTGTTGTCGGCGGGATCGTATGGGAACGTGCTCCGGTTGCTCCCCCCTCTGGTGATGCCAGACCATCTGCTACAGGAAGCTTTGGGTGTTGTCGCCGAGGCTATTTCGAGGGTTTGACCCAGTTTCCCATGTTCCCATGGCGGCCGGGCATGCCCGCAATGTAGCGCCGCCAAAGTCAGCGCCGTCGAAGGTTGCCTCTCAGGTTCTGTCGCTGATTTTGTAGAGCTTGGCCACTCCGCGCAAGGTGCGCCCCAGCGGCTGGGTGGATTTGGGCAGTAGATTAATAGCCCACCGCCATGCCTCGATGTTGTCTCCGAGGTGCTCGGTGAATTTTTGTGCCAGGTAGTTTGAGGCCTCGGGCGTCCCGTAGATTCCGCTATGTGTCTCCATTTCTGCCTCGTCAAGCAGCATATCGGTTCCGTACCGCCCCATTTTTTCGATGAGTTCGTCCACGAACGGCAGTTTCAAGATAGTACAGAAGTCATTTAGGACGCCCTCGGTGTGGAACACGCCCCAATCGATGCTCCCGTCGCGCTTTACCGGAAACCCGAGTCCTGGTTTTTGTAAGAGCCGGTGGAATGTCTCCGTGTCCGGGGGGTTCACTTCGTCGCAGAACCAGTCCCATGTGGCGCTCGCGCTCCCGAACCGTAGCGCCTGGTATACGGCTTCGCCGGAGAGTTTTATGGAGCTCTCCCCGAATATGTCCGAGATGCCGTCATCACCGTCTTTTGGCTCGAACCGGGCCAGCGCCTCGAATCCTTGTATGATGATCCTATGGTTGCGTTCGTTCTCTTCTCTGCTCAGTAAACGCGAATCATCGCGCACCGCCTCGATCCGGCTCTCTATGATTCGTCGGATGAAATCGTAATTGGCATGCCGCAAGGTGACCTCCATGTACTCCTCAACCAGGTCTATATCGATGATGTCGCTCGAGAGCCCATCTGTTGGCATGAGTTCGAGGAGCGCGGTGTAGTTTTCTTCGCTGTCGGGCGCGGCAAAACACCCGGAATCACATAGACGACGCTCGAGTTCATTCGGGCTTTTGTGGTATTTCTTGAGCAGGTGGAGTGTTGTTTTGTTTACGATACCTCCCGCCGCATCCCACCCGGCCCAGATCGCGTCTTTTTTCTCTTTCGGCGTTTTCATGGTCGCAAGTAGCGCCTCGACGCCTTTCACGTCGTTTTGCTTGATGCCGTAGGCCATGGCCCCGCCCCAGAAGGCGCCGCGTATGTAGCGGCTTTTATGTTTCCACCGACCTATGGTCGCATAACGTTTCGCCTCCATCAGCCGCCTACCAAGCACCTCGGCGATGCTCCAAGAAGTTCCGTTCGTCTTGAACCAGTTTTCCAGCCACGCGAGGTCCACCTTCTCCGCCCAGGCTTCCGACGTACTGCCCCGGTTCTCTTTTTCGACGACGTCGAACAGGTTCTGTAAGGTTTCTTGGTCCTCGCCGTGCTCGATGTAGATTCGCTTGAGGGTCTTTGACCTGTGCTGTATGACGGCCCGTCCGGTGTATTCTGGCACTTTGCTCATCACGGCGGTCCCGGCCTTCACCAAGGATTTCTTGGCCGCTTTCTCGACGTTTTCGATCGGGGGTGGGGTTTGCATCGCGACCGGTTGGCTGATGTCCACCTCATCGTAGATGAGTCCGGCGATTTCCCGGCTGGGGAGTTTTCCCCGCAAGAGCGCTTTGGCGATGGTTTTTTGGTCTGACACTGGGGCGTCTGCTTTCTGGGTTTGTATACCTTTTGTATACTCTCCATATGGTGACTTCCGGTCTTTTTGTGGCACTCGTCGAGGTCGCTTTTGGGCGCCGGTTCGATCAATGTACCCCGTTTACCACCTACGCCGCCCTGCCGCCCCGTAGTCGCACGTTCTCGAGGAACGCCTCTGGGGCGTCTGTGTGGCGTGAATCCGTCATGGGCGCAGTATCGACCCGCTGCCCTACTTGTCCCCATCTCATACCACTTCGAATCTGATGTACCGAACATCCGCTCGGCCCAGACTTGATAGGTGCGGTGTCCCCTGGTACATGGCACAGTTAGTGGTGTGGGACGCTTCGACGACTGGATCACCTCGTATCTGGGTGCGACCTATCCGGATGATGACCCCTACGACGGTCCTCGAGGCGTAGACGTGGTGGTGTACTCCCCGGACATGGACGCGTTG
>Ga0194132_10001907_pt1 | contig 40961 bp, 46 predicted proteins | sample TA2KigOf80mmetaG_FD_148612 | JGI IMG/M metagenome (GOLD analysis project Ga0194132, IMG submission 148612) | Freshwater microbial communities from Lake Tanganyika, Tanzania - TA2015054 Kigoma Offshore 80m | ecosystem: Environmental > Aquatic > Freshwater > Lake | place: Tanzania: Lake...
GGCAACAATGATGCCGAGCCCACGATTGGCAAGCTTGCGATGGAACGGATCACGCAGTTCACCACTCCGGATGCGCCGCATGGACGCACGGGTCTGTTCTGACCACAACAATGTTCCACCGAGCCCGCCATGCAGCAGCGCCTGATAAAAAAGTGCGAGATCAGCGGCTGTCGCGAATCCACCACCACCCGGCACGCCCACCGCCCTGTTCACCGGCTTGTTGAAATTGAGGATGGCCTCTTCAGTGACTTCCGTCACCGGTGGCACCGGCAGGCCCATGCTGCGGTATTCATCCGGCGTCATGGCATTGCCGACATGCAAGCAGTCAATGGCGCGCGCGTTATCCGCCTCACCTTCAACGCCAACGATGAGATCGTTGAGTCCGAGGGGGTTCGTAAGCCGTTCACGCACGAAGTCCACATACCGCTTGCCCGTGCGGCGTTCGATGATCTCGGCGATCACCCACATCGAAGAGGTGGGGTGATACTCAAATCGTGAACCCGGTTCAAAGGAGAGTTTCCACTGCCCATAGCGGTATTCGCGCCGCGCAGGATCGAGCCAGTCTTCTGGCCGGAAAGGCGCATGCGGAAAACCTGCGGTATGCGCAAAGAGCTGCCCCACCGTGACGTTCTCTTTACCGTTTGCCGCGAACGCCGGAATGATGTGTGCAACCCGCTCATCCTCTCTCAGCAGTCCTTCCTGAAACAGGAGCCATGCCGCCGCTGAGGTAATGCCCTTGGTCGCGGAAAACAGGCAAAACAGGCTGTTTGAATCACAGGCGCCGAAATTCTCGAGCACACCCACCCGGCCATTGCGGGCGATGGCAATCTGTACTGCCGGCAACAATCCTTGATCCACTTCCCGCCGCACGCGGGTGAGGAGGGTGTCTATGGCCTTGGACTTAAGCCCGAGTTCAGCGGCCGTTGCACGTCGAGAATGTTGAAGCGCCATGACATCCCCCCTGATCTGAAGTGGTGTGGTGTGATGCGATCGGCGGCATCATGGCCAATGCGGTATGGGCACGCAATGCACCGAGGTTACAATGCGGTGATCGGCGGGACACGGTGTCACCGCTTCGCGGAATTCCCGGGAAGTAACCCTCATGCAGACGCGGGCAGGATTTGCAGGCTCAGTGGGCAATACGCCCCTCATCCGTATTCACAGCCTTTCTGAAGAAACCGGCTGTGAGATTCTCGGCAAGGCCGAATTCATGAACCCGGGCGGCAGCGTAAAGGATCGGGCGGCACTCTGGATCGTACGCGAACACGAAAAGAGCGGTGCACTCAAAGCCGGTGGCACCGTAGTCGAAGGCACCGCCGGCAATACTGGCATTGGTCTCGTGCACGTGTGTAACGCCCGCAACTACAAGACCATAATCTACATGCCGGACAACCAGTCGAGGGAAAAAGTCGACATTCTGCGAACCCTGGGCGCCGAAGTTCGCGTCGTCAAAACGGTTCCGTATGCAGACGACATGAACTACCAGAAGCAGGCCGGGCGTTATGCCGCCAGCATCGAAGGTGGGGTGTGGGCCAACCAGTTCGACAACACGGCCAACACCCAGGCGCACTTCGAATCCACCGGCCCCGAGATCTGGGACCAGACCGGCGGAAGACTCGACGCGTTCACCTGCGCCGTCGGCACGGGTGGCACCATCAGTGGAATCTCCCGGTTCCTTAAATCGCAGAAGTATGCACCCGAGATCATTCTCGCCGACCCCTACGGTTCCGCACTCTTCAACTGGGTAACCACCGGGGAAACGAAGATGACACCTGGACCTTCCATCACCGAAGGCATCGGCAACTCACGGGTCACGCAGAACCTTGCGGGCGCGAAGATCGATGGTGCCGTGCAGGTCCCGGACGTGGACATGGTGAAAATGGTCTATCGCATGTTGCGCGAAGACGGCTGGTTTTTCGGTTCGAGCACTGGCATCAATCTTTGCGCAGCAGCGCAGATCGCGAAGCGACTCGGCCCGGGTCACACCATCGTAACGATCCTGTGTGATGCCGGGCACAAGTATCAATCCACGTTGTTCAATCCCGCGTTTCTTGAAGCGAGGAATCTGGCCACTCAATGATCAACAAGCGTTGATCACGGCGTTTCGATCAGCGGCCGACGAACACCGGTGTGGTTTTGTCGACGAACGCCTTCGCGGCGTTGCGGTGATCTTCAGTAAGGCCCGAGTGCACATGGTGCGTGGCCTCCAGATCAAGGCACTCGATCATGTCGCCACCCAACGCCGCGCGTCTGAAGTTCTCCTTCATGTAGCGATATGCGACAGGTGGTCCGTCTGCGAGCCGGCGTGCAAGCGCAAACGTTTCTTTCTCCAGATCGGCTGCGGGTACCACCTTGTTGGCGATGCCGAGCGCGAGGCATTCCGCTGAACTCACACGATCAGACAGGAAATAGAGTTCCTTCGCTTTACCTTGCCCAACGAGGTGGGAGAGAAAATAGCTGCCACCGTAGTCACCGGAGAATGCCACCTTCGCAAACGCCGTGGTGATGAATGCGGTATCGGCCATGATGCGCAGGTCCGCAGCCAACGCGAGACCGAGCCCGGCCCCAGCGGCGGCTCCCGGCAAACTCGCCAGCACCGGTTTGGGCATCAGATGTATGCGGCCCGCAGTATTGCGCTGGTTCAGTCGCTGCAGGTGGATCCGTTCATCGAGCGTTGGACCCTGACCACCGCCACTGCGAGCGGCCATGCCCTTCACGTCACCACCGGCGCAGAACGCCCCTCCCGCACCGGTGATTATCACGCAGCGGATCGAGGCATCCCGTTCCACATGCTCGAGCGCACGCTCGAGACCGGCTGTCATGTCGCCGGACATTGCGTTGCGGGCCTGCGGCCGGTTGAGTGTAATCACAGCAATGCCATCTTCTTCATGCGCGAGGCAATCCGTGACGCCTGTATCGATGATTTTTCGTGCCATGGAATCGCTCCTGTTGACTGATTACTGAGAAAAAATAACAAGTAATATCAGTGGCGTCTCAGGGAATACTTACCCGCGCAGCAGCCTTAGGCACACCTGGTACATCCATGTGCAGCCGATGCACCCCGCCACCTTTTTCTTTTCCTGTACCATTCGAACCCGACACGATGTAGAGGTCGCACAGATCTGCACCACCAAAACAAACACTGGTGCGCATCGGTTCCAGAATGCGGATGAAACCACGCTGCCGGCCATCTTTGGCAAACCCAGCGACACCGTGCCCACCGTCCGCGAGCGCAACCCAGACCGTGCCTTCCTGATCAACCACCAGACCATCGGGAATGCCTTGCGAGCTGGTTACGAAAACCGTTTTGTCGCCGAGCGACCCATCGTCGTGAACGTCATAACAATTCACCGCACGGCACCGCTAGTCCGAGTGATAGAGCTTTTTGCCAGCCGGTGAAAACCCGAGACCATTGGTGAGCTGGATGTCCCCCATCACAATACGCGCTGAGTCGTCGAGCTCGATGAGCCAGATATCACCGGCCCGGGGTTTGCGCCCGTCGGCAAAGACCGGGGACGCGCCGAGTCCGCCAGCATAGATGCGGCCCTCGCGGTCCGTAGTGAGGTCATTGAAGCCAACCAGTCCCGCGTCCTCGTTCTTGTCGAGCAAGGTGATCGAGGGGTCATTGCCGAGTTGTTTGAAGGCGACGTTGCGACCGCTGACCACAAGCCCGCCGCGTTCATGACAGGCCATGCCGCCGATGCCACGACGGTGCGAGATCACCGCTGTAACTTCACCGTCGCGAAGGGCGATTACACCACCAAAAGCACATCGGAAAAGAAGAGACCGTGTTGATCGTGCCAGACAGGGTCTTCGATCAACCCATAACCTGAAATGAGCGATTCGGGCATTGCCATGGTTGCCTCCCCCGGGCGACCTGTGACACTGCGCCAGACCTTGTCACAGCGCTTCCAGCTCTGCAACACTGCGAAACAGCACGGTGGCATCGCACCGGATCCATCAGGGGAGGCTTCAGACATGCTGATTTCCGCGGCAAAACTTACGCAGTTCGCTGCGGATGTGTTCACCGCGGTAGGTGCGAGTGAAACCAACGCCAGGCTGGTCGCTGAACATCTCGTCGAAGCGAACCTCAAGGGACACGACTCGCACGGCGTCGGCATGATTCCCACCTACGTCAACAACATTCTCAACAAGCTGCTCACACCCAGCGCCAGCGCGCGCATCGTTCGCGACAAAGGCGCGGTGCTCGTGGTCGATGGTCAACAAGGCTTCGGTCAGGTCGTCGGGCGGGAAGCGACCGCACTCGGCATCGAACGTGCTCGGCAGATGGGTGTGGCCTGCGTGGGTTCCCGCAACAACCATCACCTCGGACGCATTGGCGCCTATGGGGAACAGTGTGCGGCGGCGGGCATGGTCTCGGTACATTTCGTCAATGTGGTCGGCCACAACCCCGCGGTCTCTCCCTGGGGCGGTCGGGAACCGCGCATGACCACCAACCCTTTTTGCGTGGTGGTGCCACGACCCGGCACCTGGCCCATCGTGCTCGATATGGCGACCAGCGCAGTGGCACTCGGCAAGGTACGGGTAGCGTATAACAAAGGTGTGGACGTACCGGATGGTGCGCTCGTTGACCATGAAGGCGTGCCGACCAATTCGCCCAAGGTGATGTTCGAAAAGCCGCTGGGTTCGCTCGGCCCATTTGGCCAGCACAAGGGTTATGGACTTGCCGTGATGTGCGAGCTTCTCGGTGGTGGTCTCGCAGGCGAATGGACTGCACAGCCCGAACACCCCCGCGGCCACAACATCGTCAATCACATGTTCATGGTGATCGTTGATCCGGAAGCGTTTGGCGGCTTGTCAGCATTCCGTTACGAAGTAGACGAGATGGTGAAGTACCTCTATTCGACAACACCGGCGAAGGGATTCGACAAGGTGCGCATACCTGGCGAGCCCGAGCAGGAGACCATGGCCGCAAGGCGGGCCGATGGCATCGAAATCGATACAAGTTCGTGGCAAAGCATCGCCAAGGCGGCAGCGCGAGTCGGGATCAACGCGGATCAGCTGTAATCAGCGCAAACAGGAGCATGGGTCGCACCCGATCAGGATCAGCTTCGGTGGGCGCAACTGTTTCGCCGAATCGGATGGCGCCGCGCCGAGCCGCAGGTAAAACCCTCCGCGTTGGGATCCGCATCGATCAGCAGTTCTTGACTACCGGTTTGTCTGGCTTCCCGGAGAGCCGTATCTACGAGCAATCGTCCTACCCCGTGGCCAATCACATCGGGATGTACCCACAGGCACTCGAGTTCGAACCGGGGAATGCGACGAAGCTGCGTAACGCCTACCGGCGATCCGTTCAGCTCAGCCACCCATGTGGGCATGGCACGGATCGACTCTGCGGTGAAGATGAGCTCGTCATGCCATCGCCTGAGATCATGGTCCGAATAACCCCAATGTCTTTTTGAGGCGTGGGCGATACTCGTCAGCTCATCGACATCGGCGGCCTTTGCGAACCGAATCGAAATCATGGGCTGAGCAGATCCACCGGTCTCGACATTCTGTCGGGTCAAGGGCTTTCGCCGTCTCTCAACGTCGCCATGGGGCAAGGATCGCACTTCTCTCCATCACAGAGCCGACAGACCCACATGGCCTGCAGTTCATCCGTGGTATGGCTTTCGATGAGACGACGCGAAATCGACTCTAGCCGAGATCTTTCCGCTGCAGAGAGCGGCTGCATGAGCGTCCTCAGCACTGCTTCACGACGCGCGAGCACACGGCGAACGGTCTGTCGACCCGAACGCGTTAACTCAAGACTAACGGCACGCGCATCCGAGGAGGCACGCTTTTCAACGTAACCCTGCTCGACCAGCGCAGCCACGAGGCGAACCACCGCGGAGTGAGAACGACGAAGCGATCTCGCGATGTAGTCGATCGGTTCACCAGGCGCGTGGGCGATCGAGACCAGGGCTGCAGCGGAGAGCGCAGCAAGTCCAGACTCTTCCTCCACAGCTGTCGTCAGTTCATCAGCAATCAGCAGCGTCGCCGCACCGATGAGGTTGAGTGCGGTAGCGGATGCCGGAGAGATAGGTGAATCTGCCATGACGATCGAGTACATCTTGATTTGAAGGCAGACATCATAACAATCAGATCGACGTGGCTGCGCCGATGAATTGGAGGATCAGAAAAGCCCGACCGACTCAGCGACCGGACGACTGCCCAGGTCTCGACTCCGGCCAGTTCCGGTCTGCAGCCTCAATCAGCGCATCACGATCCGCTGTCCACTGCTCGCCGGTTGCGGCATCGAAGTTCAGGAAAAGCCGTCCGTCCACCACGGCAAACACGGTTGGATCACCATGCGCGGTATAGCCGTTGCCCATCGCGTAGGCATAGTACCCTCCGAAAGCAGGTGCATAACGTGCCGGCTCTTTCAGAAATCGATCGCGATGTTCAGCACTCGCGAATTTCCACAACGCACCATTCCACTCCGCACTCAGATCGTCTCTCCCCGCAACCGCTTCACCCGAACTGAAGTACGCAACGGGATCATAACCATCGATAGCACCCCGCTCCGTCGCGTAGACCATATCGGATGCAAAGTACCCAATGGACCATGGGACCAGGCCCACGGCAGACAGCAGGACAACGACCACGACACCAAGCCACTTGAACCAGCCCATCAGACCTCTCCATATCCTTGATATATGTATTATGCATACATATTTTAGGAAAGCAAAGTCACCGACTGTAGGATGCGGGACTCATCGCCTGAGATTGCGCTCGAACAACCCGAACAGTCGCTCCCAATGACGCTCCGCCGAAGGTTGGTGATACATCCCTGCACGCAGCGGAAAAACAAAACCATGATGAGTTCCGGGATACCACTCGACGCGGGAACGGATGCCAGTACTGGCCAGATGGGCTTCCAATCCGTCGATCATCTGCTTCGGCGCCCACTCGTCCGTTTCCGCACAGCCGAAGTACATCTCGCCACGAATCTTGTGCGCGTCGCGATGGGGCGAGTCCGCCGAATCATTGAACAGGCGCACACCATGAAACGATGCAGAAGCAGCTATGCGATCCGGAAACGCAGCCGCTGCGGCAAACGCGAACGGACCACTCATGCAGTAACCCACACAGCCCGCAGATCCCTTACCCGCGACTTTTTCACCATCAGCAAATCCAAGCAACGCAGCCACGTCCTCACACACCATGCGGTTAGTAAGTGAGTTCATGTGCTCGAACATCTCCGGCCGCTTGTCCGGTGCCATCACAAACTCACGCACACGCCGATAGTAGAGGTTCGGTAATATCACGTAGTAGCCAACCGAGGCGAGCCGGCGCGCCATGTCGTGCAGTTCCTCGCGTTTGCCGGGTGCATCCATCAGGAACAGCACTACCGGATACGGGCCACCCTCCTCCGGGTGCACCACAAACGTATTCGCCTTCCCGTCGCGGGTTTGGATATCGATTTCATGCTCGATCATTTTTTAGCTTCTCACCTCAATCCGAAGTCAAACCCGTCGCCCCGTGCAAAGGTGCGCAGGATGCGATTGGCGGTGTTCTGCACATGCACTTCATCAGCTCCATCGTAGATCCGCGCAAACCGTGCATGCCGGTACATGCGTTCAAGCGGCGTGTCTTCAGTGACGCCCATCGCACCATGAACCTGAATGGCGCGGTCGATGACGTTGTGCAACATCGAAGCCCCAAACACCTTGATGAGTCCGATCTCTACCCGCGCTTCATCACCGCTGTCGATCTTCTGCGCTGCATGCAGTGTCAGCAGGCGGCTCGCCTGTATTTCCGCTGCGGAATCAAAGATGAACTTCTGGATCTGCTGGTGTTCACCGAGGGTCTTGCCAAATGCGACGCGGGAATTGGCACGCGCACACATGAGATCAAATGCCCGCTGTGCCTGTCCGAGCCAACGCATGCAATGGAAGATCCGACCAGGCCCCAACCGGTGCTGCGCGATCTTGAAACCCTGGCCGCGAGGCCCGAGAAGATTCGCCTTGGGTACACGCACATTGTCGTACACCACTTCATAGTGCCCATCCGCCTGACCCATCACCTTCACATCCCGCAGGATGTTGTAGCCCAGCGTGCTTGTTGGCACCACGATCATCGAAAACGCCTGATGTGCCGGTGTATCCGCTGATTCGGTGCGTGCCATGCAGGTGGTATAGGCCGCGTTCGCTGCGCCCGATGTGAACCATTTGCGGCCATTGATCACCCACTCGTCGCCGATGAGTTCAGCACGCGTCTGCAACTGCGTTGGATCGGAACTCGCAATACCAGGCTCCGTCATGCCAAAGCTCGGAAACACTTCTCCATCCACCAGAGGCTTCAGGTACTTCTCGCGCCACTCGGGGCTTGCATATCGATGCAGCATGATCGAGTCCTGCAAGCTGTGCGTACCAAGCGCAACCATCGCCACTTCAGAACGACCCACCACTTCATTGATGAACACGTAATCTAGGAACGGCAGGCCGCCGCCACCGATTTCTTCAGGATGACCGAGTGCCCACAATCCTTGCGCTTTGGCCTTGTCCATGAGGCCACGCATGATGCTGCCATGGCGTGAGCTCACCTTGTTTTCAAGCAGTTCCTTTTCAACCGGATAGATGTCGCGTTCGATGAACTGGAGCACCCGGTTGCGCAGCGGCACGATGTGTTCCGGAATGGACAGATTCAAGGACGATGAAGACATACGAATTCCCCCCTCATGCCGCCAGTGGCGGGCTGTTTTGTATCAATCCGAGTGTACTCCTGCTCCGCGAACTTCGTTGAGGAGGGTTGGATTGATCAACCCTCTCTGCGCACGGTGGGGGTTTTGGCCGTAGACCAGCAAGGACACGGGAACCAGAATTCATGGCGCCTAAAGTTGTTACCTGGAAACTGCTCCAGGTTGTTTCCACCACCACTCCAGCTGTGCCTCAATCAACTGACCCAAGGGGATCTGTGGCTCAGAATGTTTTGCACCTTCGTTCTTGCTGACTTCAACCCGCTCCCAGACCTCAACCAGTTCCGTTGCCTTGTGAAACGCGTCAAAAAATGAAGTGGCTTGAGGCAAGGATTCCTTGAAATAGGCTTTCCCGAAGTAAGTCATGTCCGATGTGTCCGAACATCCAAAAGAGGTACGTGTACTGCTCGCTACAGTCATCACCAGGGTCTCAGGAGCGCTGAGCAAAGGCAGAAACCCGCCGGAATAGCACGCAGACATCACAACCACTTTCCACTTGACGGGAATCGCCCGAAGCTGAGCAGCCAGCTCCTCCGCAGACAGGTCAGGCAGCGCCAATCCAGGACGATCGATGGACAGAACAAATTTTCTCGATCGATGACTGGTCAGATAGAGAAACAGAATGTCCTCGTCAGTGTCCATCTTGGCTGCATGCCCGTTGAGCGCGACCTTCAGGCTGGAGGTGGTTGCCAATGGCTGATCCGACATGCTTCGGTGGTTGTTGAGCAGGACCAATGATCGGCCGCGCGTACCAAACTGTCGATCGAGAGGATCACGAATGAACACGGTTTCATCATGAAACACGTTCTACCTGCCATATCCGGCAAAGCCGAGAAAATATAGATCGATATGGCCAGAGCGCCCCGGCTCTACCGCAGCCAGTGATCGTTCGATCAGTTCATTCTGCGCATAGAGGCCACGCTCGATACGTTTTTCCCGCTCCACGTGTCTTGTCGCTTCTTCCGGATCGACGAACTCGCCATACCGCCACATGCCTTCCTGCACGCTTGTGCCGTCGATCCCCCCGCTATCGCTCTTCTCCCCTGGTTTCCCTGGTTCCCCTTGTTTCCCTTCGTCTTTTGTGGCGACCACCAGTCTGCCCTTGCCATTGCGCCATCCGGAATCGTATTGGCCGGTATAGGTGTTTCCTTCGGCATCAATGTGAACACCGCTTCCGTGAAACTGCCCCAACTCGAATTCTCCGGTGTACAACGCACCCTCACCGTCCTTTCTCCGGCCTTGGCCGTCCGGCTGCCAACACTTGAAGGTGTCTCGATACTCTCCGTACTCCGGGCTCTTGAAGAGACCTGGGCCGATGAACTCTCCACCCTTGAATTGTCCCTCGTAGTGTTCGCCCGTCTTCAGCGTATAGCGGCCATGACCATCAAATTTCCAATCAACAAAACTTTCTGCGTAGGTGGTACCGCCGCCGTCGTCGTAAACACCCTCGCCGGTGAATTCGCCACCGCTGAACTCACCTGCATAACGCTGCCTACCCTCGATGCGATAAACACCAAGACCAGAGAATTGGCCATCCGCGAAGTCACCTTTGTAACTCGAACCATTCGGCCATTGCAGTTGGCCTTGACCATGAAACCGGCCATTGCGAATATCGCCCCGGTACCTGCCACCATCCGGCAGCACAGCATCCGCGGGCAGAACCAGTGCCTCTGATTCAAGCCATCACCAGGCAGCGAGCGCTCCGGCGAAGAGCGCAAGCAGGACAAGGCACAACAGCAGCACGCGACCATGCGCAATGTTTCTGCGATCGCGTTGACAGCGGTGAGTTCGACGGCTGGGCTGATTTGAGTCTGTGTGGCTTGTCACGGCATGTTCCGTTGCCTACCGATCTCCAATGCTCACACGAAAGCGCTGATCAGCTGCGCCTGGATTACGGAACTTTGAAGCATCGCACGGAGCGGTCATCGCCCTTCCGCATATGCCTCGCACCTGCGAATACATTTCTCCAGCCCAGCCTTTTCGCACTGCAGGCCGAATGGCATGCAGGTAGACGCATGCAACCTCGTTCGTTATCGTGCGATCAAACCATAAGCAGACACCCTGGGCACACGTGCAAGGCAACGACCTCAAACGCGCTGGTCTCAAGATCACACTGCCGCGACTCAAAGTGCTCGAAGTACTCGAGAGTGCCAACCCGCATCACCTGTCCGCGGAAGATGTGTACAAGCGCCTGATCGAGTCCGATGACTCCGTAGGCCTCGCGACGGTCTATCGCGTGCTGATGCAGTTTGAAAGCGCCGGCATCGTCGAACGTCACAACTTCGACGATGGCCACTCCGTTTACGAACTCGCTTCCGACCGGCACCACGACCATATGGTCGATGTGGACTCCGGTCAGGTCATGGAATTCGTCAACGACCGCATCGAAGCGCTGCAGCGTGAAATCGCCGCGGAACATGGCTTCGACCTGGTCGACCACGAACTGGTGCTGTACGTCCGCAAACCACGACGCTGAATCCACATGGGCTCATCCGCCCTTTCCTGTTCCGCCCCACGGTATACCCGTCGTTGCAAATGAGAATTATTTGCAATTAAATCTCTGTACTGTGGTTTTCCGGGAACTTCCATGCCCGCTGCATCCGCTGAAACAGCCCTGCATCTCGCTGACCTCCAAGTCGGGGAGCAGGCAACCGTGGTCGGCTTCCGGGAGCGTGGTGCTTACACGGAAAACCTGTTGCGCCTCGGCCTGATCCCCGGCACCACGTTCCAGGTGCTGCGGCGTGCTCCGCTTGGAGATCCCCTCGAAATCCAGTTCCGTGGTTTTGCGCTGGCACTTCGGCCCGCTGAAGCGGGTGATCTGATCGTGGTGCGCAAGTGAGCAGCTCCGCCAAACCATCCACGTCGGCGGGCCAACCGGTCGCCTTGGTCGGCAATCCGAACTGCGGGAAATCAACACTCTTCAACGCCCTCACCGGCGCCCGCCAGCAAGTTGGCAACTGGCCGGGCGTGACGGTGGAAAAGAAGTCTGGCTTCTATCGACACGGCGAAAGGCAGATCGAGGTCATCGACTTGCCGGGCACCTACAGCTTCGACGAAGCCGGGGTAACCGCCGACTCCATCGATGAACGTATCGCCCAACAGTTCCTGGCGAACACCGACAGTGTGGCGATCATCAATGTGGTCGACGCATCGAGCCTCGCGCGGGGTCTTTACCTGACCCTGCAACTCATCGAAGCCCGCCTGCCCGTGGTCGTCGCAGTCAACATGATGGATGTGGCCGACCGGCACGGAATGCACATCGACGCGACGGCGCTCGCCAGAGCGCTCGGTTGTAGCGTGGTGTGCATCGTGGCGAGCCGCAACGAAGGCATCGGCACGTTGAAGGATGCAGTCGACAATGTCCTCGCTCACCCAGCGGCTGCGTTACCAGCATTCAAATCCCCTGAGGCGCGTTACGCCCATGTCGACCAACTGGTCAAGGACTGTGTGCGGCAAACACCCGTTGAACGCACGATCACCGAACAGATCGACCGGTTTGTGCTCAACCGTTTCCTCGCTTTTCCTGTTTTCCTGCTGGCGATGTATCTGCTCTTCATGTTCGCCATCAACATCGGCTCGGCGTTCATTGACTGGTTCGATCTCATGGGGATCGTGCTCTTCGTCGAAGGTCCTCGACAGCTGATGCAGTCTGTTGGCTTTCCCGACTGGCTCACGGCCTTCCTCGCCGAGGGCGTAGGCGGTGGAGTGCAACTCGTCGGCACATTCATTCCGGTGATTGGCTGCCTCTTCCTCGGGCTCTCGTTCCTCGAAGATTCGGGGTATATCGCCCGGGTCGCATTCATCGTGGACCGCGCCATGAAAAAGCTGGGATTGCCCGGGAAATCCTTTGTGCCGCTCATCGTCGGCTTTGGCTGCAACGTGCCTGCAGTGATGGCGACACGCATGCTCGATCGCGAGCCAGACCGAATCCTCACAACTATCATGGCGCCCTATATGTCCTGCGGGGCTCGACTGACGGTGTATGCGCTGTTCGCGACAGCCTTTTTCCCGCACAACGGCCAGAACATCGTCTTTGCGCTCTATCTCATCGGTGTGGCAGTGGCAATCCTCTCCGCCCTCATTGTTCGCCGTTACCTCATCGCCGAGACTCACGGCGTGTTCATTCTCGAACTGCCTGCATATCACCTGCCGACACTTCGCGGGCTTGTGCTGCAAACCTGGCAGCGGCTGAAGGGATTTGTTGTACGCGCCGGCAAGGCGATCGTTGCCGTCGTCATCATCCTCAATGTGGTCAACTCCGCGGGCACCGACGGTACGTTTGGCAACCAGAACACGGAGAAGTCACTGCTCTCCGCCATTGGCCGCGCGATTACCCCGGTGTTCACCCCCATGGGACTGACCCCGGACAACTGGCCAGCGACTGTCGGCATCTTCACCGGTTTTTTCGCTAAGGAAGTGGTGGTGGGTACACTCGATGCACTCTATGCACCGAAGGATTCAGCGGGTGACTATGACCTTGCGCAGGGAATCAGTGACGCATTCGCATCGGTGCCTGCAAACCTCGAGGGCATCGGCGATCTGCTGCTGGATCCGCTCGGCATCGACCTCGGCGATACCAGTGACGTTACCGCACAGGCAGAGGCCCGGGCCATCGAGGTCGGTACCATCGGTGCCCTGCAGGCAGGGTTTGCCGGCCAGATCGGTGCCTTTGCGTACCTGCTGTTCGTCCTTCTGTACATGCCATGTGTGGCAACCATCGGCGTCATCTACAAAGAAATCGGCGGCTTCTGGGCGGTATTCAGCGCAGCGTGGTCGCTAGTGGTGGCCTACGCTGCGGCGGTAACTGTCTTCCAGCTCGGCGGTGGTGCGCCTGATCTCGGCAGCGCAGCGACTGTTGTTGTCCCCGTACTCGCGGTTGCGGCACTCGCTTTTGGTGGCCTCATCCACTGGGGCCGGCGTCGGCAGGTGCGCCTGATTCCGGTCGTTCAGATTCACTGACGGCGTCAAAATCCCGCCACAACGTGAGACATACGTCCCGTCCGGGACACCTGATGCGGCTGGACTTCCGCTGGCAGCCAGTACCACTGGCCGACAGGACATGGACAGCTAGTCCTCTAGGGATATGGATCTTTTCGCCAAAGTGGATGACTACTGGCGCTATCACCCCGTACTCGGAGTGATTGGCGCACTTTTCATCGTGCTGCTCATCTGGGCCGCGCTCTCCGAAGTAGGTCAACACGTGGTCGCTACGGGTCGCGTCTTTCCGTCCGGCAACGCCCGCACGGTGCAACACCTTGAAGGTGGCATCGTTGAAGAAATCCTGGTACGGGAAGGTCAACCGGTGAAGGCCGGTGAAACTCTCTTGCTGGTTGCCAATATCATGGCCAAGAGCCGATTGCAGGAGACCCGGCGCGAACAGCAGGCGCGCATGGAGCTCGACGACCAACCTACCAGCGCTGAACTGGCAGAGATCGAAGCCGAACTCAATCAAACCCTGGTTCTCGGTCCGGTTGCGATCGGTGACGATGCGGCTGCCGAGCTACCTGCGGACCTGGGGTCAGTTGCCGGCACAGACGCCTTGTTGACTGCAAGTGATGTGGTTGCCAGCGCCGTTGATGTCATCGACGCAGCCAACGCGACAGCTCAGGCCATGCCACCACCGCTGCCTCTGATCGACGTACTGGAACGTGCCCTCGCGAACAATCCGGAAGTCGGTATGGCGCTCGCGCGCGAAGAGCAGGCCCGATGGGCGGTGCGCGAAGCCGGCGCATACCGGTCACCGACACTCGATCTCGTCGCTGATACGGGACCTGAGTACAACCGCCCGGCCACGAATACTTCAGATATCGAAGACATCACTCCCGGACGAAACCTCAACATCCGGCTGACCAAGCTTCTCTATGACGGCGGCACCTCGGTCGCGGAAGAACAGCGTCGTGAGCAGCTGCGACGGACGACGGAGATCGAAACGAGGCTCTTGATTGAAGAAATCGTGGTCAAGGCCATCAAGCTGTACATGCAGATCCTGCAGAATCAGCAGGCCACACGCGTGGCCGACGATTTCGTAGCGGAAATGAAACGCATGGTCGACCAGATCAATGTGATGAAAGAGAGCGGGGCCGCCAGCAAGATCGAACTCGACTTTGCAAGGTCACGGCTGGCGTCAACCATCGCCCAGACCGGCACCATCGAAGCGCAGCTTAACGACGCCATAGCCTCCCTTGAGTTCCTCACCGGCGAGCTGCCAACGTTTACGGCGGTCGCGTCCATGAAAGCAGCCGAAATCCAGGTGGAAACCCTTGAGCTCTACAGCGACCGGGCGCGCAACAATAATGCCGAAGTACTGCTCAACGCTTCCAACAAGACAGCACTCTCGCTGAAGCTGCGAGGCCAGATGGCGCAGTTCAAGCCAATCCTGACACTGAACATGAAATCCGAAGCACTCGCGGACGAAGGCGGCAATCTCGATCCGCGCAACACCACGGAAGCCAAGCTCAAGCTGGAATACTTCATTCTCGACGGAGGCGTGCGCGAAGCGCGTGTCCAGCGAACCAAGGCACAGATCGTGGAACTGGAATGGGACCATGAGCGTGTCGTGAAGGACGTGAACCGTCGCGTCAAACAGTCCTACAACCAGATCACCACCAATCGCCTGACCCTGTCGGCAACCGAAGACGAGATCACGGCGAATGAAGAACTGCGCAGGCTCAATCGCAAAAACCTCGAGATAGTTGACATCAGCATTCTTGAACTCATCGAGGTGGAAGAAAGACTCTTCAACTCACGCGCCGACCGCGACCGCATCGCTGCGGAAATGTTGCGCAACTACTGCGAACTACTGATCGGGACCGGCGACCTTCCACAGGTTCTGTCGGCGGACTACACCGCCAGCCGCCGGATCGCACCACTCGACGACTGATCGGCTCAGGCTGTCGTTTCAGCGGTCCTGGCTCTCTTCAATGAGATCCCGATAACGGCGCATGTGGCGCCGAGCAGACATCTCATCTCCGGAAAGCTCGGCGATTCGAGCGAGGTTGAAGTGCGCATCGGGGACCCCCTGCGCCTTGCGATAGTACTCCGCGGCTTTCACAAGCTCGTCGAGCTCATCAAAAATGGTACCGAGGTTGTAGTTCGCCAGATGGTGTTCAGGCGCAAGACGAAGCACCAGCTCATAGTGGCGCTTGGCGCTGCGCAGATTGCCACTGAGCTGGTGCAACCGCCCGGCGTTGACATACGCATCCACATTTGTCGGATCCGCTTCGATGGCACGCTGGTAGGCATCCGGTGCTTTTTCGATTTCACTTTCTTCGAGGTCAAGCCCGAGGTTGTACCACTCGTCGCTCGACATCTCGCCATCGCCGTGCGTGACGACGATACCGTTGCCGAGAATCGTCGACACCGAGACCGCAGGACGCGGCGCGGCAAATGGAAGGGGTACCTGACCGGTTTCAGCATTCCAGTAACGATTTTCGGCACACACGAGTACCGATTCACCGTCGCGGACCAGCCGCAGCGCCGACAGCGGACGTTCTCCGGGAGTCTGCTGGCGCAGGCGCCTCAGCACTTTCAGCGCCCGCCGTGGGGTGATCTGGGAATCGATAAGGCCTTTGGCGGTGCGCAGCAGCACCACATCCCTGAATGAAAAAAGGTACTCACCCTTCTCACCACGCCCGGGTTGCACGACCTCCGAACGAACGTAGTGACGCACCTGGTGAGGCTTCATACCGAGGAGCGCGGATACTTCCTGTGTGGTATAGCCACTCATCGACGCTGCTGTTTCTGCTCCGGGGGGATTGTGTAACGCCTCGATCACCGGATGTGCCCGGTCGCAGGCGCCGTCGGCATGATACGAGATCTCTTCACAAAGTCGAAGATATGACTCGGCAACACCCGGTCCACTCGCGGGAGGGGACTGGATCCCACGTTACCCTGCGGTAGCTCGGCAACCCGCGCTGATCCCCTGCAACACAAGCTCGTATGTCATGACATCGGGTGACAGAAGCCAGTATTCTCACCGCACTGTCTTGGTTGCCGGGTCGTGCTCTTGTCTGCAGATTCAAACGGAGTGAAAACGGCCACGTCGGAGCCCAAGCGCTCGACACAGCCCCTTTCGAGGCAGTTGCTTCTCGCCAACAGCGCCATCCTGCTGGCGGCAAGCATTATCTTGAGCATCTTCCTCAGCGTGAACACCTGACGAGAGTGGCAGGACATCGCCGGCGCATTTGGCCGTTACCTTGCGCGCGCAATTGCCCATGATATTCGTGATGCGTTGAATACGCGGGATTCCATGCGGCTCAACCAGACTCTCGACGCCGTCGGTCATACCGATATGGTGTCACTGGCATGCATCTACGATCTCAGAGGTCCGGTGGCGGCATACGCCCGCGCAGGCAGCGACCGCGCCGGCAGGGCCTGCCCCACCAGCCAAAATGTCGGGTTGGACGGTCACCTGCATGCCCTCGAAACGGTGTACCAGGATTCGACACCTATCGGCTACGTCACCATTCACATTGATTCCGACGTCGTGGCCACGGCAACACTCAATCGCATCTGGCCTGTTCTTCTTGTTCTGCTCTTTTTGATTGGCCTGGTCATGATTGCGACCCACGCCAGCAGTCGCCGAGTGACCAGAAGCCTCACCGCGCTCACGGGATTTGCTCGCTCAGCGACTGGTGATACGGCAGACTTCCCGCAGATCACGGATGCACCGAAGGACGTCATTGAGCTGGCCGACGCCTATCGACGACTGGTGCAACACCTGGAGCGGGCGCGGGAAACCGCCTCGATGGAAGCAGACAACCGGCGCGCCGCCCAGGACGCTGAATCAGCCGCGACGAAGACACTGCAGCTCATTGCCAACACCATCCCGCACGTGATCATCACCCGCCGCGCCGATGGCTCGATGTTGTTCGTGAACAAGGCGGCGGCAACACTCTACGGCACCACGGTCGAGGCGATGCTCGAACCAGCGTTTCTTTCCAGTCAGTCTGCCGATGACGCTCTTCTGGTTGGCAATTCGTGCCCATGTGTACCGCGTGAGATCGACTTCGCGGCAGCGGACGGCACATCGCACCGCCTGGTGGTGAGCCGCAACTTCATCGAAGGCGCGGCTTTCGAACTGACACTCGCGAGTGGCATTGCGCACGACTTCAACAGCCTGCTCACGCCGATCCTCGGCTACAGCACTCTGCTCGAATCCATGGATATCCCGGAGGAAGTCCGCGAAAGGCTCGGGCACATCACCACTGCTGCCACACGCGCCCGCAACGTCGTTCAGCAGATCCTGACGTTCAGTCGCCGGCGTCCGCCACTGCGCTCAAGAGCCTCCATGCATGCGCTGGTGAACGATACGGTGGCCCTGATGCGGGCGACGATTCCTGCCCACATTCTGTTCCGGGTTGAACAACGGGTAGACGCGACGGTGCACGCCGATCAAGGGCAGCTCGAACAGGTGCTGGTCAACCTGCTCACCAACGCCTCCTAGGCCATCGGCGCCAAGCCCGGTGTGATCACCATCCGCACCGGCTTTGGCCCACAGCCGTCGCCATCAGCATTGCTGATACCGGTGCGGGGACGAGTGCAGAGGTGATGAGTCACATCTTCGAACCATTCTTCACCACCAAGGGGGTTGGTGAAGGTAGCGGGCTCGGCCTCTCGGTGGTACACGGCATCGTGCAAAACCACGAAGGCCACATCGACGTGAGCTCAACAGTCGGTGAAGGCACCGTGTTCACAGTACGGCTGCTCGTAACCGTCGCGCAGATTGCTGCCGCAAAATCTGGCGCTTAAGGCTCGGGCGCTGAGGGCTCGTTGACCACACCGGCCTGATACACTGCCAGACAAATCGATAAACGGCCCGGAACCCGCTACTGCCATGAAGAACATGAAACTCGGTTTACAGCTCGGATACTGGAGCTCAAGTCCGCCACCCAAATTCATCGGCCTTGCCCAAGAAGCCGAACGACTGGGTTATGACTCGGTGTGGACGGCTGAAGCCTATGGTTCCGACGCGCTCACACCACTTGCCTGGATCGGCGCACAAACGTCGAAGATCCGCCTCGGCACAGGCGTATGCCAACTTTCGGCACGGGCACCAACCGCCATGGCGATGGCTGCCATGACCATCGATCACCTCTCCCAGGGGCGTTTCATTCTGGGCCTTGGCGTGTCTGGTCCGCAGGTGGTTGAAGGTTGGTACGGCGCGCCGTTTTCGAAACCCCTGGCCCGTACCCGCGAATACATCGACATCATTCGCCAGGTGCTGAAGCGCGAACAACCGGTAGCAAATGCCGGAGAGCACTACCCCCTGCCCTATAACGGGGAAGGTGCCTGGGGTCTTGGCAAACCGCTCAAGTCCATCCTGCACCCCTATCGTGAAAGACTGCCGATCTTCCTTGGCGCCGAAGGTCCGAAGAATGTCGCCATGACGGCAGAAATCGCCGACGGCTGGCTGCCACTCTACTACTCGCCGTTCCGCCAGGACGTTTACAAGCCTTCCTTGTCCAACGCCAAACCCGACTTCGAAATCTGTCAGGGTGTGGTGGTCAACATCACCGATGACCGGGAGCGTGGATTGCAGCCAGTGAAAAACATGCTCGCGCTCTATGTCGGCGGCATGGGCGCAAAGGACCGCAACTTCCACAAGGAACTGATTTCCCGCATGGGTTTCGAAGGTGAAGCGCAGAAAATCCAGGACCTTTTCCTCGCCGGCAAAAAGCAGGAAGCGGTTGCCGCAGTTCCTGACAAGCTCGCCGACGAAATTGCTCTTATCGGTTCGAAGGATTACATCCGCGATCGTCTGGCTGCGTGGCGCGAAACACCAGTAACATCACTGCTGGTTTCCGGACGCAGCAGCGCGGAACTGCAAACACTCGCCGAGTTGGTACTCGGCACCTGATGGGACTTGATGGGCCTTGGTGGGCCTTGATTGAGGGACGGGCCGGCACGATCCGCCGGCCTATTCCGCAAACGCGATGCACATTCAGCCGCCCGCTAACGATTGCGGTGCTTTTTGAGCTCCTCACGCAGGAAGTCGTACTGCTCCTTGCTGATCTGACGGAATGAATCGATCTGGCAGGGTACGCCCGGAATACCTGAAGCGCGATCGATGGTGTTGATGGAATCCAGCCGGCACAGGCGGTTCGAGTTGCTGCTGATCGAAAGGACGTCATCATAGTCGAGGCTGCGGCACGGTGGGATCAGCTTGACGAGGTAGATCCTGCGATTCGAAGAGCGAAAGGCCACATGTTGCCGGTCGAGGATTTTCGAGCTGCGTACCCGCTTCATATCGATGCAGCGCGTGACGTCCCCGTAGTCTTCTTCAGTGAGTGTCTCCGCGAGTATCTGGTCCACGGTTAGTTTCTGCTCAGTCACTGTGTCCGCAGGTTTGTCACGCGGCGGGCTCGGATCCTCCTTCGCCTGTATATCTCCCTCCGCGAGAAGGAGCACACACAGGAACCCTTTGACCAATGAGAATTGTTGCGAACAGATCATGAAGGATCTCCTGCGTCTGGCGCGGTATCACGCTCTGTGTCGGCATCGTTAGCCTGCCGATCGGAGTCTTGAACCCGTCCCGAGCGCCTGGCTTTGCGTAGCTGGCGGAACTGTTCACGCAACATGTCAGCCTGTTCCAGCTCGACCCGCTCGAATGCACCCAGGTGGCAGCGGGGTGGAAAGTCTTCCGGTGCAGGAATTCCCGTTTCCCGCGCCAGCATAGTGTCGTGTCGGCACAACCGGCTGACGTGCCGCGTAATTTCCAGACGATTGCCTGGCCGCAATCCGCGGCACTTCATCGTCAGGCGATTGAGCCACGCGTCCTTGCCCGTGACAACGAGGACATGGCTGGAATCAAGGATATCGACCTTGCGCACTTTGCGGGTCGGTATGCAGTTTTCCCGCTGCACGTAGGCCTCTTCAGGCAACGTATCGGTGAGGATCGCGAGCGCCTCCGCTGATATACCGTCCTTTGGCTTTGCGGTTTCATCCGCCTGGAAAAAAACTTCCACGAACGGCAGGCCGGCAATGAGCCAAACCCTCACAGTTTTTCTCAACTTCAGGTCTCTCTTCTGGAATGTCATACCACGCACTCCTTCCACTTGCCGGCAATCATGGTGCCCCTCTCCGGCCCCGCTTCCAACCCCGCCTCCAGCCTCGCTTCCAACACACTCCGGCTACCTCGCCGGGTTAGCGGATCGACAGCCCGACGACGCCTCCGTATGCTCCGGATCAGCCCAAACCACCATCGGTCCAGCCATCATCTAAATCAAAGGGAGAACCGCTCATGCACGTCGGTACGGCTGTAATTTTCCAGAATCCGCACAAACATCTTACCGACAGTCAGGTCTACGCCCGCGATGTGGCCTTGGCCCGATTGGCCGAGCCCCTCGGGTTCGAATCGATCTGGAGCGTCGAGCACCACTTCACCGACTACACCATGTGCCCGGATCCGCTGCAGTTCCTCACCTACATGGCCGGGTGCACCACGCATGTCCGACTCGGCACCATGGTCGTGGTTCTGCCCTGGCACGATCCATTACGTGTGGCTGAGTCCGTTGCGATGCTCGATAACCTGTCGGGAGGCCGTTTGATCCTCGGTCTCGGCCGCGGTGCGGGACGTGTGGAGTTCGATGGCTTTCGCCAGGACATGGCGGATTCGCGGCCGCGATTTGTTGAGTCGGCAGAGTGTGTACTCACCGGTCTTGAACGGGGTTACCTCGAGTACCTGGGTCAATATGTGCAACAGCCAAGGGTAGACATCCGGCCCGCGCCGAGCCTCTCGTTCCGCGGTCGCACCTACGCCGCAGCGGTCTCTCCTGAATCCGTCAGCATCATGGCGAAACTCGGTATTGGCCTTCTGGTCATTCCGCAGAAGCCCTGGGACGCGGTGGAACAGGAAATTGAGGACTATCGCCGCATGTATCGCGATATCAATCGTGAGGACCCGCCGGCACCGATCCTCGCCGGTTGGACCTTCTGCGACCGGGATCTTGGCCGCGCGCGGGAATACGCTGAAAAATACATCGGTGGTTATTGGCAGACCGTACTCGATCACTACCGCTTCCATGAAGATCATCTGAAAGGCCAGAAGGGTTATGAGTACTACGGCAAGTTCGCGAACAACATCCAGCGACAAGGTGTGGATGGTGCGGTCGATTTCTTCCTGAACCTGCAGGTCTGGGGAGATCCTGCGCGCTGCCGTGATGTCATCGTCGACAACTGCCAACGCATTGGTGCAGAAGCATTCATCGGCGTGTTCAGCTACGCCGGTATGCCAGCGCAAGATGCGGAGGGCAGCATGCGCCTCTTCGCCGATGCAGTCATGCCCTCACTCAAGGCCATGCCGATCAAGGGCAAGATGGCCTGGGCGGCGTAACCGCTACTCCATTTCCTTCAATCGGTACTGGCGGCCAGGGTTTGCACCAAGGCCGGCAGCACCTCTTCACAGCGCGCATCCAAACGCAACGTAACCAGATCGTCAGCGCGGGTGAGCCCCTGATTGAGTACGGCGAGCGGAATGCCGCGGGCGTAGGCATGGCGGCAGAAGCGAAAGCTTGAAAACACCATCAGGGATGTTCCGATGATCAAGATGCCGTCACTCTCGTCAACCCAGCCGTAAGCCGTATCGACGACCACTCTCGGCACACTGTCCCCATAAAAAACCACGTCCGGCTTGAGTATACCGCCACAGATCTCACAGACGGGCACCTGGACTCCCTCTATCGCTTGCGGAGTCAACAGCAGATCGGCATCACCATCCGGTGCTGCCGTAAATTGCGCATCCCCGAGCCAGGGATTTGATGCAGCCAGACGATCCTGCAAAGCGGACCGGGCGGTGATTGCTCTACAACCGAGGCAAACCACCCGGTCGAGGCGCCCGTGCAAATCGATCACCGCTGATTGGCCGGCCGTCTGGTGGAGCCGATCGACGTTCTGGGTGATCACGCCCACCGTGCGCGACTGCAGCTGAGGGTTCGCCAGCGCCCGATGTGCCGGATTCGGTGTGGCGCGGATGAAGGATCGCCAGCCATGAAAACTGCGCGCCCAATACCTCTGCCGCGTGGCGTGGGAGCGGACGAACGCATCGTGCTGGATCGGCGCGGCTCGTTTCCATTCACCATTGCGATCACGATAGTCGCCGATACCGGAAGGTGTGCTGATGCCCGCGCCGGTGATGATGACCAGTCGGCGGCGCTCGGCAATGAAGGAAAAGAGCGGTTCAGCCATTCCGGTCCGCACAACGAATGGCAGCGCCAGCGAGGCGCGGCATGCGGGAATCTCCGGTCGGTGTGCCCGTACCGCCGTTCACCGTCAGAGCAACTGCCAGGCGCCTCGAAGGATCACAGAACGCGCCCGATCCACCATAGCCAAAGTGGCCGAAACCTTGAGGTGCACGCGCCCCGAACGCGAACACCCGGTGATAACCCAGGCGCCAGTGCATCGGGATGAACAACACGTTGTCACGGGTACGGTTGCGCACTTCACCCATCAGCTGCACCCGTGCCGGCGACAGCAGGCGTACACCCTCGAGCGCACCACCTTCCGCAATCATCGCGTAAAGCCGTGCCAGCGAGCGCGCCGTAAACTGTCCGTTGGCTGCGGGAATGCAGGCCCGCACCACTTCCTCGGAATTGAAGTCGAAGGGTGTGTCGAACGGAAACAGGGCCGCCCGAAACTCGGCCAGGTCAACACCTACATAACGAAGTGCACGCCGTACGGCATCCGCGACACCGGTTTGCCATCCTTCCTTCGGCTGCGGACGACGCAGCATGCCATTGACAAGGTGCGCCCGCCGCGAAACTTCCTCGTCAGGCATGCCGATGAAGAGTCCGTCGAGGGCCAGAGGTTCTGCCAACCGCTGTTGCAGCGTAGTGGCGAGGGGCTCCCCGGTGATCTTCTCGATCAATCCACCTATCAGCCACCCATAGGTGAGTGCGTGGTACCCGTGCTGTTCACCGGGGGTATGTACCGGTTTCGCCGCCGCCACCGCCGCGGTCATGATCGACCAGTCGAGCATGTCCTGAGGCGAGGACACCATCTCACCGATCCGGTAGAGCCCGGCTTCATGGGTGAGCAGATGGCGCACTGTAATGTGTTCCTTGCCGGCTTGACCAAACTCCGGCCAGTGGCGACCCACCGGATCGTCGTAGTGCACGCGGCCTTCATCCGCGAGGACATGCAGAAGCGTCGAAACCACACCCTTGGTGGTTGAAAAACTTGGCGCCGTGGTGTCTTCGAGCCACGGCCGACCTTCACGGTCGGCGGCACCACCCCAGATATCCACCATCTTCTCGCCACGATGCCAGACGCAGGCAGCGCCACCACCGGGACGATCCCGCAGGAACGTGCCGAAGGTTGCAGCCACCGCAGCGAAGTCGGGATGTACATGACCTTGCAACATCCCGGTGATGGTAGCAGCCTTCAGTTCGGGATGATCGAGCGGAGAAGGCATCAATGAAGATCGATGGTCGATGGGCTCTGTTGGTACTGGTGGCTTGTCTTGTTCCTGCGTCTTTTGCCGGATCGCTCGATCTGCCGACTGCAAAGCCCGAAGACGTCGGTATGTCGGGTGATCGTCTCGCCCGCATCACACCAGTCATGCAGGGGTACATCGACAGGAAGCTCGTACCGGGCGTCATTACTGCTGTGGTACGCCGCGGCAAACTTGTACACCTCGAGGTGCAGGGTGCGATGGATGCGGAGTCCGGGGTACCGATGCGCGAAGATGCGATCTTCCGCATCGCCAGCATGACCAAACCGATCACGTCGGTTGCACTCATGATGTTGTGGGAAGAAGGTCGGTTTCAGCTATCCGATCCGGTCAGCAAATTCCTGCCCGAGTTCGCCTCACCCACGGTTTCGACCACCCGCGATGCCAGCGGCAAGACCGGTGAACTGATACCCGTAGAACGGCCCATCACCATCCGTGACATGCTCACGCACACTGCGGGGCTCGCCAACAACTACATCGGCAATACCGCGTTCTACCAGGAAACGATGCAGCCTCAAGGTGCGGAAAAACTCGACAGCTACATCCGTCGTCTGGCGGCGTTGCCACTGAATTATCAACCCGGTACGGCCTGGGAGTACTCCGGCGCCACGGATGTAGTAGGACGCCTGGTAGAAGTGATCAGCGGCCAACCCCTCGACGTCTTCCTGCGAGAGCGCATCTTCAAACCGCTGCAGATGCCTGACACACACTTCTGGCTGGATGAATCCCATGCGCCACGGCTTACCACTCAATACAAACCCGGCGAAGACCTCACCATCGTGCGCGACGACCCGGGTGGTGCGGCCAGTCGCTGGATTACCGGTCCCAAAACACTATTCCGCGGCGCCGGTGGGCTCGCCTCAACCACCCGCGACTATTTGCGTTTCCATTTGATGATGCTGAATGAAGGCGTACTCGACGGCGTCCGCTTGCTTGCGCCTGGTACCGTTGAACTCATGACCCGCAACCACACCGGTGATCTCAAGCTCTGGCTGGCCGGGCCGGGAACGGGGTTCGGTCTCGGTTACGGAGTGGTTCTGGATCGGGGCGCAGCGGCAACACCATTGTCTGAAGGTGCCTACTACTGGGGCGGTGCGTACTGCACGCTTTCCTGGGTGGACCCGGAAGAAGAACTGATCGGCATCGTCATGACGCAGGTTCGCCCCTATACCCACATCAACATCCGCCAGGATTTCCAGGTGCTGGTACATTCGGCCATCATCGACTAACCGCCGGATTGCCAACCATGAGACAAACCCTGTGAGCGTCAACACCCAGCCCTGGTTTATTGAGCACATGGCCCTTTGGGCACGAGATCCCGTGAGCGCTCACGACTGGGATACGACCCCGGTGGGTGGAGCCGGCATTTGTCCAACGTTGTTGCTGACCACGCGCGGCAGGCATAGCGGTGACGAAAAATCCTTGCCACTGTTGTACCAGCCGAGTGGTGAAGGATTTGTGATCGTGGCAAGTCGTGGCGGTTCAGCCCACCACCCCGGCTGGTATCACAATCTGCAAGGCGACCCCGCTTGCAAAGCCCGGGTCGGGTGCATGCACTACCACCTCCTGGCCCGTACGCTGGAAGGGGATGAACGCGCCCGTTGGTGGCATGCGATGTCGCGTTTCTGGCCTGCTTACACCGACTATCAGGCGCGAACCACCCGCCAGATTCCGGTCGTGATGCTGCGCATCACATCAGCGGAGTTGATTCGTTAGTTGCCACTCGACCACCGATTCGCGGATCTGCCGGTGAATTGAGACTGAGCATAACGTAGACGAGAAGTGAAACCGCCAGCGAAGGGAATAGCTCGTGCAGGACTGCACCCCAGCCCACCAGCATCCACAGGAGAAGGACCGCCATGCCGCTGACCATGGACGCGATCACCGCGAACCAGCTGCCGCGGTTCCACCAGAGGCCAAGCAGAACTGCCGGAAAAAAGCACACCGCATAGACACTGCCCGAAAACAGTGTCATCTCGACGATGCCGCCCGGCGGATTGAGTGCGAGCCCGGCTGAAACCACGGCAAACCCGACGACGGCGATCCGGGTGAAGCGCACGGCGGGCATCTTCGGCCGGACCACCTGGACGACATCGCGCTGCAGCACACTGGCGGCGACCAGAAGCACGCTGTCCATCGATGACATCGCCGCGGAGATCAGTGCCACCACCAGAAAGTCGGCGACCGGGCCGGGAAAGATCGCCGGATCGTTGATGAGCGTTGGCACGATGCGATCCGTATCGGTGACCCCATCGAGCAGGAAGTGCGCATACACCCCTACCGGAAACAGGCAGAACTGGATCAGCGCGATACCGATTACCGCTACCCAGATGCCGGTACGAATCTCGCCGGCACTGCGCAGCCCGTAAAAACGCGACAGCTGGCGTGGATCGACGAGCAGTTTCAAGGCACCGGAAAGACTCATGCCGATGATCACCGCGGCGGGAACGATCGCGCCAAATTCAAAGAGTGGTGCCGTGTCCGGACTCTCCTTGAGCTCAGGCAGACGGGTAATGCCACCTGCCGCATCCGTGACGAAGCCAAAGATGAGCGCCGCGCCGATCACCATGAAAACGCCCTGTATCACATCGGTGCGCACCACGGACACGAACCCGCCGAGTGTGGTGTAGAACACAACGATGAGCAGCGTGATGCCAACCGCAAGCGTGTAGGAGATATCGAGAAACTCCTGAAAAACGTTGCCCGCCCCTTTGAAGATCGCCACCAGATAAAGCACCGACGCGAGGACAATCACGATGCCGGATAACACCCGCAGGTACTCGCGACCGGCCGGATGCGGAAAGCGCAGTGCGAGAAAATCCGGCAAGGTCAGCGCATCCTGGCTGCTGACAAATGCGTAGAGGCGCGGGGCAACAAACTTCCAGCTCACCCATGTGAACAGCACGATGAGCACCGCGAGGGTCAACCAGGGCAACCCCGAGGCATAACTCTGCCCGGCGTGTCCGACATAGGAGTTGGTGGAGGCAAACGTGGCGAAGTAGCTGAAGCCAAGGGCAACACCCCCGAGTACCCGTCCACCGACGACATAACCGCGGACGTCAGCACTCGCCTTGTTTCCTTCAGACGCATTGCGAAGCAAGAGCACGGTATAACCGACCATCAGCGCGATCAGGAAACCGTGTTCAGATAACCAGTCCAAGATCCCGAGATTCCTGAATTGTGTGTGGTGCCGTGGGAGTGGTTGAGGCCGCAGACGATTGGGTACACCATACCCGCATGCGACATCTTCTCCCAATCCTCGGCGTGCTGGTGCTGATCCTCGGCGTCGTGCTCGCCTTTCGCAAACGCCGAACACCGGGTCTCGACAGCGACTCCGGCGGCAACGCGCTCATCATCATTGTGGCCACACTCGGCGCCGCGGTCGCCATCGGTGCATTCTGGTTTTACCTGACCTGGCTTGAATTTGCGTCGTGACGCTGACCGTCAAACCTGAACGGCACGGCTTTGGCGCCACGGTTACCGGTTTTCTGGCCTCAACCGCAGATGACGGCCTGATCGATACACTCCGTCGCATCTGGCTCGATCACCAGGTGCTCTCTTTCCCTGATCAGCCGATGACACCCCAGGACCTCACACGCTTCACGCGCCGGTTTGGCGATTTCGGCGTGGACCCCTTTGTTGCACCACTCGAGGGACACGACCACGTTCTCGAAGTACGCCGCGAATCCTCGGAGCGAGTCATACCGTTCGGCGGTACCTGGCACTCGGACTGGTCTTTTCAGGAATGTCCACCAGGCGCCACCTTGTTGCATGCCCGGGAGGTTCCCCCACGAGGTGGCGAAACACTGTTCGCTGACGGTTACCGGGCTTTCGAAGCGTTGTCCACGACGCTGCGTTCCGAACTCGAGGAGATGACGGCGCTGCATTCCGCGCGCCGACCTTATTCACCCGCAGGATTCCTGGCCGGCGGCGGGCCGCAGCGCAGCATGAAGATCACGCCGTCCGACCACGCGAATACGATTACCGAACATCCGCTGGTGCGCGTGCATCCGGAAACCGGCCGCAAAGCGCTTTGGGTCAATCGTGTCTACACCATCGGCATCCGCGGCCTGGGCAGCCAGGAAAGCGAACGCCTGCTGCATTCACTCTGCGAACACGCCGTGCGTGACCAGTTTGTGTTCGCCCATCGCTGGACGCGGGACACCCTGTGTATGTGGGACAACCGTTGTACCCAGCATTGCGCACTCGGTGGCTACGATGGTTACCGGCGGGTCATGTACCGGACCGTAGTCGCAGGCGACCAGCCAAAAGGTCCTCGAGGTGGACACTGACATGCAGGAACCGCTCACCGGTATCCGTGTGGTTGAGATGACCATCGCCGTTCAGGGGCCGGCAGCAGGTCTGTACCTCTGCGATATGGGTGCCGAAGTGATCAAGGTCGAACCTCCTCTCGGAGATCCGAACCGGTATGGTCGTAATGTCGACAACCCGACGCCCGCGGGCACACTCGGTCCGCAGTTCGTTGCGGTAAACCGTGGCAAACGATCCGTCTGCCTCGACGCATCCACAGACCTCGGCAAGCAGGCGATTCACGCCCTGCTCGCAACTGCTGACGTGTTCCTCACCAACTACCGCGAAGATGCAATCGAACGGATGGGTCTGGGCTGGGATACGCTGCATGCGCGTTATCCGCGGCTCATCCACGCATCGGTCAACGGTTTTGGGCCCAAAGGGCCGGATGCAGGCAAAGCCATGCTGGATGGCGCCGCGGTTGCGCGCGGTGGCCTGGCGCACATGACGGGCAGCGGCAACGGTCCACCCAACGTTCCCGGTGCGATCATTGGCGACACCGCCGGTGCGATGCAACTCGCCCTCGGCACGATGACGGCCTTGTTGGCGCGCGAACGCACTGGCATTGCACAACGGGTACAGGTGAGTGCGCTCGGCACCCAGCTCTGGTTGCAACAATGGGAGCTCACGCACACCGCGATGACCGGCGCAGCGCTCACCCGTTCCGGCCCACACCATCCGAACATCCGCGGACCGTACGGCGTCTACCAGACCTCATGTGGTGGCGCGATCCTCCTTGCGCAAACGATGGCGCAGGAAGCCTGGGATGCGATCTGCATCTTCGGAGACATTCCCGAATACGCCTTCGATGAACGATTCAATACGCCGGGTAAACGTTTGGGGGAAGGCATGACCCAGGAAACGTCCGCTGAAATCCGGGCAGCACTGGCACGCGCCTTCATGATCCACACGGCCACCGAATGGGATGCGTTCCTGCGCACCCAGCCTGAAGCCATCTGGGAGCGGGTGCGTTCCTGGCACGAAGTGCTCGAAGACCCACAAAGCCACGCCAACGGTTACATCACCCGGGTCGACGTTCCCGGGCTTGGGCCCGTGCGTACCGTCGGTGCGCTGGTGACCTTGAGCGAGACGCCTGGCAGTGTGAAAGGAGGTCCGCCCCTGCTCGGCGAAGGTAACGATGAAGTTCTGGGGCGATGCGGCCTTTCCGCCGAAGAGATCAGCGCAATCACCGAACGGGCTACAGCGGTACGTGAAGCTGCGTTTGCGGCGCTGCTGGGGGATTCAAACAGCGCGGAAAGCTGACAGAGTCTTTCAGCCGGACACTATTCCGGGAGTGTAATCCCGGAACCACCAAACTCCTTCGGCATGTCCTGGTACTTCGGCAATCCGTCTTTCACCGACAGCGTCTTTTCGCTGTAAAACACGTGCAGCGCACCGTGGTGTTTGAATGATGGCACCGTGTTGAGGTACACATCAAACATCCCCATGGCGGGATGATCGGTGAAGATGTGGCCACCGCAGGTCTTGCAGAACTTGCGCTGGCTACCCGGTGTCTTCGCAAACGTACCGATGTTGTCGGCGCCGCGGGTCACCTTCACGCTGTCTGGCGACCACAGGCTGAACGCGTTGATCGGAGCGCCTGCCCAATGTGCGCAGTCGGTGCAGTGGCAGTAACCCATGGCGTTGGGAGCACCGCTGACTTCGAACGTTACCGCGCCACAGAAGCAGCTCCCGGCATGTGGATTTCCACTCATGTGTCTCTCCTCCTCACAGGTGCGCACCCCGTGCGCGATTAATCAAGTTCATTCTGATCTTGACCCGGGCGATGCAAAAAACACCAGCAGCGTCATGTCCTCTTCGATCTCGAAGAACGAGTGATTCTCCGTAGCGCCGACATACAGAAGGCTGCCTGGTCCCACGATCCGTTCCGTATCGCCGAGTCGCATTTTTGCCTTGCCGGCAAGCACGTAGTAGATCTCGTCTTCATCGTGCGGTGCCTGCATGTCCCGCGCACCCGCCGAAAGCCGGTACAACCCGCAGGACAACGTCGGCACCTTGAGAAACTCGCGATACTGCACGGGCTTTGAGCCGAGAGATGCCATGAGAGATGGCAGATCAAATACTTTCCAGGTGTCTTCATCACTCATGGTGTTCAGCAACCTTCGCGTCTGACATTCAACTTTGAAAGAACCGGCTCAGTTGCCGAAGTCCCAGCTTTCGCCGGCGTGATAGCGCCGCAGCACCAGTTTCGCGATGAGGATCTTGTGCACCTCGTCCGGACCATCCGCGAGTCTCAGTGTGCGCGCGCCCTGATACATACCGGCAAGTGGCAGGTCACCGCTGACCCCGGCGGCACCCCACACCTGGATGGCCCGGTCGACGACGCGATGATAGGCGGCGGGCACATAGACCTTGATGGAGCTGATGTCGACACGTGGATCTGCGCCGGCTTCCATCTTCTCCGCGCAGTGAATGGTCATCAGCCGCGCCGACTGGATGTCCATGTAGCTGTCGGCGACGAAGCCCTGCATGAACTGTTTGTCCTCGAGCTTCTCGTCACCATGCACCTTGCGCGTCATGAGCCGTTCGATCATGAGATCGAATGCACGCCACATGGAGCCAATGGAATTCATGCAGTGGTAGACCCGGCCGGCACCGAGCCGGTCCTGTGCGGCCTGATGCCCGGTACCCGTGCGTCCGAGCTGGTTCTCCTTCGGTACCCGCACGTTGTCATAGATGATTTCGCAGTGGGAAGACGCTCGCCCCCACACCGGCACACCCCGCACGATCTTGAGCCCCGGTGCGCCTTTCGGAACGATGATCTGCGTCATCTTCTCATTCTTGCCCGTGGGATCTTTTGGATCTGCAGTGCGACACATCACCACGTAGAAGTCCGCCGCGTGGCCGTTCGATGTGAACCACTTGTGACCATTGATCACCCACTCGTCACCTTCAAGTACCGCGCGGGTGGTGATCGCTGTTGGATCGGAACCCGGATTGTGGGGTTCGGTCATGGAGAACGCCGACTGCATGCGACCTTCGGTGAGTGGCTTCAGCCATTTCTCGTGTTGTTCCGGTGTGCCGTATTTCACGAGGATTTTCTGGTTGCCGGAGTTTGGTGCGACCACACCGAACAACGATGCGGCACCCGGGCTGTAGGACAACACTTCGTTCATGTAGGCGTGTTGCATGAAGGAAAGACCCATGCCGCCGAACTCCTGTGGGAGGTGAGGCGCCCAGAGCCTCGCCTTCTTGACCTTGTCCTGTATATCGCGCCGGAGGCTCTTGGCCTCTTCGATCACTTCCTTGGGCGTGGTCGAGGATCCGTCGGACATCCAGCCCCAGAGCTTGCCTTCATTCGGCAGGATTTCCTTGTTGACGATCTCGGCGGTTGCAAGCCGGATTTCGTTGACCTCGTCATCCAGCGTCGGTACCGGTTTGACGTTCATTTTCAGGTTCGTGGCCATGGCGTGTTCCCCCCTCAGGTTCGTTCGGCATCAACGGATGCTATTTCAAATCAGGACTTTCGCTCCAGCACATCGATCAGCGCACTGATCAGACGGTTTCATTCAAGCGTCGATGATGTTCAACAATCACCTCACTTCCGAGTGTCGAGCCATCGTTCTTGCCAATGGTCAGCGCAGGCCAGCGGCCGTCCGCAAAAACGAACAAGACCATACAGCCTTCGGGTCCCGCCAGAAGCGGTCCATAACCCCGATTAGCGAGACCGACGCGGATATCACCGGCCTTGTGCCACGTCGCACCGACCTTCTGGGTGCCTTCGAGCAGGATCTCGGTGTAATCACAATCATGAGTATGGGCTTCGACGTAGGTACCGGGCGGAAACCAGACCTTGAAGACCGTGGGCGATGCGGAACTGGTCGGATCCCCTACCTTGTAGTGCCGGGTGACCACACCGGTCGGCAGCGTGGTTGAGTCCAGCTGTTCCCAGGAAAAGGCCGTGTGCCCCTTCCGTTTCAGCTCCGCGGCAACCTCGGTGTCAGCTCTTTGCACCATCATCACTATCCGGTCAGTTTTGGTTCGTTATATCCAAAGTTGCCGCCCGCCGCACCCGCTTCACACTTCCGGTCACATTTCCAACCCTGTCCGGGTCACCCTGATGGCTATAATGCCGGCACACGACAGCGAGACCTTCGATGCACGAACTCAGCTACCCCTGGTCCGACCACGTGCCACAAGGCGTGAGCCGAGAAGTGGCACCGGGCGTTCGCTGGGTCACGATGCCCATGGGCGGTTCACTCACCCATATCAATCTCTACCTGCTCGAGGATTTCGACGGCTGGTACGTGGTCGACACAGGGCTCAACAACAAGGAAACCCTTGACCTGTGGCACGACGTGTTCCGCACCGAACTCGGTGGCAAACCCGTCAAAGGCGTGATCTGCACCCACATGCACCCGGACCACATCGGTCTCGCCAAGGCAATTACCGATGAATACCGTTGCCCGCTCTACATGACCCGCGCCGAGTATTACCAGGCGCGCTCGTTCAGTGGCAGTGCTGGCAGCCATCATCACTCCGCCTGGCTCGGGCAGCAGTTCTACACCCGTGCCGGCATGCCCCTCGAATACCTGCAGAAGCTCGCCGAGATGTGGAGCAAACGAAGTTCGGATGGCATGACGATGGGCGAGATGCCTTCCGGCTACCAGCGCCTCGAAGATGGCGACATCCTCAGCATCGGCGGGCGCGACTGGCGCATCGCGGTTGGTGAAGGCCATTCACCGGAACACGCTTGTCTCTATTGCCATGAACTCAAGGTGATGTGTTCCGGCGATCAGATCCTGCCGGTGATCACCAGCAACGTCAGCGTTCACCCCACGGAACCCGATGCGAACCCACTCAAGGTGTGGATGGAGTCGCATGACAAGTTCCTTAGAACGCCGGACGACACGCTGATCCTGCCGGCGCACAACCGCCCGTTCCATGGTGTACGCGCGCGGCTGCGTCAGCTCATCGATCATCATGACGACCGCATGCTGGCGATCGAAGAAGCGTGTGTGGAACCGCAGATCGCACGCGATCTGTTGCCGGTGCTGTTTTCGCGGCAACTCGATCCGCGACAAACCATGATGGCCCTCGGCGAAGCCATCGCGCACCTGCACCTGCTGATGTACCGCAATCGCATTGAACGCACGCTGCATGCAGACGGGCAGTACCGGTTCCGCTCCATCGATCCGTCTCTGGCACGTCGGCGTCACCCGCATGCCGGGCCAAGCGAAGTGCCTGAGGTGGTTTAACCCGCACCTTCCATGGATGCCAAACGGCGTATCGCCAAAATCACTTTCAAGCTGCTGCGCTGGGCCGAGAAAACTCTGCCGCCGGGGGTGCGCGCATTCGTCGGACTGTTGTTCACCATCGGCGGCATCGTCGGTTTTCTGCCGATACTCGGTTTCTGGATGTTGCCACTCGGCCTCGCGATCATCGCCCTCGACATTCCGCCTTTGCGCCGTCGTATCCACTCGTGGATGGTGCGGTTGCACGCAACCGCCTATCCCGGTCGCGAGCCTTATCAGCCGACATCCAGCCAATAACCGCCTTCGGCGCGGTGCTTGACGTGCCCGGCAGTGGGTGTGGCGAAATGCGTGCCGATCACCAGAACCTTTGAATCCACATATCGCGCGAGCAGATCATTGCGCGTCCGTTCACCTTGACCCTGATCGAAGTCAGCGCTGCTGCACCAGTCGAGGCGGCTCATCTGACAGGGGTGGTGAATGCAGTCCCCGGTGATGAGCGCTTCCTGACCTGCGGAGGTGATGTGCACACTCACATGGCCCGGCGTATGGCCCGGAGTGGGTTCGAGCCGCACTTCCGGGCAGATCACCGCGTCCTCGGCGATGAGATCCACCAGCCCGGCTTCAATGATCGGCCGCACTGAATCGGAAATCACCGGACCATATCCGGATTCAGCCTCGTTCGCGTCCCAGTAGTTCCACTCTTTTTGCGCGAGCAGATAACGGGCGTTGGGGAATGTCGGGACCCAGCGGCCATCCACCAGCATCGTGTTCCAGCCCACATGGTCGACGTGCAGATGGGTGCACATCACCGTATCGATGCTCTCCCGCGGATAACCGGCCGCTTCGAGATCCTTGAGAAAGGTCGTTTGCAGATTGTTCCAGGCCGGCACGTTACGTTCCTTGTCATTGCCGATACACGTATCAACGATGATGCGGCGGTTCGGTGTTTCCACCACCAGCGCATGCACACTCATCTTCAGGTTACCGGCTTCGTCCATGAAATGGGGGTACATCCAGGAGAGCGGTTTACAGGCATCACGCGTCGCGTCCGGCAGGATGAAACGACTACCCCCTACTGCTTCCAGTTCGACTATTCGGGTAATTCTGACATTGCCGATCTGCCACTGATTCATGCTCGCTCTTCCCCGGTTCAGGTGCTTCGGGCAGCATACGGAAGCCGGTGATCGGGTCGCAATGCCGCGACCGCTGGAAGTTCAACCGGAAACGCCACGGAGCTGTCATGGGAATCGCCGATACCGTCAAAACACTGCTGCATCTGCCACTGCTTCTGAAGCTCAAGCGGGAGATGGTGCCGCGCGCGCCGAGCGAACGGTTCTGCATCGGTGCACAGGTGGCGAAGAACGCAGCCTCCTGGCCCGATCGGATTGCCTATTCCTGCGATGGCCGCACGATTTCCTGGGATGGTTTCAACAAGCTCGCCAACCGTTACGCCCATTCCTTCCTTGCCAGAGGTATCGCTGCAGGCGACACCGTCAGCGTCATGATGGAAAACCGCATCGAGTTTCTCGGAGTGATCTTCGGGCTCAACAAGATCGGCGTTACCGCAGCGCTGCTGAACACCAATCTGACCGGCAAGCCCCTCGTGCACTGCATCTCCACCACCGGCTCAAAAGCCTGCGTGGTGGGCGAAGAATGCGGTGCCGCCATCATGGGCATCATGGGCGAGTTGAATCTGCGCAGTGGCAAGGACTTCCTGTACGTCGCCGAAAACAACCAGAATGCATGTCCTGACTGGGCAGAAGATCTTGATGCCGACGCGCAGGATCGTCCCTGGGTAAATCCTGAACAAACCGCTGCGATCGAACTCGGCCACACCGCGCTTTACATCTTCACATCGGGCACTACCGGCATGCCGAAGGCAGCGATCATGTCGAACCGACGTTACCTCGGCACCGCTTCGTTGTCAGCGCTGGGAGGCATGCGGCTCGAACCCGAACATCGTGTGTACAACTGTTTGCCGCTCTATCACGCAACCGGGCTGGTGGTGGGTGTGGGTGGTGCCCTGGTCGCAGGCGCTTCAACGTTCATCCGCCGCAAATTCTCCGCCAGCAATTTCCTCAGCGAAGCACGGCGTGAAGGCACAACCCACTTTGTCTATATCGGTGAACTCTGCCGCTACCTGCTGAACACTCCGCAGCGCGCCGATGACGCCAACAACCCCTTGCACACCATGATGGGCAATGGCCTGCGTCCCGACGTCTGGATGCAGTTCAAGAAACGGTTCGGCTTCAAACGTATCGCCGAACTCTATGGGGCGAGCGAAGGCAATGCGGGCTTCTGCAACATCCTCAACAAGGACCTGACCATCGGCACGACCCTGGTGGCCGTGAAACTCGTTCAGTACGACGTTCACAAAGACCAGATCGTGCGCGACAACCAGGGGCGATGCATCGAGGTACAGGCCGGTGAGCCGGGCCTTGGCCTCATCCAGGTCGACCCTAACGCCCAGTTTGAGGGGTACACAAACAAGGAAGCCACGGAGAAGAAAGTTGTGCGTGGCGCTTTTGAGGATGGCGACGTCTGGTTCAACACCGGCGATCTCCTGCGTACCATCGACGTCGGCTTTTCATTCGGTTTCACCCACTTCCAGTTTGTCGACCGCGTTGGCGATACCTTCCGCTGGAAGGGCGAAAATGTTTCGACGAACGAAGTTGGTGAACTCATCAACATGCACCCGGATGTACGTTTCTCCAACGTCTATGGGGTGCATGTTCCAGGCACGGACGGTCGTGCCGGCATGGCGGCACTGACGTTGCGTGAAGGGGTTGCGGCTCTGAACCTCGAATCGTTTGCGCGGCACGTACAAAAGGAACTGCCCGCCTTTGCCCGGCCGGTATTCGTGCGGATTCAGCCGGAAATCGAAGTAACCGGTACCTTCAAGATGGTCAAGGGTGACCTGCGTGAAGAAGCCTATGACCTCGCGCGCGTGCAGGATCCGATGTACGTGATGTTGCCGGGTTCATCCGGCTACGCACCGCTCACGCCTGAACTGCACCAGCAGATCCAGGGCGCCAAAGCCGGTTTCTGAGCGGGTTCTCTCCCGATTGGCCTCTGAAGGGTCAGATACAGAGACGAAAAAAGGGGAGGTTCGCTGCGGCAGGGACGGGAGGGAGCATGAACCCGATTGGGAGCAAGCCCGCAGCGAACCAGGTGGAGCCGGTGAACCGCTACCTGTACTGCACACTTCGCAGGTCAACACCGACAACCACCATGGCCGCCACTCTAGGTGGAAAGGCATGAACCGAATCTGAATGTTGTATCGCACACGTTTTCCATATGCGTCTCACACACTTCGTTACAATCCTGAACCCGCCGAACTTTGAAAAACAAACGCATGGACACAGACGAACAGGCTTGGCCGAGCGCCCCGAAAGCGCTGCTGCTTGATCTTGGCAACGTCGTTCTGAATGTCGATTTCCGGCGCACGTTCCGTACGTGGGCGCAATCAGCGGGTGTCGATGAACAGGTGTTCCATCGGCGCTGGCAGGCCGATGAACACTACGAGCGTCACGAGCGGGGTGAGATCAACTTCAGGGAATACGCAACTGAGCTCGCGCGCCGCTTCGATGTGCGCATGAGTATCGGCGCGTGGCGAAGCGGCTGGAATGATGCATTCGTTGGCTACCTGCCGGGTGTCATGCCGTTGATCGAGCAACTGGCTACCCGAATGCCGGTGTACTGCTTCACGAATACGAACGCGACCCATGAAGCTGCATGGCGACGCGGCTATCCGGAACTCGGCATCTTCCACCACATCTTTGTTTCTTCCCGCATTCGCCGGCGCAAGCCTGACGTCTCCGCCTATCACTACGTCGCCGAGCGAATGCGTGAGGCGCCGCAGGACATCTGGTTTCTCGATGACAACAAACAGAACGTGGAAGGTGCGATCCGCGCGGGTCTCGTTACCTTCCGCATTCGCACGGCGGAGGACGTAACCCGAGTCCTGAATCGTCTCGCGTCAAACAACGGCTGATTGTTCAGCCCGCGCGTGTGTGGGCAATCGATGCGTAGCGGTCGAGCAGAGGCAGGACCTTATCCGCTTCGGCCGGAGGCAGACCGAACACGATGCGGTTGAAGCCCATTGCGATCAGTTCATCCACTCGCTTCGCATCACCGGGCACACCAAAGATGGTGAAATCCGGTTCGCCCGGTCGGCCACGTGCCCGCCACTTTTCACGAATAGAGCGGATGCCTTGCACGTAGTCCACAGTACCCGCGGCGGCGGCCCGGGACGCATCCTGATGTATCGGGAACCAGCCATCGCAGTATTCAGCTACCCGATCAAAAGCAAATCGTGACGAAGCGCCCAGGAGCACCTTGGGGCCTCCCGGTTGGATCGGCTTGGGCCATGACCACAGCGGTTCAAAGTTCACATGCTCGCCGCGAAACTCCGGCGCCTCTTCGGTCCAGATCCGGCGCATGGCCAGCACCCGCTCCCGGGTTACTTTCCAGCGGTCTTTGAACTCAACTCCGTGATGCGCCATCTCCTCAGCGTTCCAGCCTGCGCCAACACCTAAGAGCACCCGCCCGCCCGAGATGAAGTCGAGGGACGCCACCTGTTTGGCCAGTGCGATGGGATCGTGCTCCGTCACCAGCGTAATGCCGGTGCCGACCTTGAGGGAGGTCGTTACCGCCGCAGCTGCGGACAACGCGACGTAGGGATCGAGCGTGTGCCAGTACTCCTTCGGCAACTCCCGGCCACCTGGCCATGGTGATTTGCGCGAAGCAGGTATATGTGTGTGTTCGGTAACGAACAACGATTCGAATCCCCGCTGTTCCATCGCCTTGGCGAGTGGCGCCGGAGCGATCGAGTAGTCTGTCGGGAAGATCAAGGCTCCAAATGCGGTCATCCCATACCTTTCATGTTGTCGATCAGCGTCTCACGGTAGTGCTCGTATTTGGGCATCTGCTCTTCGGTCAGAAACTCTCCCATGGCCTTATTCATGCCCTTGGCGCAGCCCTTGGTCTTGGACTTCATCTTGCGTTCGATGTCCACCTGATCGCGGCCCTTCATCAGCCGGTTAAAGGCAGCGATCCGGCAGTTCATGAAATTGGTGACACCGTCCCGGAATTTCGGTTGTTGCTCTTCGGTCAGGCCGATTTCCAAAGCCGCCTTGAGCACGTCTTTTTGCATGAAGGCCGGGGTGGGTTGTTCGGCGGCGACGCCCTGAGCCGCCAACAGGCTCAGGCCAACTACGCCCGCAAAGAATCTGAACATGGAACACTCTCCGATCGCCAGAAACCGGCGTTTTTTGATGGGCGCTAATCTAACCGGGCGCCCGGTTGAAGTCGAAATCGGCGGACAGTTCGCAGGGAGAAGAACGACCGGAGAAGCTTCAGACGAAGATCGAGAAAGTCAGTGACCCGGAATCAAAGGATCGTCTGTTCAGCGAGCAGTGCCCGCCGCCGGTCAATCTTGCGCAGATAGCGCTGTGCAGCGGCACCCCGGGTGGCGCCAACGCCGACGTTGTAGGCCTTGATGGCGCAGTTCACATCGCCACAGACATCGCGCAGGTGGGCAAGAATCCGGGCACCACAGTGAATGTTCTGCTCAGGGTCAAAAAAGTTCGGATAGCCACAGAATTTTGACCAGTACTTCGGTTTGATCTGGGTAGGTCCGAGGGCCCCGGCTTGGGATCGGGCGGTCTTGCGGAAGGTGCTTTCGGCATGCACGAGTCCGGCGAGCAGATACGGGTCGAGATCCTGCTGCACCGAAGCTTCCAGGATCCAGTCTGCATACTCCACCGCGTCACGATGGCGAAGCCCGAAGGCAACCTGCAGGCGAACCGCAAAATCTTCGGTGACATCGACCCATCGGCCACGGTACTCCGCTGCCGGTTTGGCAAAAGTGATCAACTGGACTTCCCGATTATTAAGCACTTCGGCGAGCGAGAAGCTCGTCGTCAGCGCAGTCAGCGCGCTGAAAACCAGCACGGCAAACTGCAGCAACAATGCCTTTTTGTGTCGTGATTCCAACAGGTCAATCTCCTGGGTCGCCCTAATTCTAACCCACCTTTTTTAGCGGATGCACGGGAAGAATAGCCCGCTAACCCAGAACAGACGCCTGCCAACCGCCGGAGGTGGTTAACAGCTGCGCTAAAATATTGTTTAAAAACAATCGTTTACGTGAATTTGTAAAAAACCCGGGGCGGGCTCTCCAGAGGCTGCCCGCTCGGACGGTCCGGGGAAAGCGCCGAGGAATCGGATTTCGCGGTCCTCGCGCGACTCGACTTGCCTTTGCGATCCACGCGCCTCCGCTCACCAACTTGTCAGCCACCACCAAGGTTTGTTTGGGCTGGCTTGTTTTGGCGAGTGGCTGTGACGATCAGCCGGTGCGCAGGCTGTCGATGATTCGCCGTCGCTGGTCCGTGTCCGATACCGGAAACGATGCAGACGTCCTGTCCACAAAGTCTCCATAACGGGACAGCATCTGTGGCGCGATGTCCTTGGTCTCCCCCATCACGCCGAACGCATGAAGCAGGTCGTCGGAGATGAGTGTTCCCATCTCCTGCCAGCGCCCCTGCTTCGACATCGTGTTGAGCTCGCCCTGCAACTCACCTGCACCTACCGCATCCAGTACACCCTTGTAGGCGGGTGTGGAGCCATAGAACGCAATACGTTCCCGAGCGGCTTTCTTGCTGGCTTCGAACTCCCGCTCGTCCCGGCCGGTAACCACGAAGCAGCTGTAGGAAACTTCGAACTGATCGCGGGACTTCCCGGCCTTGGCAAGGCCACGTTCGATGGCGGGCAACGTCACCGCCTTTATATAGGGGATGTTGCTGAAGGGGTGAATTATCATCCCGTCGGCGACTTCACCCGCCACCTCAGTCATCTGCGTGCCAACGGCTGCCAGCACCACCTTCGGTGCCCCATACTCGGTGTTCTCCGGGGTAAATGCAGGGGTCATCAGCGTATGGGTGTAGTGTTTGCTGACGAATTGCAGCGGCGCCTTCTCATACCAGTTGGCCCAGATCGCCCTCATGGCCAGCACCAGCTCCCGCATCTGGGCTGCCGGTGAACCCCACTGCATGGAGAAGCGTTTGGTGATGTGGGGTTTGATCTGCGAGCCAAGCCCCAGCGTGAAGCGCCCCTTGGAATAGGCATTCAGGTCGTGACCGATATTGGCGAGGATCATCGGGCTGCGTGCAAAGGCCACGGCGATAGAGGTGATGAGCTCCACCTTCGCCGTATGTTCCGCGGCCAGCAGCAACGGAAAGAACGGATCGTGGTTCATCTCCGCCGCGCGGATGCCGTCGTAGCCGAA
>Ga0194132_10001908_pt1 | contig 40949 bp, 52 predicted proteins | sample TA2KigOf80mmetaG_FD_148612 | JGI IMG/M metagenome (GOLD analysis project Ga0194132, IMG submission 148612) | Freshwater microbial communities from Lake Tanganyika, Tanzania - TA2015054 Kigoma Offshore 80m | ecosystem: Environmental > Aquatic > Freshwater > Lake | place: Tanzania: Lake...
TCGACCACCCGCAAAACCTCGCTCACATCGGCGTTCGATAGTGTGACCGTTGGAAATGGTGCTGTATCTGAACCCATCGTGAAATTTTCAGTTATCACCCGTCCAGAGTGACAATCCACGTTTCTCTTCATGATGAAGTTGGCAGGATTACCCGACGCGTCCGTGTCACCGATCACGTAAGCTGCGCGCAAATTCCCAAGTCGATCGAGCTCTGCGAAATCGACGTCCTCGGCTGTTGAGAAAATAACTCCTGCTGATGAAGCCAGCAAAGTGCTCTGGTTTATTTTCGGAAGGGTCCTCGCGTCAGGAACATACTTACCGCTCGTGATCGTGGATGGAACCCGAACGAATAACGACACCGATACCACGGATGGAGAGGCTCCCTTTGGCTTTATGCCAGCTTCTGCGATCATCCTCGATATGTTCGCAGACTCAACGGCCGTCGACCACGACATCTCTCTAAATTGATGATCCAGGTAGAATGACATAGAGTCAGCGACCGTCGCCGCCATGTCTAGAAATAGACCGCCGACGCTAGCTTCTGAAAAATCCTGTATCTTATCACCGAAGTAAGTTCTAGCGTAACGTAGCAGATCGCCACGGAAAGAATCAAAATCTTTATTGAGGTATACGCGATTCTTTAGATTCTTGAGTTGCTGATCACCTGCCATATCTCATCCCGTGTAGTTAAATGTGAAGGAAATTGTCTGGTTCGTAATGCTCGCCCTTGGGACGGAATACGTGATGACCATCTTCACCCTCGAGAGAGCCGTGCTTTCTGCATTCTCGATGGATGTTATGAAATTCTCTAAGGTGACAAACGGCATATACCTGGAAACGGCCGTACTTATTCTGCTCATGGCCTCCTGGTCGCCGTCCTCGGTGGCTAATTCATGCAGCAGGGGCTGTAAGTTGGCCCCAAAGTCTGCAAAGCATAGACGCTCGTTGTGATTCGTCATGATGAGGTTGATCAAGTTGTCCTTTATCTGATCGGCAAGCGCATAGTGCATCTTAAAGATGCCATCGCTGCTGTTTCCCAGCTCGATGGGCGTCTTAATACCGATCGGCGGCTTGGTGACGGCAGCGGCAGCCTGCTGATCGTAGTCTGACTTTTTGACTCCGACACCGCTGAAGCTGTAAGATTTTGCCTGTGCCACTGTCGATGCTCCCATCGATAAATAGCTAAACCGGAAATCTTTTCACGACTAAGTGGTTCCAATTCCTGGCGTCGTTGTAGAGCTTTCCGTTGCAGTCGTTTCTTCATCTACGACTGGAGTTGCAGGTATCGGTACAGTCTGACCCGGCTGGACCGTCACGGTCACCACCATTCCCATGATGTACTTATCGATCCCCTCTGTGATATCTTTCGCTAGATCTTCGATAATCTGGTCCGAGTCGGCACCGTCCGATCCGTTATCGCGGGCTTTCTCGAAAGCTTTTTTGATGTCCTCCTGCAAGGACGGTTTAAGAGGTGTGGTGATTGGCACGTTATTCTCCGTATATGAGTGTTGATCCCATCCCAAGCGGCGTTGTTTGAAGCTGGATTAGTTTTGCGCCTGCGGCGGCGGCAAGTGCCGTTGCCGCGGTGAAGATTTGTGGGGATGGAGCTCCAAACCCAGGCGTCACGTGAGTTATGAGAGTCGTGGAGAAGCTCTGGATGTCAGTGAGGATGCTCTCCAGAAATGAGACCAGGGCTGAAAGCAACACGTAGGGCTCCTTCGCTCCGGCTGACACGTATCTCATCAAACGAATCTCCGTGCCAGCAATGTGAGCCACACCGTTCTGATGAAGAATGACACTGGCTCCATCGATCTTGCCGAAAGCAGGCTCTTTGATGATTATGATGGAGCCCGAATCTTTTTTCTCCCCGTTGAACAACCCTGTGAAACCTTTTGCTGCTGGGATGTCTCTGGCCCCGCGCGCGACAAGACGAAGGTTGTCAGCTTTAAGCACCGCGAATGATCCGTTGCTCTTCCCGCTGGCTGGATATCCCGTAAACCCAGTGTCCTTCGGTAGGGTGACATCGAGCAGGGTATCGGGGTGATTCTTCACCACCTGTGTGGTGCCTGCGACAAGATACAGCCGAGCGGCGTCCTCCTTGAAATCAGCGTCACCCTCGGTGGGGCGTTCCAGCGCCCTCTTATCATTCGTAGGAACGTGGTGAGGTTCAATCATGGTCTCGGTGGGACCAAAAACAGGTCTCGCTCCTCGTCCAACGACAATGTCGATGGCTCCCATGTTAGGAATGATATCTTGATCGTTCGAGTTAGACTTTGCAAGATCTGAGTACTGACCGCGGACCTCACCGAGCATGATGAGCGTATTGTTCGATCCCTGCAGGACCAGGTCACCCGGCCTCTTGCTATAACGCGGGACAGCCTCGAACCTATGGCGGTCCTTTGCGTATTCAATGAGCCTTGTCAGCTCGTTCGGATCAGCTGTCGGGCTGATGATTTGAGTGGAGACCGCCTCGACTGGCTTCTCGCCGCTGAACTTGTCGGCTAACGTAGGCTCCGGTTTCGTCGGTGACTGATGATGAGCACTGGCGAAAAACGTGTAATTTGTGTCCTCGGTATGTCTCGGACCGCAGACACGTGATAACCAGTAACCAACCTGCGATTGACGCGCCGGATCCTCATACACGAACCAGACCTCTTCGCCCGGTTTCAACGGCATCGATAGGTGCGAGGAGAAAAATGGGTAACAGATAATCTCGTTGCCAACTGTCTTCGCCGCACCGTCTGACATGGGCTTGACTACCGCGGTGTTTTGTGGAAATTTTTTCAGGGCGTCGACACTCGTGAGCGCCTCGTATTCTGCGGGACGGCGACGTTGTGCGGTCAATCCCACGGCGGTAGAACTTATGATCTCGGTCACGAGTCCCCTAAAGAAAACGGTGGCCATTTACTTCTTAATCCTATCAAAAATCTCATCATCAGATATCTCGGCTTTTGATGTTTCTGAGTCTGCGATCTGCTTCGCGAGATTGAGAAGCTGCTCGTTGCTCTTTGACATTCTTTCCAGGTATTTCGTCAGGGTCTGACCGAGAGTTGCATGATCGGCGGCCGAACCTCCCATCTGCGCGTAGAGATCAGTGAAGAGTATATGCGCGTTTGTACGATCGACGATCGAATTCTCATAGATCTCCTTCCACAGCAGCTTTTTCTTATCCGAGGCGTTGTCTATGGAATCAAGTATATCGGAGAATTGCTCGACTTTCTTATCGTTCTCCTTTAGCCTATCAAGGATCTTGTCTATCGTACCCATCAGAAAATGCCTCCACCCTTAGTTATTGACCTGTAGTGCTTTCTGATCACAGACAGCGCAGACCCCATCTGTTTCTGGCTCAAGTTAGAGATGTTCTTCACATACACGAAGACAGCGCGCTTATTGAGGAAATCAAGATCGTCAACCTGCTCGAATACGGTCATGATCGCATCGATGCAAGCTTGCTCATGAGGTTGATCGACCGACCTCTTGATCCTCTTTAGGAGCTCGCGGACGACATCTCGCTTCCCAGAGTTTATCATCTGCTCCTCAGGGCACGATCCAACCAGCGCGCTTTTGTAGGATTCAAGCTCTGCCGCCTTTCCCTCTTTTAGATCTTCGATGGAGATAAAGCGCCTGAGCTTTTTCTGCCTGTTTTTCGATGATATGATAAGCCAATTTCTTGCAACAACGTTGAAGTATGAAAAAGCTTTAGTTCCACGCGTCGAATCAAACTTATGAAGCGACTCATACAGGAAGGTCACACAATCATTCTTTAGACACTCTATCGGTTCGCTTGGGCTCGCGAACCCATAGATAAAAATCAAGCTCTCGACCAGCTTGTTGAAGGATGGCATGATCTTGCTGATGTAGATATCATGCTTTTCGCTGCTGTCGGATGACGCCTGAAACATCTCGATCGCGCGCTGGGTCTCAGCGTCGAAGTATAGGGGTCCGTTTCCCTTACCCCTTTTGATTATTCTTTTCGTTCCCACCCTCTTCCTCTTCCTGTATTGAGGTTAGTTGATTCGCGACGTAGAGTATAGCTTCTCTTGACTTTCTAACGTCGTCAACCGCTCTCTTGATCTCTGGTGAATCGTAAAAGAGAGGAATATTTAGAATCTTAGATATGGATTCGTAACGTTTGTCAAGAACGTCAAGGGACTCTTCTATCGCGTCCTGCATCCGCAGAATTATCACGGCCGTTCTATAAACAAAAATTAGCGCGATAGCAAGCGCAACAGCCTCCACCGCTGCTAGAGCTACGAGGAAAGAGATCATTTGAGTATTTCGCCCAACTTCTTCTCGTATACGTTGTTCGTGGCGGTAGGGCTGTGGGTGACACGAAGTTTTTTTGCAAGATCAACAGCCCACTGCTTGGGAATCAGATGAGAATCCCTGAACTTTCTCAGTTTCCTCTTAAAATCAGCCTCCTTCACCTCGGCCCACTTCGTATCACGTATCCAGATCGTATTATCGATCCTTGAATCGTGGATATTCTGAAGAGTGTAGTCAAGCTGGATGAACTTGCCCATCGTCATGAAATCCATATGACCGCTGAACGCTGTCGCGATCACAGGTAGCTCGCTTGCAGCAGCCTCAAGTATTGGAAGGCCGAAGCCCTCACCACGCGTAGGAGCAACCAGCGCTTTGATCTTCGGATGCTTGTAAAGACCTGCAACGCTCTCATTTGACATGATGCCATGTATCACATGAACTTTGGGATACGGTCCTTTTCTAACTTCGCCAATAACTTTCTGGATCATCGATTGCACGCCGCCCCAATCCAACCGTGTCCCTCTTCCGATGTTGGTTTTTAGAACGATTCCAACGTTCTTATCATTCGCGAACTCTTCGCAAATCCACTTGATCGCGAAGAAAATGTTCTTCCTATCGTTGAATGGATTGTTACCTGTTAGAGTTCCTACGATAAGAAAGTTGAAATCAGTATCAAAATCTTCGTCGAATGTGCCTCTTTCTTCAAATATCTCCCTGGTGAAACTCTCACGAATCACATGAATCGGAACATTGACGCGCCCAGTGCTTCGCAGCGTATTTTCACAGAATGTTGATGGAACAACAACGTAGTTCATCCCATTGCAAGCATCGATCCAAGCTGGATTGCACCTATCTGACTCGACCACGGCTGTAACACCCACATTCACCTTGGCGAGCTTCGGATCCCACTCATTCGGAAGCTGAATCTGAAATGAACAGTCGAACGAGCTATCCACGTTGCTGGTGCGCTTCATCACCTCTCCGACAATTCCATCCTCTGCGTCTGGATTTATGCACCAGCTCGTTGAACCCCAGGGTAAGATCTGGGTTTTTACTTCAAGCTCTGGATGCTTCTCGATCAACCATCGAAATACCTGGCGCGCGTGGTTACCGTAACCAGACTCGCTTAGCAGCGGTCCACGAACTAAAACTTTCTTCATAGCGTGACCTTCTTCCATGCCTTGTATCGATTACGCCAATTTTTGATCGTATCATTCAGAGTGTCGTGCCACATATCGACCGTCTTCTGGTAGTTAAACTCAGATGCTGCGTATTGACGAGCTTTCTCTCCGAGCGTCACCCTCTCGTCAGGCGTCATCCTATACATGCTTTCTATGGCATCCGCAACCGTCTGGTTGGAAACGTAATCTTCATAGATGTATGGAACGACCTGGGACCCCACGCACGTCTTAAACTCCACAGGCAGTGCCAGCCCGTTCTCGCTACCATCGCGATAATCGACCACCTGCCTTGTCAGACCCCCTGTCTTGACGGCGATGATAGGACGACCGCACTGCATCGCCTCAAGAGTCGCAAGACCGAAGCCCTCAGCGTATGAGATATTAATACAAGCATCCGAGATATTATGAAGGGCATTCATCTTATCAAAATCAATACGATCCGTTGAAAAGACAACGCTATCGTTTACTCCAAAAAGATTGACTACTTGATGCAAGTTAGGACCTTCCTGGTCGGTCGGATCCGTGTGCATGATGAGGGTCGCATCACGATGACCCTCGGCCTCGATCTTTCGCCTGAACATCGACCACGCCTCAATAACGTCAGACGGACGCTTTCTCCTGGCATTCCGATTAACCCAAAATAACGTAAAATCATCTTTTCTATCCGGGCCGAGGATCTCAAGCTTCTTTGCTGCTCGCTGCTCACCACTTAAAGGATAGAAGATATCGTTCGGAAGAGCATGGGGAATAAAGTTTGTCTTCTCTGGAAAGTCCTGCTTGCAAATCTCATAGGTCAGATACGAATGACAGTTGATCAAATCTGTCGATTCGTAAAACCCTTGATTGAACTGCGGCTTCGGCCAGTTATCCCAAACGTGCCACCACGCAATTGGGCAGATCTGATGGATCTCATCCTCCATCTCAAAAAGCCAGAAGAAAAATCTTGGATCTGTGAAGATCAGGAGCAGATCAGGCTTCTCAGTTGCAAGAGTAACGCGGATGAGGTCCTTTGTTCCGAAGCCATCGATCGGCTTGATGATGAAATCGTCATTGACAACTATCGTTCTATAATCGCTGTGCTTCATCGCAGCACCGAACTGCCTAAACGACCACTCGCCCTTTTGAATGAGACCGTTAATGAGATGTCTAGTCTGCGTTCCTACACCAGACGTTGACAGTGCATGATCAGACAAGACCAATATCTTCTTTTTCTGCAAGAAATTGCCCTCTGCATCAAAACTATGATGTTCACAAAATAAGTAAATTAGGTGCAGTGCTCTGTGTTGAGGTACGGGCAGTAAGTGCATGACTGCCGATTCTTAACCTTCACACCCTTACGCATGCCAACGATCGTATTTGAGACGAGCTTGTTTGCCTTTTGCATCGCGACAGGTCCAACCGAGACGCTGAAGAGCTCAACGCGCTTTCCAGCTTTTGCGCCCTTCTTCAGGAGCACGTAACCGCACTTGACGTAACGAGCGCCGTCAAAAAGCTCCGTGTGCTTGTTCATCAGGTACGACTTGTAGAGAGCGACCTGGGCCAGTGTCAGAGGATCCTGCTTTTTCTCGATCCTCCATCCACCAGCTCCTGCTGTTTTCCAGTCAAGCACCCAGAGATCATATCCGCCCTTCTCCCGCGGAACCTTGATGATGCAGTCAACGAATCCCTTGAAGTAAGCATTTCGATCCTCGATAGATTCGTAAAGTGCTTCCTCGGCAGCGACTGTTTCCCAGCCCGGGAACTCAGAATCAAGCCATGCTGGCACCTCATCCAGAGCATCCTTCGCCCAGGTCGCCCACTTCTCAACCTCGGGAAACCCCCTAGAGTCCCAGGCAGAGACGATATCCATCAGGCAACGATCTGTATCCATCACCCGAGTCTTCAGGTAGCTTTCACAAGCTGCATGAACAGCTGTTCCAAAATCTAGATGCTCGCTCGGCTTATCAAGGTTGATCTTCTTGATCTGCTGGAGGTAATGCCTAAACGGGCATTCGTTCCAATTTCGAACCTCAGAATATGAAACGTGAGCCTTTCCGGTTGGCAGAAGATTGTCAGACAAGTTCTCTCCTAGACTTTTGCAATGCAGATCCAATCACCTGGTGCATATCGTAATACTTGTATTCAGCGAGCCTTCCACCGAAAAGCACATTGCTCGTGCTCTCGGCAGTTTCCTTATACTTTCTGTAGATTTCATTATTCTTGTCATCACCGATAGGGTAATAGGGAGTCTCGTCCCTGCTCCACTCAATAGGATACTCGCGTGTGTAGACGGTTGACATGAGCTTGTCAAGCCGCTCGGGAGTGAAGTGCTTGTGCTCGGTGATACGTGTGTATGGAACTGCTCTGCTCGTGTAATTCACAACAGCGATTCCCTGATGATCGCCATCGCGTTTCTCATGTTCGAATCTCAGCGAGCGATACTCGAGCTCTCCATGGCAGTAATCGAAATACTCATCGACCTTACCTGTGTAGACGATCCTCTTCGCCATTGAATCCCACTTGCTTCGATCAGAGAAATAGTCCTCTCCCAAGGCCATGTCACAGCCTTGCAGGAGGTTCCTGAACATCTCGGTGTATCCGTTCTGTGGGATACCTTGGTATGTATCATTGAAATAATTATCGTCGAATGTCAGTCGGATAGGAAGCCGCTTGATGATGGACGCGGGTAGGTCCTTCGGATCTCTCATCCACTGCTTGGTTGTGTATCCGTAAATGAATGTTTCATAAAGCTCAGCTCCAACCTGGGAGAGGATCCACTCCTCCAGATTTCGTGGATTCTCGCATGGAATACGAACCTGCTCAAGCTTCTGACGAGCCTCATCGGGTGTGTTCACGCCCCAGACCTGGTGCAGCGTCATCATGTTGATCGGAAACGAGAACATCCTACCGCCAAAGTTGACCTTTGGGCGGTAGGTGAAATTATTGAATTCTGCGACCTGATTGACGAACTTCCAGATCTTCGTATCGGAGGTGTGAAAAATATGAGGACCGTATTTATGAATATCGATTCCCTCACGTCTCTCAGTGTAGCAATTACCTCCAATATGATCGCGCTTGTCCATCACGAGGATAGATTTTCCTTTACGACGGGCCTCATGCGCGAATACGCTTCCAAACAATCCCGCGCCGACAATAAGATAATCGTACATAGCTTATATTAAGTTACATACGACCACTTTTCAAGGCTTGGGTTGACTTACCCACGCAGGTAGTCCTCTAAGTTTACCTTCGGACTCCAACCGAGCTCCTCACGAGCACGTACGTTGTTAGCGAGCGTCTCTCGAGTCTCACCAACGCGTTCCGGAACGTGGATCCAATCGTTGCCGATCATGCGTGCAAGTTCATTGATTGAGTAGTTCTTTCCCGTTCCGATGTTGATGGGACCGGTCACACTAATCTTCTCAGCCGCAAGAAAGTTAGCACGCACCACATCGGTAATGTGGGTGAAATCACGTCGCTGCTCACCGTCACCAACAATTGTCATAGGCTGTCCAGCTTCCATCTGACGCTTGAAGAGTCCCATCACCGGAGCATACTCACCCTTCAGCGGCTCACGGGGACCGTAGACGTTGAAATAACGGAGCGAGACTGTCGAGAGACCATAGAGCTTAGTGTAAAGGTCACAGATTTCCTCTCCCTGCCACTTAGAGAGTGAGTAGGGAGTCGCGCAACCTTTGGGCGCATGCTCGATGAAAGGAGGCTTGGATGCGTGACCGTAGTAAGATGACGAGGCTGAATAGACAACTCGCTTCACACCTGCTCGACGACTCATCTCCAGAACGTGTTGGGTGCCAATTACGTTGACAGAGAAACACTCGATCGGATTGTTGATCGTAGGTTGGATCCTGGATCGAGCTGCAAGGTGAAAGACCACGTCAACACCATGATACACACTCTCATGCAGGTTTCGAATGTCAGCAGCGATGTTTGTCGCTGCCTCGTTCCAGTAGAACTGGTCGTTCTGCGGAGCTGACTTGTCATCAACGCAGATTACCTCATCGCCACGAGTGACCAGAGCATCAACAACGTGAGAGCCGATAAAACCGGCTCCGCCCGTCACAAGCGCTTTCATTACTGCTTCCTTTTGCTCACAGCACGACCGACCTGCTTCTCCCAGTCACGATCATCAGGACCACGAACCTCGAGGTTCTTATCCCAAGCAGCTTGCATCACTGATGGCTTCACGCCATATTGACGGGCGACGCTCATCAGCGCGTTGATGTCCTTTGGAAAGCAGTTATGAGTAAAAATTCCGGTCTCGTATTCGCACCAATAGAGATCATCCTCTTTGATGTTTGAATCTAGCTCAAGGTTGTAGACGCTTCCATTGAAGCTCATGCTCTTAACGCCATCGACAGTAACACGCTTTATCATAACTTAACGCCTCTTTCTAGTAGTGAATTCTTAGTCAAGAGTTCAATTTTTACACCAGGATTACTTTCTAAGACGTAAGATAGCTTGTTTGATTGTAGTCTCAAAAAATAATCAGACTTAACTTCAATAAAGTAATTTTCTCCAAGCTTAAAGTCTGGGTAATAAAAACGCTCTTTTGTATTCAATGCCACAAGCATCGCATCTAAAGTAACAGACAGTTTTGCTCTTTGGGCTCAGCTGCTTATCAAAATTCTCATAACTGATCATCATATTTTAGATATGATGCTCGATGCTTTCCAATTATGCATTTAGGAAAATAACATCACCCCCAGCAATATCTGCAGCTCGAACTAAAATAATCTTGCTATCGCGCTCAATCGGTACGAGATGATCAGATGTACACCAGAATTTCTTTCCGTCGAAGGAAAGCTCGATCATCTCGCCAGAATAATCGTTCTTGACAACCGTTCTGATGCTCTTGATATTGCTCTCAGCAAGCGTGTGATTGCACGAAACTACCTCTAGATTCTTCTGACCACAGGAAAATCGTTCGTACAGTTCAGAAATCTTTATCGGCCTATTGTCGCTCATGGTAACAAGGGTTTCACCAGGAACGCAGTGTCCTCCAAAACCTCGAACGTAACGACCATCGTGAGTCGGGACAGGACCCGGAACAGACCAATGAGTTTCACCAAGGCGCGTGTCAAACTTCGCGTATTCTACCACCTTGTCGTAGTCGATATTGAGACCATCAGCGTCTAGAGCTTCACAAATCTGTGCGACCTCATTGGCAAAAGAGACCTTGACGGACAGCAGACAGTTGGTAACGTACTTGACCATCTCTGCCGTAGTCGAGCTCGTCTTGATGATTGGAACCTTTGGAAATGCTCTCTGAAAAACGTGCTTCACAGTATTGATGTACGGGCGGGGACCACCGAGAACAATTCGATTCTGCTCTCGCATATCATTGACAGCGTTCGCTTCGGTCAGGAACTCAGGATTGAACACAACATGCAGACCCCTATCGTTGAACATCCCGTTCCAGCGCTCCGTTGCACCGGGCGGAACGGTCGACTTCACGACAGCGATACGCTCAGGAGAGTCCGACAAGTAAGGGGCTAAAGCGAGAAGCTCCAGAACGTCCTCAACGATTGACACGTCAGGAGATCCGTCCTCATACATGGGAGTCGGAACGCAGACAAAGTACACTCCCGTGAATCCGGGTGTTCCTTCACACCCTTTCGCAAATTCGGAGATTGATCCAGGACAGATGATCTCATCATTAAGATTTCTCTTGAAAGTATTGATACCACCAGGCGCCAGCTTACCTGCCCTGTCGTAAACAAACACAGTTTCGCCACGTTCGGAAAAAACTGTTGTGAGGCTCCCACCTACGAAGCCTTGACCAATTACGCCGATGCTCATTTGGGCTCCTTGATTACTATTTTCCCTTCTGCATCAAGAATTTTCAAGATCTATTCGGACTGATTCTTCCAGTGATCAACCATCTCGGCTATCATAGCTTCAAAAGTGTATTCAGGTTCCCAACCCAAAAGTTTCTTTGCTTTTGAGGGATCACCACAGAGGTAGTTGAGCTCTTCAGGACGCCTAAAACGATCATCAGTAACTACGTAGTCCTTGTAATCGAGGCCAAGCTGTCTAAATGTAACTTCACACAGATCTCGAACTGAATGAGTCCGACCCGTAGCTATCACAAAGTCGTCAGGAGCATCGTGATTGACGATCATACGCATTCCCTTGACGTAATCCTTCGAATGTCCCCAGTCACGATATGAATCAAGGTTTCCAAGAACTAGCTGATTAGCTTTACCCTTATAGATTTGAACAGCAGTCTTAACGACCTTATTGGTGACAAAGTTCGTTCCACGACGCGGAGATTCATGATTGAACAAGATACCATTGCAAGCATGAAGATTGTACGCGTGTCTGTAATGCCTTACGAGATTGTATCCAAGTAGCTTGGCGCACCCATATGGACTAACGGGCTTCATCTGCGTTGATTCATTCTGCGAACCATTAGCTTCAATCGAGTTTCCAAACATCTCAGATGATGAAGCTTGATAAAACTTAGCTTTTGGAGCTATGTTGCGATACGCTTCAAGAACATTCAAAACACCGTTAGCGTTCGTCTGAATCGTGAATGCTGGGATATCGAAGCTTATCCTCACGTGGCTCATAGCTGCTAGGTTGTATATCTCGTCAGGCATTACCTCACTCATCACGTGATTGATCGAGAAAGGATCCAGTAAGTCACCGTAGAACGTGGTGATCCTGTTGGAGATATGTCGAATACGTGCGTCCTGATTTTCAGCCACAGAATGACGACGAGTTATCCCAAAAATCTCATAATCAAGATCGAGAAGATGCTCAGCTAGATAACTTCCGTCCTGTCCCGTAATTCCTGTGATCAAAGCTCTCTTTTTCATGCGTTACTTCCTAAAGAGTCGATGAGATGATAGATCAAAATAATTCAAATGACCGCCAGTATCTTCATTGACCTCTGGTAGCATGTCCATCAGTATGATACCTCGAGCAGCATCTTCTGGCGTCATGTAGAAATGCCATCCCAACTGCTGAATGTGACCATCAGACATGTATGGAGTCGTCAGGTCTCTTCCGTCGTAGGTCGCAAGCTTCAGCCATCTGTAAGCCTCTTCACTGTCAGTGAGTATCACGCCGCCCTTTCCGATGGGCAACCGCTTCTTAATCTGGAAAGACACGACTTGCAGGGCGTCTCCACCTACGTACATGCCCTTCGTGAAGCGAGTCGCAGCGTCAAAAACAGGCCAAGGCTTCAACTGGTAAATTCCGCTCCATTCGACGTCTTCAAAAGCGACATCACAACCTGCATGCGAGATCTGCATGGGAACTGATACGTACGTTCTGTTTGGTATTGTCACCGTCCCAGACACGCTAAGGTACTTGAGACATAGAAATAGAGCATTAGAGCAGCAATCAACAGTGACTGCAAACTTACTTCCAGCGAATTTGGCTAGCTTTTCCTCGAACATCGAGACAATATCACGAGGATCATCCCATTCATATCCCTTCTGCTTTATGAGATCAGGTTCAGGACGCTGGAACTCCTTCGGAAGTTTCCCAAGTGGCCAACTGTTGTATTGAAATTTACTCATTTTATCCCCTTGTGCACTCGATGTTCAGGCTGATCAGAGTGCCGTTGTCCTTGTCCATGTGAGGCAGATAGGCTTGAGAATGATCGTCGAACATATGGTGATCGGTCTCTCTCCAATCATATCGTCTAACATTTTCAAATCCACTGCTATGAAGAGTTTTCTGTAGCAAGTTGAAATCATAGGTTGTCCTATGGTAGATGGTTTCATGCCCCATGTTCATTCTACCGTAAAGAGGACCAAGAAATCTTTCTAGCGGATACTGACCTAATGTGTACAGCCTACTCATCGTCTCAAAATCAGGAACGGCTACTCTTAAAATTCCATTTTTCTTAAGAACTCTACGCCACTCTATTAGAACATCGTTTATCTCGACAAGATCGAAATATTCAATGACATGCGATGCGTAAATCAGATCTATCGACTCATCATCAAGCTGAAGCTTCGTGATGCTTTGATAGTCCAAATGCATATGATCTCCTCCGTCGATATGGATCCAGTCTTTTCCAAAGTTCCTGGAGCCGCACCCAATGTTTATCTTTTTCATGATGTACCTCAAATGAACACTTTGTCGAGAGCTTGTCCTTGATACGGCCCCGTCTTGTATTCAAGAACTTTCGTATCTTCCTCAAGTATCAGGTAATTGTGACCGCCTCTTAGCGTGATGCTCACATCATGCTGCCTCAACACTTCTTCACAAAGAATACTATCATCAATATCGTATAAGATAACTTTCACAGAGCCTTTTAGGACGACCCACGACTCCTGCGCGATCGCCTGCAAGTTGTGCTGTTTTAAAACATGTTTGTGAGGCTTGAATGTTCTACCTTCGGGAAGATTAAGAACCGAAAGCTGTATGAACTCGTTATCAGGAACTACATTAACTCTCTCTAACTCTTCTAATTCACATGACCCTCTGATAATCATGTGAAGGTCTTTCCCGTCAATTCTCGACTTAATATGTTGAATGATCATTTCGGCACTCTCAGTGTATCGTTTATGGCAGCGTCTATCGTGGGAAAGAGACTGTACTTCGTAAGAAGCAAGTGTCTAGCTTCTTCGATAGCTCCCAAATTTTCCTCACGTAGATTAGATTTGCTTATCTCCATAATCTTATCCTTCGCATGTGGATTTTCAACGTCTACGCGTACAAATGAATTGCTCGGGAAGAACTTCTCGATGTTCGGACAACCCCAATAGATTGGCATGGTCCAGCATAGCAGCGGATCTGCAAATTTTTCGCTGAAGTAGTAATCGACAGCTCCATTTTCTATCGAAAGGTTGTAGCGGTACTGGATTAGACCTTGATCTTTCTGCTTGTGAGGAAGAGATGATTTAAACGGCCCCGTGTTCTCTCGTCCGTTCGTTATGCGCCCCCATATCTCCACATCGTGTGGATAGCTTTCCGCTATCTGATTTATCAAATTCACACGTGATATGTGACCATTGAACCAGCGCTTGCCCGAATCGATTATGGACAGGTTCTTACTTTTCTCAAAATTTTTGAGAGATGTGAGCTGGTCGTGATTCAGCTTCAACCACCACGTCACCCCGTTCCATGAATTTCTGATCTCGTGGTGGTAGACCCTTCTACACATCGAGTCTGGCCACAAGCTCAACCCAACATGTGTTGGTTCCCTACCGAAGAAGATCACTTTGCTGCTATCGGTAGGCTGGGTTGATCCATCCATCGCGATCTGATAATCAGCGATCGATGGATCATCGACCAGCTCAAAGTCTCCCCACCTCATCATTTCGCCGGGAGATAGCTTCTTGTACTCGTCCATCATCTGCCTGATGGACATACCCCAATTGGGCATGATGCAAACTTTCTTCATGAACAATTCTACACTAAAATTTTTAGATTGAAAGTTCACAAAGAGATGACACTACGAATTATGATTTTCTAGAACGAAAAAAATCAAGCTAAAATTTGATTGTGACGCTAGCAGCGTCTTCCATGAACTTTTTAACTTTGTTTAGCGACGTAGACTCAAGGTCAAGATTCATACGATCCATCTTGTTCATAATCGAGTCAGGGATTGTTATGATCTGGCTCTTGGTGTGATCGCCCTCGATGTCAGTCGACAGAAAATTGACATTATGGCGCTTGAACTTTTCTACTAGCACAGTGCCGATGCTGCCGTTAGCTCCTGTGATCAGAACTCTCTCATTCAAATTTTCTAATCTGTTCTCAATGCTTACGAGCTGTTGAAGCTCTTTTCTACCTAGAACTTTCTCGAGTGAAAGTTTGTCCATAATCTTAGAATCCTCCCTTAATCTTTTTGTCAAAAACTTTCAAATTATCAGAATCTCTTTCCAAGCAAATAGAATCGCAGCTTGGATAAGGATTGGAGTTCGAGAAGTCATTCACTATCAATCTCTTAGCATGCAGAAGATCAAAAATAATATGATCGTATTTTATACCGATTCTTTCAAGTTGCTCTTCAGTTTGAGATTTGAATCTGCTTGACCTTGCAGTCGTGAGTATGAGTTGAGTTCTTCCATCTTTTTTTATATCTTTTAGATACTCTACATTTTTATGTAGAGTGTCAGTCTCTCCCCACACTGGAGCAAAAAACTCTGAGGAATTCTTCACAATCACTCCGTCGATATCGATAAACAGAGTTTTGAAAGTGCTCTTGTAACCAAGCCAATCTTCAAGTGTTCCCCAATCTTCGTAACCGCCACATGTCTTTCCAAAAAACACCGTATTTTTGTTGAGCATCATATGAGAAATGACATGGGAAACATATAAGTCTGGTAGATGTTTGATTTCATTGAAAGATTCAATAAATTGCTTGCTGGACCTGAACGAATAACCTCCTACGCAGAACGTTTCAGAAATTACTTTTTTCTCAGCTATTGAAATGATTTCAAAATTATCATTCACAATACAGTAACTCTTGTTCGTAACATCAGATCTCTTAGCTGACGAAATGTTCGCCAGAACTATCTCGTTTTCTGAATTTAGACCAACAGAGAATTGATTATCGCAATCTTTGATAAAGAACGAAACGTCCGACTGTAATGATTCGAGATATTTCACGACAGTTTCTGGTTGAGAGCTTGTTTTTTCTTTTAGCGAGAAAATCTCTACGTCGTGAGATATGCCAGCATTAGAAAACGCGCGCTTGATTCCATCTTCGTTTCCTACCGTGAATTTTTCTAATGCGATCAGAACAATCTTATCAACTGGCGATAGATCAAGCTCTTTGATCGCATCGCAAACCATAAGACTACCGTTGGGCTGCGTTAAAAGCCACTTAGGCCTGACTCCTGGAAATCTACTAGACTCTCCCGCGCATGGTAATATTAGAAGCAAATGAAATTTCCTTTATGATAGACTCTAGCAAAAATCCTAAGATATGATTCTTTTCAGTATATGGGACAATACGAAAAAGGCTAAGCGCTTGAATCTTTTTCAAAGTCTTCAAATCAATAGACGACTTTAACTTGTCAAACATCAGATTTTCAAAGTACTTCCATCTAATTTTGACGCCCGATTTATCGCATGAACCGTTGTAGTGGTGAACGCTCCATTGGTGCTCCGTATCCTGAAGTATCTTAGCAAAATCCTCGTATGGAGTTTCAATCGGTGGATTTAGAAAGTCTATGAAAAATACTTCATTGTTTTCGCTTATCAGAACATTTGAGAAAGTCAAATCTCCGTGACATTTCCCCGTCAGAATATTGCTCGGTAGATCGTTCAACAAAAAATTTTCAATATTGAGCAATGTCTCGTGATTCACTTTCTTTTGATCAAAAGCTTTTTTAGAAACGTCGAGCACTTTTCGCTCCCATCTTTCGATTGGAAATTGTTGCAACAACGATTCTTCAAATTCGTCTTTGATAAAATCAGTTATGATATCACAGACTTTTTCGTAAGTCTCATTCGAAGATATCCCAGTGAACGTTACAAAATCGAAAGATTTAACGTATTGCATCTCTACAATGTAACGATCATTATCGATAATTTGCTTAATAACTTTTGGAGACTTAATCAACGTATGATTAAAGTCAACCTGCTTTTTTATTTGCTGCGACAGCCTGTCTGAAATTTCAAGATTGCAAGATTTTCTGACAATCGGAAGATTTTCTGAATCCTGAACGATATCGACTGGACAACCTGAATTTCCGACGATTTTTATCATTTTAGTGTAAAGACTCTATCTTCTGTCCACGGCTTATCAAATTTTCTTCTAAGAAGAACAGTGTAGTCGAATCTATTCACATTCAAATCATGAATTGACAACCACAAAAGAGCATTTTCTAAAAAACTCTGCACGTCGAAAGTCTCTTCCTGCTCCTTGGTGCAAATGAAAAAAATGTCGTATTGATCAAGATCACCAAAACTTTCTAAGGTCTTTTCAATGAAAGTTATATCTCCAATTTTCAGAAATGGCTTAAATACGCCACCGAAACGATCTCCTTTCCCAGCTATTGGAAAGAGAAGGTTGATCTTGCTCATGTGATACCTCAGTAAGAATACTTGCTTGGAATCGTTATGTCAACGTTAGGTTTTCCCCATGGATTTTGTCTCAATCCGAATCTTCTTAGAAGCCCATAACTTTCATATTCTAATCCGTAGCAAAAGATTTGTTGGTCTAACCCAATTTCTTTTAGCCTGTATCTCCAGATTGGATGACCTGAGCTGATATTCGTTACATCTAATCCCTTAGATTTGAGAAACTTGATATATTCACCTTTCTCAACGTCAAAATAGTCGTTTAATCGCTCGTTGATTCTTAAAAACAATCTCATATTTTCAAGACCCGACACGAACCAAACATCGTTGAATCCCCAACCTTCATGATTTAGATTCCAGTGACTCACATAGAAATTTTTTGGATCTAGTAGCTCAAAATTAAATTTTTCATAGAAGATGCAGTCATACCTTGTTATCATCACCAAATCATACGAATCATCCACAAGATCAATACAAGATCTCAAAGAATGAAACTTAGAATAGTTATTCCTTAAACCAATCTGCGTGCTCCATGGACCGTCTGGAACAAAGTTGTAATGCTTGTATGGATGATCAAATGTTATCTGTTTTTCAACCACATATCGCTTTGGCTTCACAGATTCTATCATTCTAGACGTCTCGATCTCATTATCATCCCAACCATGTAAGAATACGTCAGTCTTATCATTCAAAACATTTTCTTGAAGAAATTTAAGAGGCAGATCAAATCCCTGAATTTCATTCCTGTCGTTTCTTCCTGTAAATTTTCCGTACAGACAAATTGCGATTTTCATCTTATACCTCAAGTTTTTCTATAGTTGATTTTGCTTCTATGATATTATCTTCAATTGAGCAGTAAGTCCATGAACCATAACGACCGATCGAGTATACGCCCTTATTATTGTGCTCATAGCACCAATTTTCAAAAGCTTTCTTTGAATTCTTAGTGATATGAACGTAAGCTGGGTTCATCAATAAGAATTGCCCGTCGACCAGCTTATGAGAGGTGATAATGTTTTTCCTTTTCAAGTCATCAAGAACTCGATTCTTCAGATCATTAGCATCAACTTTCTCTTCTTTCTTTAGTCCAATTTCTACGTATAAATTCATCCTATCATCAGACAGGATATTGTTGTAGAATCCGACTCGATAGAAGACCTCGCTGCCAGGAAAGTATCTCCAATGCGACTTTATATCCGTCCCTCTGTCAAACCCAAGGTTGAAGACTGCAACTTTGTTAGAAGTTAAGTTGCACTGATAACCTGACATTCTCATGAACGAATCGAATGGTAGAGTGTTGATCAGATTGTTGAATTCAATTTGACCGTTAGAAGTATAAGCTAACTTATTCTCTAAATCAACTCTTTGAACTTCGCACTTTGTGTGAATTTTAGAACTATTAACTCTTTGTAATATTGATTTGACGTATTCGTAACTTCCTTTGATCGGATACATAAATGTGTCGTTGTATGACTTTTCTGACTTTTTCTCAGCCAGTTCGATCAAAGTTAGTTTTTTTGGGAAAAATCTACCCATAGAATCGTGATCCAACTCATCCAGGTCGCAGGCATAGAGCTTTTCGTTGTAGGGAATTAAGAACTTATCGCAAATTCCATTTCCCAACGTCGATTTCACATATGACTTGAAAGATTTTTCGTCAATCGACGTACAGGCTGAAAGATCTCTAATACATTCTGAGTAATCATCATGTGGTAGTTGATGAATGTTATGCTGGAATGGAAAGTCTACAATTGTTCCTTTGTAATCAACATCAGTTATCTTGTTGACAGTCAATATCTCACATTCAACATTTGAGAGAACATAATCTTTGATTTCAGGATTCTTGAAATGAAAAAAATGACCAGAGTAATCCCATACAAACCCATTCCTAATGGTAGTCCTGCAGTATCCACCGGGTATCTCATCTTTCTCTAGAACAATGTAATTATCAGACTTTGAAAAAGATGCTGCTGCTAGACCAGTTATTCCGCCGCCTATGATCAATGTATTAACTTTCAAAATCAAGCTCCTATCTTCGTTATAATGCAGGAAGCTTGTTCACCATCGGGAAGGTGGGCAATCCACTTAAACTGTACTTTCATTTCATCCACGAATTCCATGAAAGCTTTATACTCGTGATTCTCCCATTCGTGGTAAATCCCATCTCCATTGTGAATTTCATCAAAAATTATTACCGTACCTTCAACAATTCTTCTTTTGCAATTATCAAAGATTGTTTTTGTGGAAGAATACAAATCACAATCAATGATAAGGACTGATATCTTCTCATTATGAGTTTCAATGAATTTTGGAAGAGTTTCATTGAATAGTCCAACAATCATCTCTGAACCTGATATTTGTGGGATTACTCCGTTCGTTGAAAACGCACCAGGAGCATGGCTAGCCCAAGCTTCAGGTAAACCGTAGAAAGAATCAAATCCAAAAATAGGCTTACACTCGTTTGGCATCATGTTAACGTAATGTCTAGTTGTGTCTCCGGTAGCGACGCCAAATTCGAGCCAAAGACCATTAATTTTAGCATGTTCTAAAACATACTTAACGTATGTTTCGTATCTATCATCAAAAGATGAGCAGTTGAATGGTTTAGAATTGCTAAAATCTATTGTCATTTTAATCTCCAAAAATTATCTGCATCCAATCGGGACCGCAGTACTCATAGTAACCCCATCTTTCATCCATTATGTTTTCAAGACGATTGACTCTATCAAATTGAGAGCAGAAACTTTTCATTGCTCGCACGTCCTCAGCTCTGATTCCTCTCGTGTTTATGATTCCAGGCCAACCACGATCGCTTATCATCTCAATTTTCTTAATGGACCATCGATCTTTGGTGCCAATGACCCTGTAACCATCGTTTATTGATAGCTTGCTTCCGCTCATTTCCCAGTCCCAAGGAGACCAATCTCTTCTCATATTTTTCAAGAACCAAGATCTGTTCCAGATAGAAAACGCTCCAGCTACACGGTAAGAACCGTCTTGCTTCAACTCTAAAAACTCTACTCCATTTTTACTTTGATAAGGAACAACTTCGGATGGATGCCTAGCATATTGCATCGAACACTGGAGATCTATACGACCAACATCATCGCTTATTGAATCAACGCATGCATTGAGAGCTGTGATATCAACGGGTCTTGCAATCGCAAAATCTTCGATTCCAAAGACGAAATTGCTGTCCTCTATGCTAGAAAAGTAATCGATCATGTAGTTCGACCAGCCTCTAGCTCCGCCTGCCTGTCTCTCATCCAAAGATATGAATTCAAAATTTTGATGAAGCTCAAAATTTGGCTTTTGAAAGCCTAAGACTTTAACCTCGATGTCCGGACTCCAGTATTTGTTGAAGAAATACTGGAAATACTTCAAGATGAACGCGTTTGAGTCACAAGTTGGAATGTACACTTTCATTTTCATAAACTCCTATGATTTAGTGACGCCCCAGTTATCAACTTAATGTCAACGTTGTCTTTCTCTTCTGATCTTATTCTCTTCATTCTGATCAAGGAGTCTATCGATATCAACTTGATACCATGACAGTAGAAATGATTTCTCGGATTCATAACCAGGTTATCGACATGCTCTTGATAGTGGACGTCAAGGTATCGGTTGTGTGAGGAGATCAGTGAGCTTATTGTCTGTATCGATCGATCACGATGCAAGTAATCAACGTCCTTGGCTTCACGTAGACCATAGGCGGCCATGATCATGCTCGCTGTGATGCAGTAGTCCAGATGATTGCTTGGGAGTTCAGACCTGAACTGCTGTAGAAAATTTTCGAACTGCGATGTTGGTTGCGCGTGATTCAGGAAATGAACGCTGTTCGCGTTAAAGACGGCACAGGCGATCCGCTTAGCCTCATCCCATGTATCGTTGATGTGAACTGAATGCTTTCCAACGTTGTAGAAGCCTCTTATCTTCTCCTTGCAATCAACAGCTTGCTCGACGCTCATTCTAACGAGGAAAAAGTGAGTTGGAGCATCATCAGAATTGCCGTAGCACAGATTAGACTTTTCACGATAACCAGCTCCACCGTTGGACTCAGCCCAAGCTTCGCGGTGATACAGCTCTTTCATCAGGTTAACTTGACCTATATCGCTGAAAACAATCTCTTTTTCGTAGAATACCTCGAAAGATTCGCGTAGAGCTCTCCTAACCTCATTCACGCCACCTTGACGAACGGCTGATGGGAACAAGCAGACAACCTTCACGTCATCGAACAGCTCAACAAATTCCAGCGCGGCTTGATCTGCGAACCATGGATCGATCACATGACCATCACGCGATAGCGACTTGAAAAAGTACCACGAGCAATCAAGCTGACCATCTCTCTGATCATTGCTCTTACGACATAGGACGTCACGTGAGTAGTACAAGCACGCAGCAGCCCTGTGTGATCCATTCAGGAGATTATTACCGAGCATCGGTACAGGAGAGCAACTGGGATCATACCCTCTGCTTCTTATCGAGTCGATCAGCTCGTAGAATGTATCACGAAACTTCTCGTAACTGTTCTTATCGGGATTATCGTACTCTACAAAATTGTTCCAAACTTTGAGATGGTTCTTGTAAGCGTCTTCATAGAACGAAGTGCGAAAGTTCATATCGTGTGATTTCACGAACATGTACTTTAGTATAACGTCGAACCTGTTGCTCAGGTTAATGAGACGTGGATTCACAAGGAATGAACTCAATTTCTATTTCCTCTCGTATCTTGCTTTTGCTCGAATTTCACGCTCAAACCTCAGCTGCCTTTCACGGTAGATTCTATCGTCCGACAGAGGATTGTTACGATTGTAGCAGTAGAGAACGTACGGTATGAAGCAGCTCCTCTCCCCTGCCATCTCGATCATCGGAAACATGTGAGCAAGATCCCAGGTAACGTCGTAGTATTTACCGTTGCTATCTCTTAAATCATCATCTTTCACAGATGACCAGAGATGGGATTTGAAAGTTCTTAGATGACTCATCACCCATGGCTTGCTACGATAATCACATGTGAAGTGCCACTCAGCTGGCATCGGTTGTGCCATACCTGGAGCACCGGTAGGCCACTCAACATAACTTCCCCACGTCATCCAACATCCTGTCTGCTCGTAGGCGCTTCTTACGATCTGAAACACGAGAGGACCGTAGAGCCAGTCATCACCGTCGATCTGCACAAGAATTGATTCTGGCTCACTATCAGCGCCAAGCTCTTTGAATCCATCTACAAAATTTTTGAGAGCTCCAACTCGTTCGGAATTTAGCTTAACTTTAAACTTGTCTCGAGCTTCTGGTCGCAGAGCTTTAATAGTTGATTCAATCTGATCCTGTGTACCATCATCTGACGCATCGTCGATTATGATGCAGCTCCACGGAGAGTCATATTGCTGATCTGCAATTGATACAATACACTTCGAGATCCAATCTTTCGCGTTCCTTACAGGGACCATCACTTTAATGCTGCTGATCAAATGAACTCCAGTGTTCTCTTCCAGAACACATTTCTTCTATTATAGAGCCACTGAAGCGTGAAGTTCACGTCAGGATGCTCTAGCCACTCCTCACCGACATGCTGGACATTCTCATTAGTTACGACCTGACAACCCAGCAGCTTTGCCTCAGTGACCATACGATTCGAGACGTCAGCGCCCCTCGGAAGGCAGATGAACCCCTCGGCGTTTGCCATCGATTCCAGCACCTGATCGGGGGTCATTCCCTTGATCAAGCTGTAGCTCTTGCCGTTCTCCTCGAGCCACCTCTTCGCGTCATCGGTTCCCTTGATCCAAGAGTCTGAGTCAAGGGTGAGCCACCCTGATTTTCTACGAGAAGACAGCGAGCTGATCAACGGAACAATCTTGTGAAAAAACTCATCTCCAAATACCGCAGATAACACAGAGCAGTTGGCTGATTTTAGACTAGGAAATCTATCAAAGTACCTCTGCATATGACGCTGGGAGCAGAACCAGACCTGCTTAGCCCTGAGATAGAACTGCTCAATGAGCTTACCCCACGGATGCTGCTCACAGTGGCACTCCTCACCGCCCTCTATCCGATGCCGCTCAACTGACCTCCACCTGCAGAACTTATAGTCATGCTCGAACACGGAGTAGCTGATATTGGATACGGAGAAACCATGTATAAATCGTGGATCTAGATGAGCAAAATTCCCGAAAACCCAGTGCGCCTCCCGGTGAGCCTCTATGTGCTCCGGGGTCAGCTGGTTCGATCTCACGATGGCAAAGTCCACAGGAGCTGATCTGTGGAGAGCGTCCATGGAAAGCTCAGCTCCACCCACCAGGTCACTGAGCAGGAAGTCCTGAACGAATATCACTTTGAATTTCTTCTGCTCAGGGACTTGAAAAGGGCTCGAGCTAAACATCACATGGAATTTTAAGAGGCGGAGCGAGAAATTAAATCACACCTGATCAGGAGGATCTAGCAACACACCCACCTATGCCGTCGGTGCCCATGGCGCCGCGACGCTACCACCCGTCCCAGATCCAGAAGCACCCGCTGCGTCCGCCTTCCACCGACAAGGTCCCCTTGGAAGAAGTCAACTACAATCGCAAGACCCTATCTCAATGCACCAGTCCCTTAAGTTGATTAAAAATAAGGGAGCGTCCTCAGCGTGTATGGTCATTCCTGAATCAGAATGGGAGGGTGCCGCCACAAACCACTCGCCAGACCGATCCGTCAGACTGCAGCTCGACCCACTCGCCCTTGCCGAGCGTGACGCTGCTTGTCACTGTGTTTCCAAAGGTGGCGATCTTTGGTGTCTGGAGGTCGCCGCCCGTCACAGTGAGCGTATGGTCCCCAGCAGTGGCGTTCAGGATGGTAAGAACTCGATTGGCTCCGTGTTCTGCACTGGCCGGGTCGGGCAGGGTGAGCGCGCCGTTCGCGGAGGTCGACGGTGCGTACCTGATGTACCTGTAGCCATTGTAGTCCGCAGCGGCGACCGTGCGGGTTTGGAAGCCCGGCGCCGGGTCAGCCCCTGCCGTGGGGAGCACCGAAGTTGTGTAGAGCTCCTCCTCGTAGCGGAGACTTCTTACAATCACTCGTGAATCGTCGCCCTCGTCCTGGCTACCCACCGCGGGCCCGATCGTTACGGTCACCTTGCCTGTCGAGTCCGCCGCCACGCTTGTGCCGATGTTGATCGTCTGGGTGGCGCCGGAGGCGGTGGCGCCGTTGCCGATGGCGATCGTGTTGGTCGCGGTCGACCGCCCCAGCGTGATTATTCCCGTTCCGCCTGTGCTTCCCAGCGTTACAGCGTTTGCAGCCCCGCCGATGTTGAGGGTCGTGGCATTTGTATTGAACAGCGCTGCAATTCCTGTCGATGTCGTGGTGAGGTTACCACCATCGACCGTGAGATTGCCTTCGACTGTGACGTTGGCACCCGAGAATGTCAGCGCATCTGTAGACGGGCCTGACTTGATGACCAGCTGACCTGACGAGTTGGTGAAGCGTCCGAACTCGCTGTTGTTGTCCTTCAGGATGATGTCGGCACCATCGGCATCGAGGATGATGTCACCCCCTGCGTCAAGAGTGATTTCGCTAGCAGAGTTATTGATCTGGGCAATTGTCGGTGTGGTTAGGGTCTTGTTCGATAGGGTGCTAGTCGAAGAGACTGTGACGACGCTTGCACCTTCGACCGTGAGATTGCCTTCGACTGTGAGATCGCCTTCGACTGTGACGTTGGCACCCGAGAATGTCAGCGCATCTGTAGACGGGCCTGACTTGATGACCAGCTGACCTGACGAGTTGCTGAGGCCGCCGAAGGTGGTGCCGTCGTCCTTCAGGATGATGTCGGCACCACCGGCATCGAGGACGATGTCATTATCTGCGTCAAGAGTGATATTAGCATTATCGGGACTGTTGATCTGGGCAATTGTCGGTGTGGTTAGGATGGGTGAACCGGCGAACACCAGCGAACCGCCCGTGCCCGTCTCACCGGTCACCGCTGCAGCAAGGTTAGCGGATGTCGGTGTCGCCAAGAAAGTTGCTACGTTGCTGCCCAGCCCAGTCAAACCGCCTACCGGGAGGCCGGTGCAGTTAGTGAGAGTTCCAGCAGACGGAGTGCCAATGTTGGGAGTTGTTAAAGTTGGTGAAGTAAGAGTCTTGTTCGTTAGGGTGTCGGTCGAAGAGACTGTGACGACATTCACACCCTCGATGGTTACTACACCAGCAGAGCCTCGAGCTATCGTGGTGTCGCTGGCGTGCCCGAGCTCGATGACGCCGGTGGTGGTGAGGGCGGCGATGCCAGAGACATTGTTCGAGCCATCGATTGTCACGCCGGAGTTCTTGATCGTCTTGCCGTCGGTGCCGCTGAAACGAGCAACGGCGTCGGCTGTTGCGCTCGAGGGACCGACGACGTCACCCTCGCCGCCGCCGAGCGTGAGATCAGTCTCCGTGCCCGAGTCATTCTTGAAGTACAGCTTACCATCTGTCTTCGCGTAGATGGCTCCCTTTCCACTTGCGGGTGTTGATGCTGCAGAGGACTGTTCGCCCACCTGCAGAACGCCTGAGACGACCACATCACCTTTGAACGCGACAGCTCCATAAGAACCGGCTGAGTCGGCGCTTTTCTGAGTTCCTGAGACAAACATCCACACATCGCTGCCTGTTCCCGCGAAATGTGCAGCGGTGAAGCTTCCAGAAGCGTCAGTCGCAGAACCTAATCCGTAGACAAGAAGGGGGCTGGTGCTTGTGCTACCAGAGTTAATGACTTGATTAACTCTTAGAACTTTTGCGCTGAAATCATTGATAGCCACTAGGTCACCTCAATCGCGTGAATGTGAACAGAATCGCTGTTCGCGACGGAAGCTTTTATAACAACTTGGGAGATGTTGACAGAATCAATGTACACGTTGAAGTTTCCCCCTAGTCCAACGGGAGTGACTGTTACTTTCGGTATGCTGGTAAAAGCTGCGCCGGTGAAAGTGTGTGTTATAGTGTCGCCGCCTGCAAATGAGACCTCAGCTGTCTTAATGGTCGCTGCCAAGTTGCCCTCCGTTTCTGACAGATAGAAAAGTTGCGGCTCGCGGCGGATGAACGGATACGTCTTCTTGTATCGTTGTAGGTCTATCCTTGTTGGCATGAGCCGATCTCCAGCTCTAAATATGCTGGACTAAAGCATCTGGCCTGCAAGCGTCGCAAGATCAGAGCGTTCTCCCTTCTCAAGGGTGACGTGTCCAGTGAGATGAGATGTCTTCAACTTTTCAACAGCGATAGTAAGTCCGTTCGAGTAGCTGTCGATGTATGGAGTGTCGATCTGATCGATGTCTCCGAGCAGGACGATCTTGCTACCTTTACCAGTTCTTGTGATGACGGTCTTCAGCTCATGGATAGTCGTGTTCTGAGCTTCATCAACAATGATAAAAGCCTCGGCAAACGTTCTACCGCGGATGAACGCAAGCGGTGCGATGTCGATGTCACCTTTCTGGCGCATCATCTCAAAGTAAGTTGAGTCGCCGTAAGCTTGCCTAAAGTTATCGACAATTGGTGAGAGCCAAGGAGCCATCTTTTCGTTTAAGTCTCCAGGCAAGAAACCGAGCTCTTTACCAACAGGTTCGATGGATCTCGTGATCACGATTCGCTTGTATATTTTCTCATTGAAACCCTGCATAGCAGCAGCAAGCGTAAGGAAAGTCTTTCCGCTACCAGCGAGTCCTGAGAGTGAGACCAGCGGGATATCGGGATCCGTTAAAGCGTGCAGGGCAAACTTCTGCTCCTTGCTTCGAGCATGAATTCCACTGCACCTGTAGCTAATAGGAACGAGTCGACCTGATTTATGAACTGCGAGAAACGACTTCTTGGGATCGACATCAGACACCGCATGCACAAATTGATTCGGAAACAGCTCAGGCATCCAGTCAGCTACCTGCAGCCCTTTGTCTGCGTGGAACGCATCGATATCACAATCTAAGAGCTGGATGAACTCCTGACCAGAGAACATCTTCTGACCTTCTTTCACGCTGCGAATATGGTCGCGAAAATAATCCTCAGCGATCAAACCCAGCGCATCACATTTGACCCGGAGATTGATGTCCTTTGTCACGACCTTGACCGGTGTCCCTGCGTGATGCTTCTGGAGGCCTAGGGCTACTGAGATGAGTTGATTATCACCCTTACTCGGGTCGAGGCCTGAGGGTGTCTGGACGCCCAACGGACTCAGCTCACTCTCAACCCTGATCGTCTGCTCACCCTCGATCGTGACACCATCATAAAGGTGACCTCTGGCGCGCAGATTATCGAGATATCGATTAACGTAGCGCGCGGATGAACCTATAAGGTCCTGACGCTCCTTGAACCTATCAAGCTCTTCAAGGACAACTATGGGAAGAACAACGTCATTTCCTGGAAAAGAGTGGATACTCTGCATATCGTGAAGCAAAACCGAAGTATCAACCACCAGAATCTTGCGAGTGCTCAACTTTTTCCGTCGAGGATGAAAATACGATCCTCTCTAGTAAAAATATCATCCAAGAGTAGAAAAGCAACGCTGCTCGGAGACTAAAATGAATGATGTCATAACGAATACGACATGCTTCAATGAGCATGACAAGAGGGGCATATCATGCTCGAAAAAGACCTGCAGGCAATGGATGAATTCACCCGAGTATCTTAACTGCGCTGTCATAGCTGCCAATAAAAATGATGATGGTCTGACGCTGCAGCAGATAGGAGATATTTTCGATGTAACCCGGATGAGAGTCTGTCAATTAGAAAAAGTCTCACTCCAGAAGCTGATCCTCGAGTGAGACCTGATGTTCGAATTCGAACCTGACTAAGATGATGTAGCAGCTGTCAGCGCAGCGATAATCTGAGCTTTGGTGCTATCAACCGTGACAGGTAAATTCAAAATCGCAGCAGCCTCCAGGAGCTTAGCCTTGGTCCATGTCGCATCCCATGTTGGGCAGCTTGCGGACGCAGGCGTCGGATCGACGACCTCCGTCTCCACAACGGTGGAAGCGGCTTCAACTTGAGCTGCAACAGGGACGGGCGTCAATTCTTCCTGCGTGGTTGCAGTTTCCTCTATGGTTGGTGGCTGAGGGGATACCGGCACCGGAGCAGCGGTAGCAACCTCATTGGGATGAGGTCTACCCACCATCCTGTAGGTTGTCGCTGGCACCTACTCTGCTCCCTTCCTGCTCTTCTCAACCTCGACCATCGACTTGATGAGACCGGCGGTCACCTTCTTCAGAAGACGAAGTCCACGACGCGCTCGAACCCCAGCAGAGGCATTTCCGGTCGCGTTCTTCTGAATATCAATCTCCATCGACTCAACAAGCGTCTTAACCTTTTGCCACGCATCAACAATCTGACTGTTTGCCATCTTTCACTCCATTGTTATTATGTTAGATGAGACAGGCGCTTTCTCGAGCGCCTCTTTGACAACTGCTGCAATTACGACCATGGCTTCATGATCTTCCAGCTCCATTGACAAAAGCTTTATAATGTTCAAAATTTGCTTTTGATTTACTCCAAACTTGAGTATCTCGCCGACGATCTGACGAGAGGTCAACGTATCTTTTGCCCATGCCTCAGTTTCGGTTTGACCAACTTTCTCTACCATCAGAATGCCTCGATCCTGAATCTATCGTTATCTAAAAAGATAAGACGTTTACCACGAATTTCGTTATTTTCATCTTCTTCTCTAACCAATGTGATCCACTGATCCCACGCTTTCGTTAGGTATATCCATTCTGCCTGTTCCCACGTTGCTAGATCACAATGATACGATTCTAGGACCCTCACGAGATCTGGTGAAATTGAAAATTTGATATCCTCGATGTTAGGAAGTGCCCTTGTCTCCTCCTTCAGCGTCAGCTCAGATCGACAGATGTCAATTACCTTGTGAACGACGCCACAATTGTTGCACTGCGAAAATTTCGGTTGGACAGTATCAGAGTCATCTATCACAGAGAACACAACGAACTTATGGAATACAGGTTCTAAAGCGTTCTTGTATTGTGGAAGAACGCAATGACACTGGACTAAGTGCTTTATTCCCTGCACTTGCTACCCGAAAAACTTAGCTTTCTTGGTTGTTGGATTGACCTCATCCTTGATATCATTAAAAAGTGAAACGTACTGACCAACAGCGTTGATTCCCGTATTTTCAATCGTGGTCCTCGCAACAGAAAAAATCTTTGTAATCTGCTCGTTGCTAAGATTCATCTCATTCTTAAGCAGCGGTGCGAGGTTCGAGCAAACGGAATCAGCGATCGCTATGGAAACATCGCGAGCGACATGCCCGATTTTTGATTCAATCGACATTCAATCTCCTTCTATTAACTTTCGGAAAAAAACAAGAGTTGTAAACTTTTACTTCGTTAATTTGTCGGCTACCGTCGCTGCAGCCCATGCATCGGGCTTAATAGCAGCCGAGAATCCCATACCAGAGATGTAGCTTTGCGCGAGCTTTGCAACTTTATTAGATCTTCCTCGTGGGCTCGAGGCAATGTCAGCATGCACGTGTATCCGCAGCTCAGGCTTGTTCTGCCTGATTTGATCAGCTACAATAACGGAGTTGTGAACTTCGGATAAAAGTCGCTCCTCCAAGCACGAATATGTCGATCGACATCTCTTGTCGCGCTTGAAGAAATATCTTCCACCTTTACCGGGCCAATAGAGACAGATTGCCGATGCAAAAATCCACCACCCAGAGCTTAGCTGTGAATCTGATCCAACAAACACCTCACATGTATCATCGATTTGATTGATTATGTCAGATAGCTCTTGCTGGTTTCCACGCGGATCTAACCACATCCCTCGACCTCCAGCATAACTTTAGAATTGCCGATGATACTTTCGAATGACCTCAGACCAGCTGATCCGAATCTCACGGAGCTGGATGGCAGAAGCATACCATCAAAATTCAACACTCCGTGCTCCATGCAAGATTTAACGTATCTAATTCCAAAATCGATTCTATCACGCTGTATTCCACGTAGGGACTTTGTCTCATGTCCAACTTTAATACAGACCGCGTTGTTCCCAAGAGCGTCAAGGCGGCGGCGAATAAGGTCTGATTGGTGATGATCAACGCAACCCAGCTTGGACGTGAGGCGCTGGATAACATGGGTCGTCCTACTGTCCTTGAGCTCAATCTCCGTTCCTGCGCTCGTGCATGAGATTCGATCAGCTGACACGCAAGATTCCAGATCGATGCTTGATACGAGTTGACCTTTATCAGAGCTGATCAGCTCGGCAGCGAAGCAACCTGCGAGATCTCCCATTCCGTTAACTCCCACCTCATCGAATGGAATAGGAATCGGGATCACTTGAGCGGTCCTGCGCTGCATGTTGACCGCCGCGGTCGCGACAACTTCCTCAGCAAACCCTCTGGCAAAAATCACAACTGCAAGCCTCTTCTCGTACGAATCATGAAAAAGTCGATGACACTCAGATACGCTCTCTATGATCCCATCAACAAAAACTACCTTGCAATTTTGAACAGATACTTTCTGCTGATTCAACGACGTAAAGTAAGCAGACTCTGGTCTCCACTTACAAACTTGAGTTCCGCAGCTTATCTCTGTTGATTGTGACTCATTGGCATCAAGTATTATTTTTCCTCTTCTGCCAGCAAGCGTAATCGCGTCCATAACGATACCTGTGCACTGAGCTCCTATCATCATGCTCAAGCTCTCGCGAAGCTGGTGGATTTGAAATCTACGGCCCACATCATGATCGCAGGTAGTTCCTGATATCATAGACATCGCAACATAAGATGATCCAGGCGATTGCTGCTCGGCGCCAATAATGCAACTGAGAAATAAATTTCTAACAGGAGACTCACGAACAGTCTGCGAAATTGCACGAATGCATTCGCTTTCCATTAAAAATGTCGATGAATCACCGCAATTTACGAAAATCTTACGATTTCTTACATCGTTCAAAACAGAACGAGCGATCGAGCTCCACGCTGGAAGCTGCGACCGCTCGAAATTCGTAACTTTTCTCTTCATCGTCAAATTTTACTCATCGATGAAGCACTATGAAACGAGCTATCCCACGTTCTTTCGATCAACCCAGTAAACGCCCTCTCCATCATGAACTCCAGATCCTTCAACCGCCTCATTCAGTATTGAGACTGCCTGTAGATTTGGATCGTTTCGCCCATGCACGAAATTCAGAATCGTAACGTCGGTTCCCTTCTGAACGAAATAAAGTCGATCGGTATCGTCCACGGGATAGAAAAAACCTTTCGTCCCCAACGCTGATGGTCTCACCTTACACGCGTTGATGATTTTGCTGCTCATGAATCTCTCCATAGGTTATTGGACGCGAATGTGATGATCTCCTCGGCGGAGTCGGCAGTATAACCATAATCACGAACCATTGTTTCCACCATCTCAGAATACTTTTTCTGCTGCTCAGAATCACGGCTCTTGGACTTTGTAACGATGCGCGCCATATCCTTGACAGACGCAATGAGGTAGCCCTCGATCGCCTCCTTGAGCGGCTCATAGGAGCGGTAGTCGACCTTCTGACCGCGGCGAATCTTGGCAAACATAAATGCGGTAACATCTGACCTGAATCCATCACGGGCGGAACCGGTGATTCCAATCTGCTCCTCGATCGACTGCATGAACTTCTCGTCCGGTGCTCTTTCCTCGGAGGTGACCCGATCCTTCAGCTTCTGCTTGGTCGTAAAAGCCTCAGCATTGTCCATGTAGTTATCGAATAACGACTGAGCCTGCTCCTCGTATGCGGTCACAAACGCTTTCGCAATCTCGCTCTCAAGCATCTTGAGATACTCCTCACGGATGGTCTTCTGCAGGATCTCAAGGTAACGCTTCTTCCTCTCATCGTCGACAATCTGCTCTTTCACCTGCTTCGTAAGAGCATCGACAACTCGCATAGGCGTGATGAAGTCTTTGTCAGAATCAGACAGAGCAGAATCAAGAGCTTTTGTGATGAAGCGCGTCGAGATGCCGTCCATGCCCTCGTTCTTTGCCTCATCGCGTAGATCTTTGATATCCACCTTACGGGTACGACCCTTCTCAACCACCTCCTGACCATCGTAGATCTTCATTTTAGTAAGCAGATCTGACTTCTGGGAAGGCTTGAGACGGCTCATAACTGAGAACATCGCAGCAAGCTTGATGGTGTGCGGTGCAAGATGAGCCCTAAAGTCAGATCGACGCAGCATTTTTTCATAGATCTTCATCTCCTGGGTGAGCTCAAGAACGTACGGGACCTCGATCTTCACAACACGATCAAGGATAGCTTCGTTGGTGTGCTCGGACTTGAACCTGTTCCATTCAGCCTCGTTACAGTGTGAGATGATCACACCATCGAAGTAGAGCATCGAATTCTTGCCAGGGGTCGGAACGCTCTTCTCCTGGGTCGCTGTGAGAATCGTGTGGAGGAATTCGATCTCATTCTTGAAGATCTCAACAAACTCTACCACACCACGGTTGCCAACGTTGAAAGCACCGTTGAGGTTAAGGACCCGTGGATCATCCTCCGAGTACTTATCGATCTTGGAGATATCCTCGGAACCGATGAGAGCCGAGATGTCCTGCGAATTTGCATCCATCGGAGGAACCATGGCGATGCCACGCCGCCCCCGCTGGGAGAAACCGCTCCTGGTAACAGGGAACTTCTCGTATTCACCGTTAAACTCATTCATCAGACGAAAACGGCAAACAGGACAGAGATCGCCCTCGATATGAACCCCTAACATCTCCTCAATCTTGGGGCGCAGAGACCTCGGTAGGAGGTGCAGGGGCTCCTCCCTAACCGGACACCCATCCAGGTGGTAGATAGGCTCTGCAGCCCTCTCAAGGGCCTTCTTGACCGCATCGGCCAACGCGCTCTTGCCCGATCCGACAGGACCCATAAGAAGCAGAACCTGCCGACTTTCTTCGCCTTTCAAGGAGGCTGACTTTAGGAATCGCATGAGCTTCGCGATGACGCGCTCATGACCGTAGAAGTCGTCCTTGAAGTAATCATAGATCTTTATCTTATCACTATCAAACAACTTCTTACAGCGTGGATCAGACTCACTAAGCTTGTTGACTCCGAAAGATTCGATCGAATCAACAAGTCGTTTAGCTGCAAGCTTTGTTATCTCTGGGTTCTTCTGAACGTGATCTAGATACTCGATGAATGTGCCGCCCCACTTCTCTTTCGAGGATTCCTCACGCTGATTTTTGATGATGCTAAGAAAGTCCATCTGCTCTCTCCGTTATTATATTATGATACTTCGAAGGGTTCGTCTTCAATAATTGTGAAAAGTTTCACTGGGCCTTTCCACAGATCCGCAATCTTCTTGACGCAATTATCAGCGTAATCCAGCTCAAGATCTCGTCCATCATGCTCATGCTGTAGGATCAGGGTATCTTTCCTGATTTCATCAACATAGATGACTGGGATGGAGTTTCCGCCGATTACACGAGTGAGAGTCTGACGGACCTCCTTCCATCCGTCCTCGTCCGAGATATCACGAACAATCCAGTTTGATTTCTCGTCCTTCTCGGGCGAGTAGGTGAACAGCCCAAGCTCCTCGGCAAGCTCATGATCAAGGTACTGCCAGATGAAATTCTCATCAGAGCATGATTCGCGCGCGAGAAAGCACTCCTCGATTCCTTTCTCACGCTCAATCTTCTTGAAGATCTCGAATCCAAGATGGTAAGGATTTAACCTACCGTGCCACGGTCTGATAACGAGATTGTGTGTCTTAAGGAACGGAATATGCATGGAGTCAGGAAGCTCAAGCTCATGGACGATCCTGTAATGCCAGAAGCTAGCCCAACCCTCATTCATAATCTTTGTTTGGATCTGGGGCCAGAAATACTTCGCCTCCGTCCTGACGATGGAGATCAGATCCTGCTCCCAGGGTTCAAGACGCTCAGACCTATCGCTGAGAAATTTAAGAATGTCATACTCAGGTTGTAAGGGCTTCTTGTCAGGATTGAGGTGAAGATATTTCTTTGAATCATCGCGCTTGAGATCCAGCATCTCTTTCCTGACCTCATCGTCATCACGACGGAACCTCGGCTTACGATCTATCTGATACTGAAGCACGTGGCAGGCATCGATCACTTTCTCAACGGCCTCGATGCCGATCGATGGATCCTCAACGTAAGATTGGATCCTCTTCTTTGCGTTCCTGAAGCGCTGGACGACATTCGTCGCATCAGTATCACGAAATGTTCGATTATTCTTGAAAAAATCAGAGTGACCAACGCAGTGAGCCATGATGAGAATCTGTAGATAGAGTGGATTCTCCTTCATCAGGTAGGCAATTGAAGGATCGGAGTTGATGATAAGTTCGTATGGAAGGCCCTCGACGCCCGCGTTGTACATGAAGTGAGTTCGCTCGAACGACTTACCGTATGACCAATGTCCGTAGTGGCTCGGCATACCGTGATATGACATGTGACCGATCATCTCGCGGTAATCGCACGTCTCATAAGCGATTGGATACCAGTCTAGACCATGTAATCTTGCGATCTCACAGATTTTCTCGTCCCAAATCTCAAGCGTGCCTATCGTCCAGTCGCTCAAGTCACACCCCCGAACAGCTTTTTGAATGAGGGCCAGATATCGCCGGAAGACTTGAGAACAACTGTCTTAAGCTTGTCGTCAGTAATCTGGCTGATCGAGCTCCAGAAAGAGTCTTGCTTGTCAGCCTGCCATGCTACCTTAGAATCGTCGGGGCAAACCTCACAGTAACATACCATTTGCGAGATTGCAGCGAGAGCTTTGAACGCCTCGATCGCACGGATGTTATCCTCGGACCAGTTGTCTCCATCGGTGCAATGAAAAGCGTAGACATTCCATGATGACGGATGAAATCTCTTGTTGACGATCTGCAATGCAAGAGCTGGGGCCGACGAGATAAATGTTCCACCTGACTCTCCGCGCTTGAAGAATGAATCCTCATCAGTTTCAAATGCCTCGGTGGTGTGACCGATGAAGACAATCTCAACACCCTCGTACTTGTGGCGGATGAATTGATAGAGGAGAAAGAAGAATGAGCGCGCAAGAAACTTGATGCTCTGGGTCATTGAGCCCGAGACGTCCATCATAAAGAAGATGACGGCGTTTGTTGCCTCCTTCGGCTTATCCTTAATGTGGTGAAACACCAAATCATTTTCATGAAAAGAAAACTTCTCGTTTCCATTTTCATCAAGCTCGACCGCTCCAGCTCGACGAGCAGCAGATAATCGTTTGATACGATTTATCATTGATTCGCGCTTATCAAGACGGGGTATGATGCCGCTCGGACGATGACCATGCCGTCGCCGCTGGTGCTCCTTGATCTCCTTCAACTTCTTCTTGTCGAGATCTGGAAGCCCAAGGGAGTCGAACAGGTAGGTGGCAAGCTCCTCGAGTGTTATCTCAACATCATAATACTCATCGCCCTTATCCTTGCCTGCCTTGTTGCCGTTTCCTTGCTCCTGCTGTTTCGCACGCTTGATGATCTGACCATTCTCAATGTCTGCACCTGGAGCAGAGCCGGCCTGCTTATTCTGGTTATTTGCGCCATAGACGAACTGCCACTCTTTGATACCCTTAACTGGAATCTTGATCTTCTTCTTACCATCCTGTCCGATGATTGATTCCTCGGACACGATGTTATGAATACCGTCCCTGATCGCTTTCTCTATCTTCTGCTTATGACGCGAGCGATCAGAGGCCGATCGATCCGCCGATGCTTCGTGTTGTTTGAAGATAGACAACGTTTACCTCTCACGCTCTACAATTTGTTGTGCCCAATCAATCACGCTGATAAGATACGGATAGCAACGGCGTCGCATATCATCCCAGCCGAGCCAATGGTAGCTGTCATGCTCATACAGCATAGTCTCAGGATTCGGACGTATAATGGGCTCCTGCTCGGTGGTTGCAAGGTAGATTACGATGTCTTTATGCTTACGTTCTGAGAAATACGAGGTATCTCCCCACGGCATATCGACAGCAGGATCCACCGAGACCCCCGCCTCCTCCTCACATTCACGTATAGCAGCCTCTAGATCTCCCTCACCGGCCTCCACGTGTCCTTTTGGGATATCGATCTTACCCCAAACGCGAAGACCCAGGACCTTCCACGAAGGTCCGTGCCGCCTCACCACGATGAAGCCAGCGGACCGTGCTTTTTCTTTCATCACTCGCATGGTTAATAGTAAGTAGTTCGTTAGCGAGAGTAATCATCGTCCAACCTGATCACGTCATCTAATTCAGCGGTCGACACTTCAATGAGAGAGACATCATCGTTGTAAGCGCAGAACCTGTGAATTGTTCCAGGAGCAACGTGGAATGTGCTACCAGAAGCGCACTGCTCCGCGCGAAATCCATGTTCATTGGGCTGACCAATTTCTACTGTTACGATTCCGGACAAAACACGAATCGTCTCTTCCTTCTTCTCATGATACTGCCGGCTCAGCCGATGACCCTTGAGGATGTAGAGCAGCTTACCTGCGTATCTCGACGTCTCAGCCCAGATCTCCTCATGTCCCCATGGCTTTTTAACGATTCTCATAGAATAGATTGTATGAATTCAAGATCAACGATAAATCTTATCTTTGCCAACTTTTTGGGCATAAAAGCTCAGCAGCGAGCCTGCCGCAACATTCGCGTGCCATTCGGTCGGATCCAGGTAATGCTGCTTCATCTGCTTCGGCACCAAATCGAGCTCGCACTGCCTGAGATGATACATCTCATGGGCGATTGAGCGCAGTATATCAACAAGCGCACGCTGATGACAATATATCCTGATGTTATTACGATCAAAGTCACAGATTGCGGTCGTAACTATCTTTGATTTTTTCCTATCACTGCTAAGATAGCACTCGTAGCTTTCTGCCAGATCGAGCATGTTCGCGCACATATCGCAAAAATCAAAAATTAACTTTTGATCTTGCTTATCAATGTGTAGACCCTTCGAGATCATAACGGTCATGGTGCGAACGCGATTATTATCGAACCCATTCTCGAGTTTACGCATCAGTTCTTTTAGAAGCTGCACACGTTTCATGCAGCTAAGTATTACTGCCGGTTCTTTAAAGAGGCCGTAAGTTGAGATGACGACTGAATCTTACCGCCACCAACGTTGAAGATCACCCTGGTTCCGATCAGCTCGCAAAGCTCAAATTCAGGAACATTCGCTGCAGCATCACGATCACCGCCCTTGGTGAATGCAAACGGCCTTAGAATCTCAAGCGCGCCCGTAACCGTCTGCCCGCCATCGTCCCAAGGAATGACGTAATCGACCCCGCGGACACCCGCGATGATCTCAAGGCGTTCGGCCTCAGGCATAAAGGCGAATCCTTTCTTACGCATGAGAAACCCATCGCCGTTAACAATAACGGCCAGTTTAAACTTGGGACCCGACCTTCGAACGATGTCAGCTGAATCGATCAAACACCTGAGATGTCCAACATGCATAGGGTCAAAACCACCAGACGTTACGATAAGTTTTTCATCGTAAATATCAATTTGATGCTTGAGATCCTGGGCGCTATTCAAAATGGTCGCTATCATCTAAGCTCCTACGCGTTGTGAACAGAGTCACGAAAAGATTCTGGAAATAGATTACGCTGCTGACCGTAAAATCTATTCCAGTCGGAGTCTAAAATATAGGACACGGCGTGATCGTCGGCGGAGCGGATCGAACGTCCGAGAGACTGGATAATAGTCTTCGCCGTCTGAAGAGGATACCACCAGTTCCATTTCCGCATCCGTTTCTGGACCAGCTTGTCTCCAAGATAAGGATACGGAACCTTGCAGATAATCTGGAAGCGACTGAGATCACCCTTCAAATCAACACCCTCAGTCATGGATGGGGTCACGAGGACAGTCGGTTCCTTGCTGCTGAGATGCTGGTTCAACGCATCCTCACGATTCTCCGATTTATGGGTAAGAAGACGTTTGCTTCTGACGTTCTTCATGATGTAGTTAGCGACCTTGTAGGAATGACAGTGAATGATTCCTTTCTCTTTCGGGTGAGCAGCTATGATCTGTCGAACAGCCTCTGCAAGCTTTGGCAGAGTATTGTCAATCTCTCCCGCGCTCATCTTTCCGATCGAACTCACAAGCACGGGTCGATTCTCTACTGGGAATGGAGAAGGAAGGGTGATAAACGCCGAGTCCTCGAGCGGGATTCCGAGACTCTCACAAAAGGCTCGCTGGTCGAGGATCGTTGCTGAGAGCATCAACACCTTACGCCCAAACCTGAGCAGAGCTTGATCAGAGTAAGGGGAAACGTCAATGGGCTTGAACTCGAGGCGACGGGTCTTCTGATCCTCCGTCTCCATTACGCTGAGGACCCAGTTGTCCTCATCGAACAGCTCGATGAACCGATTCACCTTACACAGATGCTTATCGAGCATCTCGATCTGCCGGGAGAGGGAGTCGAACTCCTTCACCTTCTCGCGCAGTCCCGCATGCTGCTCGAACATCGCCTCGATGTGCTTCAGGTGGGACGACAGCTTCACGATGTAGACATTCTTGATCCAATCGAACGCAGCACGCTCGGTGGTGAGCGTCTTTGGCATCTGCAGGTTGAGGACGGTTTGTGCGAACCTTTCTGAGACAGAGACCTCAATAAACTTGCTCAGCTCGCCATCGATGTTATGAGCCTCGTCGATCACAAGGACATCACGTGGTAGAAGCTTACCAGCGTATGTTGTCTCAGCGAGAAAATAGCTAAAGTTCGTGATGGATTCGGGAGATTCCATGAATTTCCCCTTCTCCTCCTTGTAGTTGCAGCTGAAGGCGCAGGTGCGAAAGAATCTGGACGTCTTGTCCTGCTCTAGACGTAGGAGTCGCTGACCCTCACTGCAGGACTGCTTTTTATGGTATTTGCACTGGTAGTTCGAGCTCGACTTGATTGAGGTCATCGGACCCTTGCACCCGCCGAAGTCATCGAGGTACTGCTCCTGGAGGATCTTCTGGGTCGTTAGGAAGTACGATCCCGGTTTGTAATCATCATTCTTCCGCATCCAGCTACCGAGAGCCCGGGAGATCGTGACACCGATCGCCGACTTACCTCCGCCGGTCCCAATTTCGCAAATGACAAATTTCTTATTGAGGTTCACGAATTGTTCAAGAGCAAAATTGATCGTTGTCTCTTGCTCAGGACGAATTTCCAAAAATGGAAAAAATTGTCGCCAGCTATCAGTGTTAATCACTTGTTCTCCGAAAGTAATTTAAAGCTTTTGAATGAAAACGACGCTATGCTCAATTACGCTCGATTGCGTCACGTTGCTGATCGCGGATAACGATGAAAAGGAAGCAACTCTTATGCTGGATCATCTTTCTTATCCTTCTTAAACTGGATGATATTGCTGCTGTCTGGATCGACCAGGTGAAATATCGGTGCAGGACGAACCTTGCCTACGACGAGCTCCGCATGCTCACGAAACGTTCGGGTACGGCAGCTCCACGTCTGATCTCGATCATCGATCGCCTCGTAGTAGACGTAGCTTCTCCCGGCGCGTACCACGATAACATCACCAACGCCAGGTAGCTTCCATACCTGCCCAGGCAGGATCGGCGGAGTTCTAGGACCGCCGATCCTGATGACATACGAGATACCAAGCGCCAGTCCGATGCAGTAGGCTACCAGCGTGACTATGAGTTGGAAAAACTTCATACGCTTTCCAAAATTTTACAGCAGCGGACCTAAAAGAGCAAGCTCTACTTGAACTTGGGCTTATTTGGATTGAACCCAGGCGTGCCGAGCAGGGTCTTGTAGGCTCGTTCCGCCTTATCGCGAGCCCAGAACATCGCATCATGCTCCGACTTAAAGCGGCGGGCGGGCGTCGAGAGATCATCACGATCCTCAACCTTCACCTGGGCGATATAGACCCCGCCGACCGGATCGGCGGTAATTATCACGTGAATACCTGGATAGTCGCGCCAGTTGAGCGGATCGGGACGCGGGGACTCAAGGTCACGACCGAGCTCCTCATGGATCAATGCCCTGAGCAGGTCAATCATCGCAGCTGGTCCCCAGCACGCTTAACCTCACGGGTGGCACTCTGGAGCCTCTGGAGCACAACGGCGTCCTGCTTATCCAGCAACCTGGCCGCCGCCTTAAGATCCCTCAGAACCCTTCGTAGGAGCTGCTGCGCCATCAATTTCTGATCATCCGCCGCCAAGCCTGTAACCTCAGTATGATTAAGTATGCCGTCCAAATGATTCGGGCCCGACGAAGCGGGCCCGAATGAGGGTCAGCGGAAGCTCACTGAATCTCGATGCTTCTCGACTTACCATGTCCGGTGGACGGGAAAGTAATATCGAGCATGCCCGAATCCAGCCGTGCCTCGATCGCCTCGGCGTTGATCGACTCGGGAACAACCCACTGGCCCTTCCACGTCTGTGCACCGTGACGGGTATTCCTCGTTGCCTCGACGGTGAGGACGCGACCCTTCATGTCCATCCGAACATCAGAGCGTGAGACCCCAGGTATCTCAATGTTGAGATGATCCTCGGTCTCGCCACGCTGATAATCGTATCGTGGGGTCCAGCCTGTCGAACGGGTGGAAA
>Ga0194132_10001909_pt1 | contig 40939 bp, 34 predicted proteins | sample TA2KigOf80mmetaG_FD_148612 | JGI IMG/M metagenome (GOLD analysis project Ga0194132, IMG submission 148612) | Freshwater microbial communities from Lake Tanganyika, Tanzania - TA2015054 Kigoma Offshore 80m | ecosystem: Environmental > Aquatic > Freshwater > Lake | place: Tanzania: Lake...
CACGCCTTGCTTTTCGAGGTCTTCCTGCAAGCTGCCGTAGATGACTTCCGACTCGTACTGCGCCTTCACGCCGGCGAGATATTTCTTTTCGGCCTCCGGGATGCCTAGCCGGTCGTACGTTTTGCGAATGTCGTCCGGCACGTCCTCCCAACTCTTTTCGAGCTTCGCCGCCGCCTTCATGTAGTAATAGATGTCCTGAAAGTCGATTTCCTCCAACGCCCCGCCCCAGTGCGGCATCGGCTTCTGAAAGAAGGTCTCCAGCGAGTTGATGCGAAAATCCCGCATCCACTTCGGCTCATTCTTCATCTCGGAGATCTGATACACGATCTCCCGATCCAGCCCCTTCCGGCTCTTGAACACATACTTGTCCGTCGGATCGTGAAACCCGTACTGATAATCGCCAATGCCGACGTCTTCGACGTCACGTTCTTGAACTGCCAGGTCGGTGGTCATGATTAAATCTCGTATGGGGTGCGGTGTATCAGCACCGCTTTGGATAATTTGATTACGCCTTCACGGCGACCGCTTGCTCTTCCGCCGCTTCGGTTGGATGTCGTTCTCTGACCGCCGCGTAGCCGTTGGCATGCAGGTCGTGAGCGAGCGACGCGTCGCCCGTTTCCACAATTTTTCCGGCGAGCATCACATGCGTGAAGCTCGGCTTGTTGAATTCGAGCAGACGTTCGTGGTGCGTGATGATGAGCACGCCCATGTGCGGGCCGTGGAGCTTGTTGAGTCCTTCGCTGACGGCTCGGACGGCGTCGCTGTCGAGGCCGCTGTCGGTTTCGTCGAGGATCGCGAACCGCGGCCGCAGCAGAGAGAGTTGCAAAATCTCCATCCGCTTCTTCTCGCCGCCAGAGAAGCCGTCGTTCAAGTAGCGCCGAGCGAACTCGCTGTCGATGTCGATCTCGGCCATCTTGTCCTTCAGTTCGCGGCGGAAATCCTTCATCGGGATCAGCCCCTCGCCTTCCTTACGGTCGGGGTTGCGAACGTTCGAAGTCGCATGCCGCAGGAAGTCCGAGACCTTCACTCCCGGAATCGTCACCGGGTACTGAAAGGCTAGAAAGATGCCCAGCCGCGCTCGCTGACACGGATCCAAATCCAGCACATTGACGCCGTCGAGCTCAATCTTCCCGCCGGTGATCTCGTACTTCGGGTGCCCCGCGATGACATACGCCAGAGTGCTCTTTCCACACCCATTCGGCCCCATCAACGCATGAATCTCTCCCTGCCGAATCTCCAGGTTCACCCCCTTGAGAATCGGCTTGCCATCCACGGCCACTCGCAAATCATCAATCTTCAAAATCGCACTCATTCGACTTTCACTCTTTCCGCAGTACCGCGACCGTTAGAAAGCGGCCCACTTCGATCGACGTGGCCGCCTCCTAACGGTCGCGGTACAGAAAAATGCTAGACCCTTCAATGACTCACACGTTCAACACGCTCGGCACGGCCGCGACGCCGCTATGGTGCGGGACGGGCAGGACTTCGGTCATGCCTTTGCCGAGCTTGCGGGCTTTGATCTTGTCTTGGATGCGCATGATCCCTTCGAGCAGAGCTTCCGGGCGCGGCGGGCAGCCGGGGACATACACATCGACCGGGACGACCAGATCGACGCCCTTGACGACGTGATAGCCCCACTTGAAGTACGGGCCGCCGCCGACCGTGCAGGCTCCCATCGCGATCACGTACTTCGGATCGGGCATCTGCTCGTAGAGCCGCCGGACTCGGCTGGCCATTTTGTAGGTGACGGTTCCGGCTACGATCATCAAGTCCGCTTGCCGAGGACTCGCGCGGAACGCCCCGGCCCCGAAGCGGTCCAAGTCAAACCGGCTGGCCCCAACGGCCATCATCTCGATCGCACAACAGGCCAGACCGAACGTCATCGGCCAAACACTGGACTCCTTGGCCCAGTTCATTGCCTGCTCCAGCGTCGAAACAATCACGTTCTCTTCAAAGCGTCCTTCGATCCAACTGCTCATGATTTGATCCGTTGTGTTTGATGTTTTGAGTTTCGTCATCCTTACTGCGACCGTCAGGGAGCGACCCGATCGAGCATCGACGCCGACCGCTTCTTGACGGTCGCGGCACGAAAACACTCCCTGAATTACGGTCGAGCCGCAAACTCTAGCGGCACGAACTCGTCCTGCAATCGACTCAACTTCTTACCGTTTCCGGCTGAAACTCACAGCAATGATGCCCGTCGAGGCAACACTTCGTGAGCGTCATTTTTGTCCCCAAGACTTCCGCGAAGACGTCTTGTTCCAATCCACAAATTCCGACGTCCGAAGACGCCAATTCTTGATACGGGCAACTGTTTTCTCGGAGGATTGGCAGATCGCCCGATTCGTCAACCTCGACATCGAACCCGCGATCCGCGAGCGAGGCTTGCAACTGCCGCAAACGATCTGACAACGACCGCGAGCGATCCGTTCGCCCGTATCGCTTCACCATCGACTCGCGCACGCGCCGCACCACTCGATCGCGGAGCACCGGTTCTTCGATGCTCTGCATCTCCTGCCAGAGGATCAGGGCGAGGTCGCTGTAATTCTCGCCGAGCTGGTTCAAACCCAATTCCGAAACCTGATAAACAAAGTGTGGGCGACCTCGGCCACTGCGGACCATGACTCGCGAGACAGACCCTTGCCCCTGCAACCGGACGAGTCGCTGACGCACGGCGGTCGCAGTCACGCCGACCGAACGGCAGATGTCTGAAATCGTGCCGGAACCGAGCCGATGAAGCTGATCTAAGAATGCTCGATCACTGGTTTCGAGTGCGACTTTCATGGCTAAACCGACTGCACTACCTTGAGGTTGCGACGACAAGGACAGACCAAAAATGGTGCTTCGAGTCAGATCGTATCGGGACGATTTAATTTAGACAATCAAAATTGTCAAAAATCACCGGAGCGATCACCAACTCTCAATCTGCCGGACACTTTACCGCTTCCAACCAAAGACAACTCGAACAACAAATGACCAAGAAGTAGACTCCTCTCACGCGTCGACGGCTTCGCCGAATTCTCAGCCATTTTGAGTCTCGCGATACCCGGAGGGGATTCAGATTTCGACGGGACTGAACTTCATGAATCAACCTCTAATTCCCAAACCTCCGCCAGATAGCGAACAGGTCTTGGGTTTTCTGTTTCGTCCTCCATCGCAGACTTGGGAACAGGTTTTGATTGGTGATGGATCAAAGCGGTTCGTGTGGATGTGGTTCAAGCCTCCAACGGTTCCCCAAGGTTTGATCATCCGAGTTCCCGAGGATAACTCACCGGCACACGGCTTGACGCTCCGTTCTGTCCTGCCCTTCGCTGGTGTCGACCCGACCTGGGTGGTGATGTGGCAGGTCTATGGCATGACCTATCCAGGCATGAACGGAACCAATCCTCTGTTAGATCAGTCAATCCCCGCTCCAGTAGTTGGCCAAGACCCAAGCATCGTGATCTTTGTTGGAGCCCCGCAGCCGAGTTTCATGCCGATTCCGCCGATGATCCCACTGGCTTCGATGCCAATAACGTCGCCGGTTGGGCAGACAGCGACTTCCATTCAAGACAACGCCGCTGAAGTCTTAGAAAGGCTGGACATCGAATGGAACGCGGCAATGGATGTCGAGAAGGATCTCGATCGCCTGCGCAAGATGCTGGTCGACATGATGAGTCGATTGAAGTCGTTGAACCGAGATTTGAATCCTGATGAGCGACTTTATTCCAGCCGCGAGGACAAACAGGATTGGCTCGACGCGAGGCGATTCTTAAGGGACTCAGACAATCGACTGCGAGCAGCCGTCAAAGAGTTCGACATCGGCGATCCCAGTTCGGCCGGACACAAGCGTTACTACGAGGGGCTACACGCTCAGTTCGTCGTTCCGCGGGTGCCATTCGATGGGATGGAGCAAGCGCTGATTGGATTCGAGTTCTACCGCAAGTTGCTGACGACTCTGCACGGCAAAATGAACAGCGTCTACCTCGCCGCCCAAAGTAACGCCGAACGCCGAGCACAAATGGTCTTGGCCCGAATCGCCAACAAAGTCCGCGAGGCGAGCAACAAGAAGACGGCGCTGGGCGTCGTTATGGACGGCTGATCTTGAGCGTCAGGATCAGTCGCCGTCGTTGTGTGGCGGAGTCGTCAGCACGAGCCAAAAGAAGCGGCCGGTGAAGCACGCGATCACGGTCCAGGTGGCGAGCATCATCGCCCAGGCGGTGGTAGTCATTGAGCGGGCTCCTTCTTGCGATTCAGGGCGACGTAGACCAGCACCGCGCAGCCGATGAACAGCAGCACTAGGAGCAGTCGGGTAATGTCTTCGACGAAGTGATTAGTCATGCCGCCAGCGGCATTGAACCAAGCGTAGTCCTTCACGCCAACATGTAGCAGTTTGCCGATCACGCTGCCGGGATCGAGGCTCCAACCGTCGCCGGAAAACAGGCCGGAGAACGACTCGCCCCACGGCTTGCTTGGCTTGATGAGTGAGCCAACGAAGACCGTCAGAATGAACAGCGGAGTGACGTACTTGATGATGAAGCGAAACGCAAGCGGCACTTTCATGTCCGCTCCACGAGTGATCTCGTCCCAGCCTTTGTCCATGCCGAAGACGTAGGCGAAGATGAAGGACTCCAGCAGCGCGAACACCACGAGACCGAACGTTCCGGCCCAGAAGTCGAACTCGTCAAACATGCCGGAGTGGTAAAAGAAGATGCACGGCAGCGCCAGGGCCAGCGTCACCGCTCCGAACGCCAACGACGAGCGCGAGCGTGGGACTTTGAACTCGTCTTCCAGAAACGCCATCACCGGCTGCCCCATCGCCAGCGACGACGTAATCCCCGCGAAGAACAGCAGTCCGAACCACATCGCTCCGGCGACCGGAGCGAACCAACCCCAGTTGTTGAACAGCGTCGGCAGCGTGAGGAATCCGAGTGCGAAGCCGCCCCCTTTCGTCGCCTCCATCACGGCGTCGAGACCGAGGTACGCGACAGAAATTGGAATCAGAATCGAGCCACCCAGCAGTACCTCCACGAATTCATTCATCCAGCCGGCTGACGCCGCGTTGAGGGCGATGTCGTCTTTCTTCCGTAGGTACGAGGCGTAACAGTGGGCCGACCCCATTCCGACCGACAGAGTGAAGAAAATCTGACCAGCTGCAGCGAGCCAAGTAGTCGGATTCAACAGGCCATCGAAGTTCGGATTCCAGACGAAATTCAATCCGACCAACGGACTTTCCTTCACGTTGGGTGAGTCCGTCGAAAGTGTCAGCCCGCGAAACGCCAGGATCGCTCCAAAGACGATCAGCAGCGGCATTCCGATTTTCGCCGCCAGTTCGATCCCCTTCGCTAAGCCACGAGACAAGAACCAAACGTTCAAACTCAGCGTCAGCCCGAACCAAAACAGCGCCTCGCCTGGGCTGGAAAGAATTCCCGATTCGGGCTTGCCGAGATACTTGTCGAGGAATGCACTCGGCAGCGTGTCGCGAAATGTCCCGATGACCGAATGCCAGACATACGCCAACGTCCAGGACTCGAGATAGCAGTAGTACGCGGCGATCGTCAGGTTAGCGAACAGCCCAAACACACCGACGTACTTCAGCCAACCGGCTCGCCCCATTTTGTCGAACATGCCGGGGCACGAGTGATGCCCAAATTGCCCGCCGTGTCGGCCAATCGCCCACTCGATCCAAAGCAGCGGCAGCCCCATGAGCACGAAAGTTACCAAATACGGAATGATGAACGCCCCGCCGCCGTTCTGAGCCGCTTGAGCCGGAAATCGCAGAAAATTCCCCAACCCAACCGCGTTGCCGGCCATCGCCAGCACGAGCCCCAGTCGACTTCCCCAGCCTTCCTTCTGCGACATGCTGCCTGCCTCCGATGGGAAATGCTCAACGCCAAGATGCGTGAGGCGGTGTAGCGTATTGTTGCCCAGCGATTTTTCAAACGGTCATCGCCCGACACTCTGCGTCTGGCTCGTTTTTACCGCTGGGCTCTGAAGTTACGCTACTCGGCCTTGAAGCGATAGCCGATGCCGCGAACCGTCTCGATCAAGCAGCCTCTGTCGCCAAGCTTTTGCCGCAGCGAGCGGACATGCACGTCGATCGTTCGTTCGAGGGCGTTCGCATCCTCGCCGCGAGCGTTGTCGAGCAATTCGTTGCGCGAGTACGGCCGGCCGGGACGGCGCATCAGCGTCCAGAGCATCTTGAATTCGGTGGGCGTGAGCTGCATCTCCTCGCCATCGAGTGTTGCCGTGTGCAGCGTGCGATCGACTTCGATACCCGCAACCGAAATCACTTCGCCCGAGACGGGTTCGACCGACGGACGTCGCAACAGAGCTTTAATGCGGCTGATCAGCGGTTTGATTTTGAACGGCTTGGCGACATAGTCATCAGCTCCCATGTTGAAGCCGACGATCTCGTCCACCTCTTCGCTTTTCGCGGTGACCATCAAAATACGAATGCCCTGAGTCTTGGGATCGGAACGAAGTTGCCGACAAATCTGCAGGCCATCGAGCCCGGGCAGCATCAGGTCTAGCAAGACCAGATCGGGAACGGATGCCTGCGCCCGCCTCAAACCCTCGGCGCCGTCGCTGGACGCGCTGACGTCGAAGCCTTCGCGGCTCAAGTTGTAGCTCAGGATGTCGATCAGCGAGCGTTCATCCTCGATGATCAGGATCTTGGGCTTCGGCATGGAGAAAGCCTTTCTCGTCATACAGTATTACGAAAGAACTGTTTTCGGCTCGCCAATTCTCATTGGAAGTGAGCCCGGTGGCGAATGATTTCCCCTTCGACCAGATAGACTACATCTTCCGCGATGTTAGTGGCGTGATCGGCGACTCGTTCGATGTGCCGTGAGGCCGAAAAAAGACTCAATGCCGCCTCGATGAACTGCGGATCGCGTTTCATCACTTCCATGAGCTCGAAGATGATCTCGCGATTGAGTTCATCCACGACGTGATCGGACTCCGTCACATGCCGTGCGAGCTGGCTGTCCAGCCCGACGTAGGCATCGATCGACTGATGCAGCAATTCGACCGCCCGGTTGGCCATCTCTTTCAGTTTTTGAGGAACTTCAATCCCCGGCTGGTTGACCAAGCTGCAAGCTCGTTCGGCGATATGCACGCTGATGTCCGCGACTCGTTCCAGTTCGGCGCTGATCTTGAGCACCGAAGTGATCCGTCGCAGGTCGGTCGCCACCGGTTGATGCAGCGCGAGAATTTTCAGGCACTCTTCTTCGATGCTGACGTCGAAGCGATCGACCTCGTCATCTTGCTTGGCCAGTGCGCGAGCCCGATCGATGTCCGGGTCCGAAAGTTCGGCGACCGCTTTGTGGACAAGCTCTTCGACGGTCGCGCACATCGACAGCAGATTGCGATGCAGGATCGTAAGATCGCGAGTGAGGTGAATGGTCATGGAATGATTTCGTTACCCGAATTTCCCCGTGATGTAGTCTTCCGTTTGCTTCTTTCGGGGTGTCGTAAACAGTCTTTGTGTGTCATCGACTTCGATCAAATAGCCTTGGAAGAAGAAGGCGGTTCGATCGCTGATGCGGGCCGCTTGCTGCATGTTGTGGGTTACGATGACGATCGTGTAGTTCTGCTTCAGCTCGAAGATCAGGTCTTCGATGCGTGCGGTCGAGGCGGGGTCGAGTGCCGACGCCGGTTCATCCATCAGGATCACTTCCGGATTGGTCGCCAGCGCTCGCGCGATGCAGAGACGTTGTTGCTGCCCACCGGAGAGGGCGAGGGCCGAGTCTGGCAGACGGTCTTTGACTTCGTCCCACAGCGCGGCTCGCTTGAGCGATTGTTCGACAATTTCCAAGAGAGCTTTGTGGTTCCGCTGACCGGCGATCTTCGGGCCATAGGCGACGTTGTCGAAGATCGACTTCGGAAATGGCGTCGATTTTTGGAAGACCATGCCGACACGCTTGCGCAGCGCGACCACATCGACATCGGAAGCGTAAATCTCCTGCCCTTCGAGCAGCACGGTCCCGTTGTGCCGCGAGCCTTCGATGATGTCGTTCATGCGGTTGAGCGTTCTTAGGAACGTGCTCTTGCCGCAACCGGAGGGGCCGATGAAAGCAGTGACGCTCCGTTCGGCGATGGTCATCGACACGTCGAATAGCGCTTGTTTTTCGCCGTAGAAGAAGTTGAGGTTGCGGACGTCAAGCTTCGTGACCTCGGTTTCCACGGGACGAGTCCTTTTGTGGGTTTCGCGCTGTTGCCGCTGGTGCATCAAATCGGAAAACGACTGCATGATCGTCATACGATGAGCCTCCTGCCGCACGCCGAGCAGGCCGGCAGTGGCTTTGGTTGTCCGGTCGATCGTGGATGATGTCGTCATAGCTACCATCGCGTTTGTTTTTGGAAGCGGTGTCGAATCAGGATTGCCGCCGTGTTCATCACCAACAAGATGGAGAGCAACACGACGATGCCAGCCGCGGCGACGTGGGAATACTCCGCCTTCGGCTGGTTGATCCACTGATAAATCTGCAACGGAATTGCCGTGAACTTGTCGAACGGAGCGTCGAGCAAACCGTGTGGGTTTTTGAAGATGTCGGCCACATTCGTGATTTCACCGGGCGTGTAGGCGACATAGGTCAGCGCCCCGATCAGCATCAGCGGAGCCGCCTCGCCGATCGCGCGGGACAGGGCGAGGATCACGCCCGTCATGATCCCCGGCAGCGCGGCTGGGAGAACTTGATGCCGGATCGTCTGCCATCTCGTCGCGCCGAGGGCGTAGGAGGCCGTGCGAATGGAGGACGGAACCGCACGCAGCGCTTCCTGTGACGCGACGATGACGGTCGGCAGCACGAGCAGCGTCAACGTCAACGCGCCAGAAATCAGCGTGCGATCAAACGGGAGCGGAATGTCGACGGTTGTGAAGAGCAAGTTGACGACCAGCGTCTTCTCCTCGTCCTTATGGAACAGGCCGAACATCTTCACGAACGCGGTCATGCCGAGCAGCGCGTAGACGATCGACGGCACTCCGGCCAAGTTCGACAGATTGAGTTGGATCAACCGCTTGAGCCGGCCTTCGTTCGCATACTCTTCCAAGTACACCGCCGAACCGACGCCGATTGGCACCGAGAACAACGCCACTAACATCGTCAGCCACAGGCTCCCCCATAGTGCGGAGAGCAAGCCGGCTTCGCGCGGATTGCGCGAGTGATAGTTTGTGAAGAACTTTTTGCTGAGCGGAGGAGGCGATGGCTGCGCCTTATCCGGAGTGGCCTGTGCGGTAGCCGTCATGGCTTTGGGAGCGGGCCAAGTCATGGCTTTCCAGGCCACGCTCATCAGCAAAACACCGAGCACGACGATGCCGAACCAGGTTGATCCGCAGCACAACCACTCGAACGCTTTGCCGATCCGATGCCGGCGTGCCAAATCGGGTTCCTGAAGCTTGATCCGGACGCTCATTCGTAAACCTCCCGGAATCGCTTCATGACCCATTGAGCGAGAATGTTCATCCCCAGCGTGATGAGAAACAGCGTGAAGCCCACGCCGTAGAGACTCTTGTATTCGATCGTCCCAGCGGGCGTGTCGCCGAGGCTCACGCTGACCATGAATGCGGTCATGGTCTCCATGCTGCGGAACGGATTCAGTGAAAGACGCGGCATCTGGCCAGCCGCGATGCAGACCGCCATCGTCTCACCGATGGCTCGCGAAATCGCCAACAAGAACGACGCAACGATTCCAGAAAAAGCCGCCGGCACAACCACCTTCAAGCTCACGTCGTACTTAGTCGAACCGAGCGCATAGCCGGCCTCACGCAACCCGCGCGGAACCGACCGCAAAGCGTCTTCACTCAGCGAACAGACCGTCGGAATAATCATCACGCCGACCACGATGCCGGCACTCATCGCGTTGAAGATGTCCACGTCGATACCCAGCAGCGACTGAAAGATCGGCCGCAGGACATACGGCGTCACAAAAACCAGCGCGAAGTAGCCGTACACAACCGACGGGATACCGGCGAGGATTTCCAGCAGCGGCTTGACGACTCGCCGCAACTTCGGATGAGCGTACTCGCTGAGATAGATCGCGGCCGCCAAGCCAATCGGCAGCCCGATCAAACCGCCGATGCCAGCAATCACCACCGTGCCGCACAGCAACGGCAGGATGCCAAAATGTTTTTCCGAGAACTGCGGACTCCACTCCGTATCGGTCAAGAAATCGAGGACCGAGACTTCCTGAAAGAATGCCGTGTTCCCGCCGACTCCGACCACGGCTTCCGTGACGAACATGTAAACGATCATCAGCGTCGTCACGAGCGACAGCGACGCGCAGCCCATTAACACGCCTTTGATCGCCGACTCTTTGATGCGAGCCAGAGACAACTGCTTCGTCAATTGGATCGCCGCTTTCGGAGTCGAGAGTGGCGAAGTTTGAGCGACGGACAAGCGATGTTCCTTCAGTTGATCTGCCGAATTATGCGAGCGTTCGGTTCGCAAATCACCACAACAACCGGTCGTCAGCGTGTACCGGCGAAATCCCTTATTTGCTCCCTAACGCTGCCGCCAACCGTTTCTGTGATTCCTTCAGGTCGTTCTCCGGCAACTGGATGTAGTGGACCTCTTGCACGAATTCCTGGCCTTTGGAGATGAAGTACTTCACGAACTCTTTGACCTGCGGCTTCTCGAACGACTTCTTGTTGATGTAGATAAACAGCGGCCGAGACAGCGGCTTGTAGGTTCCGCCGAGAATCGTTTCGTTGGTGGGAATCACTGCTTTGCTGACGTCGTCACCGTCAGCGATCGCGACCAGCTTCACCTTGTCGGAGTTGTCGGCGTAGTAGGCGTAGCCGAAGTAACCCAGCGAGTTCTTGTCGCCGTTGACCCCTTGCACCAGCACGTTGTCGTCTTCGCTGGGGGTGTAATCCGAACGGCTGCTCTTCGCTTTACCGACAACGGCTTCCGTGAAGTAGTCGAACGTCCCCGAATCCGGGCCTGCTCCATACAGCCGAATCTCGGCGTCCGGCCAGTTCGGATCGAGCTCCTTCCACTTTTTGACGGTGCTTCCGGGACTCCACAGCGACTTGAGCTGCGGGATCGTCAGTGCCCGGCACCACGTGTTATCGGGATGTACGACGACCGATAGACCATCGATGGCGACTTTCAATTCGAGATACTCGATGCCGTTCTTTTGGCACTCGGCGATCTCTTTTTCGGAGATCGGTCGGGAAGCGTCGTTGATGTCGGTATCGCCCACGACAAACCGCTTGAAGCCGCCGCCCGTTCCAGCGATGCCGACGCTCACTTTCACGTCCTTGTGGACCTTCATGAATTCTTCGGCCACCGCCTGAGTGATCGGGTACACGGTGCTGGAACCGTCCGCGACCACCTCGCCGTTCAACTTGTCCGCCGGATCAGCGGCTGCGGACGCCCCGCCTGTCTCGTTCGTGGCACTCTTTCCGTTCCCAGAGAGGGAAGGCGTTCCGCTTGTGCTCGGCTTGCTCTCAACGGAACAGCCGACAGACAGAGCCAACAACGAGGACATCAAGAAAGTTCGTCTTAACAATGCAGCCATCCGTTCGATCCTTGTGTGGGAAGTGAGCGTTTTCAGACGTTGATCTGCGGGCGAACGCTATGCTCCCCAGAACAAGAACTGAAACAAGCTGCGGTTAAGAATTGATGAAGGCGGCCAGCCGCCAAGACAGAAAGCGGCCCATCTCTGCCGCGTCCCTACAGCAAGCTGCCCACCATCGGCAGCCGGATCGTGAACGTGCTGCCGCGTCCGGTTTCGCTGGCGACTTCCACTGAGCCTGCAAAGACTTGTACCCAATGCTTCACGATCGACAGGCCCAAACCGGTTCCGCCCAATTCACGTGAGCGGGCTTTGTCCACACGATAAAAACGTTCGAAGATTCGCAGTTGATGTTGTTTCGGAATGCCAATTCCAGTGTCTTCGACTTCGATCACCGCTCGGCGACCATCGACGTGCCAACGGATCGAGACTCGACCGGCGGCGGGCGTGTACTTGATCGCATTGTCCACCAGATTGTTGAGCACCGTCCGCAGTCCTTCTTCGTCGCCCCACACGACGACCTTGTCCGCGGCCGGCTGTGAGACCAGCGAGATCCCTTTTGAGTCGGCGACCGCTTGATGCTCAGCCACACAGAGACGCACCGCCTCATCGATCGACACGGGCTGCAGCTCAAATGCCTCTTCGGCGGCCTCGATACGAGCGAGGCTCAGCAGGTCGAGAATCAAGCGGTGCAACCGTTCAGCCTGCTCGTCGATCCGTTGCAAGAATTGTCGATTGTGAGCCGCATCGTCGATCGCTCCGTCGAGCAACGTTTCCGTATAGGCTTGAATTGTCGTCAGCGGCGTCTTCAATTCGTGCGACACATTGCTGACGAATTCGCTTCGCAGGTTCTCCAGCCGCCGCAACTCGCTGACATCGTGCAACACGAGCACTGCTCCTGGAGTTGGCTGACCCGGCAGCGGCAACGCAATCAACGCCACGATCGCATTCGTCCTGGGAACCGCGTATTCGATTCGCTCCGGCTGCTCGCCCAGCAGCGCCTGCTCGATCACCTTTTGCACCCGCGGATGCCGAGCCGCCTCGAACAGCGAACGTCCGACCGCTTGCGTCGCCGGAAGATCCAGCAGCGGACCCGCAGCGACGTTCGCGTACAGAATTCGCTGCTGAGCGTCGATGACGACCACTCCTTCGATCATCGAACCAAGGACGGTTTCGAGCAGCTCGCTTTGTTCCGAGGACTGACGAGTCTTCACTTGCAACTGATCGACACGCGATGCCAACTCGCGACTCATGCGATTGAACGCGCCGGCCAACATGCCGATTTCATCGCGGCTGGCGACGAGTACCTCCTGGCCCAGGTTTCCCGCCTCGATCGCCTGCGCCGCTTGAGTGAGCGTTTCGAGCGGATGCACCAATCGCCAAGCCAGCCAATAGGTCAAAGCCAGCGTGCAAACCAGAACGACAACCGCCGTGCTCCACACCAACCGAGCGGTCGCCTGCAACCGCGACTCGAACGGAGTCCACGGCAACGCCACTCGTACAAACCCGCGCGGTGCTTCGCGCGATCCAACACGCACCGCGCAGTATTCAAACGGCTCGCCAACCGATCGGCTGCCGCGTGTCGAAAATCCCACACCGACGCTCGCGGCTTCGAGAATCTCAGGGCGATCTCGATGATTCTCCAGCCGCCGAGCATCCGTCGCGGAATCGGCGAGCACGATCCCGTCGGCCAAAACTAACGTCAGTCGCGTACCGACTTCACGTCCGAGCGCCTCCAGCTTGGGCTGCCATGTCGCTCGCAGTTCTTCCAGCGGAACTTCCGATGCGACCCAGGACGGATCAGCGATATGCAACAGCACCTCCGCCTCATCCTGCATGCGCTGCCGCACCTCGACCTCAACCGCCTCCTGTTGCCACTTCAAGAAGATCACCACGAACACCACCGACGCAACGATGGTTACCGAGGCATACGTCAGAAACAATCGCCAAAACAAACGAGAAGACCACACGACGAATCATCCTTCACCGGCACGAGCCTATTTCCGCGCGTCAAAACGCTTGAGCTTCTCGCGATCGATCTCGATGCCGAGTCCCGGCTTCGTGGGGATCTCTAAATACCCTTCGGCGTCAATGCGGAACGGCTCGGTTGTCAATGAGTCAATGTACGCGCACGGCGTCAGATACTCGACATACCGAGCAATCGGCATCGCCGCCGCGAGCTGCAAATCAGCGGCCAGCCCCAGAGCCGTGTTCCAGCCGTGAGAAACCATCTGAATGTTGTGGTCGTAGGCCATCCATCCAATGCGACGCGATTCGGAGATGCCGCCGTTCTTCGTACAGTCTGGCTGGATGATGTCCACCGCGCGGCGTTCAAGCCACGGTCGGAACGACTGCCGCCGAGTCAGCACTTCGCCAGTTGCGATCGGCACGGGGGAGACGCGTGTCAGCTCGATGTACCCTTCGATGTCGTCCGGCGGCAGCGCCTCCTCAAACCAGACGATGCCGTAATCGGCCAGCATGTGCGCCGTCTCGCGGGCCCAATTCACGCCGTGCGGCCAGAACTGCTCGCTCCCTCCCGCATCGACCATCAAATCGACTCCGCCACCGACCGTTTCACGAGCGGTCCCGATCAGTAACTCGTCGAACTTGCGATCGCGTCGCCCGAACGGCCGCCAACCCATTTTGATGGCCTTGAAGCCGCGTTCAACCGTCGATTCCAGCGTCGCTCGCAACGCATCCGGCTCATCGAACAGGATCGAACCATATGGTTTGATCCGCTGCCGGTAATTTCCACCGAGCAACCGCGACACCGGTTGCCCGCACACCTTGCCAAACAAGTCCCACAGTGCAATGTCGAGGCCGCTGATTGCGTGCTCGACCGAGCCACCACGTCCTTGCCAGAACGACGATTGCCGCAGCTTCTCACTGACTCGTTCAGGTTCGACGGCCGATTCGCCCTTCAGCAGCGGCCACAACAATTCGACCGCCCCTTCGACGAGCTTCCCGGATGTGAAGCAGCTCCCCCAGCCGGACAAGCCCTCGTCGGTTCGTACTTCGACGAGCGTGTGCAGGTTCTCCTGCGGCTCATGACCTTGGGGCCAACCGCCGTCGACGGTCGCTCCGGTCAGAGGGATAACCTCGATGTGTGTGATCTTCATGGGTGATGTCCTTGCAGAGTTGTCTCAATCACCGGCGACAGCATTCCGGTGAGCCGCTCTGGCGTCAAGAAAGACACATCAACTCCAAACGCAGAATCTGAGAAAACCCGGTCGACGGATTCTTGCTGTCGCACTCGGACTTTCGAATTTCTGAATTCATGTTCCAGTCAATAGACTTAAGCCACGACCTCAACTTGGTCGCGACAAGAGAGCCTCCCATGGGCAGCTCCACCCAGACCGTTCGCCGCCCGATGCAAGTGCAAATGATCGAGGACAGTTTGACTGCGGCCAAGTTGACGATGGATCCGCTGACCAGGAGACAGGTCGCGCATCTCATGACTTGATTTAACACCGGCGAGGATGCGCTGGAGTTCTTGCGGCGCACGGGCAAGTGCGCCAAGGGTCCGCGGCCCGATTTGATTTTTCTTAAACTTGGATTGCCCGGGATCAGCGAGAAAGATGTGCTCGCGGCCGTGAAAGGCGATGCCGCACTGGAAAGCTTGCCGGTCGTCGTGTTGACCGCATCAGTGGATCCGGCGGATCGTGCTGACGTCGAGCACTTTGATTTAGCGTGTGTCTCACCAAGCGGTTGGACCGCAATATCTTCTTATGGCTGACCAAAGAGTTGAAGCAGTTTTTGTTGTCCGAAGTCATCTTGCCTCATGTCGATGAGGCCGCCGCCATGCCACCGGATGGCGTGCTCTCTTCGGGCGGGTCGCTGGGCTTGTTCAAGTGATGCCTGCGAACCCCGTGTAGCCCGAAAACAAGTCTTGCTCTGAAAATCGGATTTTCGATACATCCCGCTCTTCTCCTCTGAAGAGAGCTCTGTCTCTTCTCTGTCTTCCTTCCGAACTTTGATCCTCCAGCCGGAAAATCCACCTCATGAGCGGTGTCCAGGACGGCACCTTTTGTGGCGAGCGAGTGGGTCGTGTGCCCCACTGGGGATACTTGTCGCTGTTGGGGTTGGCTGTGCTGTCAGGATGCCAGTCGCTGCCTGACATTCGCGGCCAATCTCCGGCGTTCGACGAGCCCACTACAAGTAAATCGGTTCGGCGCATCAACGATGAGCCAACGCCCGATGAAGAAATCCTTCCAGACGATCTCGATGAAGGTTTGAATCTGAAGGGAGAACGTCCGGACGCGTTGACCGATCCAATTGTCGACATTGTGATTGAGGGCAACGACACGATCGAAACGACTGCGATTCGCAAATTGGTGCGTTCGGCAATCGGGCGGCCTCCGGCAGAGTCTCAGATTCGCGAAGACGTGCGAGCCTTGTACAGCACTCGCTGGTTTTTCAGCATCGAACCGCGTTATCGACGGAGCGAAGCGGGGTTGGTGCTGGTGTTTCGCGTGATCGAGCGGCCGATCGTCGAGAAGGTCGAGTTTCATGGCAACGAACGGATCAAAACGAGTTACCTCGAAAAATTGACCGGCCTCAAGCCAGGCAGCCCATTCGAGGTCAGTTTGAATCGCGAGGCGGCGAAGCGGATCGAAGAGCAGTACAAATCGAAAGGCTTTCCGTTCACGAAAGTCACGCTCGAAAAAGGAAATCAACGCGAAGACCGACAGGTGGTCTTTGTGGTCGACGAAGGCCCGAAAGTGATCGTCGGCTCTGTGAGATTCGAGGGTAACGAGTCCTTTTCAACTGGCGTCTTAAAACAGAAGCTCACGTTGAAACCAGCGATTCTCGGGCTGGCATTTCTGGGTAAGTACAAGCCGGAACAATTGCCGGACGATGTTGCGGCTCTCAAGCAGTACTATCACAGCCTGGGCTACTTCGACGCTGAGATCGAAAAAGAAGTCGGCATCGACGAAAGCCCATGGAACCCGCTGAGCTACAAGGCGGCCCACGCAATTATCACGTACAAGATCAAAGAAGGGCCTCGTTTCAAGATTCGTGATCTTGTCATTGAGGGGAACAAGATCTTCACGACCGAAGAGTTGTCCAACGAACTAAAATTGCGCTCCGGCGAGTTTTACAACTCGCGATACATGAGCAAGGATGTGGATGGAATTAAAGAGCGGTACGGTCATTTGGGGCGCACGTTTGCGAACGTCGAAGCGGTTCCTCGATTCCTGGAAGAGCCGGGGACGATGGATTTGGTTTACCATGTCAACGAAGACCGCGTTTACACAATTCGCCACGTCGATGTCCGCATTCACGAGGATCAGCCGCACACGAAACTGTCGGTGGTACTCAATCGCATGATGGTTCATCCCGGCGATCTCGCGGACCCCAAAAAGATTCGGCAAAGCGAACGGCGGATCGGCGGCCAGATCTTCACTCCCGGTGGGCCGGAAGCTCCTCGCATTCAGATCTCGAAGGTGCCCGACGCGCCGACTTCCAATCGGTCGCAAGTCGCACAAGCGGATGTCATTCGTGGGCAATCACCGGACCCCGCAATTGTCAGCCTGGAACGCCTGAAATCGGATTCGCTGATTTTTGGAACAAAAGTGTCGATTCGCGGCCAGAGTCCGGATTCGTCAGACGCCGATTCCCCGGACTTCAGTTCGTCGGTTTTGATGGCTCAGGTTCCCGCGCCGAATTATCCGTTCGGAGGTAATGCGACAGACCCCTTGGCGGTGCCTGAACTGCCTCCCGGACAAATCGATTTAGGGGTCGATGCAACCACTGCGCAAACCGGTCGCCTGTCGTTTGGCGTTGGCGTCAACAGCAATTCGGGAGTCGTCGGGTCCATCGTTCTCGAAGAAAACAATTTCGACATCATGAATTTTCCGCGAAGTGCGGAGGACATTTATTCCGGCCGAGCGTTTCGAAAGTTGCGCGGGCACGGTGAGCAATTCCGAATCGAGGCTGTGCCGGGTAATGTTGTCAGCCGCTATCTCGTGAGTTGGACCGATCCGTATTTCAATGACAGTCCCTACAGCGTCGGCGTCAGCGGCTTCTACTTCAATCGCTTCTATCGAGATTGGACGGAACAACGCACGGGCGGTCGAGTCACCGTCGGTCGACAATTAGATGCAGCTTGGTCGTTGATCGGTTCGCTTCGCATGGAATCGGTCCATCTCTCGAATCCGAGGACGCCGGTGGCTGCGATGGTGAGTGAAGTCCTCGGCAATTCCTTCTTGTCGACAGGTCGCCTCGCGGTCGCTCACGACACTCGTGATTCGCCGTTTCAGCCGCGTCACGGGCACTATGTCACGAGCGGATTTGAGCAGGCCTTCGGTGAGTTTAATTATTCACGAGTTGATGCGGAGGGGCATCAGTACTTCTACTTCTTGGAGCGACCCGATGGTGAGGGGGGGCACATTCTGTCGTTGGGCCTGCAAGCCGCATGGACCGGTGCCGACACTCCAGTCTACGAGCGCTACTTCGCGGGTGGCTTCCAATCGGTGCGAGGCTTCTCGTTCCGCGGCATCAGTCCGACCGATGGTCCAACACGCATTGGCGGGCAATTCAGCTTTCTCGGAGGAGCGGAATACCTTGTCCCGATCACTGCTGATGGAACCCTTGGAGTGGTTGCCTTCACGGACTTCGGCACAGTTCAAGACACTACGGCGAAGCTGGCCAATCTGCGGTTGACAGTGGGCTTTGGCCTGCGAGTCACAGTACCGATGATGGGACCCGCTCCGATCGCACTCGACTTTGGCTTCCCGCTCATGAAAGAGAAGGATGACCTGCTGCAGGTCTTCCAATTCACGATGGGCCTGACACGCTAATCCTGAACTGTGGACCAGATGCGTTTCGATTTGTGGATTCAACGGATGTATGCGTCCGACCTACGACAATGACTCCAGCGGGCCGACGGCGACCGTGGTCGTGGCCCCGAGCGGATAAGCGTCGAGCAGTTCGCGGACGTCGCGTGACGTAATGCCACGCAGCGTCGTGAGGTCGTCGTCCACCGAGCGATACTCTTGGCGATAGACCCAATTGCCCCCCAGCGACGAGAGCCGGCCCATTGGACGCTCGCTTCGCAGCACGACGCGCGACGCGACTTTGTTTTTCGCCTGATCGAGTTCCTCGTCCCGGATGCCGTGCAGATTGACGTCGGCGTAGATCGCTTGAATGCGAGCGAGGTTTTCGGAAACGGCCTCCGGCTCGCACGACAAATAGGTCAAGTAGCTGCCGCTGCCGTCGTACTCAGAGAAGTCGAGGTCGGCCGCCTCGGCAAGACCGGGGTCGACTAGTTCCCAGAACAGTCGGCTGCCGCTGTGATCCCCCACAATCACCGACAGAATCTCAGCGGCGAATCGCAGGTGATTCTGAGCCGACGGGGCGGGAGTCATCTGCATGATGTGCTCTTGCTGGCTTTTCGGCCGAGTGATGACTTTCAGTCCGCCCGACGGCTTCGCCTCGTGCGTCGCTCGGCCGCAGGTTCCTGATGGCCAATGCCCACAATGCTGCTCGGCGAGCGAAACAATTTGCGACCATGCGGAATTGCCAGCGATCGCCAGCGTGAAATTGCCGGCGAGATATCGGTCGCGGTGATAAGCACGCATCTGATCGCACGACAGCGCCGTGATGCTTTCTTTCGAGCCGAGCACGCTTTGCCCGAGCGGGTGCCCGGCGAAGTGTGTCTGCATCAGATTCTCGTAGGCCGTGAAGCTCGGCTGGTCGTCGTACATGCCGATTTCTTCCAAGATGACTTTTTTCTCCATGCCGAAGTCTTCTTGACGCAACGCGGGGCGCAGGATGTTTGCGAACAGTTCGAACACTTGCGGCAAGTACTCGGGCAAGACAGCGCAGTAGAACAGCGTGCCTTCCTCACCCGTGGCCGCGTTGTTAATGGCTCCGACCTCGTCAAAGATTCGATTGACGTCGCCGGTCGAGTACTTCTCGCTCCCTTTGAAGACCATGTGTTCCAGAAAATGACTGACTCCCGAAACAGCAGCGGTTTCGTCACGCGAGCCAGTCCGGACGAAGAAGCCCAGCGCGACCGAATGTACCGCCGGATTCAACTCAGCGATGACCACCAAGCCGTTCGCGAGTTTTGTTTGATGAAATGTCATGGCATCTTTCGTGGAGATAAGCGGCTCGCCTGTCGTGCGATGAGCAGGAGAACCGCCCGCTGCTACGGAACTTTCAAGGCGTTCGGGCCGATTGTCAGGACAGTGAAGTCACGCGCCGGATGTTGATGGACGTAGTCCAGCACTCCGGCCACGGTTAGTTCATCGATGTCGCGGCGGATGTCGTCCAGCGTTTGGACACGTTTCAGAAAATGCCAGTCGCGAGCGATGGACGTCGCACGGCTGGGCGTCGATTCCTGCTGCATGATCAGCGAACTCTTTGCGCGGGCTTTGCAGCGTTCGAGTTCATGGGATTCGATTCCATCTCCGAGTCGCTGCAATTCACGCAGCGTCACGTCGAGGGTTTCCTGCGCACGTTCCACGGTTGTGCCGGCGTAGCAGAGAACTCGCCCTTCGTGCTTCAAACTGTTGAGCGATGCGTTGACCGAATAGCATAAGCCACGACGCTCGCGAACCTCGGTGAAGAGCCGCGCGCTCATGCCCCCGCTCAGGACTCCGACTGCCGCCCAGGCCTTGTAGTAATCGGGATGAGCGTATTCGATGGCGTCGTAACCAATGCCGATGTGCGTCTGCGTCGAGTCGTGATTGATGTGTCCGATTCGTTCACCGCGCGGGCCAGTGACCATCGAGGAATCGGGCTTCATGGCCCAGTCGCCGAACTTGTCGCCGATCAAGTCGAGCATCTCTGGAATCTCAACCCGGCCGGCGATTCCCAAAATGGCACCGTTCGGACGCAGGCAGCGGTCATAATGAGCTCGCACGGAGTTTGCCGTGATGCGTGCGATCTCTTCGAGAGTTCCTTCCGTCGGCAAACCCCAGGGCGCGTCGTAGCAGCGGCGGCGGAGCTCGATCATCAGTTTGCGTTGCGGTTCATCTTCGATCGCTCGCAGCGACTGCTCGATTCCGGCGATCGCACCTTCAAATTCTTCGTCGGGAAGTTGCGGTCGCCGGATGATGTCGGCATACAGCGACAATGCGGCCGGGACGTTTGCGCCCAGCGTGGCGGCCGTGAACGCCAGATGGTTCAGCCCGGTGCTCTCGTTTCGCTGCACGCCTAAGTTGTCGAGGGCATTCGACAAATCGCGACTATCGAGGTCTCCGGCTCCGCGTATGATCCAGTCGGTCAGTACCGCTGCGGTACCGCCGTGGCTGGCAGGATCAAACGCGCTGCCGCCCGGAATCAAAAAACAAAAAGCCGCCGATTGCACGTCGGACATCGGCTCGATCACGACCGTCAACCCGTTGGGCAACTCGTGCGTGTGAATGATTTGTTCGGGCATCGCACCGTCCGTGAGGCTGGCGAAAAAGCAAAAAGCCGGCGGAGTCTGACGGGGTACCGGGAGTGTGACAAGCGAGCGTCAAACAGCCCCGACGTGTCCCGCGGCGAACAATCTCGCGTCGACGCTGCGGCGCCGACGCTCGATCGCCGGGGTCAGCACGCGTGTGTGTGGGATTGTGCAGAGATACTCGCAAATCTCCCAGACGTCTTCTTCCGTGGTCATCCAATGGATGTGATCAAAGCGATGCAAATTCACCGGTTGCGAAAAACTGCGCAGCGTCTTCTCACCGGCAGTGTTGAAATAGTGTTCGTAGTACGACATCACCAGTTCGCGAAGCGTGCGATAGACCGGTTCGCGAAATCGCAATCCCGCGTAGTTGGATTTGGCGATCGCGCCCCAACGACCGTGCTCGCGAAAGACGGTCAACAGATGGTCGTCATCGCGAATGGCCTCCATATCGATGATCAGCGGCGGACTTCCGTTGGCATCCAGCGCGGCCGCCGCAAAGAGTGCTCCTTCGGCACAATGAGCCCGGCGATCTCGGATGACACGACGCGGCGAGCGACAGGTTGTTTCTGGATTGTAGTGAACTTCGTTATCCAGAAACGCTTGAATTTTCTCTGGTCGATTTAAGCTTTTGAGCAAGCCGAGTTCTTCCGGCGAGAGGCGTCCATCCATGAGCGTCACCTTGAATTGCTGCGAGTGAAATCCGATCCAGCGAACCTGTCACGAGTCTCCGCTGATCACGGGAGCGAATTGTCCAGCCAGCCGAATCACGGCTTCGGCAGGATTCATGTTCATCAGCACTCGGCCGCCGGTTCCCCAACGTCCGCGCTGGTAGTGAAAGACGGCGGCCGCATCGCGAACCGTGTCTACGGCAGCGACACCCTCCATGTCACCACCTTCCACGGCTTCAAAGCGAATGTGCAGTCCAACGAATGCGGTCAGTAAGCCAGTGTCACAGGCACGAGCAAACGTGACTTCACTCTGCCAGTCGCCATCCAGCCATTTCAGGCCTCGCGGCTTCCCGGAGACACGAGCGAGATCAAAGAACTTGGCCTCCAGAAGTTCACGCTGCATCCGAAATTGTTGCAGCGCGTCTTTTGTTTCGGCTTGGCGGCGCGCCGCGGCCCACGAAGCGAACAGACGACGGCCAAAGCCCAGGACCCCGAGCAGTCCGGCGGCAACAGCGATCAAGAGGGCAACCATCGACCAGGGGAACAGCATGTTGGACTCCTGCAAATCAGCAAGAACATAGTATGTGCGAGCCGTCACAGTTCCAAGGGGAACAGGGCTGAGATCGCCGCCTCGAAGACACGCTCTTCGGAAGGAAGGAGGAAACTCAACTTGGAACCCGTGGGTGAAGCAGGTTTGTACCGCAATCGCCCACTGCGGCTCTCAATAATTGTCTTGCATAATGACAAGCCCAGTCCCAAGCCATCTGGCTTCGTAGTTACAAAAGCGCGAAATCCTTTTGGCTACTGTTCCGCAGAGACACCACAATCACGGTGCGTGATGGATACTCGCAACCAACCGGCTCGTTCGTTTTGCAATTCCACCAACATCCGGCACTCGTCGGCGGGGATATCCTCCATTGACTCCAGACGATTGCGGATCCGGTCGATCAATACTTGCGTAATCTCCGCGTGGTCGGCGTGTGCCTTTGGCGGATTCGGATCGGCTTTGATTTGCATCGACACGTCGACCCGGCGTCGGTGAAACCTCGCAATTCGAGCAGCATCCGAAATCAGCGGCGCGAGATCACCAAATTGTCTGTCAATAAATGCCGAGGCTTACGACGCGCGCGTGGGTCCGGGATCTCATGAGCTTGAGCCCGCAAACCTCACTGCACGACATCGTCCCACGCCTGTTTTTTCACGACACCCCCTGAACCAATCCAAATCAAGAACAGCTTGTGATGACTCTGATTCATTCACGCAAACCGAACTCACAACGCCGTCACGACTCTTCACGCGTTGGCCCTGATGAACGCCATGGACGCCGCAGCAGACGCCCTTTTCCCACGTCGAGGGAGGTTCTCGAAGCAGTCCTCCATTTCGGCTCTCGCAAGATCGAGGCGGCAAACGCAATCTTCATGAGTTCCAGATCGTTTGAACTGACCTACGTCCCGCCGGCAATCACTCACGCCGCCAAGACTTTTCTACCAACGACAAGGCCCGCGTGTCGCACGACAAGCGTGCGTTGATTCATTGGGAACGACTGACTCAGATCAGGCCGGATTGCGACCAAATGTCATGATCGTGATATCATCATTCTGCGGACGGCCATTGGCGTGGCGTCGAACATCTGCCAGCAGAGCTTTACCGAGTTCATCCGCTTTTTTCGGCCCCTTCTTGATGAACTCGCGCAGGTGTTCCAGCGTGTAGAGGTCATCGTTCGGAGCCATCGCTTCGCTGACACCATCGGTGAACAGAACCACGAGATCACCCGGTTCCAGTTTGAAGTTGAGCACGTCAAACGAATAGCTATCGACCACTCCGATTGGAACACCGACGGTCTCGTCGGGAAACTCGAACAGGGACCCGTCGGCACGACGGATGATCGGCGACATGTGTCCGGCGTTGACCAGGCTCATCTCGTGGGTGGTCAGGTCGATGATCGCCAACACATAAGTCACGAAGCGTCCCTCAACCGCGTTCGCGCACATGTGGTGATTGATCGCCTCGACAGCCGGCCCAACCTCATAGACGAACTGCATTGTACTTTGGCAGCAACTTGACATGCGTGACATGATCAACGCGCCAGGAACCCCCTTGCCTGCCACGTCACCGAATGAGAGAAAAATCTTGTTTCCCGGCAACATTCCGGCATCGTAGTAATCACCGCCGACCGCTTGGGCCGCATCGTAGGAAGCGTAGAACTCGTAGCCAGGCGCTTTGGGAAGTTCACCCGGAAGCAACGCACGTTGGACGTTGCGAGCGATTTCCATTTCGCCGTCTTGCTTCTTCTTTTCCATGAAGGTGACCAACAGTTGAGCACCTTCGTACGACAGCGCCGCTTGTCCAGCGACGGCCATCAACAGATCGAGGTCTTCTTCGTTGAACTGACTAATCGGGTTCTGAGTATCAATGCTGATCACGCCCATCGGCTCACCTGCATGGCTGAGCAACGGCACGCACATCATCGAGCGGATATTCAAACTGGAGATTGATTCGCTGGCGGAAAATGCGGCATCGTTGGCGGCATCGGCCGACAGAATCCCCGTCTTGTCGCTGAGCACTTTGTTGAGAATCGTCCGGCTGAGCTTGACGGTTGCATCCTCACCAGTCCGGCGGTGCTTCATGGCTCGCGGAACCAGTTTTCCGTTTTCCTCTTTGAGCAGAATGCAACCACGGTCGGCCTGCGAAAAAATCTCGAACAGAGCTTCCAGAATCCTCGGACAAATCGCCGTCAAATCGACGACGCCCGCTAAGCTGCGTGTGATCTCGATGACGGCTTTGAGTTTGACCTCCGGCCGCACATCCAGCATTCCGAATTGGCCGCCCCCACCCCCGCCAATCCCCACTAAGGTTCCAGTGATTGTCGAGCCGTCATCCGTTTCTTCGACGAAGTCCACCTCGTGGCTTGTATCCGCCACGGGTTGGGGTCGTGGAATCATTGGCTTTATGGCTGGGGAAACCGATGCCGAACCTTCGCCCTGAAATCTCAGAAGGATCGGTCCAAGCTTGATGCGGTCATCGTGAACAAGCTGAACTTTGCCTTCGATCTGTTTGCCGTTCACGAACGTCCCGTTGCCGCTGCCCAAATCTTGGATGAAATAATTTTCATCAACCTTGGTCACTTGAGCATGACGCCGCGACACCGTGTTGGAGTCCAACTGAATGGTGCAGCCTGGATGCCGTCCCAGAATCGTCTCCCCGTCGAGAATCGGGTGCGAGACCGCTTTCCCTCCTTGTAATACAACCAAAATTGCCATAACTGCTATTCCCCAACACCTAACTCAAAGACGGGGTGATTACTGACACCCGCCGTTCCCACAGCATGCTGAGGATGGTATTTGCCGCCGAATGACACTGCAACGAGACGACGATGATCAACGGATATCACTTGCCGCTCACACCGAAGATCGCTTCGACATTTCCACGCAGATTCTGGCGGCCAAGTTCTAAAGCGTGCTCTTCCGCCCAGCCGCGGCCGATCACGAAATCTTCAGCCAAGACTTTCGCCAGAATGCGCCGATACATGCCGAACTTTGGCAGAGCGAATTCGAGCTTGTACATGTCGCTGTAGTAGCCGATCTGCTTGGTGCGCGGGACCGCTTGCAGACGAGCACGGCAGTCGGTCTCGATGTAGGCCGGGATGTTCGAGTACCACCAGTGCCCGTTCGTGACAACGTTCGGGAAGATCCACGAGTAGCTGACCAGTTCCTGGTTGCTGATCTGAGCCAGCACCGAGATTGGGAAAGTGACCTGCGGGAAGGCGTTGAACAGCGTCTTGTATTGAATCAGCGAGACACGCTGGTCGAACAGGTCTTGGCCTTGATAGACGCCGGCTTCGTACACGCGGCGGTTGACTCCGATCATCAAATCGAACGGCAGCTTGTGATCGGCGCAGTGCTCGGCCAGCGTCCAGAAGACGAAGCGGCTGAGCGTGCGTTGTTCGTCGGCCGACAGTTCCTTGCCAGCGGCCACCGAGCGGATGATCGGATCGGCGGCGGACGCCTCGATGCGGATCGGCTCGAAGTCCGGCGGCAGCGAAATCGCGCAGGCTTTCGCGTTCTTCGAGACGAAGTGCTCAAACAGCTTGCCGACCGCCTGCTTGAGCGACGCCGCGCCGCTGAGTTCCACGCCGGTCGCCTTCGCCAACCGCGTGCGAGTCTCCGGCTTCGTGAGATGAAACACGAGGTCGTCGGTGCGCAGGCAGGGGATGTAGCGTCGCGTGTCGAAGCCGGTCAGCGGTTCATCGAAATTGTTCGTGAGGAAAATCTGTTCGAGCTTGCTGATCTTCAGCACCTGCTCTTCCCAATCGGGCTGAGCCATCTTCTTGGCCGCGTCGTCGTACAGCTTCTCCCAATTCGACGGCGTGATGCGGTCCTCCTCGAAGCCGAAGAAGACGCGGCACATCTCCAGCAGCCAACTGTATTGAGCCGTGTTCTCGATGTCGGCCAGCTTCGGCACGAGCCGGCGGACCTTTTCCTGCGGGTCGATGCCCGGCTGTTCGATCTGCTCGCGCGGCAGCCCCGCCGAATGAGCCAGCTCGGTGTAGTAGTGGTAGCCCAAGATGTCCGCCAACGTGTGCGACGCCGGATCAAGCTGATTGATGTGCGTGTGCGGGTCGATCAGGACGAGCTGTTCCAACTCCCCCAGCAGTCGTTGTTGCAAAGAAACTGACATCAGCAGCAGGCTCCCAAGTGTCCGAGGTCTCGATCAATGCGATCGTCGCGCGACCAAGGGCCGCCGCGACGAACAGAGAATATCGAGGCGCGCCAATCCGTGACAGGAACCTCCCGACTGTGAAAACGCAAGACCGTGCGATGCCGTTGGGATAGGCCGCACGCTTCCGATCTTGATATCCGCCTTGCCGACAAACCACGCATTCGGTTGGCAAACTCTGAACTCAGGGATAGTTTAGTTCGGTGGTCAAACAATCGAGCCGATCGCAGCCGCCGAGAAAGGCCACGTCCAGCTCAATGCACTGTGGGGCGACAGCAAAATGAACTTCCTCAAACGACTATTTCGTCAAGGGCAACGTCAGTCTGACATGACGACTATCACCGGCGATTGGATTGGCCACTATGAGCAGTATCACAGTCGCAGCAGAATCGCTGCGACTCTTGTCCAAGATGGCGTTAGTATTTCTGGCCGCATGCGTGACTTAGACACCAATACTGCCCGGAAACTCTACGATGCCGTCGCACACGCTGGTCTTCCGCCGGGTGCTGACGAAAAACTTGACGAACAGATTCGAAGTGCGATTCCAAATGCTGGTCGTGATCCGATCGTCGTTCGTTCTATTCTCCCAACCGACGCGGTACTTGCGGGAACGGTGAATGGCGCATTTGTCCGGTTCTCAAAGACGTATCAGGGCAAATCATTTCATGGCTATGAAATCGGCGAGACAGGAATTGGATACGAAACACCTGCGCATTCAGTTGAATACTCCGGACGGATCTCGCAGGACCGAATGAAGATCATTGGTAATTGGACGATTTATCAAAAGGAAGCACCACGCGGCTTCATCGACGGAAGCTTCGAGCTATCGCGAGTCATTCTGAATACGGATTCGTGATCATCGCCCAAGAAGACGGTCAACCCGAGCGGCGGATCGAGCGGGTTCTGAATTCAAAGGTTCTTGGCCGCCGCCGGGGTACCTTGATCGTTCGGCGTTCACATAGACTACGATGTCCCGCCGCGCATCACGTTGACACGTTTTCGGAGTTGACCAATAATCTCGCGACTTTTGAGGGCTGGCCGAGCCGATGTGTGGGCCGGCGGGTCTCGTTTCACTTTCGCAAAAGGTTCCTTGTCATGGCCGGAAATGTTTTGGAGTTCACGGAAGCCAATTTTTCGTCGCAAGTTCTGGAGAGCAGCCAGCCGGTGCTGGTCGATTTCTGGGCTCCGTGGTGCGGCCCCTGCAAGATGCTTGGTCCGACAATCGATGAGATCGCTAACGACTATGCCGGAAAGTGCGCGGTTGGAAAAGTGAATACGGACAGCGACGGCAACATCGCGTCGCAGTACGGCATCCAAGGCATCCCCACCGTGATCCTGTTCAAGAATGGCCAGCCGGTCGATCGCTCGGTCGGCCTGGTCAACAAGGCCAAGCTCGCCAGCATGATCGACAAAGCGCTGTAATTTATCGGATGGGCACTCTGGCCCATCCCGCAGTTCCTGAAAAGGGACGGGCCAGAGTGCCCATCCTACGACTTTCCTGGGAAAGGACTCCCGGAATGACTGACCAGACGCAAGCCGACCGTTCTGACTTGAAGCCGCATGCTCACGACGGCTCTCCGGAGCCGTTGTCTCGTTTTGTGCCGCTCGCTGATGGCCGAGTTGCTCGGTTTGATCCGGCGGACAATGAGGCTTCAGCGGCCTTCGATTCGGTTCCCGCGCAGCGGCACGACGAAGTGCTCAGCCAGGCGAGTCTGTTCGTCGATCAACTCCGGGCCCAAGTGTCCGAGCTACAGCGGCGCGACCAGATTTTGGCGACGCAGCTTCAGCAGATCGAACACGAGAGTCGTAACCTGCGGCAGTGGAAGCAAGAGGCCGATCAGGAGTTGCTGTCGAAAGAAATTACCCTGCGGCAGCGTGAGACGACGCTCGCCGAACAGATCGCCGCGCAGCAACACGCCATCGAACAGCTTCGTACTGAACAAGCAGGCCTTGCCAATGGCCGCGAGCAACTCGAAGCGGATCGCATCCGGCTGATGTCCGACATCGGCACAAAGGTCGTCGCCGAGCGAGAACGCTTGCAGCAAGCGATCGCGGCTGCCGACCTGGACCGACAGTGCCGCGAGATGGAGTTCGAGCAACAGCGGCAACGTCTGGAAGAGGCATTCCAACTCAAGTTGCAAGAAGTCGAGGCCGCAAAGTCGCATGTCCGCGAAGTCGTAACCGAAGAGGTACTCACGGCGGAGTTACGGACCGAACGAGACACGCTGCTTCGCGAGCGCAACGAATTCGAGCGCCAACGAGCCGACTTCATCGCGAAGCGCGACCGCGAACGGGCAGAACTCGAACACACGCGTGAAGTTCAGGAGGCGGCCGTCGCTCGCGTGCGTGAGGAATTGCTCGCCCAACGACAGGCGCAGTTCGCCGAACTGGATGCCGCGAAACAGGCTCAAGAAGCGAGCTTGCTCGAGGCCCAGGAAGCGTTTGCTCGGCAGCGCGAGCAGCAACTGACCGAACTGCGGCACGAACGCGCGGTCCTCGAAAACCGCTTGCGATTCCAACAGGAACACCTCGCAAAGGCACGGCAGGAAATCGAATCGGCTCAGAACGACTTCCGCCGTGAAGCGCAGCGCGTGCGCGGCCAACTGGAAGAGGGCGAAGCGATCATACGCTTGCGGCAGTCGCAACTCGACCGCGTGCGAGCGTTGCTCGAAGAACGCGAACGGTCGGTCAATCGCGAGCGAGAGATGCTCTTCAAGTCGCAGCGAGCGTTCGAGCAATTCACCGAACACGACCGCGAGCGAATCGCTCGCGAACGCGAAGATTGGGATCGTGAGCGCGGGAGCCAATTGGCCGATCTCCGTCGCCAGCAGGACATGCTCACGCTGCATGCTCAAAACCTAGAAGGCCGGCGTGAACGGCTGGACAACTTGCGAGCCGAACTGGAAGAAACGCATCGCACGACGCTCGAACGCCGCATGGCCATCGAAGAAGCGTGGGCGCAGTTGACTCAAGCCTGCGGAGCGGAAGTCGCCCAGCAACGACTCGACCAAGCTCAGCAACAACTTTCCGGTCACTATCGCGGCCTGCGCGAAGCCTTGATCGAACAACGCCGCGAACTCGACGAGATGCGACTGGTCTTTCAAACCCAGCGAGACGATGTCCGCTCCGAACAGCAGACGCTCTCCGACTGGGCCGCAACCCAGGAACGGAAGCTCCGGGCGCGCGAGAGCGATTTGCAGACTCAGGCCGAGCAGCTCAACGTCCGCGAGTCCGCATGGCGTTCTGCCAGCCAACGCTGGATCAACGAGAAGATCGAAGCCGAGGCGGTCATTCGCGACCTGCTTGAACAACTCACTTCATTGACGGAGCCGACCTCGTCGGTTTCCATTTGGCCGCGTCCGGCAATGCCGGTCTACGAGCAGTAAGCCGGAGCACGCTAGCGTCCGGTTCCCGCTACCAAGAATTCGAGTGGCGACAGTTAGCCGCAGGGTGCTAGCCCCGGTTGAACCGGACGCTGGCGCGTTCCGGCTGATTCGTCCGAATCGCGAAGTGCAATGCCATGAAACGTTCACTGCCGTTGATGGCGATTGTCAGCATCATTTTCTTCAACGTCTGCGGCGGGGCATATGCGTTGGAGGAAGTGTTGGCGGTCGGGCCGGGGTTGGCGGTGCTGTTGCTGATGATTACGCCGCTGGTTTGGGGTGCTCCGGTGGCGTTGGTCTGCGCGGAGTTAGGTTCCGCGATCCCGGAAGAAGGGGGCTATTACGCTTGGTCGAAGCGAGCGTTGGGGCCGTTCGGTTCGTTCTGCCAAGGTTGGTGGGCGTGGCTTTACACGTTCGTGGACATCGGGCTGTATCCGATGATGTTCTGCGATTATCTCGCGTACTTCGTGCCGGATGTCGGCGAGGACGGGAATTTCTGGCTGCGGCGAGGGGCGATGCTCGTCATCATTTGGAGCTTCGTGCTATTGAATCTGTACGGTTCGGTGACGCTCGGAAAGTTGGCCCACGGAGCGACGTGGCTGGTGCTCAGTCCGTTTGTGATTCTGGTGTTGATCGGAGTGTGGCGTGGCTGCACCTCGGGGTTCGCGCAAAGTCCAGTGACACCTTTCGTGAGCGGCGAGGCATCGATCGGATCGGCGCTGGCGGCGGCAATCCCGTTGGTACTGTGGAACTTCATGGGCTGGGATTCGGTCTCGCCGATTGCCGGTGAGATGCAGCATCCGCAGCGCGACTATCCCCGCGCCCTGTTGATCGCAGCGCTGGTGATTGCCGCGTGCTATGCCCTGCCCGCGTTGGTAGCGATGGCATTGCTCGACCCGGAACAGATCACCTGGACCCCCGGAGCTTGGAGCAACGCCGCAAAACAGATCGGCGGGGAGTGGCTGGGAAGTTATCTCAGCGCGATGGGAATGCTGTCCGCGATCGGTCTGTATTCGGCATTGGTCCTGGTTTACAGCCGAGTCCCGTTCGTGATGGGTGTTGACGGCTACTTGCCGAAGGTGTTGATGAAAACAAATCGCCGAGACGCACCGTGGGTCTCGTTGATCGTTTCCGGAGTGGTGTATTCGATCGTCGTCTGTTCTTTTCGAGACTTGGAAGAATTGGCGTCGGCGGATGTCACCATTTATGGGGCGATGCTGTCGCTGGAGTTGTTGTCGTTTTTGGTGCTGCGTCGCCGTGAACCGAATCTCGCAAGACCGTTCCGAGTCCCCGGAGGCTGGGGAATCGCGGTAATGCTCTGCGTGCTCCCGGTGCTGTGCATCGGAGCCGGTGTGTACTACCGAGTTCAAGAGCCTGCTGAAGAGGGTGGCGGCTTGTGGAATGTCGTCGGCCTCGCGTTGGCCATCATGGCGAGCGGCCCCCTGCTCTATCCGATTGCGGCATGGTGGCGTGTAAAGACCTGTCGCTCTGAATCAACGCCTGGCGAGCGGCAGGGCTTTAGCCCTCCGAGTTAGGCTTTTCGTCCGACAACAACTTTCGGTTCTCGGCATCAGACCGTCGGGGCTGTCATTTCGACGACAAATGCGGCACCGCAATCGAATTTGCTCACCATGTCCCTCAGTGTCCGCCTCCCACGTTGCGGCGTTGGGCCAGATCTTCCGCCGTCGCTTGGGTGTGCTGGATGAAATTGGGGAGTAACGAACCAACGATCATGCCGACGAACGATGCGGCCAAGCCGTAAAGCTGCGGCGGCATACTCCGCCAGACGTTTTCGCTCTCTGTGTCGTGGTACGAGAACATGAAGCCGAGCCAGACTGAGACGGCCAGCACGATTGCGAAAACCGCGCCTTGAGTGGTGGCTCGCTTCCAATACACGCCAAAAACCAGCGGTACAAAAGCGACTACCAGCGTCACGCTGTAACCCGCTTCGACCATCTCGTACATGGTGGCACCGGAGTTTACCGACATCGTCGTGGCCACGACCGCCACTAGAACCAGCAGCGAACGCAGCGTCATCAGCATTGCCTGGTCGGTCAGCTTCAGTCGTTGTAGAAAAATTCGCAGCACGTTTTCGGTGAGCACGCTGGCGGGGGCGAGCAATGTGCCGCTGGCGGTCGAGAGAATGGCCGACATCAACGCACCGAAGAACAGCACCTGGCACCAAATCGGAGTCACATTCAGCACCAGCGACGGCAGAACCTGTTGCACCACGCGTGGATCGTCAGACTGGAATAACTCGACGAAGCTGGGGTCGATCAACGTGGCGGAGTAGGCAATGAACATCGGCACGAATGCGAACCCAAAATAGAAGAGACCGCCCCAAAAGGTGCCGATGGTCGCCGTCTTCTCATCCCGCGCGCTGGTGACTCGCTGAAACACGTCCTGTTGTGGGATCGAGCCAAATGCCATCGTGATGAACTGGCCGATGGCAACCATCCAGGCGGAAGCCGTCAGATGCGGAAAGACATTCAGTTTTCCCGCGCGATACGCATGGTCGATGACTTCGCCCACGCCGCCGGCACGATGGCCTAGCAAGGCCGCGACAAGAATCAGCCCCACCACAATCGCCACCGTCTGAATCACGTCCGTCAGAGCGACCGACCACATGCCGCCAAACATGGTGTAGATCGTGACGATCACCGCTCCGACCATAATCGACTGATTCAGCGTCAGATACTCCGGGAACAAGACGTTGATGACCAATCCCAGCGCCGAGAGTTGAGCACTCGTCCAACCGAGGTACGAACTGGCAATCCCCAGCGACGTGATGACCTCGACGAACTTGCCGTATCGCAGATGGTAGTAGTCGCCGATGGTCAGCAGTTCGAGCCGATAGAACGTCCTCGCGAAAAAGAGAGCCACAAAACACAAGCAGACCGACGCTCCGAATGGGTCGCCGGAGACGGCCCCCAAACCGTCCTTGGCGAATGTCGCGGAGACTGACAACACGGTCTCCGCCCCGAACCACGTCGCAAACACGCAGGCGAAATTCATGTAAAGCGGCAGCGACCGCCCCGCGACCATGAAGTCCTTCGAGTCCTTCACGCGCGTCGCCGCCCACAGGCCCACCGCCACCGTGGCGATCATGTAAAGAATCACGCACACCACCAGCATCGTTCGCTCTCCAGGAAACAGACTGCTCGATCGATTAACAATCGAGGCGGATGGTAGTGAGGTCCGCCACTTTCGTCAGTATCCCACCGCACAGCCATCTTTGCGCGGGTCGGTGCCGCCATGCAACACGCCATTTTTGTGGTCGATCAGAATTGCCTGATAACCGCCAAATGCACCGCCGGGACCAGTCAGTTGATGACCGCGCTCGGTCAGCATCTTCAATGCTGCGGCCGGGAAACCGTACTCGTGCCCGACAGTGCCACCATTCGCCGACATCGGGCGGCCCGTGGGAGTCGCGCTGCCGGTGTGTTGCATACGCGGGTGCTCGCCCGCTTGTTGCACATTCATGCCGAAGTCGAGCATGTTGACGAGCACCTGCACATGCCCTTGCGGTTGGAAGTCGCCACCCATCACACCGAATGTCAGATACGGTTGGCCCTCCTTCGTGACGAACGCGGGGATGATGGTGTGGAATGGCCGCTTGTGCGGTTCCAGCCGATTGGGATGCGTTTCATCGAGCGCGAACAGGCAACCGCGATTCTGCAATGCGAAGCCGACGTTGCCCGGCACGATCTGCGAGCCGAAGCCGAAGTAATTGCTTTGGATGAACGAGCAACAGTTGCGGTCCTTGTCGACGACCGTCAGATAGATCGTATCGCCATGAGCCAGCTTCGCGTCGATGTCGCCCGGCACCACTTGCTTCGCCGCCCTAGCCATGTCGATGCGAGCGGCCTGTCGCGCGGCGTACTCTTTGGAGATCAACTCTTTCGTCGGTGGCACTCCGAACGCGGGATCGAAATAGAACCGCGAGCGATCCGCGAACGCCAGCTTCTTCGATTCAATCAGCAGATGCAGGTAGTCGGGATGAAACGGGCCCAGCGACTTGAGGTCATGCCGTTCCAGCACGTTGAGCATCTGCAGCGCTGCGATCCCCTGCCCGTTGGGCGGAAGTTCCCAAACGTCGTAGCCGCGATAGTTCGTGCTGACCGGTTCCACCCACTCGGAGGTGTGATCTTTGAAATCGTGCATTGAGAAATACCCGCCGTTCGCTTCGCTGAACCGCACGATCTCGCCGGCGATCGCTCCTTCGTAGAAGGCATCTCGCCCTCCCGTCGCGATCGCGCGATAGGACGCGGCGAGATTCGGGTTCTTGAATATCTCGCCCACGCGCGGAGCTTTGCCGTTCGGCAAGTAGGTCTTCGATGAATCCGGCCACTGCGACAGACTGCTGGCCGAGCTGGACCAATAGCCCGCGATGATTTCGCTGACAGGAAAACCTTCGTCGGCCGTTTGGATGCTCGATGCGAGCAGCTTGTCGTAGTTCATCGTTCCAAACTTCGACCGCAGCATCTCCCAACCATCAACGCAGCCCGGCACAGACCACGACAGCGGTCCAGTCTCCGGCATCTCGTCGAGCTTCTTCTGAGCAAACACCTCGCGATTGACGGCGTAAGGACTCCGCCCGCACGCATTCAGGCCGTAGAGCTTCTTGGTCTTCGCGTCCCAATAGATCACAAAGAGGTCGCCGCCGATGCCGCAACTCATCGGTTCGACAAGTCCAATCATCGCGTTGGCCGCAATCGCCGCGTCGGCCGCGTTACCTCCGGCCTTAAGGATGTCCAACCCCGCCTGAGCCGCCAGCGGATGACTGGTCGCGACAATGCCGTTCTTCGCAATCACCACCGACCGCCCCGGATGCGGCAGTGTCTTCGGTGGAGCGGCCTCGGCCGTCGCCGACGTGAAATCCAATCCCGCAAAATATCCCAGCGACATGGCGGTCACTCCCAGCCACAAAACATGGTTCAAAAGTCTGCGTCGATTCACAATCAGTCCCTTCTCAGAGCAGCAAACTGGTAAAGCGAAACGATCACATAGTCTCAACATCCTGATCCCGGCCGGCAAGCAGTAAAGTCGAACTGCCCGCATCTTCCGCCCACCGTTTTTCGACCGCTCTTCTAAAACTGATCGGACGGCAGACGGAAAATAAAACAGGCCAACATGTCCACTCCGGGCGTGATCTTCAATGGCGGCGGAACGAGGAGTGGCCACCTGGATTTGTCGCTTTGTTCGACTCTGTGTCCCGTCGCGCCTCAGTGATTCCCATTCGCGATTCGGGACTGGTCACAATCGAACAAAGGATTGGAAACCTCAGAGGTGCGACTAGTCACAGAGGAAGATCATTGAGAATCACGCCGAAACCGCCGCCGGACTCGACGGCCTCAGGGGCCACCGTGACGTCGGCGGCATGCGAGCCAGCATCTAAAACGCCTTCCCGATCGAAGGGGTCGATGCTCTGATCTCGCTGATGAAAGATTTCGAAGCCAAGAACGAGTAACAGAGTTCGCACGATTTGAGATTGCGCAGTTCCGCCGACAATCGGCGACAATAGGCTTCATGCTTTTTTTGCTGAAATGATTTTGCTGACCACATTAGCGTCATCGCTACTCAGCAAAATCATTTCGGGCAAAATCATAGTTCACCGGTTGACGACAGTAGAAAATGGCGGTGCTGGTCGGCTGCATGTGGTGTGATAGAGTGCGAAGAGTCGGAGCTTGAAGTGGCCGTAGTGGCGGTCGCCGTAAGCTCGACGTTGTAGGATTCCGATCTTGTTGTTGGTGCCTTCCAGCGGGCTTGTTGAGATTGGGTGGTTCTACAATCAAGAGGCCCACGCGATGCCCTCGGAGCGCTTGGCTCATGGTGCTGAGGAAGCGGATGCTGGTGGCTTCTTGCGCGAACTGACCTTAGCCAAATTCGCTAGCGGTACGTCCGCCGATCCGCTTGCTTGGCCGAGATTCAAACACTCTCGTACAAAGACCTCGCTTCCGACCGCCAAACCGTCGCCGCCGTGCAAACCCTCAAGGCAATCCTCGCTCACGCGTCGAAGGGCGAGCCGGACTGCATCATGCGAGTCAATGACTCGAAAGGTGGTCTTGGCCTGTATCGCGTGAGCAAGCCTAAGCTCGACGTTTTGTACGCCGCAAAAGCGTGACTGTCGATTCAGGGGAGGGCGAACGACGCTCTCGGCGATGCCGCGTCGCCACCGGAATCGTGGGCGAGGCCGGGGGCTTCGTGAAGGGTGCAAACTTTGGTGCGTTCAGCCTCGTTGCCGCTTCGAGTTTCAGTGAGACTTGAATCTGACGTCCGAGCGAGGTGCATGGCGACGCGAAAACCGATGTGCGGACTGCGGTATGAGCGTGGAATTGCTATTTGGCTTCGCAGCTCGCGGCGCGTCGATTGCAGTTCGGCTTCGAACCGACCGACATTGGGTAGCTTCAAGATGGGGTTGGTCCTTGCAAACTGAGTGTAATGGCGAGGTGCTTCGTCCGAATGCATCCGAAACTCCAGCCACATCTCGGTGGCGCCGGTAAATTGCTCCGTGAGGTCGAACTCCCTCGGGACGACGGACAACCTGCCGCGATGCTTGAACACGGAGTACCATTCTTCCGCCACTGACTCCATACCTTGCCGACCAGCCTTGCGCACTCTTATTTCGAATTCCGAATTCTCGACGTGCAATCCCGCTACATTCACCAATTTCGCACGCCGAATCGGCGACGAAACCGTGTAGTGGTAAACCAAACGCAACGGCTGATCGAGCGACTTCGGACAAAGGTATTTCGTCACTTCGTCCGGTTCTGTGTGAACATGAGCGTTCTCGGCACGCTCCAAAAAATCGTTGATGCCGCAATTCATGTCATACGCATGCACAAATAGGTCGCGAGCGCCACCACCAAACACCAAGCGGCTCTCCTCTGCCGGCATCTCGCCCGTCGTGGCAAATGACACGACACCTTCCCACTGCGACGGCTTGCGAATCGAGGCATCGGTCCATTCCCACACATTTCCTGACAAACCCAACAGCCCTAGTGACGAGCGACTCGATCGCCGCGCGGCGACGATTGTGTCATCGACAGGCGGCAAGCTGTCCACGAGCGTCGCTACGGGCGTACCGCGCGACAAGAGGTCAAAGCCATACGCGGCATAGGTCATTTCGATTTCCCAAGGCAGATGATAAGTCCAAGGCCCCGGTTCGAGCATCGTGAGCTTTCGGCAGAACAACTCCGCTTCATCGAACGTGATGCCGGTCATCGGCAGGTCCTGATCCTCAACGAGTGTCGGCGAAGTAGCTACAGCAGCATTACCCATCACAGCCGCGAATTCGCGCCGCGTCACTTCACACTCTCCTAGGTAGAAGTCGCGATCGATGTTTCGCCAATCAATCCGTTCGGTCAGTTCGTGATGTTCGGAAAATGGGGGCCACGACGCGATCGGCGCTGGTGCTGGAACTCGCCGAAATCTCATGCCGAGCGAATTAACGTAGGTGTCTGGGTCCAGCAATCCATGCACTGGAGACCGACCGAACCACAGGCACGCCAACGCGATCAGCGCACCGCTCAGCACCAGCAATACCCATGATCCCATCCGCAGCCGACTCCTCGCGTTCGGCTTCGGTGCGTGGACGGAGTGAACTCCAGCTTCGCTCTCAAGCCGGATCCGCCAAGGTATTTCTCGCATCGTGTCTGGCAGACCGCGGGCCACCGCCCAAGCGGCGCGAAACACTTCACAGAATTCTTCAGCAGTCGCATACCGATTTTCTGGCTCGGCCGCCAGACACGTTCGCCATACGGTCCGCAATCCGTCCTCGCAGGCGCCGGCCGATTCAGGCAATTCCAGCGTCTCGCGCATCATCCGAGCCGTGACTTCCGCGAGGGTACCGCCGGAAAAAGGGTGCCGCCGATAGACCAACAGAAACGTGATGGCACCCAGGGAAAACAAATCGCTGCGAAACGTGACCTTTCCACTGAGCAGTTGTTCGGGAGCCATGTACAACGGGGTTCCCGCGACCAGATCCGCGTCCGAGTGTCCCTCAAACGCCAGGCCAAAATCCACAATGACGAGCTGACCCGAAGATTCGTCACGCAATACGTTGCCCGGCTTCAGATCGCGATGCACGATCCCCGCAGCGTGAATCGCTGTCACCCCTTGAACGATTTGATCCAGCATGCTGAGTACAAGGTCGTCGCTCCTTTTTGGGTTTTGTTCCAGCCAGTTTTGCAGGGTCGTGCCAGGGATCCATTCCATCACGAAGTACACGAGTCCGGACGTGTCCTCCTCCGAAACATGAAAAATCGTGACCACATGTGGATGCCGAATGCGGCTAGCCATCCGCGCTTCATTGAGGAACTGACGGCGGCGAGTCGCATCCTCTGCGAGCGACGGGGCCAGCACTTTGATGGCAACGGGGCGATCCAACCGAGCATCCCAAGCTCGAAACACGAATCCCGTGTGTCCCAAGGCCACGCAAGTTTGGAGCGTGTAACCACCGAGTCGCCCCATGTTGGCCGACGATTCGCAACCCCCGATTTGAGCCAACACCGCCGCCAGGTCCGAGTCCCTCAAGCAGCGATCATCGTTCCGCGTCGTGAGCAACGACGAGTAGGCGACATTGGCCGGGACTTCAAACTGCCCCCCCCACCTTGCATGTGCAGCCAAGAGGCCTTCAACTTCGCGCGCGAGAAGCGGGGCTTCTTGCGACAACCGCGCGAGCCACACCTGTCGTTCCGCCTCCGAACGGAAACTCAGCGCGGCCGAGAACGCGGACTCCAGTCGATCAACCGATGGCAAAGACATCACAACTCCAATCTCTCACGTCAAGCGGAGCCGGCCGGAGCGGTGTCTCAGAGTTCTTTCGAAAGTCATTTTGTTCTTGTAGCCCAACCCTTGGCCCGTCGTAGGATCGGTTTTTCTTGGAAAGTCAATGCTCAGTCAAAATCCTACGCCCCACAAGGAGTCGGGCGACGGGTGCTTCGGACCTTTTCTGCGATCACCGCGGACATTCCATCAGTTTGGATCTTTCATGGACTGCTCAGGGTGAGACCAGCGTGCGGCTTCGATTGACAATGGGTTCATGAAAAAAGAGCAATGGTTAGTCCCCAAAGGATTCATCGCGCAGACGCCGAGCTAGCCAGGCCTTGGAAAACTCCCACTTACGGTACGCGGTGGCCCGTGAGATCCCTAACAATTCCGCCGCTTGCTCGAGCGACGCTCCGCCAAAGAGTTTCAGTCGGACCAGTTCCGCATTGTCTGCCGACCGTTCCTCCAACTCGCGTATCGCTTGTTCGAGTCGCAGAAAATCCTCGGCCAACATGGCGACCGATTCGACGTCTGACTCGCTGCCGTAGTCCGGTAGGACATGGCCAGTTTCCAATCGTCTGCGAGATCGTCGCGACCGAGCACGGTCCACCAGAATCTGCCGCATGGCTTGAGCCGCGAAACGGATTGACCACACGGACAGCGGCCCACCCTCAGTCTCCGTACGATGCACCAGTTTCAAATACAGCTCATGAACCAGCGCGGTTGCAGTCAGCGTCGAATCCTTCGGCTCCTGGGACATCAATCGCTGCGCAACCTGGCGCAACTGCTCGTAATCCAACGCGCGGGCCGAGTCGGACGGCCCATTCTCCCGCCGACCGCCCGCCCGCGAATCCCTACCGTCGGTTGATGCTTGCCGGACATCGAGCATGCGACATCTCTCCACATCCATCCGAATTCGATTTGCAGAACATCCCGGCAAGATCGGTGCGGAAAGTCGATGGCGAGTTGCTGCCGAGAACTCTTGATTGTGTCAGGTTATGTCCACCAAGGCCGTCCAGCAAGCAAACACACTGTTAGCGCCTAAACGCCGGGCCTTAATTGCCGTCGCTTTTTCAAAATCTTCCAAGAACACCTGAGACGTCCGCAGCCAAGCTCCGCCTTTCAGAGCGTCGGCCGGGTGCTGTTCTTTGTGCCCCTTGGTCGGGGTCTCTCGGACGGCTCTGGTTTGACGCTCCTCTCGTTTTGAGAGCGGCGCCAAACCAGAGGATTCGCCAACCCAGACTGCGAACCCCCTGATTCGCAAAAAGGAGCCAACGATGATGCTTTCCAGCGTTCGTCAACCTCCCATCCTCGCCCAAAAAACCATCCTATTGATCGCCCTGGTGTTGGTGAATTCCGGTTGCGGCGGCCCCTCCGCGTTCGATCCTGCAAGTTTCAAGGAGTCAGCAAGCTTCCTCTCGAAGAGCAAACCGTACGTCGATTTTGAAGCGGCCTGTAAAGCAAAGAACCCAGTTCAGCTTCAAAAAGCAACCGATGAATTTGCAACATCTATTGCCGCTTTGAAAGGTCAAGAAGTGCGGTGGACATTAATCGTCTCGAAAATCGAGGAGGACGGATGCCTCTTCAAAGTATCGAATCACGACGTATTAGTCGCAGGTTATCTGCAATCCAAAGACGCGCCTGACTGGAAAACAACAGTGGCAGGATTAGCCGTGGGGCAGTCGGTGAACATCACAGCCAAAATCAAAATCATCAACCCGTATGCGTCGTACCAAGGCATGATGGAAACATGGCTGAAAGACCTTGGAGTGGAGGTGAATGAGAAAAGTGTGAAAAGATTCGCCGCCGAATTTGGACCGATTTTTTCTGGAAACGGAACTATCGACGAGAAACGCGAGACTCCCTTCATTTTTGTGGCACTTTCTGATGCGAAGCCCAACTGACGCCGCTTGTGTAAAGAGTGGCACTCATCAGAGTCCGACTTCAAACATTTCACTCCGACAAAGGCGTTTCCATGTCCGAACTGATTCGCTTCGAGTGCCCGCAGTGTCGCAAATCCCTGTCGGCGAGACCCCAACATGCCGGGCGATCCACGAAATGTCCTGGGTGCGAGTGTCTGGTCAAGGTTCCGTCGCCGGAGGTGCAGACTGAGGATTTCTTTGATCTCTTGGAAGCGGCCGAACCAATGGCAAAGCTACCAGAACGAAATCCGCGTAATGAACTGTATCAGCAACTGAGCCAAGCGGCGGATTCTGGTGCGACAGACCAGGCGTTGGCGATCATTGCGCAACTGAAGGTGGAAGCCGCGAGTGATGAATTCAGCGATCTGTGGACCTTGGAACGGGAACTGAAACGAGCGGCGGTGGGAAGTTCCTCGTCAAATGTTGGCGAAACAAACACGTCGTCAGTGCGTCGCGAAATGGGGTTCAGTCCCCCACCGCCAACGTTCGAGTTACCGCCAGACCCAGTCGTTCCCAACCCAGCGTCCCAAACGGATGACGATGCGATGTCTCGGCAGACGCCGCGGCCTACACCGCCGT
>Ga0194132_10001913_pt1 | contig 40892 bp, 35 predicted proteins | sample TA2KigOf80mmetaG_FD_148612 | JGI IMG/M metagenome (GOLD analysis project Ga0194132, IMG submission 148612) | Freshwater microbial communities from Lake Tanganyika, Tanzania - TA2015054 Kigoma Offshore 80m | ecosystem: Environmental > Aquatic > Freshwater > Lake | place: Tanzania: Lake...
CTCCCCCCCGGCTCCGAGTACAAAGGCCCCCTCCTAAACGCCATCAAGGACTTCGAGCGCGCCGCCGCTGCCGCCGATCCCCTCAAAGAGGTCGACATGGGCAGCAACAACTGGGCCGTCTCCGGCGACCGCACCGCTACCGGCAAGCCCCTCCTGGCCGGCGACCCCCATCGCGGCCTCGATACCCCCAACGTCTACTACCAGAACCACCTTGCCTGCCCCGACTTTGACGCCGTCGGCTGCTCCTTCCCCGGCGTCCCGGGCCTCCAGCACTTCGGCCACAACGCCTACGTCTGCTGGGGCGTCACCCACGCCGGCGCCGACTACCAGGACTTATTCATCGAACGCTTCGACAAAGCCAACCCCTCCTACTACGAGTTCAAGGGCCAGCTGCAACGCGCCCAGGTCTTTCACGAGGTCGTCAAGGTCAAAGGCGGCAAACCCGTACCAATCGATGTTACCGTCACCCACCACGGCCCCATTATCGCCGGCGACCCGGCCAAAGGCGTCGCCATCGCCTTCCGCTACACCCAGACCGCCGGCCCTAACCGCCAGGCCGAGGCCCTGCTATCGATGCTCAAGGCCCGCTCCACCCACGAGCTGGACCAGGCTATGCGTCACTGGGTCGACCCCGGCAACAACTTCCTCATGGCTGATGTCCACGGCAACATCGCCTACCTCACCCGCGGCAAAGTCCCCGTCCGCAACCTCGCCAACGCCTGGCTCCCCGTCCCGGGCTGGACCGGCGAGCACGAGTGGAAGGGCTACATCCCCTTCGAGGAGATGCCTCGTTCTCACAATCCTAAAGAGGGCTACATCGTCACCGCCAACCAGAAAATCGTCAGCGACGACTACCCCTACTACATCGCCCTTGACCACTCCCCGGACTTCCGCGCCCGCCGCATCACCATCCGCCTCACCGCCCTCAAAAAGGCTACCCTCGACCAGGTCGCCGCCATCCACGCCGAGCGCACCTCCATCCCCGCCCAGGCCCACCTGAAGGCCCTCAAAAAGGTCAAGCCCAAGGACGCCCTGTCGAAACAAGCCCTGGACATCCTCCTGGCCTGGAACGCCTCCATGGAGCGCGACGCCCCGGCCCCCCTAATCTACTCCGCCTACCGACTCCGCCTGGACAAGGCCATCCTCCTCCACCTCCTGGGCCCCATGCTCGACGATGCCCTGGCCGAAAGCGGCCGAGGCGGCCCTGTCCACGTCGGTCGCCTCCGCGCCCACTTCATCAAGCTCCTGGACTCCCGCGACACGTCCATGCTCCCCCCTCAGGCCACCTGGCCCGGCCTCATGTCGCAAGCCCTTGCCGAAGCCCTCCAGGACCTCAAGTCCCAACTCGGCCCCGACATGAAAAAGTGGACCTGGGGCAAAGTCCACCACACCGTCCCCAAGCACCCCCTCACCGCCGCCCACCCTGACCTGGCGGCCCTCCTGAATCCTCCTCAAATGCGCATGAGCGGCGACGGCGACGTGCCCCAGAACACCACCTGGTCCACCGGCCAGCCCTACACCATCTCCTCCACCGCCGTCCACCGCTACGCCTACGACCTGTCCGACTGGAACAACAGCAAATGGATTGTCCCCCTGGGCGCCTCCGGCCACCCCGGCTCCCCCCACTTCGCCGACCAGGCCCCCTTCTGGTCCGAAATCGACTACATCCCCATGCTCTATGACTGGAAGCGCATCTCCAAATCCCCCGCATCTCACCAGTCCCTGAATCCCAAGAAGTCTTGAACACTCACGCTGGATTAGAATGAGTCACAACACCACAACCGACCCCAGTCATACTGAGCTGTGCGAAGGATCTATGTCCACCACCAGTCTTATGTACGGCTCTTCCCCAATACTTTCCTCTCCCTTGATGGGAGAGGATTAAGGTGAGGGTGAAACACTAGCGCTACATCACGAGCAACAAGGCTACACTCCGTCACTTCCTCCACCAATCAACTCCCCAAAGGAGACCTCCCCATGTCCATCGGAATAATAATCCCCCTCCCGGCTTACCACCTTGACCCCGCCTTCCTGGCGGAAAAAGCCGAAAACCTCGGCTTCGACTCCATCTGGTGCGGCGAGCACCCCATCCTCCCCGTCCACTCCACCAGCCGCTTCCCCGGCTCCCCCGACGGCGTCATCCCCTGGACCTACGCCCACTTCGTCGACCCCTTCATGGCCCTCGCCCGCGCCTCAGGCGCCACCAAACGAATCAAACTCGGCACCGCCATAACCCTCATCACCGAGCGAAACCCCCTCATCCTCGCCAAAGAGTCCGCTACCCTGGACCACTTCTCCGGCGGCCGGCTCATCCTCGGCATCGGCACCGGCTGGCACAAAGAAGAGACCGAAATCATGGGCGGCGACTTCGACCATCGATGGACCCAGGCCAAAGAAGCCGTCGATGTCCTCAAAAAGCTCTGGACCAACGACGCCGTCGAGCACCACGGCAAGTACTACGACTTCCCGCCCATCAAGTCCTACCCCAAGCCAAAACAGCAGCCTCACCCACCCATCCTCCTGGGCGGCATGGCCCCTAACGTCCTCAAGCGCGTCGTCGCCTACGCCGACGGCTGGCTCCCCAACCGCCTCACCATCGACGAAGTCAAGCAAAAGCGCCACGAGCTTGACGTCCTCGCTGAAGGCGCCGGCCGCGACCCCTCCACCCTCACCATCACCGTCCACGCCCCCGGCTTCGACCCAAGCCTCGTTAAGTCCTACCTCAAAAACGGCGCCTCCCGCGTCACCCTTCGCGCCCCCTCCGTCACCAGCGAAAAAGCCGCCGGCCAGGAGCTAGAAAAATTCGCAAAAGCCCTCCTTTAGGTGTCCCGTCATTCCGACCGAAGTGGAGGAATCTCAACATTACGCTCAATGCTACGTCTCCTTTATCGCCGCCGAGCCACGTTTTGTCATTCTGAGCAAAGTCCGTACCCGGACGTAGTCGAAGCCTGTCCTGAGCCTGGTCGAAGGGAATCTGTTATGACTATTCCTTGGCTCCGCATAAACATCGCCACATTTCGATACGAAGGCTTTAAAAAAATTTCCTCTCCCCTTGTGGGAGAGGACTATGGAACACCTTAATTCCCATATAATCGTGACATCCCGATGCTAATCGGGAAGGTGAGGGGTAAACCCTAGAGGCACAATCCTTTATCACTGCCACCTCCCACGCTGCGAATCATCCCTTCTCCTCAGGTTAGCACCAGAAAGAGGCCCACTTGCACATCGGCATCAACATTCCCGTCCCCACCTACTGGGTCGACCCTGCCTTCATCGCCGAAAAGGCTGAAAGCCTCGGCCTCGAGTCCCTCTGGGCCGCCGAACACCCCATCATGCCCGTCCACATCGCCACCCGCTTCTACGGCTCCGCCGACGGCGCCGTCCCGCCCACCATGCCCCACTACGCCGACCCCTTCATCCTCTTCGCCCGCGCCTCCGCTGTCACCAAACGGATAAAACTCGGCACCAGCATCTGCCTCGTCCCAGAACGCAACCCCCTCGTCCTCGCCAAGGAAGTCGCCACCCTCGACTACTTCTCGCGAGGCCGCTTCATCTTCGGCGTCGGCGCGGGATGGCTGCGCGAGGAGACGGAAATCATGGGCGGCGACTTCGACCATCGATGGTCCCAGGTCCGCGAGGCCATCGCGGTCATGAAGAAGCTCTGGACCAGCGACGCCGCCGAGCACCACGGCAAGTACTATAACTTTCCGCCCGTCAAGTCCTATCCGAAACCCTTCCAGAAGCCCCACCCGCCCATCCTCCTGGGCGGCATGGCCCCTAACGTCCTCCACCGCGCTGTCGCCTACGCCGACGGCTGGCTCCCCGACAAACTCACCCCCGACCAGCTAAAGCAAAGGCGCTACGAACTCGATAAGCTCGCCGAAGCCGCTGGCCGAGACCCCCGCTCCCTCACCATCACCATCTACGGCCAGCCCCCTGACCGCGACCTCATCAACGCCTGGCGCGCCGCCGGCGCCGACCGCGTCATGGTCCGCAACCAGCCCCTCAAGTCCGAAAAGGAAATGGGGGAGCAGATGGAACGCTTCGCCAAAGCCGTCCTCTAGCCCACACCTTCCCTCTCGTCATTCCGGCCTCTGCCGGAATCCAGTGCCTCCCCAGAGCGGTGAGTAGAGTAGGGCGGCCTCGTCATTCCGAGTCTTTTAGCCGAAGAATCGAGGAATCTCAACGCCCCGTCGGCCACCATCACGCAATATTTGACCTCCCAGACCCTCCCCTTTGTCATCCTGAGCGTCAGCGAAGGACCTAATGGCCGTGCCTGTTACCACATTCTTTTCTTACCTACAACGCCCACATCCTTTTGTAGGGGCGCGGTCGCCGCGCCCTTCCCTTTCTCCCTACACCATCCCCCAGACCTCCCTCCCTAGCACCCCCGCGCTCGTCGCCAGCAGCGTCGCCATCACCAGCCGGCGGAACATCTCCTCATCAATCCGCCCGATAAACCGCTGCGCCGTAAACGTCCCCACCAGCAGCGACGGCATGAACACCGCCGCGCTCTTCACCTCCTCCGCCCCCAGCAGCCCAAAGGCCGCGTGCGCAGCCAGCGTCGTCGACGCCGTCACCAGGAAAAAGCTCGCCAGCATCGCGCGAGTCTTGTCCCTGCCCCATCGCTGGTTCAGCGCGAAAAGCGCCATCACCGGCCCTCCCAGCGACAGCCCGGCGTTCAAAAAGTTGAACACCGCCCCCACCGGCACCGCCGCCACCCGCTCCCGACGAAACGTCGGAAACGTCCGAGTCACCGCCATCACCGCCGTCACGATGACCACACTCGCCAGTACCAAACTCAGCGCCCGACCCTCCACATTCGACACCAGCGCCACACCTGCGGGCAATCCTATGGCCCCTCCCACCACCAGCGCCCCCAGCATCCCCTTGTCCACGTGCCCCCATGACCTCGCCGACATCACCAGGAATAACAGCCCCGTCAACATCAGGTTCATCTCCACCACCAGCCGAGGCTCCAGGAAAATCAAAAAGAACGGCGTCATCGCCATCGCGAACCCAAACGCCACAATCCCCACCGCCGTGCTGACCGCCAGCACCAGCGCCTGAAGAAGAATAAACTCGGCGACGCTGAATTCCAAAATCATGGCAAACTCGCCCTAGAGTACCAGTTTTATCCCTTCGAGCGCAGTGCACCACTGGTGGAAATAGTCCGCGATTCCGGTTTGTGCGGGACTTAGGTTCGTTCAGAATAATCGAGCTTCTCTTTTTAACCTTCTCCCCCTTGATGGGGGAGAACAGAAGAGAGGGTGAAACCCTGCCACCAAGAACTCGCTCAATAAAACCTCATACCTCAGCGGGACGTTTTCCGACCCAATGCCCACCTCGGAATTGACACCCCTGCCTCCTTCCCCCAAAATCCCCCCATGCGCGCCGCCGTCATCGTTAAACCTACCGGCCCCGACGGCCTCCGACTCCAGGACGAGCCCGACCCCCTCCTCGGCCCCGAAGACCTCCTCGTCGACGTCAAAGCCACCGCCCTCAATCGCGCCGACCTCTCGCAAGTCCAGGGCAACTATCCCGCCCCCGCCGGCGTCCGTAACGACATCCCCGGCCTCGAAATGTCCGGCGTCGTCCTCAAAGTCGGCCCTCGCGCCTTCGGCTTCAAGGAAGGCGACCGCGTTTTCGCCCTCCTCAGCGGCGGCGGCTACGCCTCCCGCGTCGCCCTTCACCACCGCATGGCCCTTCCCATCTCCCCCAACCTCGACTTCCGCCAGGCCGCCGCCGTCCCCGAGGTCTTCTTCACCGCCTTCGACGCACTCTTTAACCACTGCAACCTCAAAATGGGCGAGTCCGCCCTTATCCACGCTGGCGGCAGCGGCGTCGGCACCGCCGCCATCCAGCTCGCCAAACGCGCCGGCGCCTTCACCTTCGCTACCCTCGGCTCCGACGATAAGCTAGCCAAGGCCAAGGCCCTCGGCCTCGACGTCGGCATCAACTACAACACCCACGATTTCGCCCAGGTCATCAAAGAGCGCACCCAGGGCCGAGGTGTCGACGTCATTCTCGACGTCATCGGCGCCCCCTACTGGACTCGAAACCTAACCTCCCTCGCCGTCCAGGGCCGAATGGTCATCGTCGGCACCCTCGGCGGCGGCGACCTCCCCAACGCCGACCTGCGGCAGCTTATGCCCAAGCGACTTCAGGTCAAAGGCACCGTCCTCCGCGCCCGGCCCCTGGAAGAAAAAATCGCCCTAACCCGCCAGTTCGACAAACACGTCCTCCCCCACCTGGCCTCCGGCGCCATCAAGCCCGTCATCGACCGCGTCTTCCCCCTCTCCCACGCCCCCGACGCCCTAAAATACATGTCCACCAACGCCAACTTCGGCAAAATCGTCCTCTCCATTGACTAGATAGACAACTATTATCTCGTCAAACGAAACGTGAAATGTCATTATGAGTGTAGTCCTTCTGTACTCGGAAGGACGCAGTCGAAGAATCTGTTCCCACTGTGGCCAAGGCTACGCCATCCACCTAGACGATGCGAACACTCACGTAGGGGCTAGGTCACCTCGCCCACTTCCCCCTTTGAATTTTTCAGATTCTCCTTTACGAAACCCGTCTTGACGATTTCCCTTTTCTGCCCTATACTCCCTCTTTGTTGAATTTTGAACGCGATGAAGGGGCATGTAGCGGTTTCCTCAGCCATAGGGAGTCGGGGGTAAAGTGGAAACCCCGGCGCACAGAGAAACCGTGAAGGTCACCCCGGAGCGGCCGGCCTGAAAGCCGATTTATCGGCTCTAGGGTCGGACGGGTCGCCCGTTAAAGCAGTCTTAAAGCCCTGGCCGCTTGTAGGCCCGGGAAATAAGGGTGGTACCACGGATAAAGCCCGTCCCTTCCAGGAGACGGGCTTTATTATTTTGTTAACCAATCCCTTGTCTCAGTCGTATAAGTTTAATAGGCGGAAAGTCTAAAAATAGAAAGGCAGCAGCCCGGGAGGCCCTTATGAAAATGACAGGCGCGCAGATAGTCTTCGAGTCCCTCACCCGCGAGGGCGTCAACGTCATTTTCGGCATTCCAGGCGGCGCCATTCTCCCCCTCTACCAGACCCTCCCCGAATATCCCAACCTCCGACACATCCTCACCCGCCACGAGCAGGGCGCCGCCCACGCCGCCGACGGCTACGCACGAGTCACCGGCAAGGTCGGCGTCGCCTTCGGCACCTCCGGCCCCGGCGCCACCAACCTGGTCACCGGCATCGCCTGCGCCCAGATGGACTCCATCCCCACCGTCTTCATCACCGGCCAGGTGGGCCGCGCCGCCATCGGCAAGGACGCCTTCCAGGAGACGGACATCGCCGGCATCACCCTCCCCATCACCAAGCACAACTACCTGGTCATGAACGCCTCCGAAATCGCCTACACCATCAAAGAGGCCTTCTACCTCGCCCGCACCGGCCGCCCCGGCCCTGTCCTGGTGGACATCCCCAAGGACGTCTTCGTCGAGCAGGCTGAGTTCGAATACCCCGAGACCGTCGACCTGCCCCACTACAACGTCCAGCCCGCCATCAAGACCGAAGCCTTGAAGCAGGCCGCGGCGCTTATCAAGGACGCCAAGCGGCCCCTCATCCTGGCAGGCCACGGCGTCATTATCTCCCACGCCTACAACGAGCTTCGCGAGCTGGCCGAAAAGACCGGCATCCCCGTTATCACCACCCTCCTGGGCATCTCCTCCTTCCCCAGCAATCACCCCCTCTGCGTCGGCATGCCCGGTATGCACGGCATGGCCTACGCCAGCCTCGCTATCGACGAGGCCGACTTGCTTCTAGGCCTCGGTATGCGCTTCGACGACCGCGTCACCGGCGACCTCAAGACCTTCGCCCCCAACGCCAAAATCATCCACGTGGAAGTCGACCCCTCGGAAATCAACAAGAATAAGCACGCCACCGTCCCCCTGGTCGGCGACCTCAAGACCGTCCTGCAAAAGCTCCTGCCCCACGTCCAGCCCAAAACTCACCCCGACTGGGTCAAGCGCATCGATGTGCTGAAGAAGGAGCATCCCCCTGTTCGCTCCATCGCCGCCAACGGCATGAGGCCACAAGCCATTCTCCAAACGCTGTCTAAGGAGACCAAAGGCCAGCACGTCATTGTCACCGGCGTCGGCCAGCACCAGATGTGGGCCGCCCAGCACTCCACCTTCGTCAACCCCAACAGCTTCATCACCTCCGGCGGCCTCGGGGCCATGGGCTTCGAAGTCCCCGCCGCCATGGGCGCCCAGGTGGGCCGCCCCGACGCCACCGTCTGGTCCATCTGCGGCGACGGCGGCTTCCAGATGACCATGTCGGAGCTGGCCACCATCGTGGAAAACAATATCCCGGTCAAGTTCGCCATCTTCAACAACGGCTTCCTGGGCATGGTGAGACAGTGGCAGGACATCTTCTACAAAAAGAGCTACGTCGCCACCAACTATACCCGCAACCCGGACTTCGTGAAGCTGGCCGAGGCCTTCGGCATGCCCGGACGCCGCGTCGCCCGACAGGAGGACGTCCTCCCCGCCATCCGGGAGGCCATGGCTCACAACGGCCCCATGCTCCTCGACTTCATGATCCCCCAGGAAGAGAACGTCTTCCCCTTCATACCCGCCGGGCAGAGCACCGCCCAGTTGATGGAAGAACCCGTGGAGGACCTGGCCCATGGCGGCTGAATATAAGACCATCGTTTCCCTCGTCCGAGACCGGCCCGGCGTCCTCACCCGCATCGCCAGCATGTTCCGACGGCGCAACTTCAACATCATCAGCCTCGCCGTCGGCCAGTCCGAGACCAAGGGCCTATCCCGAATGACCTTCGTCGTTGACGGCGACGACGCTACCATCGACCAGGTCATCAAGCAGCTCCGCAAGCTCATCGACGTGGTCTCTGTGGAGCCTATAGGCGATAGGACTATGGTCGCCCGCGAGCTGGCCCTCATCCGGGTCACCGCCACCTCGGCCACCCGCTCGGAAATCACCCAGATCGCCGAAATCTTCCGCGCCAACGTCATCGACGTCGCCCCCGACTCCCTCATCATCGAAGTCACCGGTGACGAGGACAAGGTCCAGTCCCTCAAAAGCCTCCTGGAGTCCTTCGGCGTCCGCGAAATGATCCGCACCGGCCGAGTCGCCATGGAGCGCGGCCTCGCCCTGGACTCCCGCCGCAACGGCAAGACCACAATTCCTCAAGCCTAAGTTTTGTACTAAAATGTCCCTCGGCATATTAATCTCATCCCAATACGCCAACATATCTAGAACTCGAACCACTCGGGGCAGACCCCACCTCTCAAACGGGGGGTGTGAAATGTCTCCTCAGGTACCCCTTCTTCTCCTATTGCAAAGGAGAAGAAGGGGTTAGGGGATGATGAGGTGATCCTATTTTTCTCTTCCCCTTCCAGCAGGAAGGGGCCAGGGGATGGTATCCCGACTAAAAACAAGATTCGCGATTGAGTAGCCAAGTTCAAGAAAAGAGAAGGAGCCTCCCAATGGCAAAAATGTACTACGAAACCGACGCCGACCTCTCATACCTAAAAGATAAGACCGTCGGCATCATCGGCTACGGCAGCCAGGGCCACGCCCACGCCCTCAACCTCAAAGACAGCGGCGTCAACGTCGTCGTCGGCCTCTACGACGGCAGCCCCAGCATCGACAAGGCCAAGGCCGCCGGCCTCGACGTCATGTCCGTATCCAACGCCGCCAAAAACGCCGACCTCATTACCATGCTCATCCCGGACACCAAGCAGTCCAAGGTCTTCAAAGAGGAAATCCAGCCCCACCTCCGCAAGGGCAAGACCCTCATGTTCGCCCACGGCTTCAACATCCACTTCAAGGCCCTGGTGCCCCCCGCTAACATAGACGTCTCCATGGTCGCGCCCAAGGCCCCCGGCCATCGAATGCGTGAAGTCTTCACCAAAGGCTCCGGCGTACCCTGCCTCCTGGCTATCCACCAGAACGTCTCCGGCAAGGCCAAAGAGGTCGCCCTGGCCTACGCCAAGGGAGTGGGCGGCACCCGCGCCGGCGTCCTGGAGACCACCTTCAAAGAGGAGACCGAGACCGACCTCTTCGGCGAGCAGGCCGTCCTCTGCGGCGGCATCACCCAGCTTATCAAGTACGGCTTCGAGACCCTTACCGAGGCCGGCTACCAGCCCGAGTCCGCGTATTTCGAGGTCCTCCACGAGATGAAGCTTATCGTCGACCTTATGTACCAGGGCGGCATGGGCTACATGCGCTACTCTATCAGCGACACCGCTGAGTACGGCGACTACACCCGCGGCCCCCAGGTCGTCGACGCCCACGTCAAAGAGAACATGAAGAAGACCCTGAAGGCCATCCAGGACGGCAGCTTCGCCAAAGAGTGGATCACCGAAAACGACGAGGGCATGCCTCGCTTCAAGCGCCTCCGCAAGGAAAACGCCGACCACTCCATCGAAAAAGTTGGCGCCGAACTCCGCGCTATGATGCCCTGGCTCAAACAGCAGGTCTAGCCGCCTAAGCTAGCTCGATTACTTGGCTGAGCACCGAGTAACGGCCTAGGATGCTGGTCAAGACGTCTTCATCTCCCGGGAGTGATATTCTTACCTCTGCTCGGCGGGGTGAACAGGCGAGGGTGTGGTTCTCCCCCTTAGGCCTGGAAGGCGAAGGGGGAGTTAGAGGGGGTTGTGGTGTATCATTTTCCTTGCCCTTCCTGAAAGGAAGGGGACACAGGGGATGGTGGCCCCGCTTAAATTAACGCCACATGCTAAAATAACGCCCATGAACACCACCCCCATACCCGTCATCGTCTGGTACGATTACATCTGACCCTGGTGCTACGTCGGCCTGGAACGGCTCGACAAGCTAGCCCTAGAATACAACATCTCCATCACCGGCCGCGCCTTCTTTCTCCGACCCGACATCCCCGAAGAAGGCCGCGTCCGCGACCCGCGACCCGGTGAGGAGGACGGCCAGCTCGCCGAGCCCCTCCGCACCTACGCCCAGCAAGCTGGCCTCGTCATGCGGCGGCCCAGCCTCACCCCCTACACCATGTACTCCCAGGAAGCCACCCAGTACGCCCAGGAACACGGCAAGTTCAACGAATTCCATCACGCCGCCTACAAGGCCCTCTGGACCGACGGCAAAAATCTCGCCGATTTCCAGATCCTTAAGGAAATCACCGAATCCTGCGGCCTCGACTGGCCTGAGCTAGAGCAACGCCTTAAGTCCGGCCACTACCGAGGCATCATCCAGGCCCAACACCAGGAAGCCCTGGACCTCGGCGTCCACGCCATCCCCAGCTTCCTCATCGGCAAGTACGTCTTCTCCGGCGCCCACCCCTACGACTTCTTCAAACGCGTCACAGAAAAAGTCCTGGCGGAGCAGCAGGTCAGTCAGTAAAGAGTACGCCCAACCCTTTTCACATGGGCCCAGGGGCTATCATCGGTGAGGTCAACCCCCCCTTGTCGCTCGTAAGCCACTTTTCGACGCCGAGGGGCCGCCTCTTATCTCCTCTGGTACTCCCCCTTCGGCCTGGAAGAGCCTGTCCCGAGTATCCCTCGAGGGACGAAGGGGGAGCTAGACGCTGTCCTGAGTATGTCGAAGGAGGGGGTTCTGGTGTCTTTTTTCTCTTCCCCTTCCAGCAGGCTGTACTCAGTCCCGATGCAGTCGGGAAAGGGGCCAGGGGATGGTATTCTGATTAAAGACATGGATCGAGTCAATCAGCCGCGCTTGGATTGATTAGGGCGCCCGTCCCACGGCGACCCCCTAAGAAAACATCCGCCTCATCCACCGGCTCGCCGCCAGCTCCACCCTCGTCCTCGGCGACATGTGGCTGGTCACAAATTCCGCCATCCCTTCGCCCCCAAAAAACCAGCTGGTCCGCCACTTCTTCAACTCCGACAGCCCCAGCGGCCTGCCCTCCCCATCAACAAACCCCTCGAAGGGCCTCCACCCTCGCCCATCCCTCCCCGACCTGAACCGCACCACACCTCCCGCCTCCCGCACCAGCACAATCCCGCCCGACACATCCCACACCCACGGACTGCTGTATACCGCGTACTGCACCACGCCGCTGGCCGTCATCGCCACCTCGTACGCCACGCTTCCCGGGCTTCGCAGTTCCCCCACCTTCCCCTTGTACCCCTTCTTCATCCTGAAGTGCTGCGCGAAGGCGCGAGGGAACACCGTTATCCGACCCTTCTCTGGGCTCGACGACGTCACCACGCTAATCGGCTCCTCGTCCCTGAAGGCGCCGCCGCCCGTCCGTGCGTGGTACACGCACCCCTGCGCGCTGGTGGCCGACGGCAGGAAAATGCACCCCACCGCAGGCCGCCCCCGGTACAGCACCCCCACTGACACCGCGAAAATCGGCAGCCCGTTCAGAAAATTCACCGTGCCGTCCAGCGGGTCGATGACCCACACATAGTCGGACTGCTTCGCCTCCACCTGCGACCCTTCTTCCGCCAGTATCGCGTGGTCCGGGTACGCCTTGAGGATCGCCTCTTTTAAGAACGACTCGCTGTGCTTGTCGGCGTCGGTGACCGGGTTGGTGCCGTCCTTGGACTTGTACTGAATATCCAGCGGCTTCTGAAAATGCTCTAAAAGGATCGCCCCCGCCTTCCGCGTTATCCCCATAGCGAAGGACTCGATGTCCTTCAATTGCTGGTCGTTGGTCTGCAAAATCAGTGTCATAAAAGTCCTAAACCAAATGTAGCACCCACACACTAATGTGAGCAACCAATCCAAATACCTACTCAAACACAATCAAAGGATCGTGGTATATAAAAACGAAAACAAATTGTCATTCTGAGACGCAGTCGAAGAATCTAATCGCCGTGTCCGCTGCCACACTTTATTTTGGTAGCCGCAAGTCCAATCCACTCCTCCCTTCCCTGCTTCCTGCGGTCTAACGCCTTAATCCATATGGAATGAGACCCCGATAGGATCGGGAGGGAAGGATAAAGGTGGATAAAGGTATGGAGTGCCATCCAATCTAGTCCTCTCCCCTTGAAGGGGAGAGTTAGGGGGTCGGGGAAGGGCTGGGTGGGCGTTCTAGTCACTGCCCTCCTATCCCACCTTCGGCCACCCCAAGTTCGTCAGTATCTTCGTAATCGAATAGCTCCGATTCAGCGCGTAAAAATGTATCCCCTCCACCCCCTGGGACACCAGGTCCTCCACCTGCCGCGTCGCATACTCAATCCCAAACTCCCGCGCCGCGTTATCGTCGTCGACGTACTTCTCCAACCGCGCGTTCAACCCCTCCGGTATGCTCGTCCCGCACAGCGCCGTGAACCGCCGTATCTGCGACGTGCTTAGAATCGGCAGCACTCCCGCCAGCACCGGCGCCCCTATCCCCTTCTTCCTAAACCTCTCCACCATGTTGTAAAAATAGCTGTTGTCATAGAAAAGCTGCGTTATCAAAAAGTCCGCGCCAAGGTCCACCTTTCGCTTGATATGCTCCAGGTCCCTGTCCCAACTCTCCGACTCCAAATGCGCCTCCGGATAGCACGCCGCCGCGATGCCAAACGGAAAGTTGCTCTTGATATGCTCAATCAGCTCGCTAGCGTGGCTGTAACCCCCCTCCACTGGCACAAACGTCGCCTGCCCGCGAGGCGGGTCCCCCCGCAGCGCGATGACGTTCTTTATCCCCGCCTCCTCGTAGCGCACCAGGACGTTGTGCACCTCCTCCCGCGTCTGCCCCACGCACGTCAGGTGCGCCATGGCCACCAGCTTCATCTCCCGCGCCACCTTCACCACTATCTCCTCTGTGAGAGCGCGGGTGGTCCCTCCAGCCCCATAAGTAACAGATACAAAGTCCGGCCCAAACGACTTCAACCCATCGACAGCCTTGAATACCGACGGCACGCCTTCCACCGCCTTCGGCGGATAAAACTCAAAAGACAGCGTCCGTTTCTTTCTCAGCGTCTCCCTAATTTTTACCTGCGGTACGATTTAAGGCCTCCAAAATCACCCTGGATATGCCACACGCAACCGAGGATTCCTCCCATTTCCTTTTATTTCCTCTCCCTTGATGGGAGAGGATTAAGGTGAGGGTGAAACCCTAGCTCAACGTTCCGTCCGTCAGGCGAGACTACTTACCACTAGCCTCCCTTTCCTCTCCTTGCTTCTTACGAGAAAGAGTCGGAAAGAAAGCCTAGCCTTCCCAGTCTGTTCGACCCTGTGCGTATTGTAACATCCGTCTCACACCAATCCTGGCATCTCAACATCCGTTGCTTAATAATTCTCCATTTCCCAGCTACCTAACTCTGCGCCACAAGGCCACCAACAAGCCTATGCCGCACCGTTCACGGTGCGGTAGGGAAACCACAACCCCCTCCCTCCCTCCCTTTCCCCCGCTCCCACCCCTGTGGCATAATCGCCCCACCAACCACCACAGAGGTCAGCCATGCAATTCAACTCCCGCCGTTCCCCCGTCCTGGCCAGAAACGGCATCGTCTCCACCAGCCAGCCCCTGGCCGCCATGGCCGGCCTCCGCATCCTCATGAACGGCGGCAACGCTGTCGACGCCGCCGTGGCCGCCGCCGCCGCCCTCAACGTCGTCGAGCCCATGTCCACCGGCATCGGCGGCGACCTCTTCGCCCTCCTCTGGAGCGCCAAAGACAAAAAGGTCACCGCCCTCAACGCCTCCGGCCGCGCCCCCGCCGCCGCCAATATAGACGAGCTCCGCAAGAAGGGCTGGACCTCCATTCCCGCTACCTCCCCCTACGGCGTCACCGTTCCCGGCGCCGTCGACGGCTGGCACACCCTCGTCACCCAGAAAGGCTCCATGCCCCTCGCCGATGTCCTCGCTCCCGCTATCGAGTACGCCGAAAAGGGCTACCCCGTCTCCCCTATCATCGCCCAGGGCTGGGCCGACGGCTTCCCCAAGCTGGCCGCCCACGCCTCCGGCTCCGAGCTTATGTACAAGGGCCAGCCCCCCCGCACCGGCCAGGTCATGAAATTGCCCGAGCTGGCAAAATCCCTCCGCCTCATCGCCGAGGGTGGCCGCGACGCTTTCTACAAAGGCCCCATCGCCCAGAAAATCTCTTCCTACATCCAGGAAAAGGGCGGCTGGCTCACCCCCAAAGATTTCGCCGACAACCGCCCAGACTGGGACCAGCCTATCACCGCCGACTACCGAGGCGTCACCGTCTGGGAGTGCCCTCCCAACGGCCAGGGCCTCAACGCCCTCATGGCCCTCAACATAGCTGAGGGTTTCGACATCGCGTCCATGGGCCACCAGTCCGCCGCGACCTACCATCACCTCATCGAGTCCATGCGCGTCGCCTACTCCAACGGTCTCCGCTACATCGCCGACCCCCGCAAGACCAAAGTCCCCCTCAAGACCCTCCTCTCCAGGGAGTACGCGACCACCCGACGCGCCTTCATCTCCCCCCACAAGGCCATCGACCGCATCGCCTACGACCCCAACATCCGCGACTCCGACACCATCTACTGCACCGCCGTCGACGGCCACGGCAACGCCTGCTCCCTCATCAACAGCCTCTACCAGGGCTTCGGCACCGGCCTCGTCGCCCCCACCACCGGCATCGCCCTTCAGAATCGGGGCATCTCCTTCGCCCTCGACGCCTCCCATCCCAATTCCCTGGCCCCCGGCAAACGCCCCTTCCACACCATCATCCCCGGCATGGCCACCCGCGGCGGCGACCTCTGGCTATCCTTCGGCGTCATGGGCGGCTTCCAGCAGGCCCAGGGCCACCTCCAGGTCATAGTCAATATGGTCGACTTCGGCCTCGACCCCCAATCCGCCCTGGACTCCCGCCGCTTCAACGTCAACAACGACGGCTCCACCTCCCTGGAGCAGGACGTGTCGTCCGATGTCATCGACGCCCTCCGCCGCATGGGCCACCGCATCACCGACTACAGCGGCGCCGACGACGTCTTCTACGGCGGCGGCCAGATCATCGCCCGCGACCCCAACACCGGCGTCCTCACCGCCGGCTCCGACCCCCGCAAAGACGGCTGCGCCCTCGGCTGGTAATGCCTACACGTCATTTCGAGCGAAGTCGAGAAATCTCAACATGCCGTCCGCCACCATTACGCCACATCACACCAACCACGCCTCCCCTAACCCCTTCCCATCTGGTCCTCCCCCTTCGGCCTGGAAGGCGAAGGGGGAGTTAGAGGGGGTTGTGGTGTATTTTTATTCTTTCCCTCTTCTAAGAAAGGAGAAGAGGGACTAAGGGTGATGAGGTCGCCCCGAATAAAGCCGACACCCCGTTATTAACACCACCCAAAGGAGAAAAACCCCATGCCCCTCACAGGCAAAATAGTCCTCGTCACCGGCGCCAGCGACACCCCCGGCGCCCAAATCGCCATCGCCCTCGCCAGAGCCGGCGCTAAAGTCGCCGTCGAAGGCCTCGCCACCGTCCAGGAAAAAGTCCTCCGCACCGTCGAAAAGTTCGGCGGCGACGCCCTCCCCGTCCGAGGCAACGTCGTCAACGAGTCCGACGTCAACCACGTCCTCTCCAACGTCGAGGCCATCTTCGGGCCTGTCGACATCCTCGTCAACGCCTCTGGCGTCCGCCTCTCCAAGCCCGTCGCCGACATGACCCCCGCCGACTGGGACAAAGTCGTCGGCAGCAAGGCCCGCGCCGCCTTCATGTGCTCCCGCGCCGTCCTCCCGGCCATGAAGAAAAAGGGTAGCGGCCACATCATCTCCTACGCCGCCTCCCAGTCCCTCCACGGCGAGCCTGGCCGCGCCGCCCTCTGCGCCTCCGAAAACGCCCTCGTCGGCTTCAACAACGCCCTCATCCGCGAGTTATCGGGCAGCGGCATCAAAGTCTCCCTGGTCACCGCCGCCGGCGCCCTCCAGGGCGAAGACGCCCCCGACTCCAAAGGCATGGACCCCGAAGAAATCGCCCGCGCCGTCGTCACCCTCGCCTCCCAGGACGGCAAAGCCTCCAGCTCCCACCTCATAGTCCGCCCCTGAGCAACTAGCCTTTCCCACCGTAAAGGCTCAGGGAGAGATTTGGTATAATCGCCGGGTTGTACTCCAAAGGTTTTTGTTTTTGATTGAATCATTGAGAGAAGCATACCTACTTTCATAATTCTAGGAGTAAGTAGTGAAAGACAAGAATTTCTCAGAAATAAGGGGCCTGACATATCGCTATATCAAGGATAGAGCATGCCTATGTTTTCGGTGTGAGCAGTGTAAAGATGTCATATCTAAAGCCTCTGAGGCCCTAATTATAGAATACGAAGGGGATTCAGCCGCGTCTGTTGTTCATAAGGTATGCAACCAAGTTTTACAGGCCAATAGAGTAGGCTCTCAACTGTCCGAGGAACTGGACACAGCTTTGGCCTACTTACTAGAAAATTCAGGTGTGGACAATATGGAATTAAAAAATGCTAGATTGAGGGCCAGAAGCTTGCTTGAGGTCTAAGGACTATAACGTTGGGAGGTTCCTAAATGCCCATATGGATTCCATTTCGAATCATCCCTATAACGATTATGGCTATAGCCTTATTGTTCACTATTTTGCTTATTCCAATAATATTTATTGTAGGGCTTATTGACCCAATCCTTCACCCCAAACGTTTTATGAGAGACTTGCAAAAAAGTGTCAGAGGAGAAAGTCCTACATCTGACGGCAAATAAACAATCTATAGTTGTGCCCGCTTAGCGCATCCTACCGCTGCTTGTTCGTGACACGAGTCCAAATCTCTACATTTCGCTATCATTCCCACTTCTCCCTCTTGATGGGGGAGAAAAGAAGAGAGGGTGAAACATTGGCTCCACGCCCCGTCCGTCAGGCTAAACCTACCTTCCTCAGCCTTCCCTCTCGTTCTCCCACCATCCCAAAACTCCATAAAGGAGCCCCACCCATGAAAGACACCTTCGCCGGCATGCACTGGATGCTCGCCACCCCCTTCAACGACGACGAGTCCCTTGACCTCCCCTCCGTCAAAAAACTCGTGGACAAGGCCGCCGAAAGCGGCTGCGTCGGCGTCGTCGCCCTCGGCGAGATGGGCGAATGGCGCCGCCTCTCGGACTATGAACGAAACCAGGTCCTTGACGCCGTCATGGCCGCCGCGGGCAAACGGCTCCTCGTCACCGTCGGCACTACTGCCACCGGCACCCTCGTCGGCGTCCAGCGCGCCAAAGAAGCGGCAAAAGCCGGCGCCGCTGCTGTCATGGTCTCGCCGCCGCCCTTCGCCAAGCCCAACCCCGCCGCCGTCCAGGCCTTCTACCAGCGCGTCGCCGGCGCCATCACCATCCCCCTCGTCGTCCAGGACTTCCCCCAGACCTCCGGAGTCCACATGTCCCCCCAGTTCATCGCCGACCTCGCCAAAGCCATCCCAGGCTTCAAATATCTCAAGCTCGAAGACCCTCCCACACCTCCCAAAATCAGCCGCATCAAGGAGCTCACCGGCGACCGCCTTGGCATCTTCGGCGGCCTCGGTGGTGTCTTTTTGCTCGACGAGCTCCGGCGAGGCGGCATCGGCGCCATGACCGGCTTCGCCTACCCCGAGGCCCTCGTCGAAATCATCCGCCTCTCCTTCGCCGGCGATGACAAAAAGGCTGCTGAACTCTTCAACAAATATCTGCCCCTCATCCTCTACGAAGGCCAGGACGGCATCGGCCTCAGCATCCGCAAGGAAGCCATTAAAGGTCGAGGCCTCATGGCCTCCGCCCGCGCCCGGCACCCCGCCCCCGCCATCGACGACGCCTCCCGCCGTGAGCTAACCCACCTCATCCAGTCCCTCCGCCCGGACCTCATCAAACCCGCCGCCGCCACAAAACCCTGACCTGGGCCTCTAAGTCTAACCGTCATTCCAGCGGAAGCTGGAATCCAGTCTAGGTGCGGCTATATTGTCATCCTTCGTCCTTCGGGTGAAGCACGAAGGGTCTATCCCCAAAGCCAACCCCTAAGTTCGCCACCTTGCGGGCTTTGCAGAAGCCCCCACCCACCCCAAAAGACTAGTCCCCTTTTTACCCCATTTGACCAATGATTCCACAGGCCCCTGTTATACCCTGGAACTAAGCCTCTTAATTTCGCCATATCGCACCCTCCATCTCACACTTCCATCGCCCATCAGCGGCGACTGAACATCATCGGCCCACATCCAGAAAGGCAGGAATACAATGCAAAACAACACCATAAAAGTCCTCGGCATCTCCGGCAGCCTCCGGCGCAACTCCTACAACAAGGCCCTCCTGCGAGCCGCCCAGCACCTCGCCCCCAACGGCATGGGCATAGACATCTACGATAACCTTGGCTCCATCCCGCCCTACAACGAGGACGTGCAAAACGACTCCTTCCCCGACGTTGTCAACGAGTTTAAAGACCGTATCCGCGCCGCCGATGGCATCCTCATCGTCACCCCTGAATACAACTACGGCATCCCTGGCGTCCTCAAAAACGCCATTGACTGGGCCAGCCGCCCCTACGGCGACTCTGCCTGGGAAGGTAAAACCCTGGCCATCATGGGCGCGTCCACGGGCCAGGGCGGCTCTGTCCGCGCCCAGATTCAGCTTCGGCACGCCGCCGTGTTTCTCAACATGTTCCCCCTCAACCGGCCCGAGGTTCTGGTCGCCAACGCCAAGGATAAGTTTGACGACAACCTCAACCTCACCGACGCCGCCGCACGCCAGTTTATCCGCCAGGAGCTCGAAGCCTTCGTCCAGTGGATCGAGCGCTTGCGCCTGGGCCAGAATGAGGTCGAACGCGTCATGGAGCGGCCTCGCGCTGTTTAACCGTCTCTACTACTTCGGTAATACAGAGCGGGCTGCGCGTCGTGCGCAGCCCGCTCCAAACCATCAACTCTTGCTCCCCTTACTTCGCCGCTAACTCAATAAACTCCAGGTGCGAGTAAATCCCCGTTACCGTCCCGGTGAACGAATAGTTTCCTATGACCTTGGGATTCACCGCCACCTCCGTGAATAGCCAGTACATAGGTATCTCCGCGAACTGCGCAAACTTGTGCTCGCCTATCTCCTTTAGCAGCTTGGACCTCTCGGACTTGTCTATCACCGAGTCCAGCCTGGTCAGCCGCTCGTCGATATAGGCGTCCTCATACACGTGCGCCACTGAGTTCGCGGTCTTGTTGTAAATCTTCAGGTAGTCGATGACGAGTATCCGCCCTCCCGACTGCGCCCACGCCGCCCCCTTCATCTCGCGCTTCCTGTATTTGTCCCGCACTTCCGCGAACTCCACCTCTTTTATGGTTGGCTTCAACCCTATGGCCTTCCACTGGTTTGAAATCGACTCGCTTATGTCCTTAAGCTCCGGCAGTTGCACGTTCCTGTAGATGTACTGCGTGAACTCAAACCCGTTGGGATAGCCTGCCTGGGTCAGCAGCTCCTTGGCCTTGGTGGGATTATAGCCGTAGCTCCCCTCAAACTTTCCATCCCATTCCGAGTTGTACACTCCCGGCCAGACCACCCCGTCAAGCTGCGTGTGGTAGCCCACCACGCGCAGCGGGTCCGTCCTCCCCTGCAGAAGGTTGTCGCTGATCTCCTTCCTGTTTATAGCCATGCTCATGGCCTGCCGCACCTCTTTTTTCACAAAGGGCGCGTTGGCGTCAAACAGCTCCGGCGAGGTGTAGTACTGGCCTCCCAGGTTTATCCACAGCTGCACCGACGGCAGTTTGCTCCTCACCACCGACATCCCCTTGTCCTGCACGTCCTTCTGCAAGCTCCTGGGCACGCCCGCGATTTGCGCCTCCCCCGACAGTATGGCCGCCATCCTGGTCAGGTCCTCCGGCATCCACCTGAACTGCAGCTCTTTGTACTCCGGCGTCTTCCGCCAGTGGTTATCCACCCTTTTGTACAGGACGTGCTGGTTCACTACCCGCTCCACAAACTGGAACGGCTCCGTCCCTACCACCGCCTTGGAATACAGGTCCTTCCCGCCCGAGTCCCACCTGGCCTTGCTCTCCATCACCAGGTCTTGCGTTATCGAAATCGTGTCGAAGAATTCCGGCGCCACCACTCCCAGGTGTATCGCCACCTGGTTGTCGTTGACAATCTCAATCTTCTGCGACACCTTGCTGCCCGCCGACTCTATAGTTTCCTGCGCCCCAATCCCCATCCAGCCCCGCCACGTCCCCGCGCTGCTCTGTATCGACTCCGGCTGCGTCAGCAGGAAGACAGCATTCCGCACGTCCTTGGCCCCAAAGGTCCCCCACGCCGGCTCGTGGAACTTTATCCCCTGCCGGAGGTTTATCGTCCAGCTCTTCCCGTCCGGGGACGTCTCCCACTTCTCCGCCAGCTCCGGTATGTACTCCCCTGTATTCCTGTTGCTGCCGACTAGAAACTCCAGCGCCGGCATCTTATCGATTTGGCTGGTGCGCCCTTGCATCCAGGTTAAATTCGTGTCGTAACCCGTCGGCGCAGCCGCTATCACCAGTCTGTTTAGTTCCACCTTCGCCGCCTGGGTAGGCGTGCGTGTCGCCGTGGCTTGCGCCGTCGCTGTCACGCCGGGCGCCGACGTGCCCGTCGGCGTCTCATCCTCCCCGCACGCCAGGATAAACGCGACTGCGGCAACAATCATGACAAGCAGTAAATGGGCTTTGAAAACCTTGGACGCTGCGCGATAAGCCATGGATAACACTCTCTGTTAATCTTTGCGACCACTGAAGCTGTGCTTTCGAGGCCATACCTTAGCCATTAACTATCCATGCGTGCAAGTCCTCACAAGTCCTGACAAAAGCCGAAAAGCCACCGTCTTTGCCAACAAATTTATCCACTGCGGCTGCTGGTGCCAGTAAATCATCTTGTCGCGCGACGGTAAATCTGTATTTTTGCTGAAGTTTCGCTCCCGCTCTAAATAGCCCTCAAACACAATCCAGTGCGTTTTTCAATGCCGATCGAGGATTGTGACTCATGAAAAGAGGCGCAAATGTCATTCCGAGCGGAGTGCCGATGTACTCCTCGGGACGCAGCCGAGGAATCTGTTATGACTGCCGCCTACCTTGGCGTCTCACTGACACACCTCGCGATTCTCCCCCATCACTCCCGATAAACGTACAAAGCCCTCAATATCAGTCGTATCCCCCTACAACACCACCACCTCCGCCCTCACCTCCCCGCCCACAACCTCCAGCACCCCCACCGACGGCACCGTGTTAAACCTTCGCTTGCCCGCCGCCCCGGGGTTAAAAAACAAAATCCCATCCCGGTACTGCACTAGCGCGTAGTGGCTGTGCCCGAACACCACCACGTCCAGCCCTCGACCCCTAAACTCCGCCGGCGCCTCCTCCCCCTTCTTCGATAGCGACACCTCGTGCCGCACCAGCACGCGTTTGCCGCCCAGCGCCACCTCCACCTCCTCCGCCAGTCGCGACGTCGGCCCCACCCTGTCGTTATTCCCCCGCACCGCCGTCACCGGCGCTATCCCCTCCAACCCCTTCATCACCTCGGCGCTGCAAATATCCCCCGCCACCAAAATATGCGAAACCCCTCGCAGAACCCCCACAACCCGAGGGTTCAAATACCCATGCGTATCTGCTACAACTCCTATTCGCATAAAGGACATCTTAACACCGCCTGCCGTCATTGGCCCCATCCTTGACCTCCCTCCCTCCCCATGCTACCGTCCCCTCATCCCTCCCCTGGAGGCCCCATGCCGCCCCTCCCCTCCGACCCCTTCTTAGTCAGCATCCCCGGCGTCCGCATCCGATTCGCCCCCGGCGCCCTCGCCCACGCCGGCGACGAAGTCGCGCGACTCGGTAAATCCCGCGCCCTCGTCGTCTGCGGCAACTCCATCGCCTCCAAGACCCCCGCCCTCACCACCCTCAAACGCGCCCTCGGCTCCAAATACGCCGGCGACTTCACCGGCGTCACCTACAACCTCGACCACCGCGCCTCCGCCCGCGACGCCCTAGCCCAGCTCATCACCGACACCCGCGCCGACCTCCTTATCAGCGTCGGCGGCGGCATCGCCATCGGCGCCGCCCGCGCCGGCCGCACCAAATACCTCTCCTCCCATCCCGGCCACGACCTCCCCATGATCACCGTCCCCACCACCCTCTCCGCCGCCGAGGCCAACGCCGCCTATGTCTCCCTTCCGGGTCATGAGCGTCGAGTGCCTGAACCAGGTTCAAGACCCGCTGTCGCCATCCTCGACCCCGAGCTCGCCGCCCACACCCCCTGGGAACTTTTCTGCTCCTCCGGCTTCAACGCCATCAACCATTGCATCGAAGGCCTCTCCACCACCGCCCGGCACCCCGTCGCCGACGCCTTCTACCTCCACGCCCTCCACCTCGTCGCCTCTAACCTAGAAGACAGCAAAGACCAGGACAACATCCACGCCCGAGGCCAGGCCCTCATCGGCGGCTACCTCTCCGGCCTCATGATAGAAAGCACCTGGCTCGGCATCGCCCACGCCCTCTGCCACGGCCTCCAGGCCACCTTCGGCTCCCCCCACGGCCTCAACAACACCGTCATGGTCACCCAGGGCATGAAATACAACATGCAGCACGCCGTCCAGTATATTGCGATGGCCGCCCAGCCCCTCGGTGTCGTCGCCGGCGATGACGATTACGTCACCACCCAGCGATGCATCAAAGCCGTCGAAGACCTCCGCGCATCCCTCGGCCTCCCCTCCCGCCTCCGCGACATCCCCGGCATCACGCCCGACGGCTTCCCCAAAGCCGCCGGCATCGCCTTCCACGACTTCTTCACCCCCTACAACCGCCGCCAGCCCGAGTCCCCGGAAGAACTCGTCGCCCTCTACCACCAGGCCTGGTAGCCCCTTTTCTAGTGGGGTGTCGTTGGGAAGGGTTTATACGTCATTTCAAGCGTAGTCGAGAAACCTCAACAACACGCCCGCCGCTATCACACCCCGTCTCCACCAACTATGCCTCCCCATCCCATCCCGACCGCCCCCTACACCAACCTCTCCACCACCGCCCTTGACCGCCGACGCTGCTCCTCTATAGCCCCCAGCTCAACTCCCTGCGTCTCCGCCATCCGATGAATGTCGTACACCGTCAGATCCAGCAGCTCCGCGGCCCGTCCCACGCTTATCCTCCCTTCCGACACCAGCTTCAAAACATACTGCGCCGCCCCACGATGCAGCCACTGACGAAGCGCCGTCGCCTTATCAGTGTGTTCCTCCTGCGCGCTCAGCGACGCCAGCTCATCCAAATTCTCCGGTATGCGCAAAGGTACTACCTTACTCTTCATCTCTCTCCCCTTCTTTTCTAAGCTCCTCTCGAGTCTCCCAATACGCCGCCGTTCGAATTAATGGCCTGAGGAGTTCTAACGCCTCTTCTGCCTCGGCTTCTGTCAAAATACTACGCTTAGCCAAAACCAGTACCATATTGGCAGGCGTCAGGTAAGGAATATTTCGAGCTGACAACACCGATAAAAACCGCCGGTCGTCACTCACCACTAAAACATCCTGCTCGCGATCCAAGAGGTCCAGGATACTGCTTTCTCCCGCGCCTAGACCCAACTCCAACTCTTGATATTCCTTTGTCGCGACCAACTCGACAGAATCGCTAATTATCGTTCCGATGGCTTCTGCGTCCTGGTGAAGCCGAGCCTTTCCTTTGGTGACAACCTCGTCAAGCACCGTGCTCGTAATAACGCACGAGAACACTTGGGTCACTTCGGCCAATATTCCGCTTCTATAAAGCTTGATCATCCCATCAGCATCAAAGATTAAACGCACAAGCACATACTAATACAATCTTATACAAGTTACAACTTTACAAGTACTGTCCTTCATAGCCGCTTAATGTGTAGACATCCCAATTTCCATTGTAGGGGCTAGGTCGCCTCGCCCTTCCAAGCCGTTCCGACTGTGACACCTTTTTGTTGCCCCAACCCCTCCCATCCCTTACCCTACCCCCATGCCCCCAACCCACCCGGACTCCACCACCCATCCTGCCCCACCCCAGGGGAGGCCCCCACACGTCCTGCCCAACCACCCGCTCCACACCCCCACCCGCATGTCTGCGCAACGCTACTCCCCTCGATTCTCCCATTACGATGTTCGGATTCGATTGTACATTCGTTTGTCAAATAAAAAAGATTGTTTACTTCTTGTCAGGCGTCAATCCAAAACAAGCCCCATCGAAAACATCTGAAACTCCTCAATTCTTTATCGAAAGTCGTATTCCTTTCCACTCAAGCGTTCCCTTCAAACCCCTCTTGAAATCCTCCCTCTCCATGCCCTAAAATCGTGCCAGGCCATAAGGTCCGCCACAGCCTGATACGATCAGCGGAGTCCGATGTAATCTGACGGGAGGCTATATGCCCAAGTCCAAGGTCAAGGTCATCTCTTCCGACTCCCATATCGTCGAGCCCCCAGACCTCTGGCTCGAACGCATGGATAAGAAAAAGTTCGGCGACCGCGTCCCCCACATGGAACGCGAAAAGGGCGCGGACTGGTGGTACGCCGACCACCGCAAGGTCAATACTGTCGGCTCCATCACCCAGGCCGGCCTCCGCTTTGAGCGTCCCCAGGACATCACTAACGAAGGCAAGTTTCAGGACGTTTTCAAAGGCGGCTACGACCCCCACGCCCACGTCAAGGACATGGACATAGACGGCGTCTACGGCGGCGTCGTCTACCCCTCCATCGGCCTCGCCCTCTACCGCGAAGTGGTGGACCCCGCCTTTACACGCGAAATCTTCGCCGCCTATAACGACTGGCTCGCCGATTTTTGCTCACCCCATCCCGACCGCCTCAAAGGCGTCGCCATGATCAACATCGATGACGATGTCGAGGCCGCCATCTCCGAGCTTAAGCGATGCGCCGACATCGGCCTCGCCGGCGCCATGATCTCCTCCCACCCTCGTGCCGCCGAGCGCTACGAAATGCCCCTCTACGAGCCCTTCTGGGCCGCCGCCCAGGACCTGAACATGCCCCTGGCCCTCCACGTCACCACCAACCGCCCTGAACTCAATAAGCCGCCCCTGGAGATCAAAGTCAAGCGCACCGGCGCGGAAGTCGCCAACAACGACTACTGGGTCCGAGTCTCCCTAGCCCACATCATCCTCTCCGGCGTCCCTGAGCGATTCCCCAACCTCAAATTCGCCAACGTGGAACACGAGCTTGGCTGGATCCCCTTCTTCATGAACCGCCTTGACTTCGTCTACACCGAGCGCCGCCAGTCCAACCCCTACCGATTCAAGGGCGACACCCTCCCCAGCGACTTCATGAAGCGCCAGGTCTACCACTCCTTCCAGGAAGACGCCCTGGGCGTCCAGATGCGGCACCTCATCGGTGTCGACAACCTCATGTGGGGCAGCGACTACCCCCACGCCGAGTCCACCTTCCCCCAGTCCCAGCGCATCCTCAACGAAATCCTCGAAGGCGTCCCCCCAACAGAACGCGCCAAAATCGTCGGCCACAACTCCGCCAAAGTCTACAACTTCGCCTAAAATCGCCCCTTATTCGGCTGACGGACATTGGGTACAAAAAGGCCCTCCCCCTTAAAGGGGAGGGCCTTAACGAGGGGTTCTTGTCATTCTGAGTCCGCCGTAGGCGGATCGAAGAATCTGTTCTGTCTGTAGACTTGAGTAGCCGCCAGTAGTCAACGGAAGTCCATTTCCCCACCTTCTCCCCCTTGATGTTGAGCACCTTAATCTCATTCAATAACGAAATCCCGATAGCATCGGGAGGGGAGAACAGAAGAGAGGGTGAAACCCTAGCATCAACTCGCCTTCATCAATACCACCTCCCACTAGTGTGGGAAGGGGAGACCCCTCCCCTACTGCGCCCTGTGCTCCATATGATGCGCCTCCTGCCGGCACCCATTCGCCTCAGACGCCCCCTCCACCTGAATCGTCACATGCCGAATCCCAAACTCTTTGCTCGCTATCTCCTGCATCTCCGACAGCACCCGCCCACGAGTCTCCACGTCCGCGCAGTCCGTCGTCACATGCGCGCTCAGCACCTCATACCCGGACGTAATCGACCACACGTGAATGTCATGCACCCCCGTCACACCCCGCACACGCTCCAAGCGGCTGCACAGCGCGCCGGCGTTCACATGCGTAGGCGAATGCTCCATCAGCACGTGCGCCGACGCCCACGCCACCCGCGCCCCGCTCCAGAAGATAAACACGGAGATGCCTATGCTCACAATCGGGTCCGCCAGGTACCACCCAGTCGACAGCATCACCACACCCGCCCCCACCACCGCCACCGACTGTATCGCGTCCGTGAACAAATGCACATACGCGCCCCTGGCGTTCAGGCTTTCCGACGCCGCCCGGTGCATGCTCCACGCGGCCACCGACTGTCCCACCAGACCCAGCGTCGCCGCCGCCACCATCGGGAGGCTCTTCACCTCCGGCGCCGCGTCCAGCCGGCCTACCGCCTCGTAAATCACATACCCCGCCGCCAGCCATAGCGTCAGACCGTTGGCCAGCGCCGCGAACACCTCCGCGCGATAGTACCCGTAGCTCTTACCCATCGTCGCTGGCCTCCGAGCGAACCACAGCGCCACCAGCGCCAGCGCCAAAGCTCCTACGTCTGTCAGCAAATGGCCAGCGTCCGCCAGCAGCGCCAGGCTGCCCGTCCAGTACCCCGCCGCCGCCTCCATCGCAAACACCACCGACACCAGTCCCAGCGCCATCAGCAGTCGGCGTTGGCTCTTCCCGCGTTCCGGCCCCATGACGGTAGCGTGGTCATGCTTCGGTCCTTGGCCGTGCTTGTGCATCCTGTTTTGTATAACTTCCGCCACCCTACCGCCCCCTCAAATGTTCCAGCTCCGTATTCAGCAAATCGCGAACGTGCTCGTCGTCCAGCGAGTAATACACCATCTTCCCCTCCCGACGCCCCTTCACCCATCGAAGGCTCCGCAGAACCCTTAAGTGCTGTGACACCGCCGACTTAGTCACCCCCAGCACCACCGCCAGGTCGGCGACGCACAGGTCCGTCCCGCACAAAGCGATGAGTATCTTCACCCGGCTCGCGTCCGCCAGCGCGGCAAACGTCTCCGCCAGGTCCTCCAGCGTCCCATCGGACACCATCGCCTTTCGCGCCTGACGCACCTCCTCAGGGTGCAGCGCCCTGGCCTGCTTGTGGTTTACTTGCTCTGTAACTGTAGGCACCCAAATAGTTTAGCAGTTACTAAACTGATAAATCAAATAGGCACGCCTCCAACACCGTTGTCCCATCCTGTCGCCAATGCTATCCTTTCCCCACCTCTGACATCCCAAGGAGGGCTCCATGGCGGAAAAACACATCCTCTGCGCCTACGGCGTCCACGTTGACGCCGTCGCAGGCTGGATCGGCTCCTACGGCGGCCAGGACTCCCCCAGCGACATCTCCCGCGGCGTCTTTGCCGGCGAGGTCGGCACCCCTCGACTCGTCAAGCTCTTCGACCGCCTCGGCATCAAGACCACCTGGTTCATCCCCGGCCACTCCATCGAGTCCTTCCCTAAAGAGACCAAAATGGTCGCCGACGCAGGCCATGAAATCGGCCTCCACGGCTACTGCCACGAGAACCCCATCGCCATGACGCCCCAGCAGGAAGAGGCCGTCCTTACCCGCTCCATCCGCCTCATCGAAAAGGTCTGGGGCAAGAAGCCCACCGGCTACGTCGCCCCCTGGTGGGAGTTCAGCCACGCCACCGCTGACCTTCTCCTCAAGCACGACATCAAGTACGACAACAGCCTCATGCACCGCGACTACGAGTGCTACTACGTCCGCGTCGGCGACCGCTGGACCAAAATCGATTTCACCAAGCCCGCCGACTCCTGGATGCAAAAATTAGAGCGCGGCCAGGAGACCGACCTTATCGAAATCCCCGCTAGCTGGTATCTGGACGACCTGCCGCCCATGATGTTCATCAAAAAGTCGCCCAACAGCCACGGCTTCGTCAACCCCAACGACATCGAGGAACTATGGCGCGACCAGTTCGACTGGGTCTATCGCGAGTATGACGAGGCCGTCTTCCCCATCACCATCCACCCGGACGTTGCCGGACGGCCCCAGGTGCTTCTTATGCTGGAACGCCTCACCAACCACATCCTCCGCCACCCAGGCGTCCGCTTCGTCACCTTCGACGAAATGGCCCGCGACTTCGCCAAACGCCACCCCCGCAAAAAACCCGCTCCCAAACCCCGCCACTAGCGTATTTGTCATCCTGAGCGAAGTCGGTACTCCGACATAGCCGAAGGGTCATTCCGGCGGAAGCCGAAATCCAGTCCCTTCACTTGGTGGGGGGTGGCAGGGTAATAATACGTCGTTTCGAGCGAAGTCGAGAAACCTCAACGTGCCGTACGCTGCCAACCCCGCAGATGGCTAACCGCGCTTTCCTCTAGCGTGGGCTAAGCACATCAAAGGCGTGTAACAAAAAGAGTGTGTCATCCTGAGCGAAGTCGGTACTCCGATGTAGCCGAAGCCCGTCCTGAGCCTGGTCGAAGGGGATCTATGCCCACCAGCAACCCCCCATCTGGCCCCCTCTCCTGCCTATCCCTCTATATCCAAGCTTATATCCAGCGCCTTGGCCGAATGCGTAATCGCCCCCACCGATATTATGTCCACCCCCGTCTCCGCCACCCGCCGCACCGTCTCCAGCGTCACCCCTCCCGACGCCTCCACCAGCGCCCGCCCGTTAATCGCCTTCACCGCCCCGGCCATCTCCTCCAGGGACATGTTGTCCAGCATTATGATATGCGCCCCCGCCTTCAGCGCCTCCTCCACCTCCACCATGCTCGTCACCTCCACCTCAACCTTCAGCGTGTGCGGCGCCTTCGACAGCGCCGTTGCCAGCAGCTTGGGCAAGCCTACCCCTCGCTTCCGCAGTATCTCGATATGGTTGTCCTTAATCAGCACCCCATCCGCCAGGTGCATACGATGGTTCCGACCGCCGCCCGCCCTCACCGCGTACTTGTCCAGATAGCGATACCCCGGTGCTGTCTTCCGAGTATCCACAATCTGGGCCTTGCACCCTTTCACCGCCGCTACATACTTGGCCGTCTCCGTCGCGATGCCGCTCAGCCGCTGCGCGAAGTTCAACGCTGTCCTCTCTCCCCGAAGCAGCACCCCCACCCTTCCCGTAGCCCTGCCCAGCAAATCCCCGGCCTTTATCGCCCTTCCATCCTCCATCAAAGCCTGCGTTTGCACTGTGGAGTCGATGTGCTTGAACACCTCCAGCGCCAGTCCCATCCCCGCCAGCACCCCCGATGCCTTGGCGCGGAACACCGCCACGCCCTGCGCATCCGGTGGAATCAGGAGGTTTGTCGTCACATCGTTATAGACCTGGTCCTCCGTGAGGGCCAGGTCTATAAGTCGCCGAATATCAGGCGTGATTTCCAGCACAGCGCTGGCTTCTAGGCGTCGCTGGCTGCGAGCGCCTCTTCCTCTAACGGCAGCGGGAACTTGGCCCCGCCCGTAACATTAGCCCCCTGCGGCCATTTGTCCCTCGTCAGCTCGTAAAAGCACTCAATCTGATTGCCGTCGGGGTCGTGGAAGTAAACGCCCAGCGATATGCCGTGGTCGCCGATGCTGAACTGCCGCTTCTCACGCTTCAGCCGCCCGTGCAGCGACCGCAAGTCGTCCATCGTATCCAACTGCCACGCCATATGCGCCAGCCCCACGCGATTCTTCTCCGGCCCGGGCGTGTCGTCGCCCATCGCTATCATCGCCAGCTCGTGCGACGAGTCCGCATGCGCCGAGAGAAACACCATCTTCTCGCCTATGCGTCCTGTCTCCGATAGCCCTAGCCAGTCCTTATAGAACTCCTCGGAGCGCTTCAAATCACGAACTTTTATAACCAGATGTCCCAACTGTCGCGGTGTCTTTCCCATAAGAATCCTCCCTTTACCTCACCTGAAGCATTCGCTCCAGGGCCACCTGCGCGTGCTTCTTTGTCTCCTCGTCCACCTTTATCTCGTTCACCACCTGCCCCTCCAGCAGCCCGTCCAGCACCCACGCCACGTACGCCGGATGGATTCGGTACATCGTCGAGCACGGGCAAACTATCGGGTCCAGGCAGAACACCACCTTGTCCGGGTTCTGCTTGGCCAGTCGATTGACCAGGCTTATCTCTGTCCCCACCGCCCACACACTCCCCGACGGCGCGTTGTTGATCGCCTTCCGAATAAACTCCGTCGACCCGTGCATGTCGGCGGCCTGCACCGTCTCCATGGTGCACTCCGGGTGCACGACGACCTTCACATCAGGGTATCGCTGCCGCGCCGATTCAATCTGTTTCACTGTGAACCGGGTGTGCACTGAGCAGTGGCCCCGCCACAGGATAAGTTTCGACTTCTTCAGCTGCTCCGGCGTGTTCCCCCCCAGGGGCTTGAATGGGTTCCACACCGCCATCTCGTCCAATTTAACGCCCGACTTCAACCCCGTGTTTCGTCCCAAATGTTGGTCCGGCAGGAACAGTATCCGTCCCGCCCGCTTGTACGCCCACTCGAACACCCCCGGCGCGTTGGACGATGTGCAAACTATGCCGCCGTTCCGTCCGCACAGCGCTTTGATCGCCGCCGTCGAGTTCATATAGGTCACCGGCAGCACTTCACCCTTCCCCAATACCTCCTCTAGGTCGTCCCACGCGTCCGCGACGTCATCGCTGGGCGCCATATCCGCCATCGAGCATCCCGCCGTCATATTGGGAAGTATTACTCGCTGCTGCGGCGCGCATAGAATCCGCGCCGTCTCCGCCATGAAGTGGACGCCGCAGAAGATAATAAAGTCCGCCTCGGGTCGCGACGCCGCCTCCTTGGAAAGCAGATACGAGTCGCCCTGAATGTCGGCGTACTCAATGACCTCTTCGCGCTGGTAGTGGTGGCCCAGGATGATGACCTTCTTACCCAGCTTCTTGCGCGCCGCGCCGATTCGGCGGTCTAGTTCCTCCGCCGACAGGTGTAAATACTCGACGGGAATCTTCTGCCAGCGCACGTTTACCTTCAGCTCTTCCATCAAAGGCTTGGCCGGCAGTTCGTCCGACGACTTACAGAAGCCCGAATGCTCTATCTCGGTAATCGGGAGCGTCGGCTTCTTGGTTGTCAGTTCTAGTTTTGCTGCGTTCATTGGACACAACCTCCTTTCGGGGGCTCTAGTCCTTCACCGCGCCCTGCAGCGACCAGGGGCTGGTCGACTCGATCTTGACCTTCACTAACCTTCCGAGCATGTCCCTATCGTCTTTGAAGAATACCAGCTTGTCCGTCCGTGTGCGACCCTGCCACTTCCCGCCCTTCTGCCCATCCACCAGCACCTCCACTACCGAATCCTGCAATCGCTGGTTCTTCCTCGTCTGTATCTGCTCCTGCAGCGAGTCCAAGGCCTTCAGTCGATATTCCTTCTCTTCAGGCGTCACATTATCCGCCAGCTTCCGCTCCGCGTAAGTGCCCGGTCGCGTCGAATAAGCGGCGGCATGTACCTTATCGAACTCCATCTCCTCCACCAGCCGCAGCGTCCGCTCGAACTGCTGCCCTGTCTCCCCCGGGAACCCCACAATTATATCGGTGCTTATTGCCACATCAGGAATGGCGCCACGTATCTTGTCTATCAACCGTCTGTACTCATCCTCGGAATAGCGGCGCCGCATATTCGCCAGCACGTCGTCGTCCGCCGCTTGTATCGGCAGGTTGATATGCTCGCACACCTTGTCGATGTCTTTCACGGCATTGATAATACGGTCGCTCATAAAAATAGGGTGAGATGTTAGAAATCGGACTCGCTCTAATTCCGGCGTCTCGCTCACGGCGTGGAGCAAGTCCGCCAGGTCTGGCTTTTCGCTCAAATCGTGCCCGTAGGCGTCCACCGTCTGCCCCAGCAGCGTCACCTCTCGCATGCCGCGCTGCGACATTAATCCCACCTCATGCACAACCTCCTGAACAGGCCTGCTCACCTGCCGCCCCCGACGAAACGGGATTATGCAGAAGGTACACATCAAGTCGCAGCCGTGAATTACCGGCACATAGCTGGACACTGACGGCTGCACCGGGGCCAGGTTCGCCAGGCATCCCTGTACGTCCACCTCCATCCGACGCCCCAGCAACTCTAGCAGCGGCTCGTACTGCTGGGGACGTATAAACACGTCCACGTGGCCGAACCTGGACTGCAGATCTTGCGTCTTGGGCCCTACCATGCACCCCATCAGCGCCAGCACCTGCTCTGGCCGACGTCGTTTGGACGATTTCATCAGCCCCAGCGTCCCCACCACCTTGTCTTCCGCGCTTTGCCGCACCACGCAGGAGTTCAGCACCACCACGTCCGCCTCCCTGGCCGACTCCGTCGCTAACAGGCCCAAATGCTCCAGCGCCGACGCCAGCCTCTCGGAGTCGGCCTTGTTCATCTGACAGCCTATAGTCCAGATATGGTAGCTTTTCATGGGGGTTGGATGGCGGAGGGAGCGAGATTCGAACTCGCGAGGCCAGCTTTAGACCAGCCCAAGCGCTTAGCAGGCGCCCGCACTAGACCACTATGCGATCCCTCCAAGCCCCTTCTACTATATCAGGACGCCTATGCTGCGGCAATTGAATTTGCGCCCTTTCCGCCATGTCTTCCCATCTGTAAGAATCGGCCAAGGAGACACAAAATCGTGGTCGCTATCAGCAGTCCCCAGTACCCCGTTGACAGTATTCGTCTACCCTCTTATCATGATTTTGCTAAATTTCTCTATACTACGAGGAAATAATGGATGAGCTAGACCGCAAGATTATCGAAATTCTTCAAACTGACGGCCGCGCCTCCAATGCCAAAATCGCTAGGGAGGTAGGCGTCAGCGAAGGCACCGTCCGCCGCCGCCTGCGCCGCCTTGTTACGGATAACGTCGTCAAAATCATCGCCGTCCCCAACCTGGACAAAATGGGCTACTCTACTGCCGCCCTCATCGGCCTCCAGACCGCCCCCGGCTACCTCGACACCGTCGCCGACTCGGTAGCAGCCATGAAAGAGGTCCACTACGTCGCCATCACCACCGGCGCTTTCGACGTCTTCGCTTGGGTCGGCATGACTTCCACCGAAGACCTTGGGATATTCCTTCGGACAAAAATCGGCACCATACCCGGCGTCACCAGGACCGAAACCTTCGTCAACCTGGCCATTAAAAAGCGCACCTACGGGCTGGTCCTCTAGGCCGCCCCTTGCGACGCTGGTTTTCGACGAAATTTTGCCATTTCGGGGATTCTCCCTTGCATAGACCTATGGCTATGCTATAATCTGCCACTTGGAAAAAAGTCCCTTGGCCTTAGCGTGAGGGCGCACAATTAGAGAAGGAGTTTCAGTTTCATGACCTATATCATCGCCGAGCCTTGCGTTGATGTGAAAGACAGCGCGTGCGTGGATGTCTGCCCGGTGGACTGCATCTACACCACCGACGCCGACAACATGTACTTCATCAACCCCGATGAGTGTATCGACTGCGCCGCCTGTGAGCCTGTCTGTCCCGTAGTCGCCATCTTCCCTGAGGACACCGTCCCCCAGCAGTGGAAGAACTACACTAAGTTGAACTACGACTACTTCAAAAACCGGGACCTCTCCACCCTCAAGCGCAAGTAACCCCCGATTAACCCTACCCAACCAAGAGGCTGCCGTTAGGCAGCCTCTTTCTTTGTGTCCCCACCGACCCCGAAGCCAATATACTCTCATTTGTAGCGATTCGAGGCGAGCATTTACCAATTCAAGCTAGCAGGTATTAGCCATGCCTTTTCGACCATCCCCTTCCTCACGCAGTAAACTTGCGTCCATCCGGTTGTCGATGCCTCGGAGCAACTCTTGTGCGTGTCTCATCTGGTTCTCCCTCTTCTCCTATTGCAAAGGAGAAGAGGGAGTTAGAGGGTGATGAGGTGATTCAATTATTCTTCCCCTTCCAGCAGGAAGGGGCAGGGGATGGTATCCCAATTTTGAACAAGATTGGTAACTACTGTACGATACTGTGCGCCCTCACCCGCATAATGCTAAAATCATTGTCAAAACCACGCCAGCCTTAAAGGAAATGCCCAAAACCCTCTCTGAAAGAAAGGAAAACAACATAGACCCTAGAGACCGCCACTCCTCCGTCATGGAGAATTACCTCCTCTCCCTCTACATCCTCAAAGAGGAGCAGGAGCGGCCCACCCTAACCTCCCTGGCCGCCTACCTCCGACGCCTCCCCGTGGCCGAAGGCCTCGGCACCTCCCTCCCCACCGTCCTAGGCATGCTGCGCCGCATGACCCGCGACGGTCTTATCCAGATGTCCCCTCAGAAAGAAATCGAGTTCACCGACAAAGGGCACAAGACCGCCGCCGCCATCGCCCGCCGGCATCGCCTGGCCGAAAGGCTGGTCGTCGATATCCTGGGTGTCGACCTCCCCCGCGCCGACCAGGAGGCCCACATCCTCGAGCACGGCATCACCCCCTACCTCGAAAGCCGCATCCGCAAGGCCGTCGGCGACCCCGTCACCTGTCCCTTCGGCAAGCCCATCCCCGGCAGCCGCTACACACCCCCTAAGGGAAAAGTCTTCCCCATGAACCAGGCCAGGCCGGGTCAAGCCTACCGAATCAGCAGCCTCCCCGACGAAGACCCTCGACTTCTGGAGTTCCTCTGCCGGCACAACCTCCTGCCCGGCCAAAAGGTCACAATCCTGGAAATCGGCGATTATCGAGACGTCATCACCTTCCGCACCGACCACGGCGAGGCCGCCCTGGGCTTCGCCACCGCCGCCCGCATCTACATCACCGAACCCAACGGCGACTGAGACGCCAAGCGCTCCTCTTACCCGTTTCGATTGATGCTTTCTCAGTACGAAGAAGTGAGACGAAGCCGAGGAGATACCCGCCTGGTCTCTCCCCCTTGAGACGCTTGATGCACATTAAGCCACGAGCCTTTTGTTCAGACGGGACTGGGGGATTCCCATCTGGTACTCCCCCTTCGGCCTGAAAGGCGAAGGGGGAGCTAGAGGGGGTTGTGGTATATCTTTTTTTATTGTCCCTCTTCTCCCGACTACGGGAGAAGAGGGACAAAGGGTGATGAGGGCGCCCCGATTAAGACCAAGGATAGATTTTTGGACCCACCCCTACCCCAGCGCCTGCAAACACTCCCTCAGCGGCGTCTTAACGCACGTAAACACCGGCGTGTCCCTCAGGGTATACGGCCTCGCCGTCGATTCCCTCAATTCCATCACCAGCCTCACGAAGTCCTCCGGACTGGCCGACTCGAAACCCAGCACAAACTCCGGATCGTCAAGCCCAAAGGCGTACGTCGTATGTATCTTCACCGATGGGTAACGATGCCCCACCGTAAAGTGCTGGTTCATTATCTCCTGGCGCTTTTCCGAAGCAAGCTGATACCAGTCGTGGGTCTTCCAAAACGGATATATAAAAAGATATGGGTCGCCCTTGGGTTTAATCGAGCCGGTGTGATGCGTCTGCCCCTGATGGCTGTGCCCCCCCACATACTGCGAAGGCCGGGTCATCGCTAGAAACGAGTGCGGGGTCGTCAAATAAGCCCCTAGCCCCGTTCCCGCCGCCCTCACCCACAACTCCTGCAGCATCTCCAACGATGGCGATATCTGCCACAGCATGAAGTCCACGTCGCCCCGGGTCCCCATCAGGCTGTAGCTGTGCATCTCCATTCGAGGCGCAAACTCCTCCACCACCGCCTCAAACTCCGCCCGGCCCCGCTCCCTCTCCAATGCCGGCAGCCGCCGCCACTCCGGCTCTGCCTTCAAAAAACTGTATCTGACAAACGACGGCGTATTTTGCGCCATGCTCCGCTCCAATATTCAAATCCACCCTATGTTAACAGGACATACCCCTTTTGCTAACCCGTCCATCTATTGAGTGCGTGTTCTTTAGGCTTAAGGGCCAGCGTTCCCTAAACAGGATTACGACTAGAAGATTGAGGAAGGTTACGGTGCATTGCTACCTGGCGCTGATTGCGCTCCAAGCATCTACATACCAATCGTCGTAACATTGCCATCGTCGTCTTCTACAAATAGCTGACCATCCTTCTTCTGTATCTGTGGACGGCCAAATCTATTTTGAGGGATTTGATTTGCTTCTAGCTCCCTAATTTGGCTTTCCATCTTCTCGTAAAGTTGTGTATTGCGGGACATAGAACGTATGAGCAATAGGAGTATCAAAATAGAAATTGGTCCTGTGCCGGCGGTTATCCAAACAAGGAATTCTTCCATACTAGGTGCTCCTAATCGCTCTGCAATAGTCCACCAGCTTAAAACGACCCCTGGTAGCTGTAGCAAGACGAAAGCTATCGCTGTTTTCCAAGGATAGCGGTGTACCAAGTTTGCCAATCGGTTCATACCGAACCTCCTGAGAGCGTGCGGCGATTGTACTCCGCCTGGCAGGAAGCGTGCGAGAAATATGCAACACGCTCTGTTGACAGATTATCTAGTGTCACACTAGACTATCCGAGATGAAACTTACCGCTCGCTGCTCCTGTACCTGCCTGCTATAGAGGCGGCAGGCACGGCTTAAAACCAGGGACTGCGCCTCACGCCATCGAGGATTGCAGTCCTATTTCTTTTATGAGGTGACCCTTGACACAGACCGCCAAGCAGACCCAGTGGGAACGCCACCTGGAAAGCATGAAAATTGCTCCCGCTTCCAATGGAATGATTCCCTATCTTCCCCAGGAAGTGGAAGACTACAAAAAAGAGGTCAAGGCCTATCGCGAAGGCCAGCGCCCCGAGGCCGCCTTTATGAGCTTCCGCCTCCATCAGGGCGTCTACGGCCAGCGTCAGCCCGACTCCCAGATGTTCCGAATCAAAGCCCCCGGCGGCGTCCTCACGCCCGACGCTCTTGTCGCCGTCGGCCAGGTGGTCGAAAAGTTCGCCCCCCTCAAGAAGGGCCACATTACCACCCGCGAAAACATCCAGATTCATCACATGAAGCTGGAGACCGCCGCCCAAGCCATGGAGATCATCGGCAAGGCCGGCCTCAGCACCCGCGAGGCCTGCGCCAACACCGTCCGAAACGTTGTTGCCCCGGCCACCGCCGGCGTCTGCCACGACGAGCTTTTCGATATCATGCCCTACCTTGCCGCCTACGTCCGATACGCCGTCCGAAACCCCCTTACCCAGGACTTCCCCCGCAAGTTCAAGACCTCCTTCAGCGGCTGTTCTGCCCACGACTCCATTATCTCCCCCCTCCACGACTACTCCCTCATCGCCCAGGTCCGCCGCGAAAACGGCGTCGAAAAGTGCGGCTTCAAAATCCTCGTCGGCGGCGGCACCTCTATCATGCCCAGGCTTGGCAAGGTCCTCTACGACTTCGTCCCCGTCGAGGACTATCTCCGCGTCACCCAGGCCGTCTGGATTGTGTTCAATAAGGCCGAAATGCTTCGCAAAAACCGCATGATGGCCCGCATCAAGGTCCTTATCGACCGCATCGGCTTCGACGCCTTCAAGGCCCAGGTGGAGGAAGAACTGAAGAACCTCGCCCCCATCGACCCAACCCCCCTTATGGCCCTCGACCCTGTCCTCAAGGAAACGCCCCCCGCCCTTCCCAAGTCTGCCCCTGCCCATCAGTCCTTTCCTCAAGAATTCCTCCAGTGGAAAGAATCCAACGTCGTGGCCCAGAAGCAGAAGGGCTACTTCCTCGCCTACGTGACCATCATCCAGGGCGACCTCAGCCCCCAGCAGTTTTACGGCCTGGCTGACATCGTCAAGAAATACACCGGCGGCACAGCCCGGACTACCCCCGAGCAGAGTCTCGCCCTTCGATGGATCCCTGAGGCCCGTCTCTTCGATGTCTGGAAGGCCCTCGGCGCCATCGGCCTGAACGAGGCCGGCGTCCACACCATCACCGACGTCGTCTCCTGCCCCGGCACCGATAGCTGCAAGCTCGGCATCACCTCCTCCATGGGCCTGGGCCGCGCCGTCCGCAGCGAGCTGCTGGCCCAGTCGGACCTCCTGGAAGACCCCCTGGTCAAGCAGATGCACGTCAAGATAAGCGGCTGCCCCAACGGCTGCGGCCAGCACCACGTCGCCGATATCGGCTTCCACGGCGCAGCCATGAAGGGCGCCAACGGGCAGCAGGTCCCCTCTTATGAGCTTTTCCTAGGCGGTTTCTACGGCGGCCGCTCCATCGACGACACCACCTACGGCCAGCGCGTCCCCCGCCTCAAGGTCCCCGCCAAACGCGTGCCGGAGCTGGTCACCAAAATCACGCGGCAATACCATCAGGACCGCCAGCCCGACGAGACCTTTAACCAGTACCTCAAGAGGGTCGGCGTAGCCCCCATAACCAAACTGGTGGAAGAGTTCTCCCAAATCCCCGACCTCAACGGCCACACCCAGGAATTGTACATGGACTGGGAAAAGACCATCGCCTACAAAGTGGAGCGTGGCGAAGGCGAGTGCTCCGTCTAGCGTCAGCCTAGGAGGTCTGCTAAGAGATTAAGAGGCGCTGGCTTATCTGCCCCGGATCCAGCGCCTCAATCTTTCTCGGATAGAACGCCTCTCCTCCATCGGCTGGCCGCGCCACCGTTTCTCATACTTGAACGTAGAGGAAGGCATAAAGAAGAGCAGGTAGGCTAAGAACAGAAAGACCACCCCGACGCCGAAAAGAAGATTAATTGTGCCGGACACCAGCAGGAACTGGTTAATCAGCACTATCGCTATAAGGAGCGATAGGCAGGCCAGGACGATCTTGCCCGCCGATACACGAAAGTTAGGTTTGAACCGGCTGATTCCGGACAACCGGCTGTTTTGGACGTCAGGCGCTCTGTACCTCTTCGCCTGTTTTCGAGAGGCCTTAGGGTTATCCTTCTCGGCCTTCTCCAGAATCTCTTCGATTTCCCTTATGAATTTGTCTGCCATGGCCCATCCCCTTTTACAATCCAGAAGGTAACATTGGCCCTAAAACCTGTCAACGGCCAGTCCGACTATGCAGGCCTCAGGCTTTGGCCAGCAGCAAAGCCCCCGCCAGCAGCGTCACGAAAACGCTCAATCCCATCAGCGCCCGCTCCACCGGCCTCAACATCCCCTCCTTCGTCAGCCGCGCCTGGACGCCTCGCCCCTCCTCCACCGCTCCCCGCACCGCCACAACCCGCCGCCTTAAGTATCGCGACGGCGTGCTGAGCATTCGCTGCGCCGCGCTTAAAGCAAACGCCGCGCCCGCCGCTGTTGCCGCCGCCAAGTCCAACGACTCGGCGTTCACAAAATACCCCGTCAGCGTCGGGAAAGCCCCCCAGGCCAGGCTGAACCAGAAAATATTATGAAACTTCCCACCAGCTAATTCTAGGTTATACGACACCACAAAGAATCCGCCAGTGGCTATGAACGCCAATAGCCAGGGAGTCGTCACCATTACTCCATACACCCCCAAAGCCGCCGCCCCCGCCAGTGACGCCATGGCAAGGAACACCAGGACCGGGGCCGGTATCCCGCTCTTCAGCGGCCGTCCCTTAAGCTCGTCCAGAGCGTGGGCGGATATCCCCACCGCCAGGAAGAACCCCAGGCAGGCGAGGCCTAGCCGGCTCCAGTGCGCCTCAGGCGCCAGCGACCATCCAATCGCGACATAGCTTACGTTCCACAATGTGTAGGGGAGATGCAGCAGGTTCAAATAGCTGCGCCACGAGCCGGGCCTTAAAGCGTAAAAGGACCCCTGGTCCTTTATATCAGGCCCCATCAGCCTTCCTGCCCTTGATAATCACGGCGCCCCCAAACGACAATCGTGTTACCTTCACATCCCTTATCCCTGCCTCTTCCCACAACCTCTTCTGCTGTTCCATCGGATACTCGCGATACAGCCCGCTAATGCTCCCGCCCAAAAACGCCCCTGCCGGCATCACTACCCTCGTGTATAACATCCACAACTGCTTTGCCCCAAGACCCTGCGGCACGCCAAACTCCAGCGACGCCATCATACCCCCTGGCCTCACCAGCCGCGCCAGTCCCTTGATAGTCGATGGCACATCCTCCACATACCGCAGCAGATAAGTGAACACCACCACCTCGAACGACTCCTCCGCGAACGGCGGCTTCTGGGCGTCCGCCAGCGCCAGCGTCACCTGCCCTTTAGCTATCTCGAATGCCA
>Ga0194132_10001916_pt1 | contig 40844 bp, 34 predicted proteins | sample TA2KigOf80mmetaG_FD_148612 | JGI IMG/M metagenome (GOLD analysis project Ga0194132, IMG submission 148612) | Freshwater microbial communities from Lake Tanganyika, Tanzania - TA2015054 Kigoma Offshore 80m | ecosystem: Environmental > Aquatic > Freshwater > Lake | place: Tanzania: Lake...
GCACGGCGCGCACCGACGCCGGTCCGAGCGCCGCGTCGGCGGCGGCGCAGGCGAGCGCGGCGCTGCACGCGTCGTTGGGGTGGTAGGGATCGGTCGGCACGACGCGCACCGGCAGGCCGGCGCCGGCGAGCGCTTCGCACGCTGGCTGCAGGTCGACGCTCGCCACGCCCAGGCGCTGCACGGTCTGCAGGCACCGCTCGCGACTGCGCCGTTCGTGCGGCTGCCAGTCGCGTTCGGCGGCGAAGATCGGCAGCACGAGAACCGTCAGCCTGCCGCCGCGGCCCTGCACCTCGTCGCGCAAGCGGACGAGCGCGCGCTCGACGTCGTCGGCGCGGCAAAGGTAGTGCTCGGGCCGCAGGCGATCCATGTGCCGGCCGTGTACGTACAGTTGGTAGAGGATGCTGCGGCCGTACCACGCGACGTCGACCGGCACGAGCGAGCCAGGGTTGCACAACGTCAGCGTGCCGTCGCGAAGACACATCACCGTCGACTCGGTGAGGTCGTTGTTGTGCAACGACAACACGACATGGTCGGCGGCCAGTTCGCGCTGGCTGCGGAAGTAGCCGGCAACCTCCTGCGCGGGATTCCAGCTCTCGACGCCGGCGTTGAGCGTCTCGACGGTCTGGCCGCTCGCGTCGGCGAACGCGCGCAGCGGCGCCACCAGGCTCGCCCGCCGCGTCACCGAGTCGCCGAGAAACAACAGCCGCGGGACGTCCGGCTGCTTGGCGACGCCGGCGCGCAGCGGGAACGCGCGCAGCAGGCCGTGCTCGTCGTACACCGGGCCGCCGAGGACCGGCGCGTGGCCGAGTTCGTCGTCGGCCGTGATCATCGTGCGCTCGACCTCGGCGCGCGCCGCGAACACGGCGACCGCGGTCGGGCTCAGCAGGCGGCCCGGCGGCATCAACGCGCGCACCGCGAACTCGGCCAGCAGCACCGTGCCGACGACCGCGCCGGCGATGAGCAGCAGCTTGGCGCGCAGGCTAGGGCGGCGACCGGTCGGGGCGGACACCCCCGCAGTGTCGCCGTACGCGCACGATTGGTGCAAGCGCGACGACGACGCCGCTGCGCGCTGGGGATTCGGCTGCTACCCTGGCGCGCCGACTCGTCTCCCCCAACCGCCCCATGCACCTGTCCACCCACAACTGGATGCGCGCCGAGCCCCTCGCGGTCACGCTGCGCCGGATCCAACGCCTCGGTTACACCAGCATCGAACTCAGCGGCGAGCCGACGCAGTACGACGTCGCGACCACGCGCGCGCTACTGAAGCAGCACGGCATCAAGTGCTGGGGCTCGGTGACGCTGACCCTCGGCGAGCGCAACCTCGCCGCCAAGGACGCCCGCCAGCGCGCACATACCGTCGCCTACATGAAGTCGGTGGTGACGATGGTGCAGAACTTCGAGGGCCGCGAGGTATCGGTCGTGCCGGTCACCGTCGGCAAGATCGTCGCCGAGAGCACGCCGGAGCAGGAGTGGGCGTGGATCGTCGCCGGCCTGCAGGAGGTCTACGACCACGCGCAGAAGGCCGGTGTGCGCCTCGCGCTCGAGCCGATCAACCGCTTCGAGACGTACTTCATGAACCGCGCCGACCAGGCGCTGTGCCTCGCCGACGCCGTCGGCCCGAACTGCGGCATCTGCCTCGACACGTTCCACATGAACATCGAGGAGGTCGACATGTACGCCGCGATCCGCAAGGTCGGCAAGCGCCTCGTCGACGTGCACGTCGCCGACAACAACCGCCTCGCGCCCGGCATGGGCAACATCGATTGGAAGCGCCTCGTCGGCACGCTGAAGGAGATCGGCTACGACGGCGCGCTGACGATGGAGGCCGTCGCCCCCGTCGACCGCACGCCGGCGTCGCCGTGGCCGGACCAGGTCGAGCGCAACCCGGTCGACATCTCCCCCGAGCAGCTCAAGTTCATCCAGGACCACGGCAGCAGCCTGCTGAGCGAGTCGTTCTATACACGCCTGTTCGAGACGGCGGCGGGCACGCTGCTGCCGCTGATCCGGTGAGCGACCACCGCGAGCGCGAACGGCGGCGCGCGAGCGAGCGCACCGTGACGACCCGCTCCGACAACGCCCCCACCTTCCAACCGACGCCCCAACACCCCGCGAGCACCGAGTGAAGATCCGCGCCGTCGACGCCGTCTGGCTGCACGTCCCGCTGCCCCAAGAGACGCAGCACGTCTCCGACTTCGGCCGCATCGCCGCGTTCGACGCCGTGCTCGTCACGGTGACGACCGAGTGCGGGCTCGTCGGCTACGGCGAGGCCAAGCCCGCCGTCGGCAGCGCCGGTGACGGCCGCGCGCTCGTGGCGATCATCGAGAACGAGCTGCGCCCGCGGCTGCTCGACCGCGATCCGCGCGAGGTCGGGCGTGCCTTCGGCCTCTTGTACAACGGCAGCCGTGCTGGCCACGCCGAGCGCACCGGCCGCGCCATGCCGATCCTTGGCCGCCGCGGCGCGCACACCGTCGCCATCGCCGGCGTCGACCTCGCGCTCTGGGACCTCGCCGCCAAGGCGCGCGGCTGCTCGGTGCTCGCACTGCTCGGCGGCCCGTGCCGCGAGCGCGTGCGCGCCTACGCCAGCGGCGGCTGGGCCGACGTTCCCGGCCTGCCGGCGGAACTCGGTCGCTACACGCAGGCGGGCTTCCGCGCCGTCAAGATGCGCGTCGGCGCGATGGACGGCCGCGTCGACAGGAGCCTCGCCCGCGCCGCCGCTGCGCGCCAAGCACTCGGCCCCGACGTCGACCTGATGGTCGACGCGCACGGCACGATGAACGTCGCCGAAGCCAAGCGCTTCTGCGCTGGGGCCGCCGAACTGGGCCTGCGCTTCGTCGAGGAGCCGGTCAGCTCCGATGACCGCCACGGCCTCGCCGAGGTGCGCGCGGCCAGCGCGCTGCCGATCGCGGCCGGCGAGAGCGAATCGGCCGCGTTCGACTTCGCCGAGATGATCGAACGCCGCGCGATCGACGTGCTGCAGCCTGACCTCGCCATCGCCGGCGGGCTGAGCGAAGGCCTGCGCATCGCCGCGCTCGCCTACGCCAACCGCCTCGAACTCGCGCCGCACAGCTGGGGCTCGGCGATCACTTTCCAGGCCGCGCGAACGCTGGCGTTCGCCAGCCCCGCCGGCGTCTTCGTCGAGGTGCCGATGGGCGGCGCGCCGCTGCTGCGCGAGATGGCGGCGATCGACCTCAGCCTGCACGACGGCGACCTGCTGCCGCCGACCGGGCTCGGCTTCGGCGTCGAGCCGGACAAGGAGTTCGTGCAGCGCTACACCAAGCGCTGACGCGGCGAACGGATCCACGAGCGACGGAGCGAACGCATGGCCGACTTCCACCTGCATCACATCAACGTCAACGTCGACGACCTCGACGCCGCGATCGCGTTCTACCGCGACGTCGTCGGCCTGCCGCTCGACCCGACGCCGGACCAGGGCTTCCGCTCGCAGTTCTTCCGCCTGGGGCCCAACCAGCAGATCCACATGAACGAGATCGCGGACGTGCACCAGTACCGCGGTCACTTCTGCCTCGTCGCGCCCGACTTCGCATCCGTCTTCCGCCGCGCCAAGGCGGCGAGCGCGATCGACTGCAAGCCATGGGGCCGCGTGCGCCGGCTGCCGAGTGGCGCCATGCAGATGTTCGTGCGCGATCCCGCCGGCAACCTCGTCGAGATCGCCAGCGCCCGCGACGCCGTGATCGACCCGGCCCTGTTCAGCGACGAACTCGTCGAACCGAAGCCAGGCATGTACCGCATGGCGCCCGGCGCCGCCGACGGCGCGCACGAAACGCCGTGAGCATCCTACTGCTCGAGTCGCTGCACCCCGAGGCGGAGGCGCTGCTCGCCGCGGTCGACACGCTGGTCCGCGCCGCCGACCCCAACGCGCCCGACTGCGACTTCGCGGCGGTGCGCGCGATCCTCACGCGCGGCCGCGGCCGCGTCACCGACGCGCTGCTCGCCCGCTGCCCGGGCCTGCAGGCCGTCGCGCGCGCCGGCGTCGGCCTCGACAACGTCGACACGCAGGCGGCTGCGCGCCGCGGCGTGCCGGTGGTCTACGCGCCCGGCGGCAACGCGCTGACCGTCGCCGAACACACGATCGCGCTGCTGCTCGACCTCGTGCGCGGCATCACGCGCTGTGCCAACCAGGTGCGCGCCGGCCGCTGGGAGGAACGCGCGCGCTACCAGGGCGACGAGATCCGCGGCCTCACGCTCGGCGTGCTCGGCTTCGGCGCGATCGGCCAGCGCGTCGCGCGGCTGGCGAGCGCGTTCGACATGGAGGTGATGGTGCTGGCGCACAAGGACAAGCCCGTGCCAGCGCCGTTCGCCAGTGCGCCGCTGGCCGAGATCCTGCGGCGCGCCGACGCGCTGACACTGCACCTGCCGCTGACGCCGGCGACCAAGGGCCTGCTCGGGCCGGCCGAGTTCGCCGCGATGAAGCCCGGCGCGTTCCTGGTCAACACCGCGCGCGGCGCGCTGATCGACGGCGCGGCGCTGCGGCAGACGCTCGCGTCGGGCCGGCTCGGCGGCTTCGCGGCCGATGTGCTGGAGCAGGAGCCGCCGGCGAACGACGACCTGCTGGTCACGCACGAGCGCGCGCTGCTGACGCCGCACAATGCGTCGCTGACCGCGCGCACATATCGCAGCCTGTGTGTCGACACCGCGCGCAACGTCGCGGCGATCCTGCGCGGCGCGGCGCCGGAGCCACGCAGCGTTTTCCGCTAGCAGTCCGCGCCGCAGGACGCGCGACGCGGACTCCTACGCCAGCGCCGCGCGCACGACCTTGCCATGCACGTCCGTAAGGCGGAAGTCGCGGCCCTGGTGCCGGAAGGTCAGGCGCTCGTGGTCGATGCCGAGCAGCCACAGCACGGTCGCCTGCAGATCGTGCACGTGCACCCCGCCCTCCACGACGTTCCACCCGAAGTCATCCGTCGCGCCGATCATCTGCCCGCCGCGCACGCCACCACCGGCCATCCACCACGCGAACGCGCGACCGAAGTGATCGCGGCCGTTGGGCTGCTCGCTCGGGCCTTGGCCGAACGGCGTGCGGCCGAACTCGCCGCCCCACAGCACCAGCGTGTCGTCGAGCAACCCTCGCTGTTCGAGGTCGCCGACCAGCGCCGCGCTCGGTTGGTCGGTGTCGCGGCACTGTTCGGCGAGCTGGGTGTAGAGGTTGCCGTGCTGGTCCCAGCCGCTGTGCATCAACTGCACGAAGCGCACGCCGCGTTCGAGCAGGCGGCGCGCGATCAGGCAGTTCCAGGCGAACGTGCCGCGGGCGCGGACGTCGGGGCCGTAGGCGGCGAGCACGTGCTCGGGTTCGTCGCGCAGGTCGAGCAGGCCGGGCACGCTCGCCTGCATGGCGAAGGCCATCTCGAACTGCGCGCGCCGCGCCTGGGTCGGGTTGTCGTCGGCGCCAAAGCGCGCGCGATCGAGCGCAGCGAGGTCCTGCAGCAGCGCCCGGCGTGAGGCCGCGGTCACGCCCGGCGGGTCGCCGAGGTACGGCACCGGGTCGCCGCCGCCGCGGAAACGCACTCCCTGGTGGCGGCCGGGCAGGAAGCCGTTGGACCAATAGTGCTCATAGAACAACTGTCCGCAGGTCTTGCCGCGGTCGGACGAGGTCAGCGCGACGTACGCCGGCACGTCGTCGCACAGGCGTCCGAGGCCGTAGTCGAGCCAGGCGCCGAGCGCGGGCCGGCCGGGCTGCTGGCTGCCGGTCAGGAAGTACGTGACGCCGGGCGAATGGTTGACCGCCTCGGTGTGCAGCGCGCGCAGCAGGCAGATGCGATCGGCGATCTGGCCGGTGTGCGGCAGCAGCGTCGACAGCGGCATGCCCGACTGTCCGTAGCGCGCGAACGGCGCGATCGCCGGCGTCGCCGGCCAGCGGGTGTATCCCGACGACATCGTCGACAGCCTGGTCGTGCCGCGCACCGACGCCGGGATGTCCTGGCCGCGATGGCGCGCGAGCGCTGGCTTCTCGTCGAAGAGGTCGACGTGCGACGGGCCGCCGCCCTGCCACAGACAGACGACGCGCTTGGCGCGCGGCGCATGGTGCGGTAGGCCCGGCAGGCCACGGCCGTCGGCGGCGGCGCCTTCGTCCAAGCGAGCCGCGCGTGCGTCTTCGGCGAGCAGCGCCGCGAGCGCGATGCCGCCGAGGCCCTGACCGAGGCCGCGCAGCAGCGCGCGCCGCGAAGTCGTCGCGCCGGCGGCGCTCGCACCTTGACCGTGCCAAGCCTCAGTCACGGCACTGCGCCTCTGCGAGATTGAGGATGCCCAGGCACGTTGCCGCGAGCGCTGCGTGTTCGACCGGCGGCAGCGCGCACGGCGTCTTCGCTTCGCCGACCGCGAGCAGGGCCGATGCCGCCGCCGGGTCGTCGGCGTACGCTGCAAGCTGCCGCTGGTACATCGCCGCCAACAGCCGTTGCTCCGCGGCTGCGGGCGTGCGCGCGACGACGCGGCGGAACGCCGCTGCCAGCCGGCCGCCGACGTCGTTCGCTTCGTCGGCGACGCGCGCCGCCAGCGCCCGCGCGGCTTCGACGTAGGTCGGGTCGTTGAGCGTCACCAGCGCATGCAGCGGCGAGCCGGTCACCGGCACGCGCACGCGGCAGTTCTGTCGCTGGCTGCTGTCGAAGAAGTTGGTCGGCTGCACCGTGCGCCGCCAGAAGGTGTAGAGGCTCCGCCGCCACAGGTCGGGGCCGTGCGACGCGGGATAGGTGAAGTCGCGCTCGTTGGTGATCGCGAGCGACTCCCAGACCTTGTCGGGCTGGTACGGATAGACCGGCGCGCCGCCGAGCGTCGGCACGAGCAGGCCGCTGACGGCGAGCGCCTGGTCGCGCAGCAGCAGCGACGAGCGGCGGAGGCGCGGCGCGCGCGCCAGCAGGCGGTTGTCGGGATCGCGCGCCAGCAACTCGGCGCTCGCCGCGCTCGACTGGCGGTAGACGGCGCTAGTGACGATGCGGCGGTGCAATTCCTTGCTGCGCCAGCCCGAGCGCGCGAAGTCGACCGCGAGCGTGTCGAGCAGTTCCCGGTGCGTCGGCCGGTCGCCCTGCGTGCCGAAGTCCTCCGGCGTGCGCACGAGGCCATCGCCGAAGAAGTGCTGCCAAGCGCGATTGACGGCGACGCGCGCGGTCAGCGGGTGGCCGTCGGAAAACAGCCAGCGGGCGAGGCCGAGCCGGTTCTTCGGCGCGCCTTGCGGCAACGGCGGTAGGCAGCCCGGCACGCCGAAGGCGACGACTTCGCCCGGCTGCAAGTAGTCGCCGCGCTGCAGCACGCGCGTCGGCTTTTCGACCGCGTCCTGCATCACCATCACGCGCGGCCACTGCGTGTGGCGGAAGCGGTCGTACTCGCTGCGGTAAGCATCGATGGCCGGCTTGTCGCCGGCCGCTTCGAGTTCCTTGAGCCGCGCTTCCATCGCCGCGCGCTGCTGCCGCAGCGCCGGCGTCGGGTACGCGACCGCCGGCTCGGCGACACGGAAGCGCGATGGCCCTTCGCCGGCGAGGCCGTTCTCGGGCACGCGGCCGAAGGCGTCGAGCAGCGCGTAGTAGTCGCGCTGCGGGATCGGGTCGTGCTTGTGGTCGTGGCACTGCGCGCACGCCACCGTCAGTCCGAGCCACGTCGTGCACGTCGTGTCGACGCGGTCGAACAGCATGACGAAGCGGTTCTCCTCGGGGATCGCGCCGCCTTCGCCGTTGAGCAGGTGGTTGCGCAGGAACGCCGTGCCGAGCCGGTCGTCGTCGGTGGCGTCTGGCAGCAGGTCGCCGGCGAGCAGCTTGGTCGACAGTTGGTCGAACGGCACGTCGGCGTTGAGCTGGCGCACCAGCCAGTCGCGCCACACCCACTGCCACGTGTCGCCGTCCTGCTGGAAGCCGTTGGAGTCGGCGTAGCGCGCGGCGTCGAGCCATGGCAGCGCCATCGCCTCGCCGTAGTGCGGGCTGGCGAACAATCGATCGACGACGCGCTCATAGGCGCCGGCTTCGCCGTCGGCGAGGAACGCGTCGACCTCGGCCGGCGTCGGCGGCAGGCCGGTGAGGTCGAGGGTCACGCGCCGCAACAGCGTCGTGCGTGTGGCCGGTGGCGCGAGTTCGAGCCCTTCGGCGCGCAACCGCGCGCGCACCAGCGCGTCGATCGGGTTGGCGCCGAGGGTCGGCGTGCGCACCGGCGGCACGAAGGCCCAGTGCGGCCCGGGCGGCGACGCATCGGCCGCGGCAACGGGCGCGCGCTCGGGCGCCGGCGCGGCGCATCCGAGCACCAGCAGGCCGGCCAGCGCACAGCCAGGGACGAGGAACGGACGGAGCACCGCGCCATCGTGCAACGTCGCGGCGATCCCGCAAGCCGCCGGACCGACGCCGCGTGCAACGCGTTCGTCGCTATCCTGCGCCGACATGACTACGCTGCCCGTCGGGCTCCGCGTCGCCGCGAAAGCGGCCACAACGGGCCACTTCGTGAGCCCACAAGATTACTTCTTCTCGGGTTCTCAGCGCGTCAGCTCGGCGAGCTTCTGCTGCAGCGCGCGCAGCGCTCCGACCGAGTAGCCGCGGTCGTGGAACCACGCGACCACGCCGTCGCGGTCGAGCAGCACGATGCGGCCCGGCAGGCCGTCGTCGTTGCCGGTGAACTGCGCGATCGCCTTGGCGTCGCCGTAGACGGTGACGACGCCGCCCCAGTCCTCCTTGGGGATGCCGCGGCGCATGCCGCCGTCGATGAAGCCCGACGCCAATCCCGGCATCAGCCCGGGCAGCGTCGGCACCTCGAACGCGCGCACCGTGACGCCGGCCTCGGACACGCCGAGCAGCCAGCGGTCGAGGTCGAACTGCGTGTTCTGCTGGTAGCCGATCAGCAGCAGCAGCGGCGCCCCCTTGCCGACGCCGGGCAGCGCCACCTCGGCGCCGTCGAGCGCGTTGCCACGCACCGCCGGGAACGGCTCGCCCGTCGGATCGCGGCGCGGATAGGTCGTGCCGCACGAGGCGAACGCGACGGCGATGGCGAGCAGGGCGAGGACGACGAACAGCGGGCGGCGCATCGGCGGCATCTTCGCCGCGCGCGCCGCCGCGGACGCACGCGCGAGCGGCGAAACCTCAGCCGAACAGGCCCGCCCACCTCGTGCCGGCGAAGGCCGCGCGCAGTTCGTCGTTGTTGGCGATGCCAGCGCGCGGATCCTTCGGGCCGGTCTTGTGCGTGCGCGGCACGAGTTCGCCGAAGTCGACGCCGAATGCTTCGCCCAGGCGCCGCGCGGCCGACGGCAAGCGCAGCGCCAGGTCCTCGTAGTCGAGTTCGACCGTCGGCAGGCCGGCGAACGCGGCGCGGAAGCGGGCTTCGAGCGCCTCGCCGGCGACGAAGTCGGCGGCAGTCTCCGCGACGGGCAGGACGATCGCCGATTCGTCTTGCGCGCCGCCGAACCAGCTGTCGCTCGCCAACGCGCGCAAGTGCGAGCGCCACCGCTGCAAGCGATCCCGACGCAGCAGGTGCAGCACGATGCAGCGGCCATCGCCGGCCGTGGCCTCGACGATGTGGTCGTCGTGCAATGCGTGGCCGTAGATCAGCTTGTAGCCGCAATGCGTGGCGCCGATCCGCGCCGCGTCGGCGGCGAGCCGATCGAGCAACGGCTCGGGACCGCGCTCGCGCAGCGCCGCCAGCTCGCGCCGGTCGGCGGCCGCATGCTCCGGCCAGGCGACCAAGCCCGCGGCGATCTCGCGGACGTTGAACAGCTCGTTGGCGCAGAAGAAATCCGGCCGCGCGTCGAGCATGCCCACCAGCAGGTTGCTGCCGGTGCGCTCGGCCCCCATCACCACGAACGGACGCACGGCGGGGATGCGCGGCTGCCGCGGCGCGAGCGGCCCGTAAGCCGCCGCAGGCCCCAGCGGCGCGGCGTCGGCGGCGCGCCCCATTCCCGCGGCGCGCGCGATCGCGACCGGCGCCTGCGCTAGGCCATCGACCACGGCCGCCGCGTCGACGCAGTCGGCGAAGCGGCGCAGCAGCTCGGCGCGGGCGAGCGCGTTGGTCGCCACCACCGCCGCCGCGCCGCGCAAGTGCAGCGGCATCAGGTTCGCGGCCGGATCGCCGAGATCCGGGTCGTCGAGCACGGCGACGCGCGGCACGCCGAGCAGCCGGCCGACGATCGCCGCGCGGAACGAATCGTGATGCTGACCGACCGCGACCAGCATGTCCGGCGCGAACGCCTGGATCGCGCGCGCGAAGGCGAGCGCCTGCCGCACGTCCACGCGCGCCGCGACCTCGGCCGGCGCGCAGCCCCAGAACGCCGCGAGGTCGGCGACGACGCGAGCGAGAGCGGCCGGGGCGATCGCGCCGAAGCGGGCGAAGTCCTGTGCGTGCGCCGCCGGATCTTCGAGGACGAGCGTGCCTTCACCGAGCCGGCGGCGGCTCGCCGGCGGCAGCGCGCGCGGATCCGACACGTGGGTGTGGAACGCGCGCCAGTCGCCGCCGTGGGCGTCGCGCAACGCGTCGAGAGCGGCGTAGAACGGCTCGCAAGCGGCCAGCGGGTGCAGGTCGCCGGCGAGCAGGGCGATGCGCGGTGACGCAGCGGAGATGGGAAGACCGGACAACGGACCGGACACGCTATCAAGTCGGCTACTCGACGATAGTTAGAACTTGGTCGGCGGCGACGCCGCGGACGACGGTGCGCTGGCCGCTCGGCCAATCGACGATCACGTGTTTGGTCACGGCGTTTTGCCCGAGCCCGAAGTGGATGCCGTGATTCTGCGAGTGCCGGTGCATGCCGCCGCCGTGCTCGCGGATCTGGCTGACTCCCCCGGCGAGCACCTGGACGCGCGCGCCGATGCCATCGCGATTGGACGTCGTGCCGACGAGTTCGATGCCAAGCCAGTGATTGCCGTTCGCCGTGACGTTGCGCAGCAGCTGCGTCCTGCCGTCGTCGGCGAACGCGCCGGGCGAGCTCGGCAGGCGGAAGGCGCTGCCAAGACCGTTGACGAGCAGCAGGTCGACGAGCCCGTCGCGGTCGTAGTCGAACGTCGCGACGGAATCGCCGATGCCGTCCGGGCTGCCGACCGCGACGCCAGCAGGCGCCAGCGCGAACATGCCGCCGCCGAGGTTCTCGAGCAGCACGTTGTCGAGGTTGCAGCTCTGCGTCGAACGCTCGACGTAGAGGTCGAGGTCCATGTCGTTGTCGAAGTCGGCGGCGACGACCGAGCGGCCGCGCAGCCACGACGGGATGCCGCTCACCACGGTCTGGTTGGCGTAGCCGCCGTTGGGCCCGTTGCCGACGCGTACGAACAGCACGTCGGACGCGTTTGGTCCACCGGGGGCATAGCCGATCGCCTGCGGCACGGTCACCGGTAGGCTGCAGATGAAGCGGATCAGCGCCTCGGCCCAGACCGGCGTGCTGCACAGGCACACCCACTCGAGCGCCGCCGCGTCCCAGCCGATGTAGATGCCGCGCGACTGGCCGGGCGCATGCGGCGCGATGCCAGAGTTGGCCGGGTCGCTCGGATCGAGCGGCACGCCGTTCTGCGACGGGTTCCAGCCCTGCGCGCCGATGAACACGTCCGCCGTCGTCCAGCCGGACACGCCGCCCCAGTCCAGCCACAGCACGTGGCCCGGCAGCGAGCCGAAGCGGATGCCGTGCTCGTCGCCGTCGAGGTTGGCGACGAACTCGATCGCCAGCGGACCGTCGCGGTGCGCCGCGCTGCGCGTCGCGTCGCGCGCCATGTAGACGTCGTTGCGACCATCGCCGGTGAGGTCGGCGATCACGGCGTCGTGCATCGTCGGGAACGGCGCCAGCGGCGGCAGGCCGATCGTGGTGGTGATGTTCTGCACGCCGCCGCCGAGGAACGAGTAGGCGCGCCGCGGATAGCCGTCGAAAAGCGCGTCGAGCTTGCCATCGCCATCGAGGTCGCCGAGCACGCCGAACTCGGTGCCCACGCCGACGCCGAAGCCGAGCGCGGCGCCGACCTCGCGGAAGCGGCCGCCGCGCTGCTGGTAGAGGCTCGGCGGCGACTGCAGGTCCGGACGGAGCTGGGCCGCCATCAGCAGGTCGAGCAGACCGTCGCCGTCGGCGTCGACGGCCAACGGCGTGCGGCCGCGCATCAGCGGCAGGTCGAGGCCGACGGCCGCGGCGACGTCGAAGTAGAAGGCGCCGCTGCGCCGGTATTGGCGCTTGGGCGCCGCGCCGAGGCCGAAGCCGGCGCCGCCCGTGACGTACAACTCCTGCACGCCGTCGTTGTCGGCGTCGAACCACTGCGCGCCGTGGTTGTCGCCGTGCGGCAACGGCATCAGCGCGATGGTGTCGTCGACGAACGAGCCGTTGCCGAGGTTCCGCCACAGCCGCGGATGCGCCATGTAGTGGCCGCCAGTGAAGATGTCGGGCCAGCCGTCGCCGTTGCAGTCGCCGACGGACACGCCGTGCGAGATGCCCATGTCGGCGATGCCGACGGCGGCGGTGACGTCGGCGAACGCGATGGCGCTGGTGGACGACCGCGGCTGCGGTCGCCGCGACCGCGGCGCGCGCGCGCGCCGTTCCTTGTCCTCGGGGCCGGCGGCCGCCGCGCGCGTCGGATCGCCGCCGTTCGCGCACGCGGATCCAGTCGGACCAGGCGCAATGCTGGCCAACATCGCCGCGACGATGGCAAGGAGCTCGCTCCGCATGGTTCTCCGCGAGAGGGTTGTCGAAGTATGCCCCACCCTTCCTCCCTGACAACCGCCGGCGGGCCGGCGGGTCGAAGCCGCCGGTGGCAATGCGCCGACAGCGCCGCGGTCGACCGCATCGCCGACGCCGCGCGCAATCGGCCTCGTGCATGCGGCGGCGCCAGCGCTCGTTGCCGATCCAGCTGCGCAGCCGCTTTCTGCGCCGGCGCGTCAGCGCAGCAGTTCGATCTGCGGCACGGCGTCGGTGTCGCACCACACGACCGCGTCCTGGCCATGCCGTTGGCCGAGCGCGCGCGCCGCCGCGCGCGGCAGGCCGAGGGCCAGCAGGCTCGACTCCGGCGGCCAGCCATTGCTCGGATGCACGCCGTCGCCCTCGAGGAACGCGACGCCGACGGCCTGCAACTCGGCGCGCAGCGCCGCCATGCGCGGCGCGTTGGCGGCGGCGCCGAGGTCCTGCGATCGCGGGTTGCAGGCAGTGACGAACGCGCTGGCGACAACACCGTGCGCGCGATGCAGAGCGGCGAGCGGCTCGCTGCGTTCGCCGATGCGTAGCGCGAACGGCGCCGGCGCGACCACGTGGTACGCGGTCTCCAGGAACGCCTGGCGCGTGGCGGGCGGAATGGCAGACTCGACCATCGCTGTAGCATAGCGGCCGCGCGCGCGGCGACGCCACGTCAGCGCCCGTCGACGCGGTAGAAGCCGCGCGGGTTGACCATGAAGTAGCTGTCGTACGGCAGCAGCGGCGGCAGCTTGCAGTACGGCTTGCCGCCCTCGTCGCGCGCCATCATGAACATCCAGAACGGCGACGCCGGCTGGTCGGCCGGCTTCTTGCGGATGCTGATCTCACGGATGTCGTCGACGACGCGGTCGATCCACTTCAGCTGCACGGCCTTGTCGGCGAACTCGTCCCAGTCGCCGGTCTTCTTCGCCTGGTACATGCGCGCCTTGAACTCGTCGAGCGTGATGCCCATCTTGCGCGCGATCGGCTCGGCGAGGCGCCGCTCCCACTCGCGCAGCGTCTGCACTTCCTGCTCGATGTCCGTCATGTTGCCGTTGGCGCCGCTCGACATCTGGTGATGCAGGATGACGGCGTTGGGCAGCGCGTAGCTGTGCTTGGCCAGCGTGGCGATCGTCGCCGCCATGCTCGCGGCGAAGCTCTTCACCACGACGTGCACCGGCGCGTCGCTGGTCTCGATCGACTTCACGATGCGGTAGCCCTGCTGCACGCTGCCGCCCGGCGAGTTGTCGATGACGAGGAAGATCGGCTTCTTCGCGTCGAGGTTGTTGAAGTAGTCGATGCGGTCGCAGACGTGGTCGGCGGTGCCGGTCACGATCGGGCCGTTGAGGTCGATGCGGCGGTCGGTGATGGTCAGCACGCCGTCCTGCAGCGGCTCGTCGGCGTAGACCATCGGCGCGTCGACCAGTTCGCGCAGCTTGTCGGCGCCGTCGCGCTTCTGCAGCTGGGCGGCCTGCTTGCGCGCCTCGGTCTCGATGAGCGCCTGCTCGTCCATCGCGCGCATCTGCTCGGCCTTGCGCTTCTCGGCGGCCAGCTGGTTCTGGATCGCCAGCTCCTCGGCCTCGCGCCGCATGGCGGCGAGCTTGGCCTTGTGCTGGGCGTCGACGAGGTCCTGCGCCGACTTCATGCGCGCCATCTCGACGCTGTTCGCCGACAGCTCGGCCTCGAGCCGCGCGCCGGCGAGCGCCTGCGCGTGCTTGAGCCGCTCCATCTCGGCCGTGCCGGGGGCGAGTTCGGTCTTGAGCGCCGCGGCGGCGACCTCGGCGGCGCGCGCCATCGCCTCGACCTTGGCCTTGTCCGGCTCGGCGCCGGCGGCGGCCTTGGTGGCGTTGAGCGCCAGTTGGGCCTCGAGCCGCGCCTTCTCGGCTTTGAGCGCGGCGAGTTCGTTCTGTAGCTGCTGCTCGCGCAGCGCCGCCTCGAGCGTCAAGCGCTTGAGCTCCTTCTCGGCCTGCGGCTCGGCCTCGGCGAGCTTCTCGGCCGGCGCCGGCGCGGCGGGCTTGGCGGCTGGGTTGGCGGACGGGCTGGACGGGGACTGCGGGGACGCTGCCGCGCAGGCGGCAAGCGAGACGGCCGCGAGCGCGGCGGAGAGGATTCGTTGGGACATCGTGAGTGACCTCGACGGCGGGGCACGACCGGCCGCGCCGTCGCCACCCACCGTACGCGCCGCGCGGGCGCCGGCCAACTCAGGCGCCGACCGGCTCCGCTGCGCGCGTCGCCACCACGAGCTCACCGTCCTTGAAATCGACGTGCACGGTGCTGCCGTCCGGCACGCCGCCGGCGATCAGCTGGCGGCCGATGCGCGTCTCCATCTCGCGCTGCAGGAAGCGCTTGAGCGGTCGCGCGCCGTACACCGGGTCGTAGCCGCGCTCGGCGAGGAACGTCTTCGCCGCGTCGCTGACGTCGACCGCGATGCGGCGGTCGGCGAGGCGCGCCCGCAGGCCGCCCAGCAGCAGGTCGACGATGCGGCGGATCTCGCCGGTCTGCAGCGGCTTGAACAGCACGATGTCGTCGATGCGGTTGAGCAGCTCCGGCCGGAAGTGCCGCCGCAGCTCGGCCATGACCTGGTCGCGCGCCGATTCGCGGATGACGCCGTCCTTGGTGATGCCCTCCAGCAAGATCGGCGCGCCGATGTTCGACGTCAGGATGATCACCGTGTTCTTGAAGTCCACGGTGCGGCCCTGGCTGTCGGTGGCGCGGCCGTCGTCGAGGATCTGCAGCAGCACGTGGAACACGTCCGGGTGCGCCTTCTCGATCTCGTCGAACAGCACCACCGAGTACGGCTTGCGCCGCACGGCCTCGGTGAGCTGGCCGCCCTCCTCGTAGCCGACGTAGCCGGGCGGCGCGCCGATCAGGCGGCTGACCGCGTGCTTCTCCATGTACTCCGACATGTCGACGCGCACGAGATTGTCCTCGCTGTCGAACAGCGCCGCCGCCAGCGTCTTCGCCAGCTCGGTCTTGCCGACGCCGGTCGGGCCGAGGAACAGGAAGCTGCCAATCGGGCGCTTGGGATCCTTGATGCCCGAGCGCGCGCGGATCACCGCGTCGGCGACCACCTGCACCGCCTCCTCCTGGCCGACGACGCGCTCGTGCAGGATCTCGTCGAGTTTGAGCAGCTTCTCGCGCTCGCCCTCGACGAGCCGCTGCACCGGGATGCCGGTCCAGCGGGCGACGATCTGGGCGATCTCGTCCGAGGTCACCGCCTCGCGCAGCAGGCGCTCGCCGCCCTTCTGCATCCCGGCCTCCTCGGCGGCCAGCGCCTTCTCGGCCTCCGGGATCGCCCCGTACTTCAGCTCGGCGGCCTTGTTCATGTCGTAGCGGCGCTCGGCGGCCTCCTGGTCGCGGCGCAGCGACTCCAGCCTCTCGCGCAGCGTGCGCACGCCGAGCAGGCCCCTCTTCTCGGTCTCGTACCGGGCCCGCATCGCGTCGGCCTTGCCGCGCAGCTCCTGCAGCTCCTTCTTGAGCTCCGACAGGCGCGTGCGGCTGGCGTCGTCCTTCTCCTTGGCCAGCGCCGTCTCCTCGATCTCGAGTTGCATGACACGGCGGCTGACGGTGTCGAGCTCGGTCGGCAGCGAGTCGATCTCGGTGCGGATCATCGCACACGCCTCGTCGACGAGGTCGATCGCCTTGTCCGGCAGGAAGCGGTCGCTGATGTAGCGGTGCGACAGCGTCGCCGCGTCGACGAGCGCGCCGTCGTGGATGCGCACGCCGTGGTGCACCTCGAAGCGCTCCTTGAGGCCGCGCAGGATCGACACCGTGTCCTCGACGCTCGGCTGCTCGACCAGCACCGGCTGGAAGCGGCGCTCGAGCGCCGCGTCCTTCTCGATGTGCTTGCGGTGCTCGTCGAGCGTCGTCGCGCCGATGCAGTGCAGCTCGCCGCGCGCGAGCATGGGCTTGAGCATGTTGCCGGCGTCCATCGCGCCCTCGGCCTTGCCGGCGCCGACGATGGTGTGCAACTCGTCGATGAACAGCAGGATGCGGCCCTCGCTGTTCTTGATCTCGGTCAGCACCGCCTTGAGGCGCTCCTCGAACTCGCCGCGGTACTTGGCGCCGGCGACGAGGCTGCCCATGTCGAGCGCGAACACCGTCTTGTCGCGCAGGCCCTCGGGCACGTCGCCGCGGACGATGCGCTGGGCGAGCCCCTCGGCGATCGCCGTCTTGCCAACGCCCGGCTCGCCGATCAGCACGGGGTTGTTCTTGGTCTTGCGCGACAGGATGCGGATCACGCGACGGATCTCGTCGTCGCGGCCGATGACCGGATCGAGCTTGTTCTCGCGGCACATCTGCACGAGGTCGCGGCCGTACTTGGCCAGCGCCTCGTAGGTCGACTCCGGCGACGCGCTCTGCACGCGCTGATTGCCGCGCACCTCCTTGAGCGCGTTGAGGAAGCGCGCCTCATCGACGGCGAACGCCTTGAACACGTCCTTCACGCCGGCCTTGGCGGCCGCGAGCGCGGCGAGGAACAGGTGCTCGACCGAGACGTACTCGTCGCGCATCTTCGCCGCCTGCTGCTCGGCGGCCGCGAGCACGCCGGCGAGTTCCTGCGTCAGGTAGATCGTGTCGGCCGCGAAACCGGGTCCGGTCACCTTCGGCAGCTTGCGCAGTTCGGCCTCGAGCGCGCCATGGAAGGCGTCGGTCGGCGCGTTCATGCGGCCGAAGAGTCGCGCGACCAGGCCGTCCTTGGGCTCGACCAGCGCGACGAGCAGGTGCGCTACGTCGACCTGCTGGTGGCCGAACGTGATTGCCTTGGCCTGGGCGAGTTGGAGGGCTTCCTGCGACTTCTGGGTGAGCTTCTCGGCGTTCATCCTGGGGCTCCTTGGCGTTGCATCCGGGCCCGAAGGTGCACGGACTGTGCCAATGGCAGAAATTGGCTTAGATCCTTTGGGCGCATTGGTTTATGTCACCAATGGACCAGCTCGGCGGCCAGCCAGATCACGCCAAACAGTCAGCCGTCGACAAGATCATGCCAAGATGGCGCGTGACTCAGACCCGGATCTCGCTGCCCAGCGCCCCCAGCTTGGCGCCGCGCAGCCGCGGCTCGACCTCGTCGCGGACGAAGGCGTCGACCTGCTCGGCCGAGCGGCCGACGAAGCGCGCCGGGTCCATCAGGCTCGGCAGCGCGTCCTTGATGGCGGCGAACGCCGGATCGGCGGCGATCAACTGCAGCAGCGGGTTGTCGCGGCCCTCGGCCTTGACCGCCTGGGCGGAGGCGCGGCTGTGCACGCGCACGCGCTCGTGCAGGTTCTGGCGATCGCCGCCGGCGGCGACGCCAGCCATCAGGATCTCCTCGGTCGCCAGGAACGGCAGCTGCTCGCGCAGCTTCTTCTGGATGACCTTGGGGTAGACGACGAGGCCCTTGGCGACGTTTTCCACCAGCATCAGGATGCCGTCGATGGCGAGGAACGACTCGGGGATGGCGATCCGCCGGACAGCCGAGTCGTCGAGCGTGCGCTCCAGCCACTGCGTCGCCGCCGTGTGCGCGCTGGTGTTGGCCGTCTCGATGACATAGCGGGCCAGCGAGCAGACGCGCTCGCAGCGCATCGGGTTCTTCTTGTAGGCCATCGCCGAGCTGCCGATCTGCTTCGACTCGCTTGGCTCCTCGATCTCGCCTTCGTGCGACAGCAGGCGCACGTCGGTGGCGAACTTGCTGGCCGACTGAGCGATGGCGGACAGAACCTGATGGATCGTCCAGTCGAGCTTGCGCGTGTAGGTCTGGCCGCTGACGGCGATCGACGCGCCGAAGCCCATCGCCTTGGTGACGCGGCGGTCGAGCTCCGCGACCTTGCCGTGGTCGCCGCCGGCGAGCGTGAGGAACGTCGCCTGCGTGCCCGTGGCGCCCTTGACGCCGCGGAACGGCAGCCAGCCGGCGACGCGGCGCGCTTCGTCGAGGTCGAGCAGGAAGTCCTGCGCCCACAAGCAGGCGCGCTTGCCGACGGTGACCGGCTGCGCCACCTGGAAGTGCGTGTAGCCAAGGCACGGCTCGGCGCGCCAACGCTGCGCGAACGCCGCCAGCGCCGCCACGACCGCCGCGAGTCGCTGCTCCAGCAGCCGCAGCGCCTGCCGGTAGAGCAGCAGGTCGCCGTTGTCGGTGACGAAGCAGCTGGTGGCGCCGAGGTGGATGATCGGCCGCGCCTTGGGGCACAGGTCACCCCAGTGGTGCACGTGCGCCATGACGTCGTGGCGCAGTTCCTTCTCGTACTTGGCGACGGCGTCCCAGTCGAAGCGCTCGCGGTTGGCCCTCAACTCGGCGATCTGCTCCGCCGTCACCGGGAAGCCGAGTTCGTGCTCGGCCTGGGCCAGCGCGATCCACAGGTCGCGCCATGCCCCATGGCGCGCACGCGGCGAGAACAGGCGGGCCATCTCCTGGCTCGCGTAGCGTTCGATGAGCGGGTGGTCGAAGCGATCGCCGCGTTCCATGCCGCCTGTCTATCCCGCCCACGCCGCACGCGCCACGATCAGTAGTTCACCCAGACCTGCTGCGTGCGCGTCTCCCAGCGGTCCGGCACCCACACCCGGCGGCAACCGCCCGGGTCGACCATCGCCCAGCGCCGGCAGCCGCAGTGGTCGACCACCCAGCCGTAGGTCGGCGGCAGGCGCTCGTCGCGCCAGTAGCCGGGCACCAGGAATTGCTCGTTGACCGTCCGCCAGTGGCCGCGGTGGCGATCGTGGCAGTCGTCGAACACGCGGCGAACCGGCGGGCAGGGCGCACGACGCGGAGCACAGTCGGCGAAGCGGACGACGGCGCCGACGTGGCGTCCGAAACGGGCTTCGATCGCGAATTGCGCGGGGAGCGAGACGGCGGCGAGCAGCAGGGCCGCCACGACGTGCGGGAGTCTCATGGTGGCTGACCAAGCGCAACCGGCGTGCCGACGTTCCTGCGCGCCGCGCGCCGGCCGTCCCGCGACGGGATCGACGCGCGCGCGTCCGTCCCGGTGGACGACTGTCTCGGTATCAGGTCACCACCGCCCGAAGGTCGCAGCAGCGGCAGCCGCAGCGCCGCATACGGCGAACACCGCGCCGCGCCAGCCGGGCGCGCCAAGGCCGAGGCGGGCGCGCGCGAACCAGGCGCCGAACGCGGCGCCGAACGCGTCGGTGATCAGGTCGACAGCCGACGCCGTGCGCCCCGGCACCCACGACTGATGCCACTCGTCGACAACGCCGTAGCCGACGGCGAACACGACGACGGCCGCGTCGAGCGCCCGCGCCGGCGTCGAGGCCGGCGCCGCCAACCAAGCCGCCAGCGCGAGACCGAAGTAAGCGACGAAGTGCGCGGCGTTGCCGAGCAACACGATCACCAGATCGTGGGGCCGGTCGAGCGCCGGCTGCCGCGACGATGACCACCACAAGATCGCCATCACCGCGGCGACGCCGCCGAGCCGCACGAACGCCGGCAGTCCGCGCCAGACGCGTAGCAAGGCGTCGACGAGGCGCAGCGGCGCGAGCATCGCCGACGGCGCGTTCACGGCGCGCCGATGTAGCCGACGAGCCGCAGGCCGCCAGACGGCTCGAGGTCGGCGCGAAGCTCCTGCAGATAGACCGTCAGCAGGAAGAGGCCACGACCGCGCTCGCTCTCCAGCGCGGGCAGGTCGCGACTGACTGCGGCGAGCGCGTCGGCGAGCTGGCCGACCAGCTCGATCGGCATCTCCGGATCGAAAAACTCGACACGCAGGCGCGCGCCATCGACGGCAACCTGCAAGGCGAGGAGCTTGCCGCTGCGGCGATAGCTGGTGCCGTGCTCGATGGCGTTGTTGACGATCTCGTCAGCGACGAGCGCCAACTGGTCGCTCGCCTCCGCCGTGGCGCCGAGTTCGGCGGCGAGCCCGCGCACTTCAGCGCGCAGCTTGCGCACGATGGTCGGCGACGCCGGAAACTCGAGGCGTTTGCCCATCAGGCCACGCCCTCGACGAGCAGCGACAGGTCGACGGCCGGGGCCGAATGGGTCAACGCGCCGATGGAGATGCGATCGACGCCGGACTCGGCGAAGGCGCGCACCGAAGCCAACGTGACGCCGCCGGACGCCTCGGTGAGGACGATGCGGCCGGCGGCGGCGGCCTCGGCGCGCACCGCCGCGACCGCTTCGCGCAATGGCAAACCCGGCGCGAAGTTGTCGAGCAGCACCACGGCGGCGCCGCCACGCACGGCCGCGCGGGCCTCGGCGACGTCGCGAGCCTCGGCCACGACCGGGGCGGCCTGCTCGCGGACGCATCGGCGCACGACGTCCTCGTACGTCGCGGGCCGGGCGAAGCCGAAGTGGTTCTCCTTCAGCAGCACCTGGTCGTAGAGGCCAATGCGGTGGTTCCGACCGCCGCCCGCAGCGACGGCCGCCTTCTCCAACAAGCGCAGACCCGGGGTCGTCTTGCGGGTGTCGAGGATGTGTGCGCCGGTGCCGGCAACGGCGTCGACGTAGGCGCGAGTGACCGTGGCGATGCCCGACAACCGCTGCAGGAAGTTGAGCGCCGTGCGCTCAGCGACGAGCAGACAGCGCATGTCCGACTCGACTTCGAGGACCAGGTCGCCCCGGACGAACGACTCGCCATCGCGGCGGTGGACGACGACGCGCGCCGTCGGATCGAGCAGCAGGAAGGTCGCCGCAGCGCAAGCCGTCCCGGCCAGCGTCCCCTTCGACTTGGCGACGACCCGCGCGCGACCGCGCTGGCCGGCACGCACCGACAGCCGGCTGGTGACGTCGTGCCCGACGTCGAGCGCCGGCGAACCGAGATCCTCGGCCAGGGCCCGGCGCACGGCATCGCGCACATCGTCGGGTCCGGGGTCCATGAGCAGGCGGGAGCGTACCCGATAGGCATGGGCGTGGCACCGCGCCGTCGGCGGTCAACGGCGACCGGCGGACGGCCGCACGAAGTCGAGCCACGGCGCGAAGCTCGCCGCGAAGGCGGCGCCGACGCCGTCGACGCGCTCGAGATCGGACGCGTCGCGGAACGGCCCGCCGCGGATGCGGGCGACGACGATCGCCTCCGCGCGCGCGCGGCCGCAGCCGGGCAACGCCGTCCACTGTGCGACGGTCGCTGCGTTGGCGTCGAGTCGGCACGGCTCGACGCGGCACGTCGCCGGCCGCGCGCGGGCGAGCGCGCCATCGGCGACCGTACGCACCAGCAAGACGAGCGTCGCCATCGCCCAGGCCTGCAACAGCGGCCCGGGCTGGCGCCTCACCAGCGCAGGATCTGCGCCTGCATGCGCGCTTCGATCCCCTGATCGGGGACGAGGCGCGTCCGCTCCAACCGCAGGTCGAGCCGGTCCGCCAACGTCTGCACCGCATTCGCCGTCGCGCATCCTGCCGCACCCTTGACCAGAGGGGGCTGCCCGAGGCGGCGATGCGCCGCCACGGGGTCCTCCGGCACCTCGCCGAGGTAATGCACTTCGCGGCGCGCGAAACGGCGCGCGACGTCGGCGAATCGTTCGTGGGTGGCGCGACCGAGGCCGTCCTCGGGCACGCGATTGACGGCCAGGTGCAGCGTCGCCGAAGCGCCCTGCTTGGCCAGGCACTTCACCAGCGCGTAGGCGTCGGTCACCGACGCGATTTCGGGATTGGCGACCAGCACGACGTGCTGAGCCGCGAGCAGGGGAACCAAGGACTGCGGCGCAAGGCCGGCGCCGCAGTCGAGCATGACGACGTCGTAGCGCTCGCCCAGCACGTGCAGCGCCCGCGCCAGGGTCGCCATGTGCCGGGCGTCGAGATCGGCGAGGCTGACCACGCCGGAACCGCCGGGCACCAGCGCCGGGCCGTGCGGCGTCACCAACAATGCCTCGTCGACGGCGAGCCCGCCTTCGAGCACGTGCGCGAGCGTGCACTGCGGGTTGACGCCGAAGAGCAGGTGCGCGTTGGCAAGGCCGAAGTCGCAGTCGACAACCGCGACCCGCCGGCCGCGTTCGTGCAGCGCGATCGCCGCGTTGACCGTCAGGAAGGTCTTGCCGGTGCCGCCCTTGCCGCTGGCGAAGGCGACGAAGGCCGCCTCGCGCGCCGCTTCGCGGACGAACGGCCCGTCGCGCAGTAAGAGGTGCCGCGCGAACGCGCGTTGGTCAGCGTCTCCGCGATGGACTCGTTCCAATACCGTCGCTCCCGGGCCGCGCGGCTTGTCGCCGTCGTTTCTACTCCGACCTGGCGCTGCGTCCGGCGTCCGTCGCCGCGACGATCCGCTTCAGGTCGCCTGCCAAGGCCGCGTACTCGGATTCGCCGCCGGCCGACGAGGCCAGCCCACCGAGCGCAGAGTGCTCTTCGGGCGACAGGCGCGCCGCAGCAGCAGCGGCCCGCAGGCCCTCCGCGCTCGCGCGCGGCGGCTTGCCGAGCCCTCTGGCTGCGTGGCGAGACGCAGTCGAATTCGATTCGTGGTCGCGCGATGGCGCAGTTGCGGCGCGCTTCCGGATGACGATCCCTGCGAGCTGCGAGTAGCTGCGCAGCACGCGATTCGAGAACGCGCCGACGTCGGCGGGCGCGGCGAGAGTGCACGACGAGCCGTCGGAGAGGACGCCGTGCAGCGCGCCGCCGCTCTCGCGGACCTCGGCGAGGTGCTGACCGTTCCAGGAGATGCGCCGACGCTCGGAGTCGTCGTCGATTTGGATGCCCTGGTCGATGCGCAGGCACAGTTCCTTCAAATTGGCCCACAACGCCTGCACCTGGGCAGGGCTCAGCGCGGCGACGCGCGCCGGCTCGGCCGCAGCCGCGACCTCTAGCGCAGGCTGCGCGCCAGCCGGGGAGACGGCCACCGGGGCAGCGACCGACTCGAGGGCCGGCGTGGCGCGGCGCGCATCAGCGAGCCAGCGCACCGCGAAGCGCTCGCTGCCGGCGACGCGGAACGGCTCCAGCACGCAGATCTGCAGGCGGGCCGAAGCGTGGCGCAGCAGCGGCTCGCACACGCCGGCCATGCCGGCCACGGCGATGACGAGCACCCGGCCGGCGACGCCGCGACCGAGGCCCGCCTCCGGGATGGCGTCCGCGAGCACATCGCCAACGCGAGCGAGAAATGACACGGCGTCCAGGGCGCGCGGCACCAGCAGCGGATCGTCGGGACGCGCGAGGACGACCAGCACCGGGGCGCCCGCGACGTCGCGAGCCAAGCCCTCGATGCCGCCCAACTTGCCGTCGGCGCAGTCGAAATCCTCGAACACCAGCGCCATGCCGCGCTCGATCGCTTCCAGGCGCTCGGACACGAGCGCCCACAAGGCGTCCCTGGACTGAGGCAAGACCGGACCGCGCATCATGCAAACGCCCCCTGCATTGGAAGACACTGCAATGGAAGACTCAGCGCCCGAGGCCACCGCCGCCGCGGCGACCGCTAACCGCTCCACAGACCGTGCGAGGCGGCTGGTGACCCGGCCGCCAAGACGCGACGAATCGGACCTCACTGTGGAAAGAATTTCAATACGTCTCTCGGCTGAGCACTCGCCGCGTCTCACTCCTCGAGCGCGAGCAGCGGCGAGCGACGGACTTCGTAGCGTGTCCACGCCACGGCGATGGCGTCGGTCGCGTCGGCCGGCAAGCCATCGACGAGCACGGCTGCCGCCGGCCGCACGAACTGCCGCATCATCGCCGCGACGGTCGATTTGTCGGCGGCGCCGTTGCCAGTCACGCAGCGCTTGATGCGCGCCGGCGCAAACTGATGCACGTCGAGCCCCAGGCCCGTCGCCTCGGCGAGCACGACGCCGCGCGCTTCGCCGATGCGCAGCGCCGCCTGCACGCTCTTGCCGTGGAAGGCCTCCTCGAGCGCGAGTTCGGTCGGCTGTAGCTCGCGCGCCAACGCGCGGAATTGGACGGCGAGCGCGTGCAACCGCGCGCCGATCGCGTCGTCGCGCCCGCCCAGGCGCAACACGCCCGCTGCGACGAGGCGGGCGTCGTGGCTGCCGCCGCCGGCGCGCACGACGTTGCTGGCGCGCAGCGCGATCGGCACGGCAACGCCGCTGGGGCGTCCGGCCGCCGGCGCCACCTCGAGGCAGGCATAGCCCACGACCCGTGTGCCGGGGTCGATGCCCAGAATCCGTACGACCGCCACGCGGCGGAGTGTACGGTCTGTCGCCGTGAAGGTCGCCATGTTGCTGCTCGCCGCCGGCCGCGGCACGCGCTTCGGCGGGCCCGTGCCGAAGGCGTGGCTGCCGCTTGGCGGCCGCACGCTGCTGGCGCGCAGCGCCGAACGCCTTGTCCAGGCCCTGCCGGACGGCGCGGCGGCGGAAGCGCTGGCGTTGGTGCACACCGACGACCGACCGACCTACGTCGCGCAACACCGCGCCGACGTCGAACGCGCGCTCGGCGGCCGCTGCCCGCTGCGCTTCGTCGACGGCGGCGCGACGCGCCAGGAGTCGCTGCAGAACGGCCTCGCCGCCTGCAGCCCGGACGTCGACCTCGTGCTAGTGCACGACGCCGCCCGCGCGCTGCTGCCGATCGGGTCGACGCGCGCGTGCATCGCCGCCGCCGCCGCGCACGGCGCGGCTCTGCTCGCGCTGCCGGCGCCGGACACGCTCAAGAAGGTCTCGGCCGCCGGGCTCGTCGAAGCCACGGTCGACCGCGCCGGCGTCTGGCTGGCGCAGACGCCACAGGTGATCCGGCGCGATCTGCTGCTGCGCGCAATGGCGCACGCCGCACGGACCGGATTCGTCGGCACCGACGACGTCTCGCTGGTGGAGCGACTCGGCGAACCCGTCGCGGTCGTCCGCGGGTCGCCCACCAACCTGAAGATCACCGCGCCGGCCGACCTGCCGCTGGCCGAAGCGATACTCGCCGCCAACCTCGCATGAACAACCTCCCCCGCATCGGCCTCGGCATCGACGTGCATCGACTCGCGCCGGGCCGCGCCTGCACGCTCGGCGGCGTGCCGTTCCCGTGCGACGTCGGGCCCGTCGGCCACAGCGACGGCGACGCGCTGCTGCACGCCGCCTGCGACGCCGTGCTCGGCGCCGCAGGCCTCGACGACCTCGGCACGCTGTTCTCTGACCGCGATCCGCAGAACGCGGGCCGCGCGTCAGCCGAGTTCTGCCACGAGATCATGCGTCGCGTGCGCGAACGCGGGCTGCGCGTGCTTGGCCTCGACTGCGTCGTCGAGACCGAGGCGCCAAAGCTCAAGCCGCTGCGCGCGGCGGTGCGCGCCAGCCTCGCGGCGCTGTTCGCAGTCGACCTCGACCGCGTCAATGTGAAGGGCAAGACCGGCGAGAAGGTCGACGCGATCGGTCGCGGCGAGGCGATGCGCGCGACCGTCGTCGCGCTGCTAGGCGCCGTCTGACGGCGCCGCGCCGCCGGCGTAGGCGTCGTACATGCGGCGATAGGCGCCGTTTCGGGCGTACAGATCCTCGTGCGCGCCGAGCTCGGCGACGCGCCCCTTCTCGAGCACCGCGATGAGGTCGGCGCCGACGATCGTCGACAGGCGGTGCGCGATGACGACCGACGTGCGGCCCTTGCGCAGCGCGTCGAGCGCGGCCTGCACCAGCCGCTCGTTCTCGGAGTCGAGCGCGCTGGTCGCCTCGTCGAGGAACAGCACCGCCGGGTCGCGCACGATCGCGCGGGCGATGGCGAGCCGCTGCTGCTGGCCGCCCGACAGGTTGCCGCCGCGGTCGCCGACGACCGTGTCGTAGCCCTGCGGCAGCGAGACGATGAAGTCGTGGATGTTGGCGGCCTCCGCAGCGGCTTCGATCTGCGCCTGCGACGCGCCCGGGCGGCCGCATTCGATGTTGGCGCGGATCGTCGTATTGAAGAGGAACGATTGCTGGCTGACGACGGCGGTGCGGGCGCGCCAGTCGGCGAGCCGCACGTCGCGCAGGTCGAGGCCGTCGACCAGGATCGCGCCCTTCTCGGGGTCGTGGAAGCGCTGCAGCAGATCGACCGTGGTCGTCTTGCCGCTGCCGGACTCGCCGACCAGCGCGACCGTCGCGCCGGCCGGCACGCGCAGCGACAACCCGCGCAGCACCGGCTCGGAGCCGTAGCCGAACCAGACATCGCGCAGCTCCAGGTCGCCGCGCACCTGCGGCAGCGGCGTGCCGATGGCGAGGTCGCGGTCGAGCGGCTCGCGCAGGATGCCTTCGAGCCCGGCGAGCGCGCCGGAGGACTCCATCAGCACGTGGTAACTGCGCGTCAGGCGCTTGACGTGCTGGTACGTCGTCGCGAGCGGCATGATCACGAGCGCGACGTCGTCGAAGTGGAGTGACCCGTCGACGAGCACGACCCAGCCGAGCACGACGAGCAGCGCGCCGAAGCCGGCCTGGTAGCTGACGAACGTCTGCGCCATCGATCGGCCCTTGGCGCGCAGCATCTTGCGCGTGCGATCGAGGAACGTCGTCGTCGTCGACTCGAAGTCGCGCAGCATCGCGCCCTCGAGCTGGAACGACTTCACCGTGCGGATGCCGGTCAGGATCTGGTTGAGCGACTCGGTCGTCTCCCCCATCGCCTGCAGGCTCTTGCTGCTGCGCTTGCTGACCTGCCGGCCCTGCCGCAGCAGCGGGATCGCCATCGCCGGCACCATCAGCGCCAGCACAATCAGCGCCTGCGGCACGAACCACGCCAGCACGGCGACGTTGCCGAGGATCATCAGCGGATCGACGACGACGTTGTCGCTTGCCAGCTCGAAGCTGCGCTGCATGACCTGCGTGTCATTGGTCACCTTGCTGATCAGCTCGCCCATGCGCTGGCGGCCGAAGAAGCGCACCGGCAGGCGCAGGAAGCAGCGCGCCAGCTCGCCGCGCAGGTCGGCGACGATGCGCACGGCGAACAGGCGCGAGATGGTCTGGACGAAGTAGATCGTGAGGGCGCCGAACAGGCCGCAGATCGCCGCGAGCCCGCCGCAGACGACCACGACGTTCATGCCAGGGTGATCGAAGGCGAGGCCGAGGCCGCGCATCAGCTCGCCGCTGAGCTCGCGGAACCAGCCGTTGAAATCCTCCGACAGCCGATTGGCGAGCGTCGGGTCGGCAGGCAGGCCTGGCGCTGGCTGCGGCGGGGCGCCCGCCTCCGACGCCCCGAGTTCGGCCATCAGCGGCTTCACCAGCACGAACGGCAGCTTGGTGAAGGCGGCCTCGAGGAAGCCGAAGAGCAGCATCGCCGCGACCATGCCGCGATAGCGGACGATGGCGCCCCAAAGGCGGCGCAGCAGGCTGCGGAGGGCCTCGCGCGGATCCGACGGTTCGGTCACCGCCGGGATGCTAGCGCGCGCGCCCGTCCGGCAACCAGCGCCAAGACGGCCGGCGCGGCGGCGATCACTCGAACTTGGCCTTGCCGATGACCTCGGCGGCCCACTCGAAGAAGCGCACGGTGACGTAGTCCTCCTTCACCAGGTCGCGCTCGCGCTCGACCTTGACGTCGATCTGGCGACGGGCCGGCGTGCGCGAATTGACGCGCGCAACCACGAAGCCGTCCGGACTCTGGATCGGACCGATCGTCTTGCCGACCTCTGCCTCGAAGAACAGGAAGTCCGCGATCGACGTGCCGTCGAGCAGCTGGGTGAACTCGTTCTCGCGCAGCTGCTGGCGCAGCTGGTTGAGCGGCATCATGCCCAGCCGCCCGCGCTTCTCGTCGTTGCTGAAGAACTCGGCGTGCTTGTCGAGCGCCTGATCGAACGTCAGCTCCTTCTTCTCCAGCGCGGCGAACAGCTCCTCGCACCGGGCCTTGGCTCCGGCCATGCCGTCCGGCTCCCACGCGCCCGTCTTCGGGTTACGCGCCTGGAACGGGATCAGGCTGACGTCGACCTGGCCATCGGCGAAGAAGGCGGCGCGCTTGTTGGCGTGCGCCTGCAGGTTCTCGTCGTTGACATCGGCCTTGATCATGTCGGCGTACGACGTGATCAGGCGCCAGCGAGCGCGGTAGGCCTCAAGGCACGGGTAGCCCTTGAAGCGCGTCGCGATGACCTCGACGGTGAACGGCGTCGAGTCGTACGGCTGGCGATACTCGTCGTAGCGCTTCTGGAAGTCCTCGTCGCTGACGTGCGTGCCCTTGGCGACCAGCTCCTGGCGCAACGCCTCGCGGACGCAGACCTCCTGGATGGCGCGCTCGAGGTCCTGCACGAACAGGCCCTTCTTGACGAAGTCGAAGGCCTCCTGCGTCGACCAGCTCAGCTCGTTGACCTTCAGCACGACGTCGGCCGGCAGGCCATTGGACGCGTAGCGGATGTCGCTCCAGCTACGCAGGCCCTTTTGCACGAACTGACGCATCATGTTGACCCAGAAGTCGGGCAGCTTCCTCGGCTGGCCGTTGGCGTCGACGGCCTGCGTCGCCTCCTCGAGCTTCTCGAGGAAACGCGGACCCTGGTCGCTCTGCGTCTGGGCTTTGATCGCCTCCTTGGTGATGTCGGGCCAGTCCTTCGGCGCGCCCGGGAAGAACACGCGGTCGAACAGGATCGACTCCTTGCGCTGCTGCAGGAAGGTCTCCTTGTTGAGGCCGAACTGCGAGCGCACGACCTCCCAGAAGTCGACGCCGGGGTTCTTGGTCTCGAACTCCTGCTTCATCGGCGCCAACTGGTCGACGACGTCCTGCTCCTTGACATCGAACTCCTCGACCTTGCGCGCTCCCGCGTCGACCTGCTTCTTCATCTCCTCGAAGACGAAGAACTCGGAGACCTTGGCCTCCACGAGCTTGCCGCCGGTCAGGTAGACGGCCTCGCGCATCACCTCGCGCGGGTCGAGCGCCTTGCCGTTGACCTTGAGGTCGGCGAGCATCCGCGTGCGCTCGTCGACCAGCTGGTCGTTGAGGCGGGCGACGTCACGGCGCAGGGTCTTGAGCAGCTCCTGCTGGTCTTGGGCCAGGAGCGGGAAGGCCAGGAACGCCGCCGTGGTGGCGGCGCGGACAAGAAGGCGATTCATCACGTTTCGGTCGGCAGGGATTGGTCAAGTAGTGTAGCAGCCGCAGGCGACGATACGAGCCAGGCGGGTCAATCCTCCCTTGTTTGCGATGCAACGGCGCATCGGCCCCTGTCGCGCGCCGCGCCGGCCCGTAGCATCGGTCGCTCCGCACGAATGAACTACGACCCGCGCACGATCGCCTTCGCCGCCGAGATCCTCCACCCGCCGCAGCAGGTGCGCGCCGACCTCGTGCAGAGCGTCCACAACGCCCTTTGGCGCCAGCCCGCGATCGGCTACCAGAACTTCCAGATCGCGCCGGACGGCATCCACCTGAGCAACCTGCCGCAGGCGCCAGGACAAGTGTCGATGGCGACGTTCGCCTGGGATCGCCTCGTGCTGCGCGAGGAGATGCGCGGCACGACGCCCGAGGACTTCGCCGGCCGCGTCGTGCAGGTCGCCACCGCGGCGTTCGGCGCGCTCGGCATCGCGACGTCGTTGGCACAGCAGTTCACCGTGCGCTCGCTGGTGGCGCCACGCCACTACCGCGACGGCCGCGAGTTCCTAAGCCGCAAACTCATCGCGCCCGGCGCCGAGGCCTGGCAGGCCTTCGACCGGCCGCTGCACTCGCTCGGCGCGCGCTTCGTGCTGCCGCCGCCGCCCGGGGCGCCGGAGACCTACCAGGTGCGCGTCGAGACATGGCCGCCGGACCAGCGCTCGATCTGGCTGGAGAACACAGGCAGCTTCCCGGTGCCGACGGCGACCAGCGACGCCGCCCGCTTCGGCGAGCAGCTCGACGCGACCTATCGCTTCTTGTGCGGCCCCGTCTGCGGCTTCCTCGCCGCCCTCGACACGCCGTGAGCCACGCTGTCCTGGTCGCCTACGCGCTCGGGCTCGCGCTGGCCACAGCGCTCGCCGGTTGCGGCGCCAAGGCGCCGACGGAACAGCGACTGCTCGTCGTCGACGGCATCGAGATCACGTTCGCCGACATCGAGCCGTACATCGCGTTTTACGACGGCTACTTGCCCGAAGGCGGCCGCAAGAGCAAGGTGCTGCGCGCGCTCGAGGACCAGGTGCTGCCGCTGCGACTGGCGCAGCGCGCCTTCCCGGCCGAACGCGCGCGGTTGCGCGCCCAGGCCGAGGCGCTGTGCTCCGTGGCGACCAACGCGCTTGAGCTCGAGCAGCAGTCGCAGCAGGTGCGCGACAAGCGGCGCGCCAACCTGACGCGCAGCACCGCGCTGCTGCCGGTCGGCATGTGGGCCTTCGATCTGACGCGCGTTGGCGCCGTCAGTCCGCCGCTCGAACTGCCGCACGGCTGGTTCGTCGTCGGGCTGTTCGACTTCAGGGAGTCGCCAGGGCTCGTCATGGACGACTACGTCGACGCGCTGCAGGTCGGTTTCGTGACGCACGCGCGCATCGAGTTTGACGCTTGGTATAGGGAGCAGCAGGCGCTGCTCGCCGACAAGGCCACGTTCGTCCACCCCGACTTCGAGCACGCGCTGCCGTCGTGGTTGCGCCCGCCAAAACGCTCATGATCCACGCCATAGCCTTCGCCGCGCTCGCGGCGCTCCTCGCCACGCTCGCGCCCGCGAGCGCCCAGCAGAAGCCCGCCACGCCGGCGCCCGCCGCCGGCGCCAAGCTCGCCGAGTGGCCGGAGCTCAGGGACGTCGACAAGCAGAAGACGCGCGCGCTAATCGATCAGTTCCGCAAGCCGGACACGAAGCTGCACGAGCCGGCGCACAAGGCCCTGGTCGCGCTCGGCGCGGGCGCGGCGCCAATCGTCATGGCGCAGGTCGCCGACCGGACGGACGGCATCAACACGCAACTGTTCGCCGTGCTCGACGCCGTGCTCGGCAAGGAGCATGCCGCGCTGATGGCGCGCGAAAGCAAGAAGCCGCGCGTGGAGTTGCGTCGGCACCTCGCTCGGCGGCTCTGCTGCATGGGCGACAAGGACCTCACGCCGTTCTTCGAGTCGATGGCCAAGGACGCCGACCCGGAGACCGCCTTCTACGCGCAACTCGGCGCCTTCGCGCTGGGCAAGGCCGCGCAACTGTCCGGCGTGCTCGAACACTGCAAGACCAACTGGCCTACCGCCGGCCCGGTGGTCGCCGAGGCGCTGGCGTCGGCGCGCAGCCAAGAACTCGCCATGCCGGTGTTCGAGACGATCGCCAGCAAGGGCGCCGTCGAGCAGATGACCGGCCTGCGCCTGCTGCGCTACCTAATGGTCAAGGAGCAGGGCATCCTGCTGCACCGCTACCTCGACGACGGCCAGCACACCGTCAAGCGCGAGGCGGTCAACACCGCGCGCTGCCTGTTCGGCGAGGCGCCGATAGAGAACCTCTCGGTGTTCCAGGCCATCGAGCAGGCGAAACTCTGGCGCGCCAAGGTGTGATCGCGCCGCCGGCCTCCAGCCCCTCCACCGCCCCGCCAATGTCCACCGCTTCCCGACCATTCGCCACGCTGGCGCTCGCCGCGCTGGCCGCCGTCGCCGCGCCCGCGCAGGCGCCGAAGCCCGACAAGACGCCGAAGTGGCGGATCGACCCCTTCACCAAGAACGCGCCCGAGGCGATGGCGAAGGCCGGCTACGTCAACTACGGCCCGTTCGTCTTTGGCGAGGTCGCCGGCAAGCCCGTGCAGTCGTCGGACATCGACGCGCGGCTCGAGTTCACCAAGATCCTCTGGGCCGAGACCAGGCACTTCCGCATCGGCCTCAATCTGCCGGAGTGGACGGTCCCGATGGACCCGGAGACGCGCGGCAAGATCCGCACGGAGCTCGAGGAATTGCAGAAGACCCTGCCCGGCGTCAACCCGAAGGCGCGCACGCTCGACCCGTGGCTGCGCCTGCATGTGACCGCGTGGCGCCTCGAGAAGCTGTACGCCGAGACGAGCGCGCTGTTCGGCGTGAAGGACGAGGACTTCCCCGCCGATTCGACCAAGGTCGTCCGCCAGCCGGACGCGCGCTACATGGGCTACGGCCCGTACCTCGGCATGAAGGAGAAGTACCTCGTCTTCGTGACCGAGAAGGCGGCGCCCTTCCAGGAGTACATGAAGACGTACGTGCTGCGCGACTCGGCGCTGCCGCAGCGCTGGCACTACAAGGACTCGGGCTCGCTGCTGATCTGCTTCTGCACCGAGTCGGACAAGTTCCCGCTCAAGCACGACACCGCGCTGCACTGCGCGCTGAACTTCAACGTCAGCATCAATCTGCTCGACGGCTTCCGCTTCTACGCCTACGACCTGCCGGTCTGGATCCGCGAGGGCTTCGGCCACTGGAACTCGCGGCGGGTGAGCGGCGACTGGTCGAGCTTCGACCAGAACGAGGGCTCGACGGCCGACATGAGGGTCGTCGCCAAGTGGGACGTGTACTGCCGCAACCTGCTCGGCTCGCCCAAGCTGACCCCCTTCCCCGAGGTCGTCGCTTGGCGCGACTTCGGCAACATCAAGTTCGACGACCATGTCGCCACCTGGTCGCGGATCGACTGGATGATCGCGCAGGGGCCGGAGAAGTGGCAGAAGTTCCTCTTCGGCGTGAAGGGCCGCGTCGACGAGAACTGGGGGGCCGACCAGACCGACCTGGTCGGCGCGACGCGCGAGGCCTTGCAAGCGGCCTACGGCGTGTCGACGCTCGACTTCGACCGCAAGTGGGCCGAGTGGGTCAAGGCGACCTACCCCACCCAGTGAGCGGCGCGCGCCGTCAGCTCGGGTCCCACAGCGTGAAGCGGTAGAGCGGCAGCAGCGCCAGCAAGGACGCGCGCACCCACGTCTCGGCCTCGGGTCCGAGCGCCACCGCGTCCTCCTTCGGCAGCTGGCGCTGCACATGCAGCCAGTGGTTGCCTGGGGTGTAGTGGCCGAGCATTTCCTTGATCTCGGCGGGTTTGGCCGACGCGCACCAGTGGTCCTTCTTCCAGTCGTGCAGCTTCAGGTTGAAGCCGGGCGGCAAGGCGCGCATCAGTCGGCAGAACTCGTCGAGCTTCGCCGGGTCGCCGAGAACCTTCTTCTTCAGGTGCTCGCCGTCCCACCACGCCTGCGGGTGCACGCGCAGCGCCGCCTCGACGATCATGTCGTCGATGCACGCCTCCAGCACCGTCTGGATGTAGTGCGTCTCGGCATCCTTGCCGAGCGCCTCGCCGAAGAACGACGCCAGCTTCTTCCGCTCCTTCGGGTTGCGGCACAGGTACGCGCGCTGCTCCCGCACCCGGTAACTGTTGAAGGTGTACGGGTGGTGCAGGCCGGCCTGCGCGCTCGTCTCGACGCCCAGCGCCTTCGCCTCCTTGGCGGTCGCGTCGACCATCGCCTTCAGCTTGCGGCGGACGGACAGCCGCAGCGCGTTGTACTCGGGGTCGTCCTGGCGATGCTTCTCGTAGGCCTTGAAGTCGCGTTCGAGGAACGTCTCGGGCATGCCGACAGGCTACGAGCCGGACCGTCGCACGCACACCCTTTGTCCGCGGCGTGCGGCCGCTACCGTGCACAGATGCGCGCCCTCGCATCCACCCTGGTCCTGCTGGCTGCGTCCTGCTCGTCGACCACGTTCACCGAGCCTCGCTTCCAGCTGTCGCCCTACGTCGCCGTGCATCGCCTGACCGGCGACGCGTCGGCGGCGACGCCAAGCAGCGGCGGCGGCCCGGCGACGTCGAACGCCGCGCAACCGCTGTCGTCGTTCGGCCAGGGCGACCGCGACCAGGACCTCTGCTACCGCTTCGACGTCGGCGATGGCTTCGCCGGCGTGCGCGTCGATTGGTACCGGCTCGGCATCGCCGGCGACCCGGGCAATCCGCTCGACGACGGCTACGGCGCCTACGTCGCCGGCACCGAGGCGAGCATGCGCGCGGCGATGGACGAGTGGCGGCTGGGCTACGTCGAGACGATCGCGAGCAAGCGCACGATGCTGTGGGAGCGGCCGCTGGCGCTGCACGCCGGCGCCGGCGGCGTGTTCGCCTCGCGCGACCTGTCGCTGACCGCGCGCCGCGCTGGCGACGGTCTCGTCGAACGCTCGTCGTTCGACGGCGAGAACGTCTACGCGGCGCTGCGGCTGGGCGCGCGCTGGCAGGGCTTCGCGCTCGACGCCGAGTACGCGCTGTGCCCCGACCTCGCCGTGGCCGGCGACGTCGACGGCTGGCTGCACGACCTCGAGCTGCGCGCCGCCTGGGCGCTGCCGTACGTCGACGTCACGATCTTCGCCGGCTACCGCCTCGCGACGATGGAAGCGTCGACGACCGACGCCGGCGCGCGCCGCACCGCCGACCTGCAGCTCGACGGCTGGCTGCTCGGCGTGTCGGTGTCGTTCTGACCGCCGCGCCGGTCGCCGCGCGCGCTCACCAGCCGGCGAACGCCGCCAACCGCTGCACGAAACCGTCGACCGCCGCCTTGGCGGCGGCGTCAGCGCAGGTGAAATCGTTGAGCATGACCGCGAACACGAGCGGCGGCGCCGCCGGATCCGGGCGCGGCACGAAGCCCGAGAGGCAGACGACGCGGCTGATGTAGCCGGTCTTGGCGCGCACGCGGCCGTGCGCCGGGCCGTCGCGGAAGCGGCTGGCGAGCGTGCCGCTGCGGCCGGCGAGCGGCAGCCCGGCGACGAAGTCGTCACGCCACGGCGCTGCGTGCGCGGCGCGCAGCGCGCCGACGACCTGGCGCGGCTGCACGAGGTTGCGGCGCGACAGGCCGCAGCCGTCGGCCATCACCATGCCGGTCGGGTCGACGCCCAGGCGCTGCAGCGTCGCGGCGGCGTGGCGGGCCATCGCCGCCGTGCCGCCGTCGCCGAGCGCATTGCGCGCCGCCAGCCGCGCCAACTGCTCGGCGTACAGGTTGTCGCTGCGCAGCAGCATCGGCTGCGTGAGTTCGCGCACGGTCGGCGACACCTCGACCGCGACGAGCCGCGTCGGCGCGGCGGCGGCGCCGGGCCCGGCGACGCGGGCGATCCCATCGGCCATGGCGCCGTGGAAGTCGTGAGTGACGAAGGCGATGCCGCGCGCCGCGAGTTCGCGCCGCAGCACGCGCGCCGCGAAGTCCGCCGGGTCTGGCACGGGCACGGCGACCTTGGCCGGCGCCGCGTCGCGCGCCATCGCGCCTTCGACGACGATGCGCTCGGCGCCGAGCGGCCGCCGCACGCGCAGCGCGCCGCGCTCGCCCGACGCGAGCGTGCGCGCGCGCACCTCGGGCGGCGGGAACACGTCCGGCGCGAGCGTCGCGACGGGCGCGCCGTCGGCAGCCGCGACCTGCACGGCGACGACGTTGCGGCCGCAGCACAGCCCGCCGAACGGCGCCGCGTAGTCCTCGTCGAGGTAGTCCCACTGCCAGCCGTGCCCGAGCGGCTCGTCACCCAACCACGAACCGTCGCCGAGCACGCGGCCTTCGACGCGCGTGATGCCCTGCGCGCGCAGCCCCGCCGCGAAGCGCTCCCACATCGCCCCCGCCTCGGCGCCGGCGGCGAACGCCGGATCGCCGCGGCCGACGAGCACGAGGTCGCCGCGCAGCGCGCCGTCGACGATCGCGCCGCGCGCGTGCAGTTCGGTGGCCGTGCGCCAGTCGGGCCCGAGCGTCGCCAGCGCGACGACGCCGGTCAGGACCTTCATGTTGGATGCGGTGGCGAAGCCGCGGTCGTCGTCGCTGGCGCACAGCCGCGCGCCGTCGGCGGCGTCGACGACGAGCACGCCGACGCGGCCGCCGGCGAGATCGCGGCGCGCCAGCAGCTCGTCGAGCGCCGGCCGCAGCGCGGCGATCGCTTCGCCGCGGATCGGCGGCGCCGGCGGCGCGGCGCAAGCGACAGCCAACAAGGCGGCGAGAATCGAAGCAGCGGCGGCCCGACGGGTCATCGCGGCAGTTGACCGCGGATGACCTTCTCGCGCCATTCCGCCTCGATCGCGCGGAGGCGCTCGGCGGTCATCGGCGTCGCGCGCGGCCGCACCGTCACGACGCCGTCGTCGGCGACGTCGACGTTGGGCTCGAAGGCCTCGACGTAGCCCGGCGGCGGCATGCGTTCGTGCGCCATGCGGCGCGCGAACGAGATCGTGCCGCCGATCGCCTCGGCCTCGGCGAGCGACACGCGCTCGCTGCCGTCGTCGCGATGGATCGCCCAGAACAGCCGCAGCACGAACAGCCCGTAGTTGTCGTCGGGCCGCGCGCCGAAGACCTCGCCGAGGGCGTCGCGCAGCTCTTCCTTGGCGAGCCAGCCGTCGCCGTCGCGGTCGGCCGCGCGCACGGCGGCGGTCACGCGCGCCGGCTCGACCTCGGGCGGCATGCGCGTCGGCGTGCGCGCGACCACCCAGTCGTTGAGCCCGTAGACGTCGATCAGCGCGACGTCGGGCAGCATCCAGCCGGGCAGGCCGACCGCCGACTCGGCGCGGATCGGGAACGTCGTCGCCGCGTCGGCGTGGCGCACGCGGGCCGGGAAGCGCGGTTCGAGCGAACGCAACCGCGCCGCGTGGTGGTTGCAGCGCAGGCCGATGTAGCGGAAGAACAGCCAGACCTGCTGCCGGTCGTACCAGCGCGTCAGCGGCCGCAGCACGGCCGGCGCACGCGGCGTCACCACCGCGATGCCCTCAGCGCTCGCCGCGCTCGTGCACGCGAGGTGCCACCAGCCCGCGCCGGCGGCGAGCAGCAGCGCGCCGGCGGTCGCCAGCGGCAGCGCCGGCCCGCGCGCGAGCCGCGCCGCCATCGCGACGACCGCGAACGTGCCGAGCGTCGCGAGCTGGCTGAGCACGCGATACTCGAAGTGGTCGCCGCCGACCTGGAAGCAGTAGTACGCGGCGTTGAACAGCACGACGGCGACGGCAGCGACCGCCGGCGCCCGCTCGAGCAGCGCGCGCGCCGCCGCGACGACGCCGCCGCGCAGGCCCGATGCGAGCCACGGCAGCGCGACCAGCGGCCACAGCCACGCGCCGTTCTCCAGCGCGAAGCAGCCGAGGTAGCGCCAACCGGCGTCGGGCCACGACGCCACGACCTTGGCGTAGTACGTGTTGGGCAACCAGTCGCCGTAGTACAGCTTGCGCCAGATCGTCAGCGCGACGATGAGCAGCAACGGCCCAAGGCCGAGCGCGACGCCGCGCAGAGCCAGCCGACCGCGCAGCAACAAGAAGCCGCCGACCGCCGCCGTCGCCGCCGCCGCCGGCAAGCCATCGGGCCGCGTCAGCGCGCCGAGCGCCGCCGCCAGCGACCAAGTCGCGAGCCAGCGCGCCGGCCGTTCGCCCGGGCCGCGGAAGGCGTGCAGCGCCCACCACACGCCGAACAGGTTGGCGAGCGGCGTGTCGAGGCCGCCGGTCCACCACTGCAACACCGTGCGGTTGCCGACCACCGCCAACAGCGCCGCGACGCCGACGATCGCCGGACTCCGCTGTCCGTCGCGCGCGCGCAGCCGATCGGCGGCGAACGCCAGCAAAACGAACTGGACGAGCCCGCAGCCGATCGAGAACGGATTGGCCGCTTCCGGCGGCGCTTCGCCGGTCAGCCCCCAGATCGCCGCCAGCACGACGACCCACAGGAAGCCAGCGCCCTCGACCGGCGCGAACGGCGCCTGGTTCCACACGATGCCGCGCCCCTCGTGCAGGTTGCTGGCGTAGCGGAAGTGGATGTAGGCGTCGTCGCAGAGGAACGCGAGTTGCCACGCGCCCCACGCCGCGCCGAGCGCCAGCGCGGCGATCGCGCCGAGGCGCCACGTCGGGCGAGCAGTCGGTGCGGCGTTTCGCGCGAGCGAGGTCATCGGGGCGCAGTATCGGCAAGGACTGCAGGCCGGCGCAAACGCGGCATGGCGATGGGGAGGTGGGGCGAGACGGGGAGCGCGTCGGCGCGATGGAGGCGACGGCCATGCGTTTCTGTGTTTCTGGATTGGCGCCCAGACCACACGCCCCCCCTTCGCACTCCCACCACCCACTCCCAAACTCCCGCCTCTCTCGCCCTCACAATCCGAGGTCGCGCACCCGCCGATAGAACGTGCTCCTCGGCATACCCAGCTTGCGCGCCGCCGCAGTCTTGTCGCCGTCGCATTCCTTGATGGCCTGCGCCAGCACGTGCCGCTCGGCGGCGCTGCGCTGGCTGCGCCAGTCGATCGCCGCCGACTCCGCGCTCCCCGCGTCATCGGCGGCAATCGCCGCTGCCGTGCGGCCGAGCACCGGCGTGCCCTCGCGCACGTGCGCCGGCAGATCCTCTGCCTGCAGCAGTTCGCCGACGCCGAGCGCGAACGCGCGCTCGACGACGTTCTCCAGTTCGCGGACGTTGCCAGGCCACGGATAGGCGGCAAGGCACGCCAGCGCCGCGCGCGAACAACCGCGCACCGGCCGGTCGAGGCGATCGTGCTGGCGGTTGCTGACAGCGAGGAAGTGGTCGATCAGCAGCGGCAGGTCGAGCAGGCGGTCCCGCAGCGGCGGCAGGCGCAGGGTGACGACCTGCAGGCGGTAGTAGAGGTCTTCGCGGAACGTGCCTTCGCGCACCATCTGCAACAGGTCGCGGTGCGTCGCCGCGACGATGCGCACGTCGACGATGCGCGGCTGGCTGGCGCCGACCGGACGAATCTCGCCGCGCTGCAGCACGCGCAGCAGCTTGACCTGCACCGCCAGCGACGTCTCGGCGATCTCGTCGAGGAAGATCGTGCCGCCGTCCGCCGCCTGGAACAGGCCGTCGCGCGCTTGCGCCGCGCCGGTGAACGCGCCCTTCTCGTGGCCGAACAGCTCGCTCTCGACGAGTTCCGGCGCAATGGCGCCGCAGTGCAGCGGGATGAACGGCTTGTGCTTCCAACGGCCGTCGAAGTGCAGCGCGCGCGCGACGATTTCCTTGCCGGTGCCGCTCTCGCCCTGGATCAGCACGGTGGCGCGTGTCTGCCGCAGTTGCGCCACGCGCGCGGTGACCTCGGCGACCGCGGGCGAGCGGCCGATGTAGTCGGCCATGCGGTAGCCGTCCTCGGACGACCGCTCCACCACCACGTGCGCCACCGGCTCGCGATCGGCGATGCGCGCCTCCGCGGCACGCACGCCGGTGACGTCCTGCAGCAGCACGGCGCGCTGGCCGTGCGGCAGGATGCGGACCTGCACGCGCAGCGAGCGCGTCGCGCCGGCCTCGGCGCCGGCCGGCAATTCGAGCTCGGCGCTGCGCGCGCCGTCGGCGACGAGGCGCTGCAGCCGCGCCACCGCGACGGTCGCGGCAGTCGGCGGCGCGCCGACGCCGAGCCCCGACAGCCAAACGGTCGCCGCCTCGTCAGCGTGGGCGACGCGGCCGTCGGCGCCGTAGATCACGATGGCCTGCTCCGGCCCGATCGACCACTCCGAACGCAGTCGCTGCAGGTCGGCGACCGAGGCTTCGGCGGCGGCGAGCGCTTCCTGCGCGCCCTCGAGCTGGCGGCGCAGCGCCACGTTCTCGCGTTCGAGCCGCGAGCGCGCCTCGCCCAGGCGCAGCATGACGCGGATGCGCGCCAACAGCTCCTCGCGATGGATCGGCTTCTGGATGTAGTCGACGGCGCCGAGCAGGTATGCGGCGAGTTTCTCCGACTCGTCGGCGAGGCGCGCGGTCAGGAAGATCACCGGCACGAACGCCGTGCGCGGATCGTCCTTGAGCCGCCGGCAGGTCTCGAAGCCGTCGATGCCCGGCATCGCGACGTCGAGCAGGATCAGGTCGAAGTCCTGCTGGCGGCACAACTCAAGGGCCTGCTGACCGCTGGCCGCGGTCATCACCACGAACTCCGAGCCGCGCAGATACACCTCGACCAGCGTGAGGTTCTGCGGCGTGTCGTCGACGGCCAGAATGCGCGCCATGGCGAGACCTCCTAGTATGCCGCGATGGATCGGCCCGTGCGCCTGCCCTGGTGGTTCCTGGTCGCCAACTTGTCGCTGACGGCGACGGCGCTCTGGCTCGGAATCAAGATCGGCGAGCGCCTTGCCTTCCCGTCGGGCCTCGCCGGCGAGCTGCCGCGCGCGCAACTCGACGCGCTCGCCATCGTTCACCGCGAGATCGCCCGCTCGCACGTCGACCCGCAGGACCAGGAAACCCTGCTCGAAGCGGCAATCGCGGGCATGGTGCAGTCGCTCGACCCCTACAGCCGCTACGTGCCGCCGGCCGAGGCGGCGGCGTACGAAGAACAGAACTCCGGCGCCTACGTTGGCATCGGCGCCGACTTCCGCGCGCTCGGCGACGAGGTCGTGCTGTGGTTCCCGCTCGCCGGCGGCCCAGCCGAGCGCGCCGGCCTGCATCCCGGCGACGTGCTGCTCGCCGTCGACGGCGTCGCGCTGACGGCGCCCGGCATGCGCGAGAACTACGTCGCGCGCGTGCGCGGCGAAGCCGGCGCCCCGGTGACGCTGCGGCTGCGCCGCGGCGACCGCGAGTTCGACGCGCCGATCGCGCGCGGCGAGGTCCACCGACCGTGCGTCGCGTGGACGCACCGGCTGCCCGGCGAGGACGCTCTCGGCTACCTGCTGGTCACCGACTTCCAGCCCGACGCCGCCGACGAAGCGCTGGCGGCGATCGACGGGCTGCTGCGCGACGGGCC
>Ga0194132_10001918_pt1 | contig 40770 bp, 40 predicted proteins | sample TA2KigOf80mmetaG_FD_148612 | JGI IMG/M metagenome (GOLD analysis project Ga0194132, IMG submission 148612) | Freshwater microbial communities from Lake Tanganyika, Tanzania - TA2015054 Kigoma Offshore 80m | ecosystem: Environmental > Aquatic > Freshwater > Lake | place: Tanzania: Lake...
GGGCGGCGCGACGTTCGTCCAGAGCCCGCTCGACGCGCTCGCGGACACCGTCCCGGCGCTCGAGAGCTGGGACGTCCCGCTCACCTGCTTCCGCTGTCGCGGCGAGTTCGAGGTTCCGTTCCAGTTCATCAAGCCGGGAACGGTGCTGCACTGCCCGCACTGCGCAGGCTCGTTCGTGCCGAACACGATCCTCTATCGCGACGTCGCGAAGCGCGTGACGAAGTTCTACGACTCGTTCACCGCCGGCCTCGACGCGATCCGCTCGCGCCATCAGGCGGAGATCGAGCGCTTCGAGGATCAGCTCCGCCAGAGCCTGCAGAAGCTCAAGGACGACGTGAAGGAAGCGAGCGCCGACGCGGCACTCGCCGGCGCCCCGCAGAAGAACCGCGGCTTCTTCGGCTGAGAGGGGCGCCGGGCCTTCGTAGAAAGGGGCGCCGCCCCTCTCCTCCACGCGGCAAAGCCTAAGCTGCGCCTCCTCGTTTGTAGCCGAGAGGGGCACTGCCCCTCTCCTCCACGCGGCGAAGCCTAAGCTGCGCCTCCTCACCCCGCTCGCTGCCGCTCGGCCGCGCGCTTTGCGCGCGGAGGTTCTCTTCAGCTGCCCAACGGAAGGAGCGTCACCTCCGAGTCTCCCGCCGGGAGATTCACCGTGGCGGTGCCGTTCGCGCCGACCGTCTCCTCGGTGCCGTTCGCGACGATCGTGCTTCCCGCGACGAGGTTGCGCAGCGCCAGCGCGACCGCACCGTCGCTCGACACGGAGACCGTCGCCTCGAGCCTCGGATCGAGAGCCGCGCGCGCCACGTCGAGCGCCACCGCGGAGACGTTCTCGAGCGTCGCCTCCACTTCGTTCGCGGTCGGGATCGGCGCGCCGATCTCGATCTCGATTGCGCGCTCGTGCCAGTGGTCGCCGGTCTGCACCGCCGGGTTTTCACCGCACAGGTCCATCCCGGAGTCGACGTTGTCGAGCATCCGGTCGATCCGCTGGATCGTCTCCTCGTTGCGCGGCAACGCGAGGCTCGTCACGTCGACGGTCGCGAGCTCGGCCGTGTCACGCGCGCGGATGCCCGAGACCCAGTAGGCGGAGTCGAAGCGGAGCTCGAGCCCCATCTCCGGCTCGCTCACGTCGAAGCTCGTGTCGACCGCGAACACGACGTGCGCCGGATTCGTGCGCCGCACGTAATCGACGGAGCCGGCGTACAGGCAATCCCAGATGTAGCCGCCTGCCTCGTGACCGCGCTCGGCGAGGAGCCAGTAGTGGTAGTCGTAGCCGAGCCCGTCGAGGCGCGCGGCAGAAGCGGTCGCGGGCTCCTCCGGGATCAACGGATCGGCGCCGCCGTTGATCTGTCGAACCGGCAGGTTCAGCAGGTTCACGGACAGCGGCAGCAGATCGGGGATCTGATACCCGATCAGCGGGAACACGACCGACCAGAGGTCCGGCTGCAAGGAGCCGAGCCGATACGCGCCGATCCCGCCCATCGAGGCGCCCTGCAGGATCACGCGATCCTCGTCGACATCGAAGCGCCTCTTCGTGTCCGCGAGCACGTCGAGCACGTCCTGGTGTGCGATGCCGCGGTAGCCGAGGCGCGCGCCGCGCGCGAGCGGATAGACCTGCAGCATGTGCGGCGGGAAGTCGAAGCCGTCGCCCGCGAAGCCGAGCGTCGCGATCAGGTGCGGATCGTCGCTCAGCGCGCGGCCGGTGCCGATGTAGATCTGCTCCGGTCCCTGGAAGACGGCGCCGAGGTGGTTCTGGTCGCTGCCGTGCAGGAACACGGAGACGGGCGTCGGGTCGGGCAGGCTCTCGGGGATGTAGACGAGGTAGGGCTGATACGGCCCGAGGAACACGGGCGTGCCGTTGTCGTCGCGGGCCACGCCCTCCGCGAGCGTCAAGCCGGAGCGATAGAGGAACGCGTGGAAGCCGGAGGGAAGCGAAGCGCCGTCGATCGCGTTCGTCTCGCCGCTCGCGATCCGCGCGAAGTCGACCTCGGCGATCGCGCGACCCGCATCGAGCACGCCCGCGAGCACGTCCGCTTGATCGTTGTCCTGCCAGCGCGCGAGGCGCTCGTTGCCGATGAACGCGAGGTCGTAGACGCCGGCGGCACCGTCGAGCCAGCTTCCCGCGCTCGTCGCGATCCCGACCGCGGCAACGGCGCGCCAGACGCCGTCGCCCGGCTCGAGCTCGGCGAGAGGCACGGTCGTGCCGATCAGGTTCTCGTCCGGATCGACGAGCGCTTCGAACGTCTCGCCGGCCGTCCACGCGCCGTCCTCCCACGTCCACACCTGCGCGCCGCTCGCAGCGATGCTGACGACGCGCTCGACACCGAGACCGCCCGAGGCTTCCCACCGTCCGCCCGGAAGCGAGGCGGCGCCCGTCGCTCGATCGAGGTCCGTGTCGAACGCGACCGCGAGCACCGGCACCGAAGGATCGACGAGGCTCTCGAGCACACCCCAGAGCACGAGCCGTCCCTCGTCGAGCGTGATCTGGAGCTGGATCAGATCCGCGGTGTTGTTCGTGGCAGCGCCTTCGGGATACGCGACGTCGCCGTCCGCGAACTCGGAATTCGTGCGATCGCCGCCCGTCGCCGCCGTCACGTTCGCGCCGCGATCGTCTTACGCGTAGTCGGTGTAGACGAGCGAGCCATCGGCATACGCGAGCATGCCCGAGACCAGCGGATCGATCGTCGGACCCGCGGGAGGCGGAGCCGGCCCCGACGGCGGAGGCGGCGGTTCGTTGGAGGGCGAGTCGTCGTCCCCACAAGCCATCAACGCGGCGAGAAGGACGAGGCATGCGGCGGCGGATCGTTTCATCTCGGAGACCTCTCGAGCGCGAGAATCCGCCAGGACGTCGTCACGGGTCAACCGGGTTCCGCTGCGAGCACCGTCGATCCCCTCGCGAAAGCGGACCCGACGTGGTGAGGTGGAACGAGCCCGCGACGACGCAGCCGAGCGGCAGGAGGCGGGTCGGAGGTGTGGACATGACGAATCCCTTCAGGCTCGCACAGGCGAAGCGTGCTCTCGTCGCCGCCTTCGCGGGGCTCATGGCATCCGCGCTCCACGCAGCGAGCCCGCTGCACGCCGTCGAGACGACTCCCGACGTCTTCACGCCCGTCCTCGCCTCGGTGCTCGCGAAGGAAACCGCGCCGGTGCTCGGGTCGGACGGCCGGCTGCACGTCGTCTACGAGCTGCAGATCACGAACGCGAGCGCGGTCCCCGCGACCATCGAGCGCGTCGACGTCGTCGCCGCGGACGGCGGCGCGTCGATCAAGAGCTTCACCGGAGCGGGTCTCGTCGAGTCGATGCGCTCTCTAAACGCGCGCCCGGTGACGTCCGCCGATCTCGTCCTGAACGAATCCAAGCTGCTGCTCATCAGCCTCGATTTCCCCGCCGATCAGCCGGTGCCGCAGCGCCTCGCGCATCGACTCTCGGGACGCGGCGGCGCCGCACCCGCGGCGAAGGAGCCGGTGACGATGCAGTACACGGTCGCGCCGCTCGACCTTCCGAAGAAGGAGCTGCCGCGCTTCCAGCCGCCGCTCGTGGGCGACGGCTGGGTCGTGCTGACGGCTGCTGCGGCCTGAGCGGAGCGCATCGCGGCGCGATCCTCCCCGTCAACGGCGCCCTCTGGGACGCGCAGCGCTTCGCGATCGACTTCATGCGCTTCGACGCGAAGGGTCGAATGGTGCGCGAAGGCGGCGATCCGAAGAAGGTCGAGGACTACGTCGGCTACGGGGCGACGATCCTCGCCGCGGCGGACGGCGTGGTCGTCGCCGCGGAGGACGATCTCCCGAACCAGGTTCCGGGCGTCCTACCGGACCCGGCGACGATCACCATCGCGAACATCGACGGCAACCACGTCGTGCTCGACCACGGCGGCGGCGTCTTCACGTTCTACGCGCACATGCAGCCGGGCTCGGTCCGCGTCGAGCCGGGCCAGCAGGTAGAGGCGGGCGACGAGCTCGGGCTCCTCGGGAACACGGGAAACACCTCCGCACCGCATCTCCACTTCCACGCGATGACCGGAAGCTCGCCGATCGCTTCGGACGGGATTCCCTACACCTTCGACGTCTTCGGCCTCGCCGGGAAGATCGACGAAACCGGGCTCGATCGCGCGCTCGCCGGCGGCGCCGTCGAGATGGCGAAGGAGAATCCCGTCCAGCTCGACGGCGCTCTGCCGCTCGACATGTCGCTCGTCGAGTTCAAGTAGCCCTCGCTGTCGAATCGGCCGCAGCTAGTCACCGAGCGCGAGGGACGGCGTCGGCTTCGCAAGCCCGAACGCGCGCAGCGCCGCGATCGTGTACCAGCCGGCGTCGATCTCCCACCAGCGCTGCGAGAAGCGCGAGCTGCCGGGGAACTCGTGGTGGTTGTTGTGCAGCCCCTCGCCCATCGTCAGGAGCGCGAGCACCCAGAGGTTCCGCGCGCTGTTCGGGTAGTTCCGATAGCCGATCCAGTGCGCCGCGCCGTTGATCGAAGAATTCAGGAAGATGTAGAGCGCGAAGTGGAGCAGCACGCCGATCACGCCGAGCACCGGACCGAACGCGATCACCCAGATCGCGGCATCGAGCGCGTTTCCCGCCCACGTCGAGGAGAACACGTTCCGTTCCCACCAGTCGCGCGGGATGTCGCGGGTGTAGCGATCGATCGTCTCCGGGTTCGCCGCCTCGAGCCGGTAGTAATGCAGGTTGCCGAGCTGGATCTGCCAGAAGCCGTGCACGTACGGCGAGTGCGGATCGCCTTCCGCGTCGGAGAACTTGTGGTGCTTCCGGTGCACCGCGGCCCACGCGCGCGCGTCGATGCCCGTCGTGAGCCAGATCAGGAAGCGCATCACCCATTCGACCGCGGGGTGCAGCGTCACCGCGCGATGCGACAGCGCACGGTGCAGGTACACCGTCGTGCAGAGGCTCGAGATCTGCACCGTCACGAACACGCAGATCATCGCGATCGCGAATTCGCGCATCGAGAAGGTGACCCACTCGAGCATCGACCTGCCTCCCTTTCGCGGGCTCGCCGATCGCGAGCACCGGCCACTCCACGCTACCGCGAGCGCTCCCGCTGCCGCAAGACGAAGTCGCGTGGCGAGCACGAAGGCTCTACCTCGTCCCGCCGCGGTCGGAGCGCGAAGCCGCCGTCTGAAGCGCCGCGCGCGCTTCCCACGTCGGGCGATGATATGCAGAGGCTCGATGTCGATCCTCGAGCGCGACCCGTGGCGCATGCAGTACTTCGCGCACGCGGACTGCCCCGAGGACCTGCCGATTCCCACCGACGACCCCGACTCGTGGGAGCTCTACCCGCGACACCGCTGGGTCTACAACAAGCTTCTCGTCTGCGAGACGCAAGGGCTCGAGCACGCGCCGCACGGAGTTCCGCCGCGGTCGTATCCCGTCTTCAGCAAGCCGATCTACAACCTGCGCGGCATGGGCGCGGGAAGCCGCGTGCTCGCTTCAGCGAAGGAGTACGAGGAGCACCGGCTTCCGGGTCACATGTGGATGCCTCTCCTCGAAGGCGAGCACGTGAGCACGGACGTCGCCGTCGTGCGCGGCGAGCCGCGCTGGTGGCGCCACGTCGTCGGCGAGGTGGTCGGCGACGGGATGTTCGACTACTGGACCGTGCTCGCCGCGCCGCGCGCCGAGATCGAAGCGTACTGCGGCGAGTGGACGCGCCGTCACCTCGGCGACTACACCGGCATGCTGAACTTCGAGACGATCGGCGGCCGCATCATCGAGGTCCATCTCCGCTTCAGCGACCAGTGGCCGGATCTCTACGGACCGGGATGGATCGAAGCGCTGGTCGAGCTCCACCGTGTCGGCGAATGGCGCTTCGCGGACGGCGCGCGCCGCGACGGCTACAGCGTCGTCCTCTTCGGCGCGCACGGTCCGCACCATCGAGCGCCGCCGGCGGCACTCGTCGACGAGATCCGCGGACGACCCGGGATCTCGAGCGTCCAGATCACGTTCCACGAGGACAAGGCGCCGGGAATGCACACGATGCCGCCCGGCGGCTTCCGCCTGGCGGTCGTCAACTGCTGGAGCCTGGACGCCGGCTTCGCCGCGCGCGAGGTTCTCTCGCGCGCGTTCCACTCCTGAGAGCTCAGCCCTCGGCGGGAGCGGCGGGAGCCTTGGTCGGAGCCGCGGCCGGCTCCTTCCCCGCCTTGGCGGCCTTGGCCTTCGGCTCGCGCGACGAGAATTCCTCCGGGGTGACGATGCCGTTCTTGTCGGCGTCGAGGCGGCCGAAAGCGCCCTTGGCGCGCTTCAAGGCCGCCTCTTTCGTTCGACCCGCGGTGAACTCCTTCTCGTCGAGGCCGCCGCTCTTGTCGGTGTCGAGATACTCGAAGCGGTTCGCGATGCGCTCCGACGGCGTGGTCTTGTGCGCGTCCGGGTTCGCCGCCGGTGGGGTGCCGGGCTCCGGGTCCGCGGCGAGCGCTGGTCCCGAAAGCACACAAACGGCGAGAGCCGCCAGACTCGTCTCGGCCAGGAATCGAACGCGCATCGACATTCTCCTCGTGGGTCTCGTGGATCTCGGTAGATCTCTGCGATCTCGTGGGGCTCGCTTCCCAATCGTCTTCGGGGAGGTCGTCGGCTCCTGCCTCCTCGTCCCCGTGATCGAGATCCCACTCGTCGTCGTCGAACGGCAGATCGTCCTCGACGTCGCGAGTGAACGGCCTCACGCGGCGGTCCTTAACACAGGGCGTCGAGGAGCCAAGCCCGGCGCGGCCGGAAGCCGCCTCCCCTTGCTCGGGGACCCGTGGTAGCCTTTCCGCGATGCCTGTCGACGAGTCGACGTTCGGCGCGCGCATCCGCGAGCTGCTCCAGCCGTTTGCCGCGAGCTTCAGCGGCTCGCTCGGACGGGGCGACCTGGTGATTCCTCGCAGCGAGATCGAACGGGTCGTGCGCGAGATCCTCTCGGCCGCGCGAGACGCGGCGAACGAGAACGCCGAGGTCTCCGAGCTCGAGCTCTTCCGGTTCCTCTCCGACACGCGACGGCTCGGCTCCGTGCAGGATCAGGCGTCACGCCTCCTCGCCCGGTTCGTCGTCCGCGAGCGACGCTGAGCTCCCCCGCCGGCGCTTCCCCTTCTCGATCGTGCCGCAGAAGCGCACCCTCGTCCTGCTCGCCGGTGCCACGGTCGTCCTCGTGCTCGCCGGGCTCGTCGACCTTCCGGGGATCGCGAAGCTTCCCTTCTACACGAAGGGCGAGCCACGCGAGGCGCTGGTCGTCCGGGAGATGGCCCACGACGGCGGCCGCGTCCTGCCGCGGCGGAACGGCGACGAGATCCCGTCGAAGCCGCCGCTCTTCCACTGGCTCGGGCTCGCCTCCGCGCGCGCGCTCGGCGAGGTGAGCGAGCTCGCGGCGCGCCTCCCCTCCGCCGCGTTGGCGATCGCGATGACCGGCCTCGTGTACGCCTTCGGCGCGACCGCGGGACGGCTTCGCTCGGGCTGGCTCGCGGCGCTCGCGCTCACGCTCTCCTTCGAGTGGCTTCGCGCCGCGCGGACGGCGCGCGTCGACATGACGTTCAGCTTCTTCGTCGCGGCGGCGCTTCTCGTCTACGCGGTGATCGACCGGAGCGGTGCGACGAAGCTGCGCCGGCTCGCGTTCTACGCGTGCCTCGTCCTGGCCGCCCTGAGCAAGGGACCGGTCGGGATCGTGCTGCCGCTCGCCGTCGTCGTCGTGCACGCGCTCGTGCAGCCGGTCGGAGCAGAGACATCGCGCTTCGCGCTCGCGGCGCGAGCGCGTCGCCTCCGCGCCACGCTCGCGGAGCTCGGAGCGCTCCGCGGCCTCGCCGCGGTGCTCACCGTCGTCGGTCTCTGGTACGTCGCCGCCTGGGCCAGCGGCGGCAGCGCGTTCCTCGAGATGCACGCGTTCCGCGAGAACGTCTTCCGCGTGCTCGACGCGGACCGCTTCGACTCCGGCCACAGCCACGGCTTCTTCTATCTCTTCGGGCAATTCTTCCTCGGCGCGTTTCCGTGGAGCCTCCTCGCGCCCGCGGTCGCGTGGTGGCTCTGGCGCCAGCGCCCGCTCGACGGCACGCGGCGTCTTCTCGTCGTCTGGTTCGTCGTGATCTTCGCGTTCTTCCTGATCCCGGAGTCGAAGCGTGGCGTGTACCTCCTGCCCGCGTATCCCGCGGGAGCCCTGCTCTTCGGGCTCGTTCTCGGACCGGGCCCCGAGGAGCCGCACATCCGGCGTGTCGCCGCCGCGGGATGGATCGCCGGGTGCGCCGTGCTCGTGCTCGCCGGCCTCGTGGTCCTGCTCGTCGCGAGCGGGATCCCCTTCGACGGCTTCTTGCTGCCGCGCCTGCGTCCGGCCGAGGCGGCGGAGACGGCGCTCGCCTTCGCGGCGCTGCGGGATTCGGCGCTGCTCTCCGCGGCCGTCGCCGCCGTCGTGGTCGGCAGCGCCGCGGTATCGGCGCGCGAAGGTGCTGGAGCGCACTGGCTGCGCGCGAGCGTTCCCCTTGCCCTGTCCCTCCTCGCGCTCCTCGGCGGCATCGTCGCGCCGCTCGAGCGCGTGATCGCCGGCGCGCGGACGTTCGCGCCCTTCCTCGCCGAAGTGCGCGAGCGGATCGGTGACGAGCCTCTCGCGTTCCACGGCGGGACGTTCGATTACGGCGCGGTCTACTACGCGGATCGACGGATCCCGCGCGACGCGGCGAGCATCGCGTCGGCGCGCTACCTCCTCGCGTTCGAAGGGAAGGACGGGAGCGTGCCCGACGGGATCGGGACCGTGCTCCTCAGGAGCGAGGGGACGGGTCCGAAGGGGCGGACGCGACTTCTCCTCGTCGAAGCCGGCGCAGGACGAGGGGCAGGAGATTGAGGACCGCGACGAGCACGCTCGCCGGGCGCAACGGCAGCAGCAGCATCGGCCACGCGAACGCGAGAGCCCCCGTCGCGATCAAGAGAATCGAATAGTTGACGACGCCTGCGGCGTGACCCACGCGATCCGGGAGCGCGCGCGGTCCCGCCTTCGGAGCGCCGCGGCGACGCCACGAGAGCGCGAGCCCGGAGAGCGAGAGCGCGGTCGCGATCGGAAGAGCGGGGCTGATCACACCGGAAGCGGCGAGCGCAACGAAGCCGGTCAAGACGAACACGGCATCCGCGACGACGTCGAGCGCCGCACCGCGCCGCGAGCCTCCGCCGAGACGGCGCGCGAGGCGGCCGTCGACGAAGTCGCTCGCCGCGGCGAGCACCGCGGCCGCGAGCGCGATCCCCGGCCGGTCTGGCAGCGTCGCGACGAACACCGGAGCGAGGAGCACGCGAAGCGCCGTCAGCAGGTCGGGGACGGGAGCGAGCCAACGCGGAGGAGAGCTCGTCCGACGCGCCGGGCTCGCCGCCTCCATGCCGACGACGTACGACATCCCGCCGCGCGCGGCCAGCGCGGCCAAACGCAGGCCCTGCGCGATTCTCGACCGCCGCCGACGACCTGCTAAGGAACCCGCGATGGCGTTCAAATTCTGTCCGGAATGCGGTACGCCGACGGAGCCGCGCGCACGCTTTTGTGCCGGCTGCGGGCAGGCTTTCGGTGCGACGACGTCCGCTTCGGCGCTGCCCATCGCGGGCATCGTCTCCTTGTCGATCTTGCTCCTGCTCGGCGGGGGGTTCTGGCTCTACTTCCGACTCGCGCCGCAGCCGCAGCGCCCGCTCAAGCCCGGCGAGGGACAGGTCTCGACGGCACCTCCCGCAGGCGCGGCCGCGGGCGCGGCTTCGGGCGCGGCTGCAGCCGGGCAGGCGGGCGGATCCTTCGATCTCCCCGAAGACATCAAGACCTACATCGCGAACCTCGCGAAGGAAGCGGAAGCGAATCCGAAGGACGAGGCGAAGTGGAAGACGCTCGCCGGCGTCTACTACCGCGCTTCGCGACTCGATCCGGCGTACGAAGCGAAGGCGCAGTCCGCGTACGAGCATCTGATCGGGCTCGACGACGAGAGCCTCGACGGCCTGCGCGGGCTCGGCAACCTCGCGTACGACCGGAAGGACCGGAACGGCGCGATCTCGTACTACGAGAAATACTTGACGCTCTCGCCGGACGACGCGGAGGTCCGCACGGACCTCGGCACGATGTACTACGAGACCGGCGACACCGAGAAGGCGATGTCCGAGTATCGCAGGGTGCTCGAGAAGAATCCGTCCTTCTACCAGGCCTACTTCAACATGGCGGTCGTTCACGACGCGCAGGGGGACCGCGCCGCGGCACACGCCGATCTCGAGAAGGCGCGCGACGTCGCGACCGACGCGAACACGAAGCAGCGCATCTCCGCGCTCCTCGATCAGGCGCGCAGCAGCTCGGGCTCGCTCGCGGAGGCCGCGGCCGCTCTCTCGCAAGCGTCCGCAGGTGCGGCCGGCGGTGCCCCGGGCGCTCCCGGCCCCGCCGTACCGATGGCCGGTGCTCCAGGCGCACCGGGTGCTCCGGCCGCTCCGGGCATGGGAGCGGCTCCGGCGGCTCCCGCCGCGCCGGCGACGACGTTTGAAGCCTCGGTCGAGCAGCTCTTCCGGGCCCATCCCATCGCTGGTCCGAAAGTCGTAGCGATCGAGTGGCCCGCATCCGACCGGGTGCAGGTGAAGATGGCCAACTTCCCCATGGACCAGATGCCGGATTCGATGCGGACGAGCTACCTCGACAAGATGAAGACGGGCGTCGTCGCTGCGAAAGACCAGTTCGATCGCGGCGAGGAGGTCACCGTCGAGCTCGTCGACCAGAGCTCCGGACGCGTCATGGCCACGGTGTCGACCCGCCCCGAGTAGCGCTTCGCTCGTGCTCGAATCCAGCTCCCTGCTGTTGCCATGCGTGGCACTGCCCTTTCTTGCCGCAGTCGTCGTCGGCTCCGGAAGTGGGCGCATCGGGCGCGCCTCCGGCTGGATCGTCTTCGCGGCGGCGCTCGCGAGCTTCCTCTCTCTCGTCCCGGCCGCCGCGACGCACGGCATCGACCGCTTCTCGTTCCCCTGGCTTCCCGCCGCCGGCATCTCGTTCGCGCTTCGCGCGGACGGCTTCGGGCTCCTCCTCGCGTTCATCGTCTCCGGGATCGGCGCGCTCGTCGCACTGTACTCGACCGCGTACGTCGCGGAGGCGGATCCCGCGAAGGAGCGCCGCTACTACGCGGCTCTCGCTTCCTTCATGGGCGCGATGCTCGGCATCGCGCTCGCGGACGACCTGATCCTCCTCTTCGTCTTCTGGGAGATCACGAGCATCACGTCGTTCCTCCTGATCGGCTACCGCTACGAGGACGACGACGCGAAGGCCGGCGCGCTGATGGCGCTCCAGGTGACCGCTCTCGGCGGGCTCGCGATGTCCGTCGGATTCCTGCTCGTCGCGCAGGTGACCGGAACCTTCTCGATCTCGGCGATCACGAGCGACCCGGCGCTGATCGCGAAGCTCCTCGCCTCGCCGCTCTGTCCCGCCGCGCTCCTCCTCGTCCTTCTGGGCGCGTTCACGAAGTCGGCACAGTTCCCATTCCACTTCTGGCTGCCGCGCGCGATGGTCGCGCCGACGCCGGTGTCCGCCTACCTGCACGCGGCGACGATGGTGAAAGCCGGCGTGTTCCTCCTCGGCCGGACGTACCCGATGTTCGGCGAAGCGCCGCTCTGGGCGCCGACCCTCGTCGTCGTCGGCACGACGAGCATGCTTCTCGGCGCGTACCAGGCGTTCCGCGAGATCGACTTGAAGGCGATCCTCGCGCGCACGACCGCTTCCGCGCTCGGGATGATCACGTTGCTCTACGGCCTCGGTGCGACGACCGACGATAGCCTGCAGATCCTGAATCACGCGCTCTACAAGGGTGCGCTCTTTCTCGTCGCCGGGATCGTCGAGCACCACGCGCACACGCGCCGCCTCGATCAGCTCGGCGGACTGCGGCACGCGCTGCCGATCGCCTTCGTCGCGTGCGCGCTCGGCTCGCTCTCGATGGCGGGCTTTCCGCCGCTTCTCGGCTTCGTCGCGAAGGACAACTTCTACGCCGCGCTGCTGCACAGCGAGTGGCTCGCGGGGACTCCGCTTCTTCGTACCGTCGTCCTTCTCGCGAGCCTCGCTTCCAGCGCGCTCCTCGTCGCGACGGCGGGGAAGCTGACCTTCGGCGTCTTCTCTGGCGCCGAACGAGCGCACGCACACGGTCGACGGGACGAAGCGCACGCGGACGAGCCACGCGTCCCGCTGTGGACCGCGCCGGCGATCCTCGCCGGAGGAGCGCTCCTTCTCGGTCTCGCGAGCCTCGGGGAGCTCACGAGCGACCTCGTGACGGCGACGGCTTCGGCGCCCGAACACCGTGCGCACGCGACCCTCTTGCCCGCGCTCGGCTGGCCTCTCTTCGCTTCGCTCTTCGCTCTCGTCCTCGGCGTCGCGCTCTACACGCGCCGAGACGCCGTCAGCGCTCTGCAGAAGCGCCTCGCCGGAGGTCCGGCCGCTTCCGCGATGTGGGAAGGCGCGATGGCCGCGCTCGCGCGTGGAGGCGAGGCGTACAGCGTGCGCTGGCAGAACGGGTCGCTTCGCTGGTACCTCGCCGCGACCGTCCTCACGCTGCCCGCTCTTTGCGTGTGGGCGTTCTCGGAGACCGGGCTTTCCTGGCGGCAGATCTCCGTCACGTTCGCCGATACGCCGTGGTACGGCTTCCTCTTCTGCACCCTGCTCGCTGTCGCGACGATCGCGACGGTGCGAGCTCGCACGCGGCTCGCCGCGGCGATCTCGACGACCACGATCGGGTTTCTCGTCGCGATGCTGTTCGTCGTCTATCGCTCGCCCGACATTCTCTTGACGCAGCTCCTGATCGAGACGGTGTCGTCGATCTTCGTCCTGCTCGTCCTCGTATTCCTGCCGGCGTTTCCCGCGCGGGACATGAAGCCGGGGACGCAGCTCGTGAACCTCGGGATCGCAGCCGCGTTCGGAGTCACGATCACGATTCTGCTGCTTCTCACGATGACGCCGGGAATCCGCGAGCCGAGCAACATCGCCACGCGCCCGGGCGGGCTCCTTTCGCTCGCACTCGAGCAAGGCGGCGGCAAGAACGCCGTCAACGTCATCATCGTCGACATCCGCGCGGCCGACACCACCGGCGAGATCACGGTGCTCGTCGTCGTGGGCCTCGCCGTCTACGGTCTCCTGCGCACGCGGCGTCGCGCCCGCCAGCAGCGCAAGGGGCGCGGGACACGGAGCGAAGCTGCGTGACGCAGCACTCGCCGATCATCCGGGTCATTGCCCGTTACGCCGTGCCACTCTCGATCGTGGTCGCGATCCGGATCTTCTTCCAGGGCCATGACGAGCCCGGAGGAGGTTTCATCGCGGGTACGCTCCTCGCGGCGGCGGGCGCGATGTACATGCTCGCCTTCGGCGTGCGCCGCGTTTCGCGCTTTCCGTGGTGGCGCGTCGCGGTGGTCGGGCTTCTCGTCTCGGTGACGACGGGCACGGTCCCCTTCCTCCTCGGCAAGCCGTTCATGGACAACGTCATCCTCCATCTCGGCACCGTGCACCTGCCGACCGCGACGTTCTTCGACCTCGGCGTCATGATGATCGTCCTCGGGACGCTGATGACGATCTTCCTCGAGCTCGATCTGGAGCGGCGCTGATGGAGCTGCCTCTCGCGCTCGCGATCGGGCTCCTCTTCGGCGGCGGCGTCTACTCGATCCTGCGGCCGAACCTGATCCGCATGGTGATCGGCTTCGGCCTGATCTCGAACGCGGTCAACCTCCTGATGATCGCCTGCGGCGGCTTCACGCTCGAGAGCGCCGCGCCGTTCGTGTCCGATCCCGACCTCGTCACCGGGCTGATGGACCCGCTTCCGCCCGACATCGTGCTCACCGCGATCGTGATCAGCTTCGCGGTCGGCGCGCTCTTCCTGACGATCTGCTACGTCGTCTACCGCGACTACGCGACGGACGATCCGGAGGAGCTGCCGCTCCCCGTCGCGGACGACGAAACCTTCAGTCCGCCGCGACACCCGCGACGGCCGATGTTCGAGGAGTGACGTCGATGAACGCGATCATCCTCGTCCTTCTCGTCCCGTTCTTCACGGCCATCGTGCTGGCGCTGATCCGCGAGCATCCACGGACCGAGAAGGCGCTGTCGCTCGCTTCGAGCCTCGGCCTGACGGCCTACGTCTTCTGGCTTCTGCACTACGTCGACGCGAACGGGATCCAGGTCACGATGCTCGGGGGCTACCTCGCGCCGTACGGGATCGCGTTCGTCGCCGACCGGCTCGCCTGCATCATGCTGTGCCTCTCGATGACGGTCGGCTCGGTCGTGCTCGCGTACACGTGCTTCACGGTCACCGAAACGCAGCAGCGACACTTCTTCTTCCCGTTCTTCCACGTCGTGCTGCTCGGCGTGAACTGGGCGTTCGTCACCGGCGACCTGTTCAACTTGTTCGTCGCGTACGAGGTGATGCTGATCGGGTCGTACGGCTCGATGCTCGTCGGCGCGACCCGGCAGCAGGTGCGCCAGGGGATGATGTACGTCGCCGTCAACCTCGTCGGCGGCGCGCTGTTCGTCGTCGGGATCGCGCTCGTCTACGGGCTCGTCGGGACGCTCAACATGGCGGACCTCGCCGAGAAGACGGCCACGATGGTCGGCGCGCCCGCCGCGATGCTGACCGCCGCTTCGATGGTGCTGCTCCTCGTCTTCGCGCTGAAGGCGGCGACGTTCCCGGTCTTCTCCTGGCTGCCGGACTCCTATCCCGTCGTCCCTCCCGGCGTGAACGGCTACTTCGCCGGCATCCTGACGAAGGTCGGCGTGTACTCGCTGCTGCGCGTCTTCGTGATGGTGTTCCAGCAGGACGGGCACGAGCTCGCGTCCGAGGTGCTCCTCTTCCTGTCCGCGTTCACGATGCTCCTCGGCGTGCTCGGCGCGCTCTGCCAGTGGGAGATGCGCCGCATTCTCTCGTGGCACATCATCAGCCAGGTCGGATACATGGTGATGGGCATCGGGCTCACGGCCGACTCGCGGATCGCGCGGGCCGCGGTCGCGGCGACGATCTTCTACGTGGTCCATCACATCATCGTGAAGTCGAGCCTGTTCCTCGTCGCGGGCGTCGCCGAGACGGTGACCGGCAAGACGAAGCTGAAAGAGATGGGCGGCGTGCTGACCACCACTCCGGTCGCAGCCGCGCTCTTCTTCGTCGCCGCCCTCTCGCTCGCGGGCATGCCGCCCTTCTCGGGCTTCCTCGCGAAGCTCGTCGTGCTCCGGGCGGCGCTCGAGGGACACCAGTTCGCCGTCGTCCTCGTTGCCGTGCTGACGAGCTTCCTCACGCTGCTTTCGATGATGAAGATCTGGACCTACGCGTTCTGGGGCCGTCCGAAGGGAGCGCACGCCGGCGGAAGCTGGCGCGGACCCGCAGCGGCGACGGCGACCCTCGTCGTCGCGACGATCGTCCTGGGCTTCGGTGCGCAGCCGTTCCTGCGTCTCGCGGGAGACGCGGCCGACGAGATCGTCGCACCGACCGCGTACATCCGCGCCGTGCTCGGTGATCGCACCCTGGCGGGGCTCCGATGAGCGTGCGCGGCGCTCTCTACTGGTTCCGCTATCTCGCGATCCTCCTGCGCGAGATCTGGCTCTCCGCCATCACCGTGACGAAGCTCGTCCTCGGACCGCTGGAGAATCTCCGGTCGGGCTTCATCGCCTTGCCGATGAGGGCGCGCACGGATCTGGAGATCACGACGCTCGCGAACTCGATCACTCTGACGCCGGGGACGATCACGGTCCACGTCGAGCCCGCGAAGCACACGATCGTGATCCACGCGATCGACATCGGCCAGGACCCGGAGGACGTGCGGAAGTCGATCCAGACCGTCCTCGAGAAGAACATCCTCCTCTGGACGCGCGCCGGGAGGCGGCCGTGAGCGGCTGGTTCGCCCTCGTCACGGACTTCTGCGTCTTCTGGCTGTTCGTCGCGGCGGCGCTCTGCCTCTACCGCATCGTCGTCGGACCGAAGGCGGCGGATCGCGCGGTCGCCTTCGACACGCTCTCGTCGGTCGCGATCGGGATGATCTGTCTCCTCTGCATCCGGTTCTCGTCGACGCTCTACTTCGATGCGGTCTGGATCCTGACGCTCGTCGGGTTCCTCGGCTCGAGCGCGGTCGCGAAGTACCTCGCGAAGGGGCGGGTCTTCTGATGCTCCTCGAGCTTCTCGCCGCGCTCGCGATGCTCGCGGGCACGTTCTTCATGGTCGTGACCGGGATCGGCCTCGTCCGCTTCCCGGACGTGTACACGCGCATCCACGCCGCGGGGAAAGCGGGCACGGTCGGCGTCGGCCTCCTGATCGTCGCACCGATGGTCTACTTCGGCCCGACCGAACCGTTCGTCGCCCTGCGCGGCTTTCTCGCGATCGTCTTCCAGCTCCTGACGACGCCGGGCGCGACGTACCTGCTCGCGCACGCGTGCTACGTCACGAGCTATCCTGCGCACGCGCGCACGGAGGTGGACGAGCTCCAGGACTGGATCCCGGTCTACCCCGACGAGGAGTTCGGGCACGAGTAGAGAGCCGCGCTCGCTTCGGGCTGCGAGCGCGCCCTCGCCGTAGCCGGTCCAAGGCAATGTCGGATTTGCAGATCCCCTGCTAGGCTGTGCCCATGGCTCGGGAGCTACCGGGCTGGGCGACCGGCGATCTCGCCTCGATTCGCGCCGAGGTCGCCGAGTGGGCCCACCTCAGCGTCGCGGAGCGATGGCGTCTCGCACGCCTTTGCGCGCAGGACGCGATGTGGGCGGCGCGGGCGAGCGGGGATCCCGAGAGGGTATTGAGCCGCACGGATCCCCTCCCGGCGAGCACCGTCGCCGCGCTCGAGCGCCTACGGAGAGAAGCGAACTGGGGCGATGGCGCTCGCTGAGCGGAGCGCCGTCGAGGCCGCCCAGCGGATCGCCGACGAGCTCGAGCGCGCGAATCTGCCGTACGCGATCGGCGGCGCGCTGGCTCTCGCGATCGCCGGAGTCCCGAGAGGCACCGCCGACGTCGACCTGAACCTGTTCATCCCCGATACCCGCATCGGCGAAGCGATCGCAGCCTTAGCTGGGCTCGGCATCGACGCGGCGAGCGAAGCTGCGGAGTCACAAGCGCGCCGCGAGGGCATGTTCATCGCACGCTGGGACGGGATGCGGATCGACGTGTTTCTTCCCAGCATCCCGTTCGCGGCGGAAGCAGAGCGGACGCGCATCCACGTGAAGGACGCGGAAGGCTGGTCGGGCTGGTTCCTCTCGCCGGAAGCCCTCGCCGTGTTCAAGCTGCTCTTCTACCGCGGCAAGGACCTCGTCGACCTCGAACGGCTCGTCGCCGTGCGACCGGAGCTGGATCGCGCCTACGTGCGGCGCTGGATCGTCCAGATGATGGGCGAGGACGACGATCGCACGCGAAGCTGGGACGAGATCGTAGCACGCCTCGGCCCGCGCTAGCCTGCATTTCTCACCAGATCACGTCGCGAGGCGGTCGAGAGTGCCGAAGATTCGCGAGCCTCGGACCGGAGGGCGACGCAGGCGTACTTGAACAGTACGTCGAGGAGCTTGGAGGGAGAAGCTCGCGAAGATTCGGTGCTATCGGCCGCCGCAGTAGGGATCTGGTGAGAAATGCAGGCTAGATCGCCTCCGAGCCCCCCATCGAATCCGTGTCTCCGAGGTGAGCGGCGCTACGGTGCTACCAGCCGAGCCGCGCGCGCAGCTCGCGCGCCTGGACGCGCGACAGCTCGACCTGGCTCTCCTGCGCGTCCCCCATCACGAGGCGATAGCGGCCGCCGAACCAGCGGGTGATCTCCTTCACCTGCTTCAGGTTCACCAAGCGGGACTTGTGGGCGCGGAAGAACACCTCGGGATCGAGTCGGTCCTCGAGCTCCCGCAGCGTGAAGTTCGTCATGTACGCGCGGCCTTCGACGTGCGCGTAGACGAGACGCGATTCGACCGCGAACCAGAGGATCTCCTCGACGGGGAGGACCAGGATCTTCCGCGCCGTGTGGACGGGAATCTGTTTCGCATGGACGCGCGACGGGCCGGCGACGCGCTGCAGCGCCGCGGCGTCGGCGCGAGCGCGGCCGTCGTCGAGCCGCTGCCGGACGCGCTCGATCGCGTCCGCCAGGCGCGATTGCGAGAACGGCTTCAGGAGATAGTCGAGTGCTTCGACCTCGAACGCCTTGATCGCGTACTCGTCGTACGCCGTCGCGAAGATGACGTGCGGCGGATCCTTCAGCGCGCGGATGACGCTGAACCCGTCGCCGCCGGGCATCTGCACGTCGAGCAGCACCAGGTCGGGGTTCTCGCGCTCGATCGTCTCGATCGCGGAGCGTCCGTCCTCCGCTTCGCCGACGAGCTGGACGTCGGCGATCTTCGCGAGGAAGCCCTTCACCCGCTCGCGGGCGAGCTTCTCGTCGTCGACCACCACGAGCCTGACCATATTCTACGCGAGGGGCGCCGCCCCTCGCCCCCGTCGGGCGAAGCCCGTCGGGGCCCCCACTCCCCGCTCGCTTCGCTCGGCCGCGCGCTTCGCGCGCGGAGATTCGAGTCGCATCGTCACTAGTGTACCATCGCGGAGCCGAGGCCGTCCGGCAGGCGGGGCACGCGAACGGTGACGGCCGTGCCCTCGCCGGGGTGGCTGTCGATGCGCGGCGCGTACGCCTCGCCGAAGAGGTGCACGAGGCGATCGTGGACGTTCCGCAGCCCGACGCCGTTCGAGGTCGCGTTCTCGACGCCCTGCCCGATGCCGACGCCCGTGTCCCGGACCACGACCTGCAGATCGTCGCCCTGGAGCGCCGCCTCGATGCTCACCCTCCCTCCGCCGATCTTCCGGGAGACGCCGTGCCGCACCGCGTTCTCGATCAGCGGCTGCAGGATCAGCGTGGGAACGAAGCGGTTGCGCGCCTCGTCGTCGACGACGAAGTCGACCGCGAGCCGGTCTCCGAAGCGCGCTCTCTCGATGTCGAGGTACGCGTCCGCGATGTCGAGCTCGTCGGCGAGCGTCACGAACGAGCGGTTCTCGCTCTTCAGCAGGTAGCGGAAGATCTCCGCGAGACGCTCGACGCACTCTTCGGCACGGCACGGATCGGACGAGATGAGCTGTGCGATCGAGTTCAAGCTGTTGAAGAGGAAGTGCGGATTGATCTGCGCGCGGAGCGCGTCGAGCTGCGCCAGGGCCGCCATCTCGCGGGCGTGGTGCTCGCTCCGCTGCAGCATGAAGATCTGCCACCAGCTCTGATTGAAGCCGACGACCGCGGCGAGCGCCGCCGGGACGATCGGGAACGCAAAGTAGATGTACGGGCTCCACGCGATCACCGAGGCTTCGATGTCGACGGTGACGTCGCCGCCCGTGTACGGCGAGAACATCCAGCGTCCCGAGCCGAGCCACATCAACCCGTTGACGACGACGAACGACGTCGCCGCCATCGCGAGGAGAGCGGCCAGTGCCTGCACGAGCGGGCGCTTCGAGCCGGCCGACGTTCGGAGGCGCGGGAACACGCGCTGCCACAGGAACAGCGTGACCGCGCCGAACACGAGGCTCGCGAGCACCGAGATCCAGATCGAGGACGGCCGGCGCAGGAGGTACGCCTGCAGCAGCCCGATCTGGAGCCCCGTCGCGATCGCCGAGCCGAAGACCAGCTTGGCCTGGCTGGCAAACCCGTTCTCCGGCTGATCTCGGATGGTCGACATGGGGTATCGGGACGGAGGGTGCATGCTTACCACCGAGGTCGGGACGAGAGCAGTCGGCCGAAGTCGACTCTTTGCCCAACCGCCCCAGAACCCGCGCGACCGGATCGATTCCCGGCCTCGCCGGATCGCGCCGCGGAAGCCATCTCTCGACGGCTAGCCTACCGCGAAGGCGGCTCGCGGAGAAGCAGAGAGCACGGCACGAGCGAGGGGCGGTAGGCCGCCGCGGGGGCGGTCCGGCCTGCTACCCCTCGCCCCTCCGCCGGGGGAGATCCTCAGGCGACGGCTGCGCCGGCTGCGACGGCAGCGACGCGGAGCGGCTCCCCGAAACGATCGACGAGACCGATCGGAGGCTCGCCTTCGGGCAACACGACCTCGTCGAACTTCACCTCGGAGAAGAGCCCGCGGAAGAAATCGTTGGTGAGAGTGTACGACGCCAAGCGGAAATCGTGGCAGAGGATCTCGTGCTCGGCGCCGTTCAGCTTCGTGTAGCGAGCCGTGACGCCGGTCGAGCGGAAGCCCATCGCCTCGTACATCCAGACGCGCTCGGGCTTCGAGCAGATGATCTCGCACGTCGCGCCCATCGCGAGGACGAACTCGTAGCAGAGCCTGAAGAGCCCGAGCGAAACGCTCGGCACGGCCGCGTGCGTCTCGCGGTGGTTCCGCCGGATCGCGAAGCGGGAGATCTCCATCACCTCGTGCCCGGCGAGGGCGGCGGGAAGGCAGAAGTACTCCTCGGCCTCGAGCGGGCCGAAGCGACGCGGCGTGATCCGCATCGTTCCGACGATCTCGCCGTCGGCAGCCGACTCGGCGACGAACAGCCAGGAGCGGCGGTCGTACTCGTCGGGAACCGGGACGTCGTAGCCGAAGTCGTCGCGGTAGACGGCGCGCCGGACCTCGAGGGCCTCGGCGAAGGTCTCCGGGTCCTCGGCGACGCGGAAGCGGTAACTGGCCAGGATCTCGGCGCGGGAAAGGTCCAGTCCGTTCAGGGCGGCGACCGAATCGGGTGCGGCTGTCGTGTGCATGGCGGAACCTCCGCGGCCACCTATGGCAACGGTCATGCCACGCGCATCGGCGTCGAAAATGCCGGAAAACATAGGGATTCATGAGGAGATGGGAGACCGGGGCCGGAACGCCGGTTCCGCTGCGAAGGACCGGGCGGTCCACCCGTTCCGCCCCGCCCGGGGCCGGGAAACGAGTCCGGGCAGCCTCACATCCCGAGGCGGCGCATCTTCTTCGCGAGGCCGCGTGCCGTGAGACCGAGCTCCTCCGCCGCCCGGGTCTTCACCCCGCCGGCGCGCTGGAGGGCGGCGGTGATCTCGTCCCGTTCGAACCCCTCGGTGCGGTCGTGAAGTAGCCCCTGACCCTCCCCCGAGGCGGCCTCCTGGATGTGCTCGGAGAGGAGATCGTCGGTGAGCGGTGCGCCCGGCTCGCACAGGATCACCGCGCGCTCGATCTCGTTCGCGAGCTCACGGACGTTTCCCTGGAAGAGATGGGCCTGGAGCATCGCGATCGCCTCGTCGGTCGGCGGGCCGACCGGCTTCTTCAGCTGCGTCGCGACGCGGCCGACGAGGTGGCGCGCGAGCGCCGGGATGTCCTCGCGCCGATCGCGAAGCGGCGGCACGCGGATCGGGAACACGCGGAGTCGATAGTAGAGGTCCTCGCGGAACCGTCCGGCCGCGACCTCGTCCGCGAGGCGGCGATTCGTCGCCGCGATCACGCGCACGTCGACCGCGTGCGCGCGGTCGTCGCCGACGGGGCGCACCTCGCCCTCCTGCAAGACCCGCAGCAGCTTCGCCTGCAGGGTCGTCGAGGTCTCGGAGATCTCGTCGAGGAAGAGCGTTCCGCCGTTCGCGACGTCGAAGAGGCCTTTCCGATCCGCGTGCGCACCCGTGAACGAGCCGCGCCGGTGGCCGAAGAGCTCGCTCTCGAGGATGCCCTCCGACAGCGAAGCGCAGTTCACGGGGACGAAGAGATCGTCGCGTCGCGGGCTCGCCACGTGGATCGCGCGCGCGACGAGCTCCTTGCCGGTCCCGGTCTCCCCCTCGATCAGGACGGTCGTCGGCATCGCCGCGACCTTTCCGATCAGGCTCAGCACCTCGCGGATCGCCGGGCTCTCGCCGACGATCGTCTCCACCTCCCCGCCTGCGGCCGTACGGAGGTAGGCGTTCTGCATGGTCAACCGCTGGTTCGCGTCGCGGAGCTCGTGCACGAGCCGCGCGTTCTCGCGGTACAGGTGGAACACCTCGACGGCACGCCGCAGCGTGACGCGCAGCTCGTCGTCCACCCAGGGCTTCGTCACGTAGCGGTAGATCCGGCTGCTGTTGACGGCCCGGATCAGCGCTTCGATGTCCGTGTAGCCCGTGAGGACGATGCGCACCGCGTCGGGACGGACGTCCATCGAGCGCGCCAGGAACTCGGTGCCGCTCATCACCGGCATGCGCTGATCGGCGACGATGACCGAGACGTCGGTGTTCTCGAGGAGCTGGAGGCCTTTCGCGGCGTCGTCCGCCGTCAGGATCTCGAACTCGTCTCCGTAGCCGTAACGAAACAGGTTCAGGATGTCGGGCTCGTCGTCCACGACCAGCAACGGATGCCGGCGGTAATCGAGCTCCATCGCGAACCTATCGGCTTCCACGCGCGACGGTGTCAAGGGAAGTGGACACCGTCGGAAGGATCAGCGTGAAAGTCGCTCCTTCGCCGGGCGCGCTCTTCACCTCGATTCGTCCACCGTGCGCGGTGACGATGCCGTGGCTGATCGAGAGACCGAGGCCGGTCCCAGCGCCGACGTCCTTCGTCGTGAAGAACGGATCGAAGATGCGCTGCTGGATCTCCGCGGGAATGCCCGGACCGTCGTCGCGGATCGCCACCTCGACCGCGTTGCCGTTCGCTCGCGTCGTCACCCAGACGTCGGAGGTCGCCGCCTCGCAGGCGTTGCCGAGGACGTTCACGAAGACTTGATTGATCTGGCCGGGATCGCACTCGACGAGCGGCAGCTCGCCGTAGTCGCGGTGGATCGTGATGCGGTCGCGCCAGCGGTGCTCGAGGAGACGCAAGCTCACCTCGAGCCCCTCCGAGAGATCGACCGCCTTCCGCGTCGCCTCGTCGAGGCGCGAGAAGCTCCGCAGGTCCTTGACGATCGCGGCGGCGCGCTCGGCGCCCTTCGCCATGATGCCGACGAGGTCCTCCGCTTCGCGAAGAACGGTCTCGGACTCCGCCGCACCCGCCTCCTTCGCCTTGGCGAGACGCCTCAGGAGCGGGGCGACGCTGTTCGCGATGAAGCTCACGGGGTTGTTGATCTCGTGTGCGACGCCCGCGACGAGACGTCCGAGCGAAGCCATCTTCTCGGAGTGGACGAGCTGCGCTTCGGCGGTCTGGAGCTCGCGGAGAGCCTGGCCGAGGTCGCGGTTCGCCGTCTCGAGCTCCGCGGTGCGCGTCCGGACCCACTCCTCGAGGCTCTCGTTCAGCTCCATGAGAGCATCGTAGGCCGCCGCGTGCTGTAGTGCGATCGCCGTCTGCTGCGCGAGAGCGCGCAGCAAGCTCGCATCGTCGGCGCTGTAGAACTGTCCCGAGCGCCTCGGTCCCGCCGTCAGAGCGCCGACGAGAGCGCCGTGCGCTTGCATCGGCACCGCGATCGCCGCGCCGACGGAATCGAGCGCCGCCCGCGTCGCTTCGTAGCTCGCCGCGTCGGGATAGCTCTCGGGAGGATCGAACGGCGTCAGCACGCGGCCGGAGGCGAGGCGCGCCGCGGCTGCCGTCGACACGACGCCCCGGCCGCCGAGCTCGCGCAGGACCACGCCGTTCTGCTCCGCGACGAAGACGCGCGTGCCGTCGTTCGGCAGCGTCCGGGTGATGCAGTCGCGCACGAGCTGCGCGATCCGGTCGCGCTGCAGCGCGTCGGAGAGCTCGTTCCCGACCTCGGCGAGGACACGTCCGCCGTCGTAGTCCGTCCCGAAGAAGACGCGATCGACGAAGCCCTGCACTCTCGCTCGAAGCGGATTGAACAGAAGGAGGACGGCGAGCGTGAAGAGCACCGGGAACGCCGTCGAGTCGGTGACGGCGTTCGCGCGCAGCCCGTAGTTGAAGGCGAGCACCGCGACGACGTACGCGAGGCTGACCATGCCGGTCAGCGTCAGATAGTACGCACCGCGCTTGACCATCGCGTCGATCTCGAAGAGGTCGTGCTTGACGACCGCGTAGGCGAGCGCGAGCGCGAACAGGAACGGCGTCAGCGCGGCGATGTTCATCGAGACGTCGCCGGCCATCAGCGCCGCGAGCGTCAGCACGATCGCGGGAACGGCGAAGCCGAACAGCGCACCGAGGAGGATCACGCGCACGCGCTGGCGAACGAGCTGCGATTCGCTCCGGACGTAGCTCTCGACGAGCCGGGCGCAGAAGAAGACCGCGACGAGCCCGAGGTAGAGCATGTTGCTCGTCAAGATCCGCGAGTACGCGGACGGCGAGTAGAGAGCGAGCTCGTACGCGAGCGCGATCACGAGCGACAGCGCGTAGCCCGCGGGGCGAAAGGCCGCCCAGCGGTGGCGCTCCGGGAACACGAGCGCGAAGTGCAGCATCGTCGCGGGCACCATCGACTCGGCGAGGACGTGCAGCCGGAAGAACGAGGCCGGACCGTAGAGGTCCATCGCGGTGAACAGGAAGATCGCGATCGAGCCGCCGCCGCCGAGAAACGCCCGCGCCGCGGGAGACTCCGCGCGAAGGACGAACGTCGAGAGACTCGCGGCGAGAAAGACGAGGCCGTTCAGCAAAAAGACGCCGTAGAGGAAGAACCAGTCGCTGACGCCGAAGATCTGGCTTCGGACGTCGACCTTCCGCTCGACGTCGCCGCGCCGGAGCAGGTAGCGGATCACGGTGCCCGCGGGTTTCGCCTCGACGGCCGCGTAGACCGTCGGCGTGGACGCGACGGCACGTCCGTCCACGGCGAGCACCTCGCTCTGAAAGAGGTCGGGCACGGTCGTCCCGCTCCAGGGCGCGAGCCCGACGGACGCGATGACTCGGTTGTCGAGGAGCACGAAGCCCGGAAAGACGCGGCCGACTCGCTCGAGGCTCGTCATCGTCGTGCGGAGCGCGAGCGCGCCGGTCGCGAGCGCGATCGCCGAAGCAATCGCCAGGACGACCGTCCGCATGCGGAACGCGCTCGGCGTGGCCGGGGTCATGCTGCGACGAAGCCCGAGCGCCGGGGTGCGGTCAAGCGCCTTGCCTCGACGCCTCCGCGGCCGTGGGCTACCCAAGCGGCGATGGAGCTCCGCGCCGGCGAGATCGCGAACCTCTGCGGCGGCCGCCTGCGCTCCGGCGACCCCGAGCATCGCTTCACAGTCATCTCGTTCGACTCGCGCCGCGTGACGAAGGGCTCGCTCTTCGCGGCGATCCCGGGAGAGCGTGTCGACGGCCACGACTTCGTCGCCTCGGCGCTCGCGGCCGGTGCTTCGGGAGCGCTCGTCATGCGGCCGGTCGCGCTCGGCGGAGCGGATCCGGCCGCGGTCGTGATCGAGGTCGCGGACACGACGCGTGCCCTGCAGGACCTCGCCTCGGACTGGCGGAAGCGCTTGACCGCCCGCGTGATCGGCGTCGCCGGCAGCAACGGAAAGACCTCGACCAAGGACACGCTCGCCGCCGTGCTCGGCGAGGCCGGACCGACGTGGGCGACGCCGGGCAACGAGAACAGCCAGATCGGGGCACCTCTCGCCGTCCTCGGTGCTCCGCTCGACAGCGAGTTCGTCGTACTCGAGCTCGGTACGAGCGCGCCGGGCGAGCTCGAGAGGCTCGCGAAGATGGCGCGTCCCGACCACGCCGTCGTGACGGCCGCGTTTGCCGAGCACCTCGAGTGGCTCGGCAGCATCGCGGGCGTGATCGAGGCGGAAACCGAGATCCTCGACGGTCTTCCGGCGGGGGGCATCGCGCTCATCGGCTCGGCGGAGCCCGGTCTCGTCGCGGCGGCGCGACGCCGCTCGCACGTCGGCGTGCGCGCGCTCGGACTCCGCGGCGAGGACGACTGGCGGCTCGACGACATCCGGCTCGGACGCGGCGGCACGACGTTCACGCTCGCGCGCGCGGATGCTCCTACGGGCACGAGCGAGCGACGCACCTGGCACACGCCGCTTCTCGGCGCACCGGCCGCCTGGGCCGGAGGCTTCGCCGCGGCCCTCGCGACCGAGCTCGGCGTCGATCCCGAAACGATCCAGCGCGGCCTCGACCGCGTACGGCCGGCGGCGCACCGCCTCGTCGCGCGCGAAGCGCGCGGCGGAGCGCTCCTGATCCTCGACGACTGCTACAACTCGAATCCCGCTTCGTGCATCGCCGCGCTCGACAGCGCCGAAGCGCTCGCCGGAAACGACGAGCGGCTCGTCCTCGTCGTCGGCGACATGCTCGAGCTCGGCGAGGCGAGCGAAGCGGCCCACCGCGAGGTCGGCGAAGCGATCGCGCAGCGCGCGTCTCGCGTCGACCTCCTCGTCGCCGTCGGTCCGGAGAGCCGACGCATCGCCGACGCCGGCGTCGCGGCGGGCATTGCAACGCGCGCCGTCGCCGGCGCGGACGAAGCGCTCGCGGCCGTCGAGGCGGAGCTCGCGGACGGCCGTCCGACGGTGCTCCTCGCGAAGGCCTCGCGCGGGATCGGGCTCGATCGACTCGTCGCCGCAATTGCGGACTGACTCCGCGGCGGGCCGACCTCGTAGATCATCGTGTGGGCCTTGCCCTCCCCATCGTCGACGACGTGACGAAGCTCGAGCGCGATGCCTTCCTCGCTCGCGACTCGCTGGACCACCGCCAGACAGCCCTTGCAGATCGCGACCTCGGGCGCGTGAGCCAGCAGAATCGAACCGGGGACGAGAAGCTCGCGTGCGCGCTCGGGGTACCGCTCGCTCGGCTCAGGTCGAGACTCGTGCCCTTCGATGACGTGGAGCCGAAGCGACGTGAGAAAGTCGATGCTCTTCCCGAAGCCCCACCCGAGCGCGACGACGCGGCGAGAGGCGTACTGCTCCTCGAGGATCTTCGCGGTGCGGTAGATCGCGTCGGACCACTGCCCGCGCCCCCCCGTGCGATCGAAGAAGCGCAACAACTCCAGATTGGTCGTCACGTGGCTTGCGAGCAGCGTCGCAAGCAGGCCGATCCCCAACACACCCGTCGCCCCTCGGACCATCCCGCCTCGCGATCGATCGCATGCGGTCGCAATCGCGTCGCCGAGCATCACTGCGACGAGAAGCCAGACCAACGGCACGATCAAGAAGACGTAGGTGGAGGAGACGACGCTCGTCGTAATCGTGCTCTGCGGCAGGACGGTCAACGGCACCGCCACGAGGAGCGTTCGAGCGGCAAGCTCTCCGCGTTGCTTCGAAAGGCGCGGTGAGAGCGCCCGGAAGACCGCGAGCACGCCGTAGAGAATCGCCGCGACGAATGCGATTCTCCCGCACGGCTGCCCGAAGAACGGCGCACTCATGAGGACTTCGCCGTCGAGCATCCAGAGGAAGTGGCGACGGCAAACACGAGGTTTCCGACGAAATTGCGATTGTCGTGCCCCCACGCCGTGGTCGAGGAGTTCCGCCAAACGTGGTCGAGCGTATTCGGTTCGGGGAGGTTGTGCGCGATGAGCGGTGCCAGTCCGAGCCCGAAGGCCGCGAGCGCGACTGCAATCGTCGATGGTTTCGTCGACCGAAGCGCGCGTGAGATCTCCCCTGCCCCGATCGCGAGGAGGCCGACGACCAGCAGCGGCAAAGCAAGCCACACGAAGAGGATCTTCGTCGTGATTCCGAGCCCGAAGAGAAACGAAGCCAGAATCAGCGCCGCCCCGCCTCGGCGTTCCCACCAGCGGCTCAAGGCAAGCAGCCCACCGAGCGCGAGCGGCAGCATGGGAACCGTCCAGTTCGCCCCACCGCGGCTCCACCACACGAATGCAGGGGCGCTTCCACAAAGGAGCACCGCGAGCGCCGCGGCTCGAGGACCGAACCAGTCGTATCCGAGAAGGAAGAGCAGGAAGAGCGCGACTCCTCCCACGACGAGCTGGCTCGAGCGCAGGCTTTCCACGGAGGGACCCGATACGGCGAAGGCCGCGAGGCTCGTGTACACGGTCGTCGGACCGATGTGCGGATGCACCATCAGCGGTAGATCCGGCCCGAACAACCGTGTGGAATCCGCGCAGGACGGCGTTTTCCGTTGAAGCACCTCGAGCGCGTGGACGGCGTCGAACGCTTCATCGTACTGCAGGCCGGGTTGGCGCAAGGAGTGCGTGCCCACGCCGAAGTAGAAGACGAGGCCGGCCGACAACGAAAGCCAGGCGAGAACGTCACTCCAGCTCTTCGGCCGCAGTCTCAACTGGTTCTCATCGTCCGGAGACGGGCGCCACATTCCGCGTTGCAGCCGAAATGGACGACCGACGCGGTCGCTGTTGTCGGACGACACGCCGTCCGAGAGCAACTTGGCATTGGCGGTCCGCCCGCAAGATGGCGATCTCAGTGCGGGATCAAGAAGAACGCGAGCAGGAAGAGGCCGAACACGATGCGGTACCAGCCGAAGGGCCGCAGCGAGTTCGTCTGCACGAAGCGCAGGAACGCGCGGATCACGATCAGCGAGCTCACGTAGGCCGCGAGGAGCCCGACGAGCATCCCGAGCCCGAGCTCGTCCGCAAGACGGTCGCGCGCCTTCCACACGGTGTAGAGCCCGGCCGCGTACATCGTCGGCAGCGCGAGGAAGAACGAGAACTCCGTCGCCGCGGCGCGCGACAAGCCGGCGACGAGCCCCGTGAGGATCGTCGCACCCGAACGCGACACGCCCGGCAAGAGCGAGAGGCACTGCCCGATCCCGATGGCGATCGCCTGCGCGAAGCTCATGTGCTCGACGTCGGCGATGCCGCCGCGCCGGTTCGGGCCGTCGATCAGCAGGATCAGCACGCCGCCGACGACGAGCATCAGCGCGACGAACGAGGGACGGAACAGGTACGTCTCGACGAGGTCGTGCATCAGAAATCCCACGAGCGCCGCGGGCAGGAACGCGACGAGGACACGCGCCAGAAACGCGCGACCCTCCGGCCGCATTCCGAGACCGCCCGAGAATCGCACGCCCGACAGCTCGAGGATCCGCTCCTTGGTGCACCAGGTGAGCGCGAACATCGCGCCGAGCTGGATGATGATCTCGAACTCGGGCGAGCCGTAGCCGAGGAAATGGCTCGCCACGATCAGATGCCCGGTCGAGGAGACCGGTACGAACTCGGTCAGCCCCTCCAGGATTCCCAGAAAAGCGGGCTTCCAGAGTGTCGCGAGGCTCTCCATCGGGACGGAACGTCGATTGCGTCCTCATATGGCATCGGGTAGCTTCGATGGAAAGCGCATGAACCGTAAGTCCAAGTTCTTCCTCGGCTCCCTCGTCATCGTGGTCGCCGTGGCGGCGCTGATCTACACCGCAGCCCGAGAAACCTCGGCCTACTTCCTCACGATGGACGAGTACGCGGCCGACGCCGCAGCGCACTCGGGGAAGCCGCTTCGCCTCGCCGGACGCGTGAGCGACGGCAGCATCCGCTGGGATCCGAAGACTCTCGATCTCGAGTTCGCGATGCAGCCGATTCCGCCGAATAAGGCGAAGGGCGCCGAAGCGGTCGCCGCGGAAGTCGCACCGCCTCCCCCGCCGGGCGCGATCCTCGCAGTCAAGTACAACGGCATCCTCCCGGACATGTTCGCGGAAGGTCGCGACGTGATCGTCGAAGGACGCGTCACGAATCAGGTGTTCGAGGCGGACACGCTCCTCACGACCTGCCCTTCGAAGTACGAAGCCGAGCAGACCGACCCCACGCAAGCGGGGGCCGAGCCGGAGCGCAGCGCCGAGCTCGCAGCCGGCTGAGCCCGGCGCAGCGAGCCGGGTCGAGGTCGGCATGGGCGAGATCGGACGTCTGGCGATCGTCCTCGGCTTTCTCGTTGCCCTCTGGGGCATCGGAGCGAGCGTCGTCGGGGGCCTGCGGCGAAATCAGGGCTTGATCGCGAGTGGGATGCACGCGGCGTACGCATTCTCGGCGCTGACCGGGATCGCCGTGCTCGCTCTGCTGCAGCTCCTCCTCGCGCGCGACTTCAACGTCGAGTACGTCGCGTCCTACAGCTCCTCGACGCTGCCGCTGCAGTACACGATCGCCGCCCTCTGGGGCGGGATGAAGGGCTCGCTCCTCTGGTGGACCTTCATACTCGCGACGTTCAACGCGATCGTCCAGCTCCAGAACAGGCGCAAGAACCGCGATCAGATGCCGTACGTCACGGCGACGCTGCTCGCGACGGGCGCGTTCTTCCTCTCGCTCCTCGTGTTCGTCACCGATCCCTTCGAGCGGCTGCCGTTCACGCCGACCGAGGGCTCGGATCTGAATCCGCTCCTGCAGAACTACTGGATGACGATCCATCCGCCGTCGCTCTACCTCGGCTTCGTCTCGACGACGGTCCCCTTCGCGTTCGCCGTCGCGGCGCTCGTCACCGGCAAGCTCGGCGACGCGTGGATCCGCACGACGCGGCGCTGGGCGCTCTTCTCCTGGTTCTTCCTCTCCCTCGGCAACCTCTTCGGCGCCGCGTGGGCGTACGTGGTGCTCGGCTGGGGAGGCTACTGGGCGTGGGACCCCGTCGAGAACGCCGCCTTCATGCCCTGGCTCACCGCCACCGCGTACCTCCACTCGGTGATGATCCAGGAGAAGAAGGACATGCTGAAGGTCTGGAACATGGTCCTCGTGATCCTGACCTTCTCCTTGACGATCTTCGGGACGTTCCTGACGCGCTCGGGCGTGATCTCGTCCGTGCATTCCTTCACGCAGTCCGGCCTCGGACCGTTCTTCCTGATCTTTCTCGGCATCGCCCTCGCGATCTCGCTCGGGCTGCTCTTCTGGCGGCTGCCGCTCTTGAAGAGCCGGAACGAGCTCGAGTCGATCTTCTCGCGCGAGGCGGCGTTCCTCCTGAACAACCTGATCCTCGTCGGCATCGCGTTCACGGTGTTCTGGGGAACGGTGTTCCCGGTCCTCTCCGAGTGGGTGCGCGGCGTCAAGATCACCGTCGGTCCTCCGTTCTTCAATCGCGTGAACGCGCCACTCGGGATCGCGCTGGTCTTCCTGATGGGCGTCGGACCCGTGATCGCGTGGCGGCGCGCGAGCTGGACGAGCCTGCAGCGGAGCTTCATCGGACCCGTCGGCGCGGGCGTCGGCACCGGGCTCGCGGCGCTGCTGCTCGGCGCCGGGAACTTCTACGCGATCGTCGCGTTCTCCGTCTCCGCGTTCGCTCTCGCGACGGTCGGCAGCGAGTTCTGGCGCGGGATGCGCGTCCGCCAGCAGATGATGGGCGAGGCGCCCTGGACCGCGCTGTCGCGGCTCATCGGCAAGAACCGCCGGCGCTACGGCGGCTACGTGATCCACGTCGGCGTCGTGATGGTCTTCATCGGCATCGTCGCTTCGTCCGTCTTCCGGATCGAGATCCAGAAGGGTCTCACCGCGGGCCAGGCCGTCGAGGTCGGCGATTACACGCTCCGCTTCGAGGGCGTGTTCGACGAGAGCGATTCGCACGTCGACATCCGGAAGGCGCGCCTCTCCGTGTGGGAGGACGGAAAGCAGCTCGGCGAGGTGCTCCCCGAGAAGCGCTTCTATCGGAAGCCCGAGCAACCGACGACGGAGGTCTCGATCTGGTCGACGCTCGGCGCGGATCTCTACGTCGTGCTCGGCAGCTACGACACGAAGTCGGGTACTGGAGTCTTCCAGGTCTTCCTGAACCCGATGATCTCGTGGATGTGGATCGGCGGCTTCGTCCTCGTGATCGGAACCGTGATCTGCATGTGGCCCTCGTATGCGGAGCGGACCGCCGAGGCGACGTCGCGGGTGCCGGCGGGCTCGCGGACGGCCACTTGAGGCTTCCGGGAGCGCTCGCTCTCGCGGCTCTCCTGATTCTCGTCGGGAGCTGCGGCTCCGCTCCGGAGACGTCCGCGACGCCGACGCAGGTCGAGGCGGAGACCGCTCTCACCTGCCAATGCGGCTGCGGCTTGACGGTGCACTCGTGCAACCACCTGAACTGCAGCTCGGCGATGCCGCTCAAGGCGGAGATCGCGGAGCAGATCGCGCAGGGACGCTCGCTGCAGCAGATCCTCGAGCACTTCGAAGGCACGTACGGCGAGAAGATCCTGTCCTCGCCGACGACGCGCGGCTTCAACATCGCCGCGTGGACGGTGCCGTTCATCGCGATCGGGCTGGGCGGGATTCTCGTCGGGTTCGTGCTGTGGCGCTGGCGGCGCGGCAGCGCGGCTTCGCCTGCGGGTCCGGCGGTCGTGCGCTCCGATGCGGATCCGCTCGCTCCCGAGCTGCGCGAGCGCCTCGAGCGCGAGCTTCGCGAGCTCGACCGATGAAAAGGACGAGGAGCACCGCGTGCTGATCACGCTCGTCGGACTCGTCCTCGTCGTCCTCGCCGCCGTGTACGTCGCGTGGCCGCTCCTCGCGGGAACGCCGCCCGAAGAGGCCGTCGAGCCGGTTCTCGAGGCGAGCGACCTCGAGAAGGAGAAGGACGCCGCGCTCCTCGCGATCCGCGACACGGATTTCGATCACAGCGTCGGCAAGCTGTCGGACGGCGATCACGCCGCGCTTCGAGCGGAGCTCGAGCAGCGGGCGCTGCGAGCGATCGCCGCTCTCGATGCCGCGAGCGGACGCGATGCCGCCGGTCGCGAGGCGGGCGCGGAGCCCGGGTTGCGCGCCGTCCGTGGACACGGCGGCGGCACGCCGGAAGCCGCTAGCGGGGGCTTCTGTCCGAGCTGCGGCCATCGCTTCGGCCGTTCGGCGACGTTCTGCGCGGGCTGCGGCAAGAAGCTTCCGAGCGGCGGACGCCCCACGGGGCGTCGTCGGGCGACGTCCTGAACACGACGATTCCGATCCCGATTCGAGATTCGAACGGCAGCGAGGTTCCCATGGAGCAGATCACGATCGACGACTTCGCCCGCATCGACCTCCGCGTCGGCACGATCCGCAAGGCCGAGGCTCATCCCGACGCGGACCGCCTCGTCGTCCTGTCGGTCGACGTCGGCGAGGAGCAGGAGCGCCAGCTCGTCGCCGGGATCCGCGCGGCCTACGATCCCGCTTCCCTCGTCGGTCAGCAGATCGTCGTCGTCGCGAACCTGAAGCCGACGCGCCTGCGCGGCGTCGAGAGCCAGGGCATGCTCCTCGCGGCGAAGGACGAAGCCGGGCTCGCGCTGCTGCAGCCGAAGAGCGAGATCAAGCCGGGCTCTCGCGTCAGCTAGCTGATCCGCACCCGCTGGCGACGAGCGTCACGACCACCAGCAACGCGACCGCGATCACGCGGTGGATGCCGACCCGCTCGAGGCCCTTCGAGATCGGCGTCAGGATGAAGGCGACCAGGCCCGCGAGCGCGACCGGAACGAGAAACGCCGGCCCGTGCGAGACGAGCGTCACGGCTCACCATGGCGTCACTTCGGGGCCGCGATACACCGCGGTCGGCCGGATCAATCGATTGTCGTGCGCTTGCTCGATCACGTGCGAAGCCCAGCCTGCAGCACGTGCCACGGCGAACGTCGACGTGAAGAGCTCACGAGGAACGCCGACGCGCTCGAGCACGATCGCCGCCCAGAACTCGACGTTCGTGTACAGCGCTCGATCCGGCTTCGCCGCGCGCAGCCGCCGCAAGGCCTCTTCCTCGACGAGCCGCGCGAGCTCGATGCGATCGCCGCCGAGCTCGACGGCGGTCTCGCGTAGACACGCCGCGCGCGGGTCCTCCGCGCGATAGACGCGGTGACCGAAGCCCATGATCCGGCGCTTTCCACGAAGTGCTTCGTCGAGCCAATCGGGCGCGCGCTCCGGCTTCTCGATCTCGTCCAGCATGTCGAGGACGAGCGAGGGAGCGCCTCCGTGCAGCGGCCCCGCGAACGCACCCGCGGCGCCGGCGAACGCCGCCGCCACGTCCGCCCCGGTCGAGGCGATCACGCGCGCCGTGAACGTCGAGGCGTTCATGCCGTGCTCGGCCGCGAGGACGAGGTAGCGATCGAGCGCGCGCACCTCCGCGCCGCCCGCGGACACGCCGTGCAACATGCGGAGGTAGTCGGCAGCGTGCCCGAGCGACGCATCCGCTGGTACGGGCTCGAGACCGCGCCCGAGCCGCCACAGCGCGGCCACGAGCGCCGGAACGATCGCGCCGATGCGGAGAGCTTCCTCCGCGAGCTCGTCGGGTTCGCGCTCGTACCAGGGACGGAGAGTCCACGCCGCACCGGTTCCGGCGATCGCCGCCTGAAGCTGCGCCATCGGCGCGCCCGGCCGTCGCGCGAGCGCGACGAGCAGGTCGACCGCGAGGGGCTCCGCTCGAAGACGCGCCACCCGCCGCGCGAACGCTTCTCCCTCGGGGAGGGCACCGTCGTGCAGCAGACCCCACACGTCCTCGAACGAGCGATCGCGCGCGAGCACGGTCGCGTCGTACCCCGAGAGGACGAGCTGCCCGCGCGCGCCGTCGATGTGCGAAAGCCGCGTCTCGCCGACGACCACGTTCTCGAGGCCGCGGCTGCTTCCGGGTGTCCACGGATCGACCTTCCCGACGCTCGCCGCGCGGACGAGACGCCGGAGCGAGACGATCCCGACGAGCCGCTCGCCGTCGCACACGGGAATGTGCCGGAAGTGGCAGCCGAGCATGCGGTCGATCGCCTCCGTCGGGTCGTCGGCGGGTGACATCGTGAGCGGTGCCGCCGTCATCCAGCTCGAGACCGGAACGTCCGCCGGACGGACACCCGCTGCGGCGGCGCGTGCGAGATCGCGCTCGGTGAGGATGCCGGCGACGCTCGGACCGTCGACGACGACCGCGGCGCCGACGCCGCGCGACTGCATCGCCGCCGCTGCGGCGGCCAGCGAGCCTTCCGGTGCCACCACTAGCGGCTCGCGGTTCATGATCTCCTCGAGGTGCTCTTCCACGTGCTCCTCCCTTCGCTGGCTCGTTCGGACGGAGGAACGTTGACAGACCGCCCTATATTGATCAATTTTGACGCATGATCAATGTCGAGGTGGATCGGGCGTCATCCTCGCCATCCGCACCGGCGCGGACCCGGCTGTCGGCCGCCGAGGCCTCGGCGCGTCTCGGCATCAAGCGCGAGACGCTCTACGCGTACGTCAGCCGCGGGCTCCTCACCCGCGAGCGCGCGAGCGGCGTCCGCGGGAGCACCTTCGATCCCGTCGAGGTCGATCGGCTCGCTGGGCGCGGTCGCGTTCCCGATCGCTCCGGCCGGGAGGTCCGGATCGAGTCGGCGGTGACGACGATCGAGGGCGGCCGGTACTACTATCGCGGCCGCGATCCGATCGCGCTCGCGAGAAAGCACACCTTCGAGCAGGTCGCGGAATTCCTCTGGACGGGCGAGCTCGCGAAGCCGCCGCCGTGGCGGCCGGACCCCGCCGGCGTGACGCTCGGGCGCGCCGTGCAATGCGTTCTTCCGGCTCGGACGCTCGCGTTCGATCGCGTTCGCGTCGTGGTCGCGGCACTCGCGGGCACCGATCCGTTCCGGCACGACCTGCGCCGCGAAGCGGTCGCCGGTGCGGCGCGGCGTCTCCTCGCGACTCTCGTCGAGTGCTTGCCGCGGCGGCGCGGCGGTGGACGCGAAGAGCGACGACGCGAGCCCGCGAGCTTCGCCTCGCGCGTCTGGGATCGCGTCTCCGCGCGGCCCGCGGCGGGACGCCAGCTCGAAGCGCTCGACGGCGCGCTCGTTCTCCTCGCCGATCACGAGCTCGCGGCTTCGACCTTCGCCGTGCGCATCGCGGCGGCGTTTCGCGCCGATCCGTACGGCGCGCTCGGGGCCGGTCTCGGCGTGCTCGGCGGCGCGCGGCACGGCGCGGTCTCGGTCGCGGCGGAAGCTCTTCTCGCGGAGATCGAGGACGCGGGCGACGTCGCTCCCGTGATCGATCGCTACCTGCGAGGCGGCGAGAAGCTGCCGGGGATCGGCCACGCGATCTATCCCGAAGGAGATCCGCGGGCTCGTGCGCTGCTGGTGCTGGTCCGCGAGGCCGCGCGCGACGCGAAGCGCCTCGGCGAGGTCGAGGCGTTCCTCGAGGCGGCTTCGAAGCGTGGGCTCCCGGCGCCGAACGTCGATCTCGGCATCGCCGCGCTGACGCACGCGTTCCGCTTGCCGCGCGGCACGGGCGAGCTCCTCTTTGCGCTCGCACGGATGTCGGGCTGGATCGCGCACGCGATCGAGGAGTACGAGCAGCCCTCGGAGCTGCGCCCGCGCGCCGTCTACACGGGGTCGCGTCCCGACCCGTCCCGGCAGCGCACGAGCTGAGCCCTTCCGCGATCCGCCGTGCGGGTATAGGACTCGACTCGAACCGAAGACGAGGAGGTGGTCATGGGACTTCTCGACGATCTCCTGGGGGCTAGCGACGCGACGCTGGCTACGCGCGTGATCGCGTCAGCATGCGGTAGCCGAACAGCAGCACGATCGCGCCGATGATCCCGCCGGGGTCGTCACCCGGCATGACGAGCTTGGCCACCGCCCCGATGATCAATCCCAGGACGATCATCGCGAGAAAGCCGCCCATGTGGACCTCCTTTGAGGCGCCTTCGCGGGCGCCCGACGCGATCCCATGCTGCTCGAAGCGGGCGCGACCATAGCACGGATCGTGGAGAAGGAAGATGCCGCACGAAGCCGAACAGCGAAACGGGGAAGAACCCGATGAAGAACGGCACGCCGACGAACAGCGCGAGCCCGTACAGCGGAAGGACGATCGCGTGCGAGGAGGCCCACAGGGAGACGCCGACCGTCAGCAGGACGATCGCGACGGCGAAGCCTCGACCCCGCGAGGGAGCTCGTGGCGGGACGCCCCGGATCGATCAACCCCCCGATTCGCAGAACTCCGAAGGCGTCACCGTGCCGCAGAACGCCGGCGGGGAACCGCAGTTCGACGGCGCGGCGTCGCCGGCGAGCCGCGCCCGCTCCCACGCGAGGATGTCGGGGAAGGCGACGCTCGGGACGGACGTGTGCGTCGCGCCCGGGTACAGCGTGAACTGGATCGAGACGTCCTGCGGACACGCGACGTTCTCGAAGTAGTCGCAGTTCATGCCGACCGGCAGCGTCGTGTCCGCCGTTCCCTGCACCATCAAGACGGGCGACGGCATCGGCACGTTCCCGACGTCGTTCTGACAGAGCCGGTCGACCCACACCCTCGGCAGCGGGAAGTTCACGTAGGCCGACGCCTTCGTGCCGATCTCGGACATCAGCAGGAACGGCGCGACCGCTGTCTCGAGGCAGTTCTGCGAAGCGATCGGCACCGCGTTCGTGCCGCAGGGCTTGCTCTCCTCCGGCGTGCAGGTCGTGAGGATCTGGTCGAGGCTCAGGTCGGGATACGTCTCCGCGTAGGAGATCGCCGCGAACAGGAGGAACGCCGCCGCCTCGCCGGGCTGCGGGATCGGATCGTCGTCGATCACGTCCTGCATCACGTCGCGCAGGAGCGTCGCCGGCGCGACGAGGATCGTGCCGAGGAGCCGGAACGGCACGCTCCGGTTGGAGAGCATCTCCGCCGCGAACGCCGCCGAGTGTCCGCCCTGCGAGTGGCCCCAGAAGAACGTGTCCTGCGACAGCTGTCCGCCCGCGAGCTGGTGCGCCGCGATCGCCGCGTCGATCACGTTCTGCGCCTCGACGCGGCCGACGAGATACGACGGCGGGCCGGCGACGCCGAGCCCTTGATAGTCGGGCGCGACGACGGCGAAGCCCGCTTCGACGTACGGCTGGAACTGGTCGTACTGCGGCTCGTTCCCGAACGCCGCGAGCTGCGTGTACGGCTGCACGGAGACGCCGCACGTGCGGCCAAGCCCGGCCGTGCCGTGCGCCATCACCATCAGCGGAAAGCCGCCGGGAGGCGGAGCGCCCTCGGGCAGAACGAAGAGCGCCGAGGTCGCGATGTCGCGGCCGTCGTCGGTGCGCGAGTGGTAGAGGATCCGGCGCGCGTTGCCGCCGCCGGGCGGCGTGCCCGTGGACTCCGTGCGGATCACCTGGCCCGGTGCGCCCTCGGGAAGCGGATCGGGCGCCGCGTAGAACGTTCCGGGAATCCGCTCCGTGTCCTGGCCGCACGCCGCCATGAGCGCCGCGACGAAGATCGCAGCCGCGCCGCCGCCGATACGGACCGCGCGGAGACCGAGTCGCCGATACTCCTTCGCGTCTCTCATGACCCGCTCTCCTCCGAGACGAACGGCAATCCTTCCCACGGAACGTGCTCCCAGTTGTAGGTGAACTGGAGCCCGAAGACGTCCGCCGAGGTCTCGAACGTCCCCTGGATGTTGCTCGCGTCGAGCGTCTCGTTCGTCTCGTTGGCCGTACCGTCGCCGATGAAGAAGTGCGCGTACCCGAAGTCGACGAACGTCTGCTCCCAGATGCGGTAGCCGAAGCCGAGCGCGAGCTGCACGCGGTTCCCGTCCGGCAGCCGCATGGTGCGATTCGCATTGTAGACCGGCGATTGGTCGAAGCCGGAGCCGAAGCGGATCGTCCAGCGGTCGTCGGGGAAGATCTGCGCGCCGACGGTGCCACGCCAGGTGTCGCGGAAGCCCTCGTAGATCGAGTCCTTCGTCGGAAGGAGCGCCGCGAGCGGACCGAGGGTCTGCGACACGCTCGCGGGATAGGAGAGGCCGACGGAGAGCTGCTTGAACGCGCTCCAGTTCGTCCACTGCGCGTCCGCGAGAACCTGCAGCCAACCTGCCGGTTGCCACGCACCGCTCATCGTCACCGACTGCGGCACCGTGAAGCCCGCGCGCGACTCGACGGGTACGGACCCGCCGTTCGGCAGCACGATCGGCACCACCGGCAGGATCAGGCTTCCGGTGCCCGTCAGCGTGTGATGGATCGCGGAGCGGTAGCCGACGCCGAAGCGCAGGCTCGGATCGGCCTCCCACAGAACGCCGGCGTTCCAGCCGAACGCCCAGTCGTTCGACTCGAGGAGCGAGTTGATGTCGCCGATCGAGCGCCCGAAGAGCGTGTCGAACGGGATCGTCGGCACGGCGAGCTTCTGGTTGAAGTGCCCGCGCATGTGCTGCGCGTTGAAGCCCGCGCCGATCGAGACGTCGTACAGGGGACCGAACGCGACGGCGGGGTTGATGTTGATCGTCTTCAGCTGCGAGAGCGTCGCGACGTAGCGCGTGACGCCGGTGTCGGGATAGTCGGTGATGACGTCGACCGGGCTCGTCACGCCGAGATAGCCGACCCACTGATCGGCGAAGCGCTGCGCGAAGTGGAAGGTCGGCAGCGCGCCGGAGTCGCCGCCCTCGGCGTCGAGGCTGCCGTTCGGGCCCGTCACCGGCTGACCCCAGGTCGTCGCGGAGCTCGCCTCGAAGTCGATGTTCGCGTCGATCACGGTCGCCGTCGCGACGAGGCTCCCGCCGCGCAGGCGCGTCAGCCCGGCCGGGTTGAAGAACGCCATCGAGGCGTCCTCGGCGAGCGCCGCCGTTCCGGCGTACGCGGTGCCGGTGAGCCGCGGGCTCTGCTCGAGCACGGCGACGCCCGCGGCGCTGGCCGGCCGCGCTCCGGCGAGGAGCGTGCTCGCGAAACTCGCGGCTCCGCACCACGCGACGATTCTCGACCAGGTCGGATCCCGCATCCTCGCCTCCTCCCGATCACGGCCCGTCGGGCCGGTCCGCGGAGAAGGTCCAGGATTACGAGCGCGAGGTCAACGAGGAGGCGCTTCCTCGACCGACGTGCCCATCACCCAGTCCATCAGCGGCACCGTCACGTTCATGTTGTAGCGCTGCATGATGCGGGGATCATGATGGACGGCGTGATGGTGCGCGAGCTTCCGGATCACCGGATTCCGGGACACCGGATGATCGTGCGGCAGGTGATACGAGAAGTGCAGCCACTCGTAGCTCACCGCGTAGGCGATCGACGTCGCGACCCAGAGGCAAGCGACGTTCGGCTGCCCGAGCCACCAGAGCCCGGAGCTGACGACGACCTGCCCGAGGAAGATCAGCAGCAGGCCGTAACCCGGGATCAGAACGAGGCGATACTCGCGCTTCTCGCGCATCGCCATGTCGTCCGTCAAGTAGAGCATGTGATGGCGCGGCGTGTGCTGATCGTAGAGGACGGGCGCCAGCGGGTTCCGCCGGTGGAGCGCGTTCACGTGCACCCACCACTCGAAGGCGTTCGCGAGGAGGTAGACGGCCGGCACCGTCAGGAGCTCCGCGGGGTGCAGGTCCCGAATCCACGAGAGCGCCACGACGATCGCCGCGATCCCGATGCTCGAGGGAACGAAGAGGTGGACCCACGGCACGTACCAGCTCGGGATCTCCTCGAGCAGCTCCGCGCGGAGGGCTTCGCGTCGCTCGACCGAGAGCGGCGCCTCGCTCGGCTTCCGGAGGGCGGGGCGGGCCTTGCCCGCGATCCCGTCCGTCTGCGAGCGCGCGACGACCATGCAAAAGGTATAAGGGACAGCGCGCCTCACCGGCAAGATTCGACTCGCGATCGCCGAACCGCGAAAGGAAGCCTATGCGCAAGCGGTGGAGAAGCGCGTCGTCGGCTTCGTCATCCAGTCCGCGGCCTGCATCCTTCTCCTGATCCTCGCAGTCGTCGGTGTACTGATGGGCTAGCGGAGCCGTACTACGGGGGCCGTCATGCTGACGCTCTTCGACGACGTTTTCAGCCCCTATGCACGCAAGGTCCGGATCGCGCTCTACGAGAAGGACGTGCCGTTCGAGCGCGTGCGCGCGCTGCACGGCGACTGCAATCGAACGGACTTCCTCGACGTGAATCCGCGCGCCGAGGTGCCGGCCCTCGTCGAAGGGGACTTTTCACTCTACGACTCCACGGTCATCTGCGAATGGCTCGAGGACCGCTACCCCGAGCCCCCGCTTCTGCCCCGCGACCCCGAGCTTCGCGCGAAGTGCCGTCTCGTCGAGGACCTCGCGGACACCCAGCTCGATGCCGCCGCGTACGCCGTCACCGTCGTCGAGTTCGGACGCGGCGAATCGCATCCCGCGATGCACGAAGCGGCGAAGCGCGACCTCGAGCGCCTCTACGGAGAGCTCGAAACGCTGCTCGGTCGATCCGACTACTTCTGCGGCGAGTACTCGATCGCGGACATCGCCGTCGCTCCGCACCTGATCGCGGCGAGCTTCCTCGGCTTTCCTCTCGATCCCGTCCGTCATGCGGGGCTCGCCGCGTGGCTCGGCAGGCTCGGCGCACGACCGGCCATCGTCAAGGACAACGAGGACGTGATCGAAACCCTCGGAAGGCTTCAGT